>Ga0187886_1004208_pt1 | contig 10421 bp, 9 predicted proteins | sample June2016WEW_20_1_FD_133001 | JGI IMG/M metagenome (GOLD analysis project Ga0187886, IMG submission 133001) | Peatland microbial communities from SPRUCE experiment site at the Marcell Experimental Forest, Minnesota, USA - June2016WEW_20_150 | ecosystem: Environmental > Terrestrial > Soil >... | reverse complement strand
CCGGTAGCGTGCGCGGTCTGTCCCGTGAAAAAGAAAGGGACATCTGAGCCAAGCGACTCGCTGATAGTCTGCAGCTCTTCCGGGTTGATATCCAGCGACCAGAGTTTCGTCAGACCTTTGAGCGTTGCCGCCGCATCGCTGCTTCCACCCCCCAACCCGGCACCTATGGGAATGCGTTTGGTCAGTTTCATCTCGACACCCATATGACAGCCCGTGAGATCACGCAGGAGGTGGGCCGCACGCAGGCAGAGGTTCGTGTTGTCGTTCGACAGCTCGGGTTTGTTGGAAGAGAAATACGTCCCCTGGTCGCTCTGGACAATCTCGAGCTCGTCGTACAGGTCGATCAGTCGGAAGACGGTCTCGATGTTGTGATACCCATCGGAACGTTTCCCGAGGACGTGGAGTCCAAGATTGATCTTCGCGTATGCTCGTACTTTCATTTAAAAGAATGGATGTTCCGACGCTAAAATACGTGAATAACCAAGGAGATGCAAGAAAGCAATAAAATCAGTCTTTTTTGATTGTTGTGGCATTTTTTCGTACGTTAAAAATCATATGATCAGTCACATCTGAGTCTCCGAACGATCTTGAAGAGGATCTTCTGATAGTCAAGGTTGGTGACATACGAATCGGTGGAAATGGTCCGCTCGTCCTGATCGCGGGCCCCTGCGTTGTTGAGAGCAGAAAGATGATTCTGGCAACGGCCGGAAAGATCGTCCGTATCGCAGAACGGCGCCGGATTCCCCTCATCTTCAAATCTTCCTATAAGAAGGCGAATCGGACAAGTGCTCGTTCCTTTATGTCGATAGGCGATGATGAAGCGCTTGACATACTTGCCGAGGTGCGGAAAGAGTTTGGTGTCCCGGTATTGACGGATATTCATACGGCCGAAGATGCCGTCAAGGCTGCCGAGATTGTGGATGTCCTGCAAATTCCGGCATTTCTCTGCCGTCAAACCGAGCTTCTGCAGGCTGCGGGAAGGACCGGAAAGGTCATCAACATCAAAAAAGGACAGTTCCTCGCTCCGGCCGATATGAGGCTCGCGGCGGAAAAAGTGGTCATGACCGGGAATAAAAAGGTGCTTCTCACAGAGCGGGGTACGACGTTTGGGTACAACAACCTCGTGGTCGATATGCGCTCGCTTCCGATCATGCGGCGATCCGGATTCCCCGTCGTTCTCGATGCCACGCATTCTGTCCAGTTACCGGGAGGAGAAACAATCAGGAGCGGTGGCCAACCAGAGTTTATTTTCCCCATCGCACGCGCAGGGGTTGCAGCCGGGTGCGATGCGCTGTTCGTAGAAGCACATCCGAACCCTCCAAAGGCGCTCAGTGACCCTGCGAGCCAGCTCAGGCTCGACCTGCTCGACGACCTGCTGAAGCAAGTGATGGCGATCGACGCCGTTGTTAAAAAGGATCTGAAAGCGCGGTAGACCTGCAAAGACACGACCTTGCCAACGAAACGCCCACAACGCACAGTTCTCCGCAGGATCCGACTCCTTCTTCTCGACGTGGATGGTGTGATGACGGACGGGGGGATCTACTATTCCGGGCGGGGTGAGGAGCTCAAGCAATTCAACACAAAAGATGGGTACGGGATCGTCAAACTCCAGCGGCTGGGTGTGAAGGTCGGGATCATTACTGGAAGAGTCTCGACGATTGTCAAAGTGCGTGCGAAGGAGCTTGGCATTACGGAACTCCACCAGAATCTCGACAAGAAGCTTGTGGCATATGAGAAGATCAAGAAAAAGCTGGGCTTGACCGACTCCGAGGTGGCCTATGTGGGGGATGATGAGCCCGATCTGCCAGTGCTTCGTTGCGTGGGATTTGCTGCGGCGCCGGCAGATGCAATGCCGCAGGTGCTTTCGATGGTTGACTATGTTTGCAGGCTCGCGGGAGGCAAAGGAGCTGTCCGCGAAGTGATCGATCTCATTCTTGATGCCCAATCCTGAAGCAACCAGGTATGGGTCCTGACGATATTTTTCCGCGTGAGCTGACCACGCTCGAGCATGCTCTGCTTCTCTGGGTGCTTCCGGCAGATCGGCCCGGATATGCTGAATACCGTAAGATGGTACGGGAATGGAACATTGTCGGGATAGGTCAAAGGGGGGCAGGGGGGTACATACTCGGCGCGCCCGGTCTGATTCCGGACATTGAGTCTCCGCTTCCTCAGTTGTTGGCATTCGGTTTGGTGAAGACCGAACTGGGCGAAATCACTGTTAGCGTGCGGGAGCGTCTGGGTGACCAGCTCGAGTTTGAAACTTCCGGTCCCATTGAGGCTGATCTTCCCGGCGAACTTGCATCGTATCGCCGCTGGACGCTTTCGGAATGGCTTCCGTCCATGCCATGTCCTGGTTGCGATGGGGTTCTGAGGGAAGTCAAGATGAATACGGGTTCCGGGCACTCTTTGGTACTTGCGATCTGCGTAAAAGATCACCGTCTCTGGGTGTTCGACGCTCAATCCAAGGTGAATCATCCGATACCCGTCACGGGTTTCTACAACGAGCTGATGCTTCAGAAGGAAGTGCAGGACCGCAGGTCGGTTCCCGACTCAAGGCGGCTCTTCATGGATCTTCACAGGTACACTGATGCAGCGTTGACGGGAGCTTTTTCGTCTTACAACAGATTACGACCTAAAGTTTTCCTGGGGGAACCTCTCGTCGTGCCGACGGAGGGAAGTATCAACTGGTTCAAACGAGCTACGCGCCGGCTCTTTAAGGGTGGGAAATAAGGGGGAGGAGGAGGGGGTTCGAGCGCGGTCCAGTTATCTCCGGAGTGAGTAGATGGGTACATCAATTGAGCGTGGCAAAGAGGTCATCCGCATTGAAGCGGACGCCGTCCGAGCACTAGAATCGAAGATCGATGAGAACTTCGAGGCGGCGGTCGACCTGATCTTCAAGAGCACAGGGCGTGTCATTGTGACGGGCCTGGGAAAATCGGGACTCGTGGCGCGAAAGATTGTGGCCACGATGAACTCGACCGGCACGGCCGCCATCTTCCTCCATCCATCCGACGCGGTCCATGGCGACCTCGGCATGGTGAGGGCGGAGGACGTGGTCATCTGTCTTTCCAAGAGCGGCGACACAGAGGAGATACGCGAGCTGATACCTCTCTTCCGGCGCATCGGCGTCAAAGTCATCTCGATGATCGGAAATGTCTCTTCAAATCTTGCCCGGCAGAGCGATATCGTCCTCGATGCGAGCGTGAAGGAGGAAGCATGTCCGCACGATCTTACCCCGACGGCGTCGACAACCGCGGCGCTGGCGCTGGGAGATGCGCTTGCAGTTGCTCTCCTCGACAAGCGGGGATTTACCAAAGAAGAGTTTGCGATGTTCCATCCCGGCGGCAATCTCGGGAAAAGACTTCTGCTCAGAGTTGAGGAGATGATGGTCGCAGGGGACAGTGTCCCGGTCGTACGGGAGGAAGTGCCGCTTTCAGAGGCGATCGTCGAAATGACGTCCAAGCGTCTTGGCGCGACATGCGTCGTTGACGGATCGGGGAAGCTTTGTGGCATCATCACCGATGGCGACTTGCGTCGACTGCTGCAGCGAGCAAGGCATGTTACGAACATGACCGCGGCGGATGCGATGACGAAGAACCCCAAAACCTTTCGTAAGGGACTTCTTGCCGCAACTGCTCTCGAAGAGATGGAAGCCTACAACATTACACAGCTCATCGTGGTAGATGAGTCGCAGCGTCCTGTCGGAATGCTGCACCTCCACGATCTGGTGAAAGCGGGTTTGGGAACCGAAGGAGCGGGATGAGAGCACTTCGATTCGCGTCTGGGATGCTTCTCGCGGGTTTCTTGTTGGCGCCGATGCAGGGGTGTGAGGACAAGATCAAGCCCTCGGTTCTTCCGGGGCTCGATTCCAAGACCATCCCGCAGCAAGAGAGCTGGAACAGCACCATCGTGATTTCAGATTCCGGGCGTGTGCAAGCGCGGATTAAATCCGGCTACCTGGAGAAGTACGACGGTCCTCAGGACACGAAGCTGAGCCAGGGGATCACGGTCTATTTCTACAATGATGCCGGTAAAGAAACCTCGGTGATGACTGCCCGGGAAGGGACAGTCAACGAGCAGACGAACAGCATTCAGGCTGACGGAGATGTCCTTGTGGTCTCGGATGACAGCACAAAACTTCGGTCTGAACGGCTCTACTGGGACAATAAGCGTCAGCTGATCTATACAACGGAGTATGTATACGTAACCTCACCACGCGAGAAGGTACAAGGGCGCGGGTTTGAATCGGATCGTCGTCTGCACAATTACAGGATTTTCAAGGTCACGGCGCAAGTTCACGGAAATTGAAACCGCGATGCACGCAGGTTCCGCTAACAAATACGAAATCCGAAATACAAAATCTCAAGGAAAACCGAAAATCGAAAACCGAAATTCGAAAGGTATTGGCACCGGTGATATGTTCGCTTTTGAGTTTCGTGCTTCGATTTTGTTTAGGATTTCGAACTTAGGATTTCGAGTTTGCGCGCTTGCACTTGTTGTGCTATCGTTTATGGCGGCGGGACAGTTGTCCGCCCAGCAAAAGGATTTCGAGATTCGCGCAGCCGACGTGCTGAATGTCAGGCGTGTGGGGACGCAGCAGATACAAGCCCTCATTGGCAGGGTTCACATGGTGCAACCGTCAACATCGGGAGACATCAAGATCTGGTGCGACTCTGCATTTCGCAATATGCAGACGAATGTTGCGGATCTCTTTGGCCACGTCAGAATTGTCCGCGATAGCACAACGCTGACATCGACGGAGGGAACGTACTCAGGCAGTGATCGGCGGGCCGTGTTCCCGAACAATGTTCGCCTCGACCGCGGTAAGACGATTCTGACTTCGAAATATGGAGAGTACTGGGCGAACGACAAACGCGCATACTTTCGTGGGGACGTGCACGTTGTCGACTCTGCATCGTCGACTTGGTCAGATGAGTTGACGTACTTCGAAAACGAAGACAAATCAATTGCTGTCGGCAGGGTGAGGGTCGCGAGCGCAGAGAACAACATCACGGTATTTGGGGATTCGCTTGTGCACTTCGAAAAAGGGAAGTACACGATGGTGCCGAAGAACCCCCGGCTGATGCAGATCGACACGGCAGCGAACGGCGGGCTCGATACGCTGATGGTTCTCGCTTCACACATGGAGGCATATCAGGATACACTTCAGCGTTTTGTGGCTGTCGGCAACGTGGAGATGGCTCGTACGGATTTCTCAGCACGGTGCGGCGAAGCAACGTATTTCTACAAGAGGGACAGAATCATTCTCCGGCAGCACCCTGTCGTCTGGAATGTCGGGAATCAGGTCACAGGCGATTCCATCGTCATTACGACGAGAGATCAGAAGCTGCAAAGTGTCTATGTGCGCGGACGTGCGATGGCGGTCTCCCGTGCTGATTCGTTGAACAAGTCACGGTTCAACCAGCTTTCTGCGCGTGAAGTGACGCTTCGCTTCAACGATGGAAAGATTGACCAAATCGACGCCGAACGGACAGCGACGAGCTTGTACTACCTGTTCGACGGCGCCTCTCCGAACGGTGTCAATCGATCGAGCGGCGATCGAATCGTCATGGAATTCGCAGCCGGAAAGATCGACAGGATAAAAATTGTGGGAGGTGTGGAGGGGAGATATTTTCCGGAAAAGATGATCGCGAAACACGAAAAAGAGTACAACCTCGAAGGATTCCGCTGGATCACAGATCGGCCTCGGCGGAAGCTGCTCACTATTGTGCATGAATCTTATGACTGACACAGCGCCACAGACTGAAAAGACTGTCCTCCGATCCGCAGGTCTGGTGAAGAAGTACAAGAAGCGGACCGTTGTGAACGAGGTGACCATCCAGGTTCGTCAGGGAGAAATCGTTGGTCTCCTGGGCCCGAACGGCGCGGGCAAGACGACGACCTTTTATATGATCGTAGGGATGATCAGGCCTAACGAGGGCAAGGTCTTCATCAACGACACAGATATTACTTCGATGCCGATGTACCAGCGAGCGCGCATGGGAATCGGTTACCTCTCCCAGGAGGCATCGGTGTTTCGCCGGCTGACGGTGCGCGACAATCTGCTTGCGGTGCTCGAAATCAGCGATCTGTCGCGCAAGGAACGCGAAGAGAAATGCGACCGGCTTCTTGAAGATTTCGGTCTGACACATCTCGTCAAGAGCAAGGGGTATGTCCTTTCAGGAGGCGAACGCCGACGAACAGAGATAGCACGGGCTCTGGCCCTCGATCCGAAGTTCATGCTGCTGGACGAGCCGTTCGCCGGGATCGACCCGATAGCGGTTGAAGAGATTATGAAGATAGTCACGAAGTTGAAAGAGAAGAACATCGGCGTTCTCGTAACGGATCACAACGTGCACGAGACGCTGTCCATTACGGACCATTCGTACCTCTTGTTCGAAGGAAGGATTCTAAAGGCGGGGACGGCAGAATTCCTTGCCAACGATTCCGAAGCCAAGAGGCTGTACCTGGGCGAGGAGTTCAAGCTTGATCGGTACAGCACGCCAAAGATAAACATTGAAGCCAAAGCCCTTGAGACCGCGATAGCCGATGAGACCGCTATAGCCGCTGAGACTGCCAAAGCCGCTGAAGCCGCCAAGACCGTCAGGATCGCTAGAACCGCCAAAACCGTCAAGACAGCCAGGATCGTCAAAACCATCAAGATCGCCAGGATCGCCAAAACCGTAAAAACTCCCAGGGTTACCAGGACTGCAAAAACGGCCAAGAGTGCCAGGAAACGCAAAGAGAGTTAGATATCCGATGTTGGAATTTGGCTTGTGGTCTGAAGGCCCGATACACGAAACTAGATCTCATTTCATTCACAACGTTGCAGGCAAGTAAATCCTATGGTCGTCGTTACCGAACCTGGAACATCTGAAAAGCAAATAGAAGAGATCATCCGTGTACTGAACGAGCACGGATTCGACGTTCACCGATCGACGGGGATACAGCAGACCGTTCTGGGGGCTATCGGGGTCCACCCCGAGTTCGACCATCGCCAGATCGAGCTGCTTCCCGGTGTCGCTGAGGTTCTCCGCATTACCGAGCCGTATAAGCTCGCCAGCCGGACATTCAAGCGGGAAGGGTCGGTCTTCGATATTGGAGGGCTCAAGATCGGGGGCGAAAATGTTATCGTCATGGCCGGACCCTGCTCTGTCGAGAGTGAAAAACAAATATTTACGATCGCGAAGTCCGTTGCGGAAGCGGGTGCGAAAGTCCTCCGTGGCGGTGCATTCAAGCCGAGGACATCACCATACTCGTTTCAAGGGATGGGTGAAGAAGGACTGCGCTGGCTCCGTGCAGCAGCTGACGAGTACAAGCTGAAAGTTGTCACCGAGGTGATGGACAAGAGTCAGATCACGTTGGTCGAGAAATATGCCGACATATTACAGATTGGCGCCCGGAACATGCATAACTTCACATTTCTCCGGGAACTTGGCACCGCCTCAAAGCCCGTGTTTCTGAAGCGCGGCTTGGCTGCGACGATTGATGAGTGGCTCATGGCCGCCGAATATGTTCTCTCCGGCGGTAACCACCAGGTGATCCTCTGCGAGCGCGGAATCCGGACGTTCGAAACTGCAACAAGGAACACGCTTGATGTCAGCGCCGTTCCGGTGGTCAAGAAGAAGAGTCACCTCCCAATCTTTGCGGATCCTTCTCATGGCATTGGCATTCGTGACAAGGTTATCCCGATGGCACGTGCGTGCGTGGCGGCCGGTGCGGATGGGATCATGGTGGAAGTCCACAACGACCCCGATCACGCGAAATCCGACGGCGCGCAATCTCTGTTCCCGGAGCAGTTCGCACAGATGATGAAAGAGATCCGGTTGATTGCTGAAGCTATCGGGAGAACACTAAACTGACAAATCCGAAATTCTAATATCGAAATACGAAGGAAATCCTAAGTCCGAATCCCTGAACTCGAAACGTCATAGCAAAATAAGTCTTGAGCTTCGAGTTTGGTGTTTCGGCCTTTGTGCTTCGGATTTGTTTCGGATTTCGTATTTCGTACTTCGTCATTTACCTCGACCTACATCACGTTTCTGAAATATTTTGACGTCTGAATCAGCCTGAATGAGCTCTCAACCTTACATCCAAAGTTCTTTCAGAAATGTCACCATCATCGGTGTTGGCGTCATCGGTGGGTCCCTCGGGCTTTCGATCAAGAAACATTACCCCGCCGTGCGCATTGTCGGCGTCGACAAACGAAACGTGCTGAGGAAAGCGCTGAAGAGAGGAGCGATTGATCATGCAACAACGAATCTTCGAAAAGCTCTCTCCACGGCCGATCTTGTCTTCCTTGCCACGCCCGTCTCAGTCATCCAGAAGTCTCTTCCGAAAGTCGCTGCGTTTACGTCTCCACGCACGTTGGTAACGGATGTCGGAAGCGTGAAGCGCAACATCATGCGGAGCGCGTCCAAGCTATTCGCGCACGGTAATTTTGTCGGTGGACACCCCATGGCCGGCGTGGAGCTCTCCGGCGTCGATGCCGCACATCCTCTGTTGTTCGAAAATGCGGTGTATGTCCTTTCTCCGATGAAGTCCAATCCAGCCGGCATGCTCCGGCAGTTTGCAGACTTTCTCAAAGAGCTGGGTGCACGGGTCGTCCTCCTTGATCCAAAAACTCATGATGAAGTCGCTTCGGTTGTCAGCCACCTTCCTCAGCTCACAGCGGTGGCTCTTACAAATGTTGCCGGGAAGGAGCATCGCTCGGGACGGCGGCATTTACGTCTCGCGGCAGGCGGTTTCCGCGATCTGACGCGCATCGCATCGAGCAGACCTGAGATGTGGAAGGATATTCTTGAGTTCAATCGTGACGAGATTGACAAGTCGGTGGTTCTGCTGATACGTGAGCTCCAGCGATATCGCACGTACCTTCGAAAACGGTCGAAGGATCTGCCGGCGAAATTCAGGTCGGCGAGGAAGATTCGCGACAGCATCCCAAAGTCGATGAAAGGATTCCTTCACCCGCTGGCAGAACTCTACGTATTCGTGAAGGACAAACCGGGGATGATGGCGAAGATGACATCAGTGCTGGCGAAAGCGGACATCAATATCAAGGACATTGAGCTTGTGAAGATTCGTGAAGGCCGCGGCGGTACGTTCCGGCTTGCATTTGAGTCGAAGGAAACCTCTGCACGCGCTTCGGTGATCTTGAAAAGAGTGGGATTCGAGATTGGGGAGTGAACGCAGTAGAAGCAGCCACGGATGACCGGAAGAAGCACGGAAAACTACGGATCTAGATCTGTGCATATCCGTCGCGATCGGTCTCATTCGTGATCATTCCTTATCAGATATTGGAACTTCCCCTTTCAGGGGTGAGAAACAGCACTGCACCGTGTATCGGACACCCGAACAATGCGGGGATTTTCATGGCACAAATGTTGACCTGCGCAGGTGTTATTCAACGTGCCTGGAACAGAAAAGGAGGATGTTAAAACATGACGGTTAGTCAGCTTGCAAAATCGATAGCCGAATCTCCGACATTGAAGCTGAATGAGGAAGCGAGGCTTCTGCGTGAGAAGGGGGAAGCAGTCATTCATCTTGGTGCGGGTGAACCAAAGAACAGGGCGCCCATAGCCGCGATCCTGAGCTCGGCGGCAAAACTCAATACGGGTGATGTGAAGTACACGCCGGCGGATGGAACGCCTTCTCTCAAGAAAGCGATCATCAAGTACACCGAGGAGAACTACGACAAGATCGTCGCTCCGGAAAATATCATCGTCTCCGCCGGGGCTAAGCAATCGGTGTATAACATCCTCTACTCGATTCTCAATCCGCAGGATGAAGTGATCATCCTCGCGCCATACTGGGTGAGCTATCCCGAGATGGTGCGAATGGTGTACGGCGTGCCGGTGATCGTGAAACCGGAAGACGGCGGTTTCTATCCGAGGATGGAAGACATCCTGAAGGTGGTCAGCTCCTACACGAAAGCGATCATCATCAACAGTCCCAACAATCCTTCGGGAGTAGTGTACTCGGAGGAGTTCATCGCGCAGATCATCGAGTACTGCGAGAAGAAGGGGATCTTCATCATCATGGATGACATCTATCACAAGCTCATCTTTGATGGGAAGAAATGGCCTGCGTGTTACAGATTCACGAAGAAGGACCTCGAGTCGAGCCACATTATCGTTGTCAATGGCGTCTCAAAGCTGTATGGTATGACCGGCTTCCGGGTCGGCTGGGCGATCGCGCCGAGAGAGCTCATAACGATTATGACAAACGTCCAGGGGCAGATTACAACCACCGTCTCGGTTCTTCTTCAGGCCGCGGCGGAAGGAGCTCTAACCGGACTTCAGAGCCACATCGAGATGCTCCGTATGACGCTCGAAAATAACCGGGATGTTATGATGCAGGAGCTGAATTCTTTCTCGGGCGTGAAGATCACGAAACCGAACGGAACGTACTATTGTTTACCT
>Ga0187886_1004207_pt1 | contig 10422 bp, 8 predicted proteins | sample June2016WEW_20_1_FD_133001 | JGI IMG/M metagenome (GOLD analysis project Ga0187886, IMG submission 133001) | Peatland microbial communities from SPRUCE experiment site at the Marcell Experimental Forest, Minnesota, USA - June2016WEW_20_150 | ecosystem: Environmental > Terrestrial > Soil >... | reverse complement strand
GGTGCATCATTGGCTTCCAGCAAGCGCTCAAACTGAATTCGCTGGTTAGGTTCTAAGCATGCAGCAATATTTGTCACCATCATCCTGTTTAAATTGGGTAAGTCAGGCGCTATCGCCATGGTATTGTTCTCGCCAATCAATATAGACGACTCTATGCGCCTGCCGGTTAATTCCAATAAAGAATCGATCAAATGTTTTTGTTCGCTGGTTGGTTTCACTTCGGTAAGGAAGTGATCAAATGTCATAGGCCTTGCCTTGTTCTTCGAATCTTTTCCAACTTCTATACGATATCCTTTCTTTGATTGTTCATCCACGCGTAATTCCGTTTTCGATTTGTCATCGAGAGCGAGTGTTCCGAAAAGTGAAAACTGCAATGCCCGATCTTTATCCACTTTGGAAAAGAGAGGCAATAGTTGTCCTTGCAGTACATTCTTCTCGTACACTTCTCGTACTGCTTGTGACTTTTCAGAGAAATATTGGATAAACTGCATTCGGTTTTGAATGACAAGTGTTCCGACAACAACAACTACAGCAGCAGTTACTATAGTTATCACAGGAAAATATTTGCGCGGGAATAGCAGAAGACTACGCTCATCCTTCTTCTGTTCTTCGAGAGCAACTGTAAACCGAGTCCAGAATCCGATATCGGGTGTCAGCTTCTGTTTTGATGCTAATAAGTCCTTCAACCGTCTCAACTCTTTCACTCGTTGTTGAGCTGATGCGTCCAGAGTCAAGAATGATTCTACCTCCTGAATTTCAATTTCTGAGAGCCTGCCATCGACATACCGCGAGAGCAAGTGATCCATCTGTTGTTCATTCATTTTTTTCATGTCTTCACCTCCTCCAATAACGGTTTCAATGTTTTTCGCAACATTGACCGTGCTCGGGAGATTCTCGATTTTACAGTACCAAGTTCACATTGCATCACTTCAGCAATCTCTTCATACGAAAGTCCATCTATATCTTTCAACACCACTGCTGTCCTGAACTTATCCGGTAAAGATTGTAATCCAAGAGCAACTAACTCCTGTGTATCCCTGTCCTCCGGTGGGACGGAGAGACGCATATTTAATTCTTTTTCAATTCCTTCATCAAGTGTCTGGAATGAAAAAAATCGGCGCAGTTTTTTCTTTCTCAGTTCATCTCGACTTTTATTCACTGCAATCCGGTACAGCCATGTATAAAATGATGCTTCAAACCTAAAACGAGGTAATGCTTGATATGCTTTGATGAATACTTCCTGAGCAAGATCGTCGATGAAATCTCGATCATGAAAAATAGAAAAGAGCAAATTTCGAATTCGTTCCTGATGACGCTCAATGAGGAAACGATACACATCATGATCACCACTCTGGAATGCAGTGATCAGGGCTTCATCGCTCATTTTTCTAAGTACATCAACGTTTGGTTTTGGAAGGATCTGGTCGTTTGTCATTGATCTCGCATTATTGATTTTTGTGAAGGAAGGTACAAAACTTCTTGCACGAACTCCAATTTGAAACGGTTTATCCTTTAACGACCATTCTGTACCCGGCAGCGGTAGAGCCATGCTCACTCCTGATTCATTTGAATTCATACTTCCTGCCCTGTGTAGCAATTAAATATATAGATCACCAATTTTATTGAATATATTTATTCGATTAATTAGACGAAGAATAGAAAGCGATGGTTCCTTCTATGAGAAGAAAAACAGTTGCATTGAGTATGACCAAAAAGGAAGGAAAACGTCATTGCGATCCCGATTTATCGGGAGAAGCAATCTGCTGAAATGAGAAAAAAGGGAAACAAAGATTGCTTCGCTTGCCCCTTTGGGGCTCCGCTCGCAATTACCCTGGAGTAGCTTTTTGAATAGCAATAAAAGCCTAAAAATGATTCAGACTATAACATTTTGTAGTTTCGATATTTTAACACGTTGCTCGAATTCATCCCGGAAATTACGGATCATCGATTGCACAGGCCAAGCGGCCGCATCACCTAATGCACAAATAGTGTTACTTTCGATATTGTTTGCCACATCCAGCAATAGGTCAACGTCTTCTTTCTTCGCTTCGTACCTCTGGAAGCGTTTTAATATCTTGAACATCCAGTTTGTGCCTTCACGGCATGGTGTACATTGCCCGCAGGATTCGTGATAGTAGAATTGTGCTATGCGCGTGATAACTTGGATAAGGTCGGTGTCTTCATCCATTACAATAATCCCCGCCGTTCCTACTGAAGAACCCGCAGCCTTCAGCGAGTCTGCGTCCATCCGAATGCCCTCGAGTTGATCACCACGTAAAATCATCGTCGATGAACCGCCGGGGATAACCGCTTTGATGCCTTTGTCGCCGATGACACCGCCTGCCCATTTAAAAATAATCTCGAGCAGCGGTTCGCCCGTCGGCATCTCGAAAACACCTGGATTTTTTACATGCCCGCTAACACCCACGAGAATCGGTCCCGGATGTTTTACTGTGCCAATCTTGGAATACCACTCCCAACCATAACTGATGATGACAGGAATATTTGAGATTGTCTCGGCATTATTAATAGTTGTGGGACATCCCCACAAACCGAACTGCGCAGGGAACGGTGGCTTTACACGTGGATAACCTCGCTCTCCTTCGATGGAGTTCATGAGCGATGATTCTTCACCACAGATATATGCACCGGCCCCTCGATGGATGTACACTTGAGTAGAAAATTCCTTTCCAAGAATTTTTTCGCCTATAAATCCTTTCGTGTATGCATCGTCAATCGCTTTCTGCAGCATCTTGATCCACTTACCATATTCGCCGCGGATATAAATATATGCTATCGTTATACCCATTGCATAGCAAGCAATGAGAGTTCCTTCAATAAGCAAATGAGGATTGTATTCGAAGATTTGACGGTCTTTGAACGTGCCGGGTTCGGATTCATCTCCATTGACACATAGATATTTCGGCTTATCAGAATTCTTCGGCATAAATGACCACTTCAATCCTGTCGGAAAGCAAGCACCGCCGCGGCCGCGAAGATTTGATTTCTTCACTTCATTGACCACTTCTTCCGGTTTCATTTCCAACGCCCTCTTCAAGGCTTTGTAACCTCCATGAGCGAGATAGTTATCAATTTTGTGGAGATCACGTTCATCTGGAATGATGACACGTTTCCATGTAGTCAGTTTTTCAATATCTGCCGGTCGGAGATTCATTCCAAATTATCTATAAGTTTGTCAATCTTTTCTAACGTAAGATTTTCGTAATACTCATCGCCGATAGCCAGTATCGGAGCGGTTCCGCACGAACCCAAACACTCTGCTTCCGAAAGTGTCCATTTTTTATCAGGTGATGTTTCTCCGACTGTTATACCAAGACGTTGTTGGATGTGTTCAAAAATTTTTCCGGAACCGCGCAGCATACATGAAACATTCGTGCATACTTCAATATGATACTGACCCGTCTTTTTTTTCTGAAGCATTGTATAGAACGTTACGACTCCAAGAATATGACCAAATGGAATATGAAGCAATGCAGCTACATATTTCATGGAATCTTCGGAGATATATCCTTCCTGCTCTTGAATAATCCACAACACCGGCAACACCAACGCTTGTGATGTCGGATAACGCTTTCGGAGTTCCTCAACTCTTTTCAGATTTTCTTCGTTTAGCATGTTTTTGTTCTAATAATTAAATATTTCATTTCGCAATTCACAATTCGAAATCCGCAATTATTTATCCGCTTCTCCCATTACCGGATCGACACTACCGATGATGACAACAACGTCAGAGATCATTGCACCTTTCATCATGACCGGAAGCGATTGGAGATTGACAAACGATGGAGAGCGAATTTTCATCCGCCACGGTTGTCCGTCGCCTTTGCTGTAAATATAGAATCCCAACTCTCCTTTCGAAGATTCTACTGCATGATAGATTTCGCCTACAGGTGGCTCAATACCAAAATTCACTATCATAAAGTCGTGAATCAACTCTTCCATCTTTGTGTAAATGCGTTCCTTGCGCGGCAGGACTTTCTTTGGGCTGAAGGCATGCACCTCACCAGTTGGTATCTTTGCTAACACTTGCTGAACGATCTTCCTGCTCTCCCGCATTTCATTCATCCGTACATAATAGCGTGCCAACGCATCACCATCTTTATAGATAGGAATATTGATATCTATATCGTTATAGATGAGATATGGATTGTCCCGACGTAAATCGTGCTCGACACCGCATGCCCGTAATGACGGGCCCGTTAATCCGAGATCAATCGCTTGTTCACGTGTAATCAGGCCTACACCATCGACACGCCCAAGGAAAATAGCGTTGGTGTTAAAGAGTTTCTCACATTGATGCAGATTTTCCGCGAACTCATCGATAAAGATTCTAATCATCGATATGGTTTCTTGCGTGATATCCTGTGCTACCCCGCCAATGCGTGTATAGCTCGTGGTGAAGCGTGCTCCAGCGATGCGCTCGAAGATATCGTACAATTTCTCGCGTTCCCGGAATGACCACATCCAAACGGTTAGCGCTCCAATTTCCATAGCTACGGAACCAAGAAATACCAAATGCGATGATATGCGTGCTAATTCAGAGATCAGAACTCGGATATATTGAGCACGCGGCGGACATTCAACACCGGCAAGTTTCTCAACCGCTAAAACAAATGCCGTATTGTTCGATAGCGGGCAAAGATAATCCAAACGATCTGTGTGAGGAATGAATTCGTGGTAGGTACAGTTTTCTGCCAGCTTCTCGTATCCGCGATGTAAATACCCGAGTTCTGGAACCGATGCAAGCACTGTTTCACCATCGAGCTTAAGGAGTAACCGCAACACACCGTGCGTTGCAGGATGCTGCGGTCCCATATTTAAGACCATCTCGCTCTCAAGCGGATCGTTGAACGAAACACTTGTGTGTTCATTCTCAAGAGCCTCGAGAATCTTTGTTTTTCTGATTACGGTTTCCGGTTTTTGTTCCATTGTTCAAATATTACAACAGCGTGTATTTTTTCCCAACTTTATCTTAGCAAAATAAGCTTTTTTGTTTCTATATAATTCCCAGCTTGTAGCCGATAAAAATAAACTCCGCTTGGCAAACCTTCTGCATGCCATTGTGTTTGATGAGTTCCTGCATTTTGTTTACCATCTACTAACACTGCAATTACTCTTCCAAGCATATCATAAACAGTCAACTTTACATTACTGACTACTGACAACTGATAATTGATAATTGTGCTTGGATTGAATGGATTTGGATAGTTTTGTTCGAGAGCAAAACGAGTTGGAATCTGATTATGACTATCTTTCACTCCTGTGGTAACCATTTCCGACAATGGCCGTTTCCATAGTTTCTTTACCCCGCCACAGTCAGTTCCAATAAAAATATTCGTACTGGTAACAGCAATATCAAAGACATAGGATATGCTTAAACCTGCATTAACCTCCGTCCAACTTGAACCGTTGTCTGTGGAAAGAAAAACGCCAGCGATATTAGATCCCGCAAAGATATTCGTTCCACTAACCGCAAAAGTAGTAATACATGGGGACGTCAAACCTGTATTAATCTCGGCCCAGCTTTCACCGTTGTTGGTGGAAAGAAAGGCGCCGCCGCCGATAGTCCCGGCAAAGATATTCGTATCGCTCACCTCAATTGCATAGACATCATAATTCGTCAAACCTGTATTGACCTCCGTCCAGCTTGTGCCATTGTTGGTAGAAAGAAATATGCCGCCGCCAGAAGTCCCAGCCAAAAGGTTTATGCCGTTTAACGCTAGTGCTTGTACATTTTTGTTTGTCAAACCATTATTAACTGCAGTCCAGTTTTTGCCATTGTTTGTGGAAAAATAAATGCCTTCACCATAAGTTCCAGCAAAAAGATTCACGCCAAACGAATCTCCAGAGGGACTTACTACAAAAGCCCGAACAACGGCATATGGCAAACCTGTATTTACCACGGTCCAGTTTGTGCCATAGTTTGTGGAAATAAAAACGCCTCCTTCATTTGTTCCGGCAAAGAGATCTGTATTACTTATTGCAATTGTCTGGACATTTTTGTTAGTCAATCCATTATTAGCCGAAGTCCAGCTTGTCCCTTCGTCAGTAGAAACAAATACGCCACCATTGTAAAGATCACCGGCAAAAATATTATTCCCAATTACAGCAAGAGAATGGATCCACGTACAAGTCAAGCCTTTATTCGTCGTATTCCAGCTCGTACCGTTATTGGTGGAAAGAAAGACTCCGCCGCCAAAAGTTCCTGCAAAAAGATTTGAGCCGCCTGCCCCGTTGGAACTTATGGCAAGCGCTCTAATTGAAGTATTTGTCAAATCGGTATTGATCTCTGTCCAATTTGTGCCGTTGTCAGTAGAGAGAAAGACCCCACCATCCCAGCCTCCACAAAATAGATTCATTCCACCTGTCCCATTTGGGCTTACAGCAAGAGAAAAAATATCAAGATCTGTTAAGCCGTTGTTGACCATAGTCCAACTTGTGCCGTTATTAGTGGAAAGAAATACACCGCTATTGGTTCCAGCAAATATATTCGTTCCAGTACTCCCATTTTTAATGATTGCAAAAGCGACGACATCATTACTTATCAAGCCGTTATTAATCGCAGTCCAGCTTGTACCATTATTAGTTGAAAGAAAAACGCCGCCATTAGTCCCTGCAAAGATATTCGTGTCGCTAATAGCAAGAGACCATACAGTACTAGACGTCAACCCAGTACTCACCGCAGTCCAACTTGTGCCGTTGTTTGTAGAAAGGAATACTCCATTACTCAAAGACCCTGCAAAGAGATTTGTACCGCCTAACACAAGTGTCCTTACATTTTTATATTTCATTGCAGTATCGACCTCAGTCCAAATTGTGCCATTGTTGGTGGAAAGAAATATACCTCCATCAGTCGCAGCAAATATTTTCGTGTTGCCTGTCCCATCGGAACTGACAGCAAAAGAGAAAACATAGCTCGACGTCAAGCCAGTATTTGCTGCATTCCAACTTTCACCATTGTTTGTGGAAAGATAAATACCTCCACCATTAATCCCGGCAAAAATATTCGTGCCACTGACGACCAAGCAATTGACTTGACCTCCATAAGGTCCATCTGTCTGAATCCATTGAGCATTTAATGGAGTTGCGGCTAATATGATACAAAATATCAAAACCAACGGTCTGAAATTATTTTTCATAGATTTTTTCCCTTCTAAACAGTATTGATATTTTGTTTTATGTCATTCACTTCTTCGGCAAATCCAATGATCCGGGAATTCCCATCAGCGGAAAATCTTTTCGAAGCGGATGATATTCAAATTCATCCGGCATGTACATTCTGCGGAGATCAGGATGCCCTTCAAAAATAATACCAAACATGTCATACGTCTCACGCTCATGCCAATTAGCTGTTCCCCACACACCGGTCACGGTTGGTACTTTTGGATTATCCTCTTCGGTAAATGTCTTGAGCCGGATGCGGTGTTTGTTTTTCAGCGAATAGAGATTGTAGATAACGCCGAACCTTTTTTCTGGAGTGTACATATCGATACCGCAAAGATCAGCAAGCAAGTCGAATGCTAATTCTTTATCCTCTTTCATAAATCGGCAAACTTCTACGATACGCTCTTTGGGAACAACAATGGTTAACTCGCCGCGAAATTCGTTTGCCTCTAAAATAGCATCGGCATACTTTGCTTTAAGTTTCTCGAGAACTTTTTCGTTCATAGCTTCCATAGTAGATAATATATTTTAGTAACCATTTTGTGTGCTTTTTGATAATAAAATATATCATTGGCCTCCTCCCCTTCGCGTTTCTTGCGTCCCGCGCTTTTTGCGGGATTAGGGGAGAACTGAGGTGGGGTCTGTTATTCTTTGACCTCACCCTAACTCTCTCCTGTGAGGAGAGGGAACGATTTCCTCATCTTCAATATCTCATCATAAATAAATACAAATTTTCAAATCCGGAATCTTAAAATATTCTAAGTGATTACAATGTAGTAGTTTTTGATTGATTTGATCTATGGAAATCCCCGACATAGGCAGGAGCCATTCCCTTGCATTCACCCCGCTGCACTTTCTGTTGAAGCAGCATGAGCCCATTTAATAAATTATCAGGCCGCGGCGGGCAGCCAGCAACATACACATCGACTGGAAGAAACTGGTCAATCCCCTGCACCACAGAATACGTTCGATACATTCCACCGGATGATGTGCATGCACCCATAGCAATGACCCACTTCGGTTCAGGCATTTGATCGTAAATCTTCCGCACTACTTTTGCCATCTTGAATGTTGTTGTTCCTGCAACGATGATCACATCGCATTGACGCGGTGTAAAACGCATTACCTCTGAGCCAAACCGTGCAATATCAAATCGCGGCCCTGCTGCTGCCATCATTTCGATAGCACAGCACGAAATTCCCATCGGCATCGGGTAGAGAGAATTTTTGCGGCACCAATTGATAACATCTTCAAGCTTGGTTGCAATATATCCATCTCCCATCCAGCTCTCTAATCCCATTCCAACGCTCCTTTCCTCCAGATATAATAAAAACCGACGAGGAGGATAAAGATAAAGACAAACATCACAATAAATCCTTGTATCCCAAGCTCCCTATACGCTACCGCCCATGGATACATAAAGACAATTTCAATATCAAAAACGATAAAGAGCATCGCGACTAAATAATATTTCACAGAGAATCGTTCGCGTGCTGTGCGGACAGGCTCCATACCGCTTTCGTAGGTGCTCGATTTTTCGTCATTAGGGCGGCGTGGGCCAAATAATTCGTTGGCTTTGCCCATAAAAACTCCAAATGCAATAGCGCAGCCGATCATCAGAAATATGGGAATATAATTTTCAATCATTTTTTCTCAACAAGAATTATGTAGAAAAATTTTATGAATAAATTGCCTTAAAAACAAATACTCCTTTTTATTGAAAACACAATAAGAACAAAAGAAATTCCCAAAGATATATGATGCAAGATTGGAGGATATTGAATTACTGATATTACGCAACCTTATAAAAATATCAATTTCGAATATCCTTTGACACTGATCCACCACCCCTGTATCCCCTCCTCCATGAGGTGGAAAAATGGGAAAGAGTGCTTTATTCTTTTTTTGAAAATCACAATGTAACATTAGTGAATTATTTCATATGAATCTTCATGCCTTCGAGCGACCAGTGAGAACGAACTTTCAGTGTATCGGAAAGCGGGCTGAGCCGTTCCGAAAAAATGAAAGGAAACGGTCTCCCTGAATCATACATACCGTTCTTGTTCCGATCCCTGAATGCTTGAAACACATAGCGTCCTTCAGTAACCATGGGAAAAATAAATTTACCCGTTGCATCAGCAGGCTCGATGTAGCAGTTGGGATTTCTCTCTGCAATTTGAAATGCAGACACATATAGACGTCCGACAGTATCTGTAGTATTTAAATCAACAACTATTCCTTCAACACTGCTCATGTCTTCGATATCGAGCGTTTCAAATCGCCATACTCTTGTCGAATCTTTGCACGTGCTATCTCTCCAATCGTGTACTTTTCGCAGCTCAGCGCGAAGTGCGTACCATGCCTTGTTGTGAAGTTTCTGATCCGGCTCAATCGAGATTAAAACATCGCTTATCCTTTTTTTCTCAACTGCAACCTGTTGATTGTTGTTATCAAGAATATTTACAAAATCAAGAGAGGTTGTCTTTGCAAGAGCATTGGAGAATGTGAGAGTGAATATCGGTCGTAGATCAATGTTTTGAGTGCTATCCTTGACCGAGACCGCAACTAATCGCGTGCCAATGATAGCTGCTTTTGGTGAACCTTGAAATGTCAATGAATTTGCTAATGGATTAATTTTATTGCCGACTGAATCCGTTACACTTTGGACATGGATAAAATATGTCTTTGCAGAATCTTGTTTTTGTGTTATTGCGATAATGAATTTCGGTGTTAAAGGATCAGGATATACGGTTATAAGCTCAAGCGGCTTTCCGTCCGCAGTGTCTGCAGCAATGAACGATGTAAGAGTTATCGATAAAGGATGTATGGATTCAGAAAATTCTGCGATGATATGGTTTCTATCCGGGGCAGACGCTTTTACAAGCCGTGGACCGGATGTATCCTCTTTTGCAAGCTGCATCAAGATACCTGATGCGAGTGTATCACTCTGTGAAATACGAATAATGGTCGACGGCACACCGTACTCATCAATCTCTCGATCGTACACCAAATTCCGATACTCATCGCGAATTGCAAAGATTCGGTAACTCCCAAAAGGAATATGATGGAGAAAAAAGTCTCCACCTTTACCAGTCTGTGTGATGAAATCCGGTTTTGCTGTTATAGGATTCAACGTGTCTGGATTCATTGCATCCAACTGATATGCAAAAATCATAATGCCGGATGCGGCATCACCCTTCTTCATTGGAAAAACACATCCCTCAATTCGCCCACGAT
>Ga0187886_1004206_pt1 | contig 10426 bp, 11 predicted proteins | sample June2016WEW_20_1_FD_133001 | JGI IMG/M metagenome (GOLD analysis project Ga0187886, IMG submission 133001) | Peatland microbial communities from SPRUCE experiment site at the Marcell Experimental Forest, Minnesota, USA - June2016WEW_20_150 | ecosystem: Environmental > Terrestrial > Soil >... | reverse complement strand
GGATCTTAAGTTTCTCTTCATTCTGGGCTATCGCATTTATAAGCTGGATTATTACCACTTTTATTGTGAGAAAAATTAGGTAGAAAAATTGACAGCTTCTATGTAATTGTGGTAAATAAATTTCCAATCTGGGCGATTAGCTCAGTTGGATAGAGCGTTGGTCTCCGGAACCAAAGGCCGTGGGTTCAACTCCCGCATCGCCCGCCAATAAAAACAAAGGGTTATGGTGAAAATGCCATAACCCTTTTTCGTTAGGTGCCTATATAGGTGCCTACCGTCCGGCCTGAGCCCACCTGATTTGAGTCAACTCCTCTTCGGTCACCAAGTTGTATCGTTTAAAGACGTCCATGGTCTTGTGTCCAGACAGCGCCATGATCTGAAAGAAATCATTTCCGGCCAGGCGAAGGTTGTTCAAGGCACAGTGCCGGAGATCGTGAAACGTGAAATCTTCTATCCCTGCATTGCGGCAAGCCGTGTTGAAGCTATGTTTGACGGAATCAAAGGGTTTACCTTCCCGGAGAAAGACTCTATCAGTATGCAGACCACGTGGAAGGGCTTCCAGGGCCATTCTCACTTCAGGGTGGATCGGGATGTTTCTGGAGGAATCAGTTTTAGTTCGTTTAGCGGATAGACGGATGAATCCTTTTTTTAGGTCCACTTCCGGCCAGGTGAGAAAGAGAATCTCCGACAATCGAAGTCCCATATAATAGGCCATTTGAACAACGGGCCGGAGATGAAAGTTACAGCTGGAGAGAAGTTTCTCAAACTCTTCCTTCGTTAAGATTCTCATGCGGACGTTATTTTCAATTAGCTTCTTAACGCCTGCCATGGGGTTCTCTTTTAGCTTTCCATGACGAACTCCCCGGTTAACCATCGTTTTGAGACAGGTGATCTCTTTGTTCACGGTGCAGGGCCGGATCTTCTCTCCCGGATGGATACAGGACTCTTCAGCAAGCCTCAATTTCTGATATGATTCGCATTGGCCGGCAGTAATCTTGTTGAGCTTCGTTTCTTTCCCTAACAACCGGCAGAGATTATCGATCGATACCATATCTCTCCGGTGAGACCTTTTAGCCACGACTTCCGGTAGCTTCAAATACCATTCGCAGAGTTCGCCTAAAGTCAATCTTGCAGCAGGATCTTTGTCAATGAATCGCTCCTCTGTCCTCAATTTCAATATCTCCCTTTCACGTTGTTCGGCAGCTTCCTTGTTTGGGCCTATGCGTTCCCGTTTCTTTCTTCCATCAATGTAGACAGACACCCAATAGACCTTGCCACTGTGCTTCGCCAGTTTAAATCCACACTGACATTTCTTTCTGGAGATGCTTAACCTCTTCCGGCATTGTGGACATTCAACTAAGATTGCCATGTTACCCCTCCTTCCCGAGAATTTTCTCTCTGTACCGCTTTTTCATGACCTTTCTTTGTGTCTCTAAATAAAGTTCGTATTCGCCATTGGACTGGAGCCTTTCGATTCTCTTCCGGTAAATGGCCTTGTACGCGCATCGATTCGAACAGTAGATCTTAGGTTTTAATGAAAGGTGAACGAAGACCTTTTGGCACTGTGGGCAGGTTCGCATAGCGTCTTTAGGGAGGCCATTGAGGAGGTTCGCAAATTCGGTGATGATTAACGATGTGTCTGGGGTTGGGCTGTTTGAGAAGATTGGATAGTAAACACTGTATTGTCCGGACGGTGTAATAATTAGTTGCCTTTTCCTAAGTGGTAATACGATTGGCTTTCCATCTTCCCTTAGGTTTAGCACACGATTTGAGAAGGCTTTGAGTGCCTTTTGTAATTTCTGGATTCCCTTTAACGTAATGATTTGATCTGTGGGGCGGGTCCCAAGTCGTTGTTGCAACCTCTTCCCACCATAACGTGGGAGAAGCCACATCCTCAGCTCCCTTTCCTCTCTCAGTGACAGCTTATCAAGATCTGCTTGAATAAAATTGACCATCCTGGAAAGAAGATTTTTCTTCTTTCGAAGTTCCAGCGAGCTTAATAGAAAGGATTGTTTCTTCCCACCTTTAACCATTTCTGTCGTCCTTTCAGATAAGATTTAAAACACAACTTCCTTATACTATACAACAATGCCATTGTCAAGCATTATTTTATACTAAGAAATTCTGAAAGTTACAACGGACTTTTGATTGACATTAAATAAGAAATATGGTACGGTTTTTTTAAAGATCATATAAAGGAGGTAATACGATGCAGAATACAGAATTACTGGACCCAAGAGAAGCAGCTGCGGCCATGAAGTGTTCGATTCATACAATCAGGGCCTGGACCTACCAGAGGAAACTTCCGGTTGTCCGTTTGGGGAGAAAGGTTCTTTTCCGGCGTGAGGACATTGAGAATTTCATTAATAAGAATGTGGTCGGGCCAAAGTAAATCAATAAGAAGGCTTGAAGATGATCATTCAAGTTTAAATGGAGGTTCAGGTTAAATGAAAAATTCAAAGCACTCGCCAAAGAAACCCAAAGGCAATCATGCTACCGTAACTTCCCCTGAAATATCAACTCCGAAAAACACCTATAAAAGCAAATCCAAAAGGATGTACGAAGACGACGAATATTTTGAAACGCCCATACTCGTTGAGTCTTCGGAGGATCCTCATACCTCATCTCCATCTGCTGACACAGAAATGGATCCCAAAACGGCTGCATTGTGGGCCGAAGGCATAACGAAAGTCATTAACAACGGGACATTTTCAAGAATGGCGAAGCCTCCGAAGCCGAAGACTATTCAGGAAGAAATTGAAAGGGCTACCCCTGAAAATCTTCGTGCAGTGATATCGAAGTTAGCCTTGACCCCGATGCTCGAATCCGAGAGATCACGGTTCATAAATCTTCTCTCTGATCGAATGAAGATATCCAAGCTCGCAATCAAGCGTGATGTTGACTACATTATCACACAGGCCCAGGTCGAAAAGTTGAAGGAGAGATTGGCGAACACCAAGGTCACGGAGGTTAATGTCGAAGACCTGATTAAAGGCTATGAACAGAATGGCAATAGGTTCTCTCCTTTAACTATATATGATGGGACCTTGTATTATGGTATGAAAGTCGGGGACGAAAGGTTCCTCTTCGGCTCGAATGACAAAATCATTGAGAATGACCCCACGGCTCCCTTCACTTTTCTCAGGACGAATTTTACTCCCAACGTTATAAAACGATTCCGAGCTGGCGAAGTAGTTTCAGGATTCGATCTCTGCAAAAGGATTGAAAACTTATTTTCAAGGCATATCGTCTTTAAGGATGACAGGATTCCGACTCTCTTGTCCGTGTGGGTGGTCGGAACTTATGTTTATAAGATTTTTAGATTCTACGGATACCTCTTACTTCAATCGCTCTCTCCCCGATGTGCGAAATCATATTGCTTGGACCTACTCTCATTTGTGGCGTTCAACAGCACGTCAAGATTCATAGACCCTTCGTGTGCAACGCTCTTTCGAGAAGTTCACCATAACAACTCCACATTGATCATTGACGAAGCAAACATCCAAATTGGAAAAGACGATCAAAACATCGAGCTGATTGCCTTGCTTCACGGCGGATTTATGGCAGGATCATACATTCCACGGGTTGAAGGGGAGGATCGCCAAATCGTTTATTTCGATGGTTATTCACCCAAGGCATTTGCGGAGATCGGTGAGGCTGTCAGTTCCATCGAAGATCGGAGCTTTCGGGTCCCAATGATACGGAAGAAAAAAGGTCAGAAGAAGGACAGATTTATCCTGCAACATGCCGAGGATGAGCTTCAACGAATCCGAGAGGACTGTTATCTCTGGAGCCTCCGTCGGTTCGAGGATGTCAAGAAGATCTATGATATCAGTGATGGATTCAAAGAGATTGACGGGATCGATGATAGGCAGCGCGATATCTTCGAGCCACTCTTGTCGATTGCTTCCATTATGGATGAAGAAGCAGGAACTGAAGGAGATAGTACCTATACATCTTTGTGTGAACTTGCGAAGGAGATGGCGGGTGTCAGGGAAGCAAGGGAATCGAATCACGACGTGATTGCTGCCATCTCCATCTTAAAAGATTTTCTGGGCGATGAAGACAAGCGGTTCGTGGCGTCGAAGGCGATGCTGGAACGATTCAAAGAAGAAGATGAATTGATGACCATAGATACTGGCAGGGCATTGGCGAGGTTTATGAAGAACTTCGAACTCTATCCACACAAAGATTCAGGCAGGGTTAGGGGATATACACTGCGGAAGAAGATGATCGATGACCTCCTGGAAAGGTATCCGAAGTTATCTACCATACCTTCTGAGGAGGCGTCCTAAACGTCCTATGTGTCCGATGTCAAGTGAAACCGGCAACTTAAATGGCAGTCACAAGTGTCCTAAGGACACATATCATAAGTCTTTGAATGGAATAATAACAATGTGTCCTAAAGGACACTTAGGATGCTTCGTAAATGGTTAAAATTGTTTGCATTAGGACGCTTAGGACACTTAGGACGCTTTTCCAGGGAATATAGGAAAGGAATATTTAACAAACTATTTGGAGGTGTTCTTATGAGCGAGCGATTATCAGGTAAGGTTAAGTTTTTCAGTGGTGCTGGCCGTTATGGGTTTATTACAACCGATGATGGAAAGGAAATCTATTTCCAAGAGCGAGATTGTCATTCATCGATTAGCCACCTCAACCCCGATGACCGTGTAGAATTTCAAACCATACCGGCAATGAAAGGTCCGAGGGCTATCAATATTAAACTTCTATCCAATATAGATGGGGAGCGGAATTGAAGATTGACGACGAGTTCAAGACCTTGATTTTCCCTTTGGCCGAAGCCGAGGCCTCCTTACTTGAGGATAGTCTTATGGCCGAAGGTTGCCGGGACGCACTTGTGACATGGCACGGCCTGCTTCTGGACGGCCATCACAGGTTTGAGATTTGCCAGCGGCGCGGGATTGAATTCAGGACGGCGGAGGTTGAACTTGAGGACCGGACGGCAGCTAAGGCATGGATAATCAGGAATCAGCTTGCCCGGAGGAATCTTACGCCCTTTCAGCGGGCCGAATTGGCCCTAAAACTGGAGCCATTGATAGCGGAGAAGGGGAAGGCAAGGATGTTGGCTGGGAAGAAATCAGACCCCGTGCAGAATTCGGCACAGGGTAAAACCCGCGATGAACTCGCCTCTATTGCTGGCGTTTCACATGACACTATCTCCAAAGCAAAGATACTTTCCGAGAAAGCATCTGAAGGCACCTTGAAACGACTGCGCCAGGGTGAAACAAGTATTGCCCGAGAACACCGGATTTTAGTGATGACTGAAAAGTATTATGAACTGGGGAAAAAGAAGTTAGTTTTTCCTTCCGGGAAGTATGCGGTTATCTATGCAGATCCACCTTGGGAATATCGAAACTACGGATATCCCACGAGTTCAAAAAGTCATTATCCAACAATGCCCATTGAGGAGATTTGCTCAATGGCCGAATCAATAGACAGTGTGGCAATGGAAGAGACGGCTTTATTTCTTTGGGCGACCCCTCCACTTCTGCCGGAGGCCTTACAGGTGATGGCGGCCTGGAAATTTGAATTCAAAACGCATTTTGTTTGGGACAAAGGGCGGGCGATGGGGGGAATGGGATGGTTTGTTTGGCCCCAACATGAAGATCTATTGATCGGGGTAAGATCGAAGACGCCGCATCCAAAGGATAAATCAGGAAGTGTTTTCTTTGCACCCAGACGCGGGCATAGTGAGAAACCGGGGGAGGCCTATGAGATCATAGAGCGAATGTATGAAGGCCCATACCTTGAACTTTTTGCAAGGACACAACGAGAGGGATGGACGGTCTATGGGAATGAAATTGAGGAAAGGACCGGGCAGTTGTCCGAAGGTGTTCAATGCGTATGAGAAGATGTGCTGATAGTCATTGTAGTGCTTTGATAGATCAAGGTCGTTACTGTGCCTTGCACAAGAAGCGGGATAAACCCTATTATCGGGACCCCACCACTCAGGCCTTTTATTTGAGTGCCACCTGGAAGAGACTTAGGAAGATGAAGCTTGCGAAGGACCCACTTTGTGAGACCTGCCATCTGAGTGGCAGGGTAACAGCGGCAACGATGGTACATCATACTGTTCCACTTCGAGACTTTATTGAACAAGGTTTGGATATGATCTATCTGATTTCATTGTGTATGAGTTGTCATGGCCAGGTCGAGGCTGAACTAAAAGGTATGGAGGGATACCAGGAGGGGTAAAAGAGCTACAGCCTGTCTGACTAATATCACCCGCTGGGAAACGAATTTTTGTGGACAAAAGTTATGAAGACAAAAATCACTCGTAAGAAAATGGGACGACCCAGGATCGCCACTCCTTTGCGTAAACTTCTTGGAGTAAAGGAAAGAGGTTCTTTCAAGAAGATTGAGAATCCTCCGCATAGGCTATCCTTTCCTGCCAAATCCAAGAAGATGTCGAACGGAGAATATCAGTTCTTCAAGTTCAATTTCTTTTGTGAAACCTATCTGCGCCATGTCAGTGGCGAGTTTGCGGGCAAGCCATTTATCCTTGAACCGTGGCAGAAGAAGATCGCCAAGGTGATTTTCTCGACATTGAAGAAAGACGGATCGAGACAATATCGCAAGTTGCTAATCCACGTAGGCCGACGAAATGGGAAATCAACATTTGCTGCTGCATTTATTCTCTATTGGCTGTGTGAAGAATCCTTTTTCGATCCTGCTGCAGAAATCTATGGAGCGTCAGGAGATGAGAAACAGGCTGCCTTAATCTTCAGAATCTGTCAGCTGATGATTCGTCAATCTGAAGAACTGTTACAGCTATTGGAAATAAAACCCTTTTATCACCGAGTTGTGAACCCCTTAACCTCTTCCGTTTATGAAGTTCTCTCCTCCAAGGTCCCGACAAAACCAGGTAGAAATTCAAGTTTAATCGTCGTCGACGAAACGTGGGCTCTACCTTCAGGTGAACTCTACACCCTTTTGGAGACCTCGATGGGGAGCAGGAAACAGCCATTGATGATTAGTCTAAGTTCGGCAGGGGAGTCAACCGGATCATTCTACTATGAATTATATGATTATGCTAAGAGGGTCGAGGCGAATCCAAAAATGGATACTGCTTTCTATCCAGTCATTTTTGAAGTTGAAGCTGATAAGGACCCCTTCGACGAAAGGTTCTGGAAACAAGCCAATCCGGGGCTTGGGAAATATAGAAGTCTGGAGGAGATGAGAGAGTTGGCCTCCAGAGCCAAACATGCTCCAGGTCAGGCAGGGCATTTTAAAAGACATTATTTGAATTGGTGGACCAGCCTTGGAATTGAATCGTGGCTACCATCTCTCGTCTGGGATGGGTGCAGCGACCCGATTGACTATCCATCTCTTCCTCAAAGGCGATGTTTCATGGGAATTGATCTTTCCTCCTCAATCGATCTTGCAGCTGTTGTTCTATTATTCGAACCTCTTGAACCGGGTGGAAAATGGGACATTTTAGTTTTCGTTTGGGTGCCAGGGACAGACTTGACAGCTAAATCAAGAGAAGATCATCTTGCCTATGATGCGTGGGTCGCACAAGGACTCATTTTTTGGGAAGGGAAGCCAGCTATTGATTTTGGATCCATCGCTGAGAAAATTCTGGAGTTGAATAAAGAATTTAATTTGGTTGGCGTTGGCTTTGATCCATGGAGGGCAAAGGATCTGATCGATTTCCTTCGATCGCAAGAAGGATTCGAAGAAAGGCTGGTCGCCATTCCTCAACAGTTTTCTTTTATGTCAGACGCCACAATGGAGATCCAGCGCAAGGTCCACAACAAAGAACTTCGTCACGGTGGCCATCCTGTGCTGAGGAGCATGAGTGAAAACGTCAAACTGGTCACCGATACGAAAGGAAATCGAATGATCGACAAAAAGAAATCAAGGACCCGGATTGATGGCATATCAGGCCTTTGTATTGCCCAGGCTGTCGCTACGAAATTCAAGAGTGTGAATCAAGGCAGCGTCTACGATCACCGTGGACCTTTATTTTTGGGGGATCCTCTGGTTGAACCAACTCAACAATTTGAAGGAGGTGACGGCCAAAAGGAAGAGTACCTTTTTAGAGGGAACATAGATGGATATACGGAGGTTAAAAAACCGAGGATAGGTGGGAAATGTGAGCGGTGCGGGGGACTATGGCAGCAGCAACAGGACGGTGGTCTATGGTGTCCTGGCTGTGGTTCAACTTTTAAACCTTAACAAAATAGGAGGTAAATGACATGAAACTATTTCAAGCAGATTTTGAAAAAAGTGGACGATTATCGGCGGAACTATTGGGCTACGATGCGAAGTATGGACCCCAATTGGAAAAAGATTTAGGGGTCTGTGATGAAGAAATCGATAAGGCAAAGGTTGTTTTTGACTATGCAAAGCTTCACGATAAAGGTAATCTTTGGGAGCTTAGTGGAAAGTTGGAGGCCCCACAACTCAAAAAAATAAAACTAAAACAGGACCACCTGAACGCCAAGGATGCGATCGCCCAGGAGCTGAGAAAGATCACCACCCCGGTAATATTGGGTTATTCACAAGAACTCATGGCTGAATTTTCAAGGCTTGAAACTCGCAAAGTTTTTTCAGTGGTCACTGATAAGGAAAATATTGAGGGTGGGAGAGTCTTTGAAGTCAGCCATAATTTCTTTGATGTTCACCAGTGCCAACAGGAAATTTTGGAAACCATATCCAAACTTAGAAGTATGGATACCGAATCCCTTTCCACCATTCGTGATCTCTATGAGGGGATGATTTCAAGAATTCCAGAAAAATTTAAGATGACGATCTCTGAGGGTAATGAAACACTAAAAATCTGGATCTTCGAAAATAAACCGCGAGAGATTGATCCTGTCGCAGGGTCAATTATCTGGATGCACCAGGCCAGGTATCTCGCGGATCTCGAAGATAAAGTAAAAAATTGGAAGGCTGGCGAACTCTTGAAAAAGCATAAACCGATTGAATATGATATGACCTAATATTTTACTCAGGTCCCCCAGGGTGGTTGCCATGGCCATCCCCTCCACGGCTGGGGGGGAGGGGGGCCTGCCTCCTTTTTTAGTTTCTAAACCGAAATAAGGAATTGACAGACCGCTTCACATTTTATAGAGTAGAACCATTAGTAACTTGGAGGATCGAATGGAAAATGATATTTGGCGATCTTTAAAGAAGGGCAGTGTTGGTATTCATATATCCTATGGGGACACATTTACTAACAGCCTGAGTGCAACAGATTTCCAATTGCGTATCTCTCCGAGGTTTGAGATCAGTTTCGATTTGAATAAAAATCTTAGAACTAAGAACAAACAAAACTTTTCTTATATAGATGCTCGTCATTTAGCCGATGGTGAAATCGCCCAACTGAAGATGGTCCAGATCAATGATTCACGCATCCTTGATCGCATCATGGAGAGTTATAAATTTGCTGGCAAACCGAAAGAATGGTATTTGGTGATCCATCTGGAGGGGGAGCGATCATTCCGGGTTCATCCAGAAAAAAATGGATCAGCACTTTTCCTTCGTGTGATAACCGATGAAAATGTATCGCACTTAATAACCAGTTTTTAGGTGCCTACAGAGGTGCCTATCCACTCCGATTTTGGTGCCTACAGAGGTGCCTAAAGGCGATCTTACTCCATAGCAAACAATATCATTCCTTGACATCTAAGGCTCTGTTATTATAAAAAAAGATAGCATTCTATATGAATCTGTGCTAATTGTTAGCAGGGAGCGGGAGCGGTCTCCGGAACCAAAGGCCGTGGGTTCAACTCCCGCATCGCCCGCCATTCTTTTTTGCCGGAAGGTGCCCCGAAAACCCAAACTTATAGGTGGGGTCAAGGGGCACAATTAAAAATGATATTTCATTGTCCGGAAGCGTCGCCGTAGAGGCGGGAAGCTTCATATTAAGGACATACAAGTAATGAAAAAATGGTTTGGCTTTTTTATATCCTTTCTTCTGATCCTGGGGATGATCTTGGGCGCCAGCTCTTTTTCCATTTTTAAAAAGACGATGCCTGGGGAAACAAAAACAGAGAGATACCGGATTATCCTCATCCAGGATGAAGAGAAAAAGGGAGAAACGGACCCTCACTTAATTTTGGTTTTAAAAGAAATACAAAAAAAGTTGGATGAATGGCTAAAATCTCTCAATGAAAGAATTGAAAATGAGGATATCACCCGTTTTGAGGTTAGGTTTTTAGAGATTTTAAGAAATATCTTGGAATGGATAAAAGAGAAGGTCGACGCAAAGATCGAATCTTCCGAAAAGGAAAAACCCATCAAAAAAGAGAGGAAAGGAATATTCCGAGAGACTTACCAGGAAATTCACCCATTTTCTAAAATAGGATGAAAGAAGAAAAAGTATTTATTCCATCAACTGATATTCGACTGGAAGGCCTCTTGAGTATTCAAGGGGCTTTTTCTTTTAGAGGTG
>Ga0187886_1004205_pt1 | contig 10431 bp, 5 predicted proteins | sample June2016WEW_20_1_FD_133001 | JGI IMG/M metagenome (GOLD analysis project Ga0187886, IMG submission 133001) | Peatland microbial communities from SPRUCE experiment site at the Marcell Experimental Forest, Minnesota, USA - June2016WEW_20_150 | ecosystem: Environmental > Terrestrial > Soil >... | reverse complement strand
TATGACGGAGACAACCCACGCGCCCACCCCAGTTTCCCTTTCAAGTCCGGCGGCAATGAACTTCGTGCTGTCAGGAAACCATCCATTCGGCCACCAAAAGGCGGGGTCCGGCGCCGACCCTTGCGGTTGAGGAATGTTGACAGTCTCCCCGGTCTGAATCAGCTTCACGTGCATTCCTGTGGTGTCGCTATAGGCCAGGTACTTCCCATCCGGAGAAATCGAGCCCTGATTCACGGCGTTTTCGCTGGCATTGGCGGTGAGCCGTCGCTCCTTCAGTGGGGGCGCGGGCGGAGGGGGGCGCGTGAGCCAATGGGCGAGGACCGCACCGGCGATGACGATAGCACCCGCCAGGGCAATCACCGCCTGCCGCCAACGCTTCCGTAGCGCCGCTCTGCGAGCGGCGTCTTCAGGTCGCCGGGCATAGAGCGGCGCTACAGCCGCCGCCCGCCCGGATTCCGTGTCACGCTTCAGGCGCTTCAGGTCGGCGCACATTTCGCCGGCGCTCTGGCAGCGTAGGCTGCGGTCTTTTTCGAGCGCCTTGTTAATGATCCGTTCCAGTTCTGACGGAACGTCGGCATTCAGGCTCAGCGGCGATGTCGGCGCCTGACCGAGAATCGCGTGAAAGATGATGGCAGAGGTCGTCCCGGAGAACGCTTGCTTCCCTGTCGCCATCTCATAGAGCACCGCGCCAAAACTGAAGAGGTCCGTACGTGCGTCGAGTTCCTCGCCCCGCGCCTGCTCCGGCGACATGTAGGCGACCGTGCCCATCACTGCGCCCGGGCTGGTGAGATGCTCTTCGTCGAGCGACGCCGTGGGGCCCGCCGTGGCCGCCGCTTCCTTCCCGAATCCCGAACCCCGAGTCCCGAGTCCCGTCAGCTTCGCCAACCCAAAATCCAGAATCTTGGCCTGGCCACGCTGGGTCACGAAAATGTTCGCGGGCTTGATGTCTCGATGGATGATCCCCTTTGAGTGGGCAGTGTCCAGCGCATCGGCCATCTGAATCGCCAGCTCCAGCACTTCGTCCGTCTTGAGCAGTTTCCCGGCAAGGCGCTGCTTCAGCGTCTGCCCCTCGAGCAGCTCCATGGCGATGAACGGCTGACTTTCATGCTCGTCGATGTCGTAAATGACGCAGATGTTGGGGTGATTCAGAGCAGAAGCTGCCTGGGCCTCCCGCTGGAATCGTTCCAGGTTTTGTCGGTTCTTGGAGAGTTCTTCAGGCAGGAACTTCAAGGCGACGGTGCGCTTGAGCTTGGTGTCCTCGGCCTTGTACACCACGCCCATGCCGCCGCCACCCAGCTTCTCCAGGACACGGTAGTGGGAAATGGTCTTGCCAACCATGGCGAGGGCCCCGCCTTTGGTGGCATCTTAGGCCGCGTTTAGACGCAAGTCAACGCGAGACGCTTACAGTGGGAAGTTCATGGGGCACAGGAGTGATTGGAGGCGCAGGGCTGAGGCTGACCACGTTGGATCAACCGTGGGGTGAGTTGGTCAGCGGTGCCGGCGGTCCTACACATGTGTCAGCGGCGAGGCAGGTGGGAGGCGGGGAACAAACCATGGAAGTCACGGCAAGGGACAAATCGAGCTGCAATGCCAGTCCAAAAGGCCCGTGCGGGCTTGAGTTTGACTCGACAGGGACGCCGGCGTAGGATTTTGGGCGAAAACGGATTTGAAATCGGAGATTCCGGATGAGAGTTGTCCCAGGGCCGACAGACGAAGGAACAACCCCAAATTCTTCAATGGGAGGAAACCTGTGAAAAAAGGAATTCTTATCCTAGCCATGCTGCTGTTTTGTGTTTCTCTCTCTGGCTGGGCACAGGACACCGCCAACATCGTGGGTGCCGTCACGGACTCCAGCGGTGCGGTGATCCCAGACGCCAAGGTCAGGGCCGCGAACCCTGACAAAGGGTTCAGCCGGGATCTGGTCTCGAACGCCGCAGGAGAGTACACGGCAGCCAAAATACCCATCGGTGAATACGTGATCACCGCTGAAGCCCCGGGCTTTCAGAAGCTCGTCCGCTCCGGGATCACACTGCAAGTAGGTCAGACCCTCCGAGTGGATCTGCAGTTGACGGTCGGGCAGGTCACCCAGGAGGTTACGGTCACAGGCAACGTCGTGCGGGTGGAAACTGAGACAGGCGCCATCTCGGATGTGGTGACGGGAGCACAGATCCAGAATCTGGAATTGAACGGGCGCACTTTCACCGCCCTTTACACCTTGGTCCCCGGGGCGGTGCAAGACAACGGTTATGACCCGACCCAGGTCGGCATCACCGGCTTCGCCTCCGTCTCCTTTAACGGGAACCGGATGGAATACAACAACATTGAGATCGACGGCGGGAACAACGCCGACGAAGGCTCCGGAGGCGTATCCATCAATACCTTCCCCAGCTTGGACAGCATCGCGGAGTTCCGTGTCTCCACCTCAAACTTTGGCGCGGACATGGGCAAGCATGCCGGAGCCAGCATTGAGGTGGTTACCAAATCCGGCACGAAAGATTTTCACGGCACCGTGTTCGAATTCCTCCGCAACGACAAGCTGGACGCGAACGATTGGTTCATTAACCGCTCACCCTGGTCCGGGCTGGATCCCAACAATTGCAGGCAGGACCCGGCGGTTGCCGGGGCTGGCGCGGATTGCAATGCCCCCAAGACGCCGCTCAAGAGGAACGAGTTCGGGTATAACCTCGGCGGACCGTTCTACATCCCCGGCCACTACAACACGGACAAAACGAAAACCTTCTTCTTCTGGTCGGAGAGCTGGCGAAGGTTCCGTGAAGGCACGGTCGTCGGTCCGGTAGGCGTTCCTACCCGTCGCATGCGACAACAAGGCGATTTCAGCGAGTGCGACGAGATGTCGGCTCTTTATAATCCCCTCGTGGCCTCCAACTGCACCTTGCCGATCGATCCCGAAACCGGCCAACCCTTCCCCGGCAATGTCGTTCCCATCGATCCGAATGCGCGGGCTTTGCTCGACGCCTATGTGCCGTTCCCTAACAACGGCGTGCAAAGTTACATTGCCGCTCCCACCCAGCCGACCGACTGGCGGGAGGAGCAGATCCGTGTGGACCAGAACCTCAGCGACAAGACCAGCCTCTTTGTTCGCTACACCAACGATGCCTGGCAACAAACGGTGGTCCCCTCGCTGTGGACCGGTTCGAGCTACGACACCGTAAAGACCTTCTTCGGCGGGCCCGCGAAGAGCGCGGTGATGCACCTTATGCACAGCTTCAAGCCCAATCTGTTGAACGAGTTCGTCATGGGCTACACGGTGGACCACATCGTGCTAATCCCCACGGCCGGAGCTTCCTCTGTAGCGGGTTCCTTCAACAAGCCCTCGACTTGGTCAATGAACACCCTGTTTCCTCCCAACCTTAACAATCCGTTTCTTCCCGCCGTTTATGTGGGTGGCGGCACACCTTTCTCCTTCTACGAGGATGCCGGCAACACTCCCTGGCACAACTCCAACCCGGTCATAACCTGGAAGCATAACATCGCCTACACGGTAGGTAGGCACACGTTGAAATTCGGGTGGTATTTGATGAAGTTCCGCAAGAACGAACAGTTTGGACCCCAGACCCAGGGCAACCTGAGCTTTGACGGCGGCAGTCCCATTTCCACCGGCAACGGGTTGGACGACATGTATCTGGGCCGCATCGCGTCATACCAGGAGGGCACCACTACCGTGGCCGGAGTTCCGGTGGGCGGGTATAGCAAAGGCCATTGGCGGAGCACCGACTTTGAACCCTATTTCCAAGATGACTGGAAAGTGAATCGCAAACTGACTCTGAACCTGGGAGTCCGTTATTACTACTTTATTCCCATTCACGATGTATCGAGGCCTCAGACGGTGGATTCCGGGTTCATGCCCGGCATGTTTGACCCCGCACAGGAAGCCCAACTCGACGCCAGCGGCAACATCATCAAGGGTAGCGGGCACGACTTCACCACTTTTGGCAACGGGCTGGTCGAGTGCGGGTCGGGCGGAATTGTTCAGGGCTGCCGGGTATCGGATCACGCGACCCTGGCACCGCGCTTCAGCTTTGCCTATGACCCGTTTGGAACCGGCAAGACCGTGATCCGAGGCGGCTATGGCCTGTATTTCGAGCCTGGAAACGGCAACGAATCTAACACCGAAGGCGGCGAAGGCAACCCACCCGTAACCCTGGGGCCATCGGGCTTTAACATCGTGGGCTACGACAACATCGTGGCGGGCGCCTATGGCCCCACCGGGTATGTTGCCATTCCCTACCGCGGGAGGTGGGGAAGCGTCCAGCAGTACAGCCTGGGCGTCCAACACGAGTTCCGTGGCAACAACCTGTTGAGTGTCGGCTACGTTGGGACTTTGGGACGACACCTGGCTCGGAACCGCAACCTGAACCAGATCCCCATCGGTATCGGCTCGATGACCGTCCCCGCCCTGGACGATACGAACACGACGTACTGCGCCGCGGAGCATGTGTGCGACGTGCAGAACGTCCTGATCAACAACGAGCAGCCGAACATCTTCTTTGTGCCCTATCGCGGTTACGCCGCGATCGACACGAAGGAGAACACGGCGGTTTCGAACTACAACGCGCTGCGGGTGAACTTCCGCCATGCGTTCGGTCACGGGTTGAGCCTCCAGGCCGTCTACACGTGGTCTCACACCATCGACGACTCGACGAGCACCTATTTCCGTACTGGCGTGGATGACTACGACCTGAGGCGTTGGAAAGCCACGTCGGACTTGAACCGAACGCAGGTGCTGGTCCTCAACTACATCTATGACCTGCCTTTCTTCAAGAACTCGAGCAACTCGCTGGTCAAGAGCGCACTGGGCGGCTGGCGCATCAGCGGCATCTCCAGCTTCTTCACCGGGCAACAGGTGGACCTCGGGTGCGGAGTCACGGGCTACTCCAGCGGGATCGGGGAAGGCGTACGGTGCAATGCCCTCGGGCCGCTCAAGATCAAGAAAGGGGTGGACACCTCCGATACCGAGTTTGGACCGACCCCGACTTGGTTCGATCCGAACATGATCGGCCAGCCCACCTTGGATCAGTTGCGCGCCGACGGCCAGCCCGGTATGTTCGGCTACCTGGGGCGCAACCCCCTTACCGGCCCCGGACGCAACAACTGGGATCTGGCGTTGATGAAGGACCTTCAATTGCCCTGGTTCCGGGGAGAACACGCCACCGTGCAGTTCCGCGCGGAGACGTTCAACACCTTCAATCATCCGCAGTGGAAGTACATCAACATCGGTTGCGGTGGAGACACACCTTTTGGCGCGTCCTGCAGCGGCATCGAGAACAACAAGGACAACGCGCAGGTCAGTGGCGCTTGGGCTCCCCGCATCATGCAATTCGGCTTGAAGTTCATCTTCTAGTCGGAGAGCTATCGGAAGGTTTCTTTCGGGCAATCCTGCGGAAAGCTGCCTGCGCCGCTGCTTCTCCTATACCCACCAGTCGAACCACGCGGTCATTTGCTGCTGAGCGTGGACGGGGTACGAGTGCGGCCCGTCGAAGGTAACGGTCTGGGAGCGCTCTGGCTTGCCGATGGCGTGATAACAACGAGTGAGGTTCTCAAACGCCACACGCACGCGCTCAAACACTCGCTGGCAAGGCATCTGATCGCCGGCAATGTTAACCTTGCCCTGGTGAAGCAGTACCTCAGGCACAAGGCCATCGGAAGCACCATGAAGCACGTGGCGGTGTCCGACCGGCAAGCATCCCAAGCCGCGTACTCGGCTTTGACGGCCATCTACTGAGGCGCAACAGAATGTGCGTTCTGTTGCATTCTTTGAGTGGCCCCCATTCTAACGTATGACCTTAGCCGCCGCCCCTGCAGGTGGCACCCTCCACGTAATGTTGCATTTCACCTGTCCGGTGAGACGTGGGACACTGTCAATCATGGCAGGAGGTATCTGTGCTGGTAGCCATCGCATTGGTGTGGGCCCTTGAAGTGAAACAACCAGACTGATGCCAGGCCGGTAGGAGTCTGGTCCGCTTTCAAAGCGCAGTCGTCCTGTTTTGCGTGAAGCTTGTTTCCCAGGACCAATCCGGCTTGGGCCGTCAGAAGGGCTGTGCTCCCTTGTGGCCATGTATGGCAGTCGATTCCGCAACTGTGCAGGTGCGCAACGGAATCGCATCGGAGGCAGGCGTAAGAAATGGGGGAGTACTGGCTACTGTTGGCCGAGGGGCATCTCAGTCGGAGGCTGTCCGGCAGCATCCTGAGACGGATTGCGGCGCTGCCGCAGCCGGACGGGTAGCGAACCAGGAGAGACGGCGAATCGAGCGCTCAGAAGTGATCCAGTCAGGACAAGTGTCAGCGGTTGCCTCTCGCCTTTAGCCGCAGAGCCTGCAACCGCGGAGGTTAAACTATGAAGTAATCCTAACACGCCTCCACTCAGTTGGCGTTGACGTTGAATCCGTCAACCTGGACGATTGACCCCGGAGGCAAACTTCCTGCCGGAAATGTTGCGGTCAGCGTCCGAGTTTCGTTGGGCAAAAGCGAAATGTAATTGTCCGTCCAAAGAACGGGCAACACCTCGTTTCCGCCGTTGGTCACGCGCAAGCGGATTAGAAACGCCAGCGTGGTGCTGGGATTGGTCAACGTTACCGTCGCGGAATTTGCGCCAAATGTCTCGGAGTGATTCACCGTAACGGCGGCCAGCGTCTGTAGGGCGGTGAGGTTGGCGTACGTCTGGGTGGGACAGTACCACCACTCGCAAGGGCCGCCCAGCACATCGCGCGTGGTCGAGTACCAGTAGAAGTTGTCGCTCAGGACGTTGCCCACGGGGTCCTGCAGTTTCAGCTTCACGAAGTAGGTTGTGGAGAGACCTACGATCGCGGGAATCGTGAAAGCAACGTTGCTGCTGGCTGGACCCGCGGTCAGGGTGACCGAGTTGTGATATTTGTTGGTCATATCGATATTCAGGACGTCGGCCGTGGCGACCAGCCCGCTGAACGTCTGGAAGTAGTCGTTCGTCACGTTCACATTGTTCTGGAAACCGTAGTCCCACGCGATGTGGAGAGGCTCCGCGCTCTTCTTCACTCCAAAGTAGGTGGCCGACGGTCTTAAGAACCAGTCGAACGTTTGCCAGTGCAGGGAGAACCAGCCGCTGGTCAGCATCCAACCCACAAATCCGGTGGATGCGCTGCCATCCGTCTTGGCCTTATTGGCTTCATACGATTCGTACTGGGCACGCCAGGATTCATAGTTCTGTGCCTGCGACTTCTTTACATAGTCCGCCGAGCTTGTGGCTGTGCCGTAGCGGCTGTTCAGCGCGGTGGTTACCACGTTCAGGTTACCGAACCCTGATCCTCCCATGTGGTAATTCCAGGTAGTGTCAATCGGCCAGTTGACGGGGTTCTGAAGGAGCCCGCTCTCCATGCTCTCCAAGGCGGGGACCGAAGGGCCCACGCTAGCCTCATCAATAAAGCCAAACGCTCCCCCTTGTGAGGTGTCTTGATAAAAATAGATTGGAGGCTCCCACTCGTAAGGCCCGCCTTCTCTCATGCCGTTGAGCCCGGTCACGGACGAGGTGTTATAGCTGGCATCCGTCACCACCGGGTTGGGCCACTTGTCCTCGTTCTCGATGTTCACTTCCTGCTGCTCGACACTGGCGGGCGGAACTAGGTCGCTCGAGTTCAACCACAAAAAAGCACTCGGGTGATTTCGCAGCGCGCGCATCTGCGTATCGAGCGAAGTGTTGGCAACCATTTGATTCTCGGTGCTCCATTTGCTCCATTGCTCCCACTGACTGCAACAGACCCAGCCGGCCATGAGCATGACCCCGTTCTTGTCGGCCAGATCATAGAAGGTCTGATCCTCCATCGTGCCCTCAAACCGAACCATGTTCATGCCCATATCTGTGATGAGTTGAAACATCTCACTAATTCGCGCCGGGTCTCTCTTCACCAGCATGTCAGGCGCCCATCCGGCCCCTTTGAGCATGATCGGCTGGTTGTTGATCTTGAACCAGCGCCACTGCTGGCCTGAACTGGTCACGGGTCCCAAACCCGTATCGAGTTTTCGGATACCAAAGTTGACGGTGGAGGTGTCGGTGACCGTGCTGCCCACGGCGAATTGAATGCTGCATTGGTAGAGATTTTGCGCGCCCAGCTTGGCCGGCCACCACAATGCTGGATTTGAAATATTCAGTTGAGGGTAAGCGGTGGGTGTGAAGGTGAAAACTTGTGACATCGCACCCGCGGCCAGCGTGACCGGCTGAGAAAACGAAATGGTCCCCGTGCCACCCACCGGGGTGATTGTCCCGCTCAGGGTTCCTGACGCCGACGTGGGGGTCGGGTTGGACAATTCAGCGCTCACGGTAAGCGCGGCGGAAGTGAGATCGGCGCTCACGCTGGTCTGAACTTGAGGGAACCTCACTTTCACTGTTCCGCTATTGGTAATCCAAGCGTCGCGCGAGACTCCCTCGTTCCGGTCGGCCGGCAGAGGGTACCAGTCCACGAACACAATCCCCAGGTCTGTGTTCAAGGGGCCGGCGATATCGAGGGCGACGGCGTTCGCTCCGCCGATGTTCGCGACTGAGGTGATGTCATATTCGAACGCGGTGTAGGCGCCGACCATCTGAGTGTTGCTGGCGATCTTGGTTCCGTTCACCCAAAGGTTCGCGCGGTAATTGATTCCGTCAAAATGAATGTAGATGCGCTGCCCCGCCAGCGTCGCAGGAATCGTAAACTGGTTCAAAAACCACCAATCCACCTTGTAGGGACTCGTGCTCGGCCAAGTCACGTTGGCGAAGTTCTGCCCGGCGGGAGGCCATCCCGGGATTTGTTGCGAGTTCATCCCCACATATGGGGAGGGGTAAACACCATTGGCCACCTGTGCTCCCACCGGCGTGGCTGGAATGCTGGTTTTCAGCCAGCCCGCCGTGGAAAATCCGGGCGTGGAAATTGCCGCCCCCGTCGCCGTGACGTTGGCGGACGATTGGACGAACCAGTTGTCGTGAAGCGAAATTGAGATTGTGGGCGCCTGTGAAATGCCGACCGTGATCGTCGCCGTGCCGGACTTGGTCGTGTCCTGCGTCGATGTCGCGGTGACAGTTACGCTGCCTGCGGAGGTAGGAGCGGTGAGGAGGCCGGACGAGTTGATCGTCCCTGCGCTCGCGCTCCAGGTGACCGCGGAGCTATGGGTCCCCGTGCCTACGACGGTTGCGGTGCATTGCGAGGTCTGGCCAGCCTGCACAGAGGTCGGGCTGCAGGAAACGGAAACCGAGGTGATGGTGGATGGAGGCGGGTTGGAACCGCCACCCCCTCCGCCACCGCACGTTGCGAAAAGGATTGGGAGTGTAAAGACACCGATTGCCCCAATACGCAGTGTGATTCCCCTCCGCATGGTCGGCCCCTTGGATGTCCAGGAATGTCAGGTTAGCCGGAATTTCCATGCTGATTTTCCGGCCAACCGGTAACATACACTCGACCGCCTCCGAAAGGAAGGTCCAGTCGAGTTTTCAGTGCTGGGTGCTTCCACGGACCACGGAACGGTTCAGTTTTGCGTCTCCGGAGAATCCCAAAGCCCGAAACGGCGGCCTTTCCGACCGATTCCTCCGACACTTCTCCTGCCCCCAACCTCCCTCGTCGCCGAAATCCCCATCGGCCAGCCACTCCTACCCGGCTGGCAGTGGAAGCGCGGCGATCCGCCGTACCATGGCGCCGGAGAGTCGCCCCGCGACAGATCTCGCAGCTGTACGCAGAAGTGGTGGTCGTTTATGCCATTCAGGGGCCCCTACCACTGCAACACCACAAAGGATTTGGGAAGAGAAACAGACTAGTAGAAACATTGCGTCTCTGGAGAGTAATGGGAGGGAGCGCCATGGAGGCGCATGACGCAGCCAAAATCGGAAACCTGCGAGAGAGTCTGTTCCGAAACTACATGGACGGTGTCCGCAATCCCTACCTTTGGGTGGTCCAGAGACGCGAGACCATGCCTGCGTGCTTGAGGGGGCATTCACGATTCTCTATTGACTGGTAGGCGTGCGGGGTGTGAGGTCTTCATGCATGAGGAAACCTGCCGTACGATGAGGGAGGCTTCCATGTCTTCCCCTGGGCGGCCGAGGGACGATCGCCCGCGGCCTCATCGCCTCGGTGAGTTTCCCGCCGGTTATTCTTTGGGCCGCTGCGGAGGTCAGGACCGAGGCGTGCCGCCGTCTGCGCTTGCAGGGTGGGAAATTTCGGGAGGCGGTCAGTGGGACAACGCAGGGGCCAGGGGGACGCGCGGTGTGCCACCTCCACCAATGCTGTTCGGCCCGTTGTTGTCGACGACCTTCAGCGCGCCGAAGATCGTGTTGATGTCACTAAAGAAGGGTGTCCCACTGCCGTCGTCGATGTGATAACCGTAATCGGCTAAGAACTCCGCCCTAACGCTGTCGGTAGGGTTGATTTCCGTGGCGATAGCGAAATCATCCCACGCCGTGTCGTCAACGATATACCC
>Ga0187886_1004204_pt1 | contig 10434 bp, 9 predicted proteins | sample June2016WEW_20_1_FD_133001 | JGI IMG/M metagenome (GOLD analysis project Ga0187886, IMG submission 133001) | Peatland microbial communities from SPRUCE experiment site at the Marcell Experimental Forest, Minnesota, USA - June2016WEW_20_150 | ecosystem: Environmental > Terrestrial > Soil >... | reverse complement strand
GGGCGTCCGGAAAGCGAAAGGTCAACTCCTGCTGCAACTCGTAGGTGGAGTTCTCATCTTTGTCCAGGAGCGCGATGGATGAAGGATCAAGCAGCAGGAGTTGTCGCACCAACTCACTCCCGATGGACCCCCCAGCTCCTGTCACCAGAATCCGCTTCCCGGCGTATGCCTGCCGGACTTCCTCATCAAATTCCGACACCTCGACACTGTCGCGGCCAAGAAGATCCCCGATGCGTACTTGGCGCACCTGGCTGATACTGACACGGCCCTGGAAAAGCTCCTGCACGCTGGGAATGATCTTGGCAGGGACATCGACCTCCTCGCACCGGGCGAGAATCTGGCTCAGTGTCCGGCGGTCCGCTTTGGCAATGCTGATCACCACCTCGTCCACGCTGGACACGCGCACGAGTTTCCCGAGCGCCTTGCGATCTCCCAGCACTCTGGTTCCGGAAATGACCGTCCCGATCTTCTTGGGGTCGTCATCCACAAACCCGACGACTTCAACATCGCCGTGGTTCTTCAATTCTTTCAGAAGTAAAATGCCTGCCCTCCCCGCGCCATACAGAACCACGCGTTTTGCCAGCCGGAAGGGAGTTCGAGCTATCTTCTGCCCTCGCTCGTAGAGCACGCGGCGCAAGGCCCGAGCACCGAGCGCACCCACAAGGGAGAGAAGAAACTCCAGAGCGATAACACTGAGCGGTAGGCGTAGCCATCGGGAGAAAATCGCCCATCCCGGGTAGAAGAGGCGCAGACCGAGAAGCAGCGTCGTGACCACAGACAGAGCGCGCGCAATGGCAAGCGCATCTGGCAGAGAAACATAACGCCAGATAAAACGATAAATCCCAAGTTCCCAGTTGACCAGCAATCGGACAGCAAGAATGTACGGCCAGCATAGTAAGAATTGTTTGATCCAGGGCCAGGAGGGAAGTCCCTCAAATCTGGCCACGTAGGCAGCGGCGAAGGAAAAGGTGAAGATTGTTGCATCTACGATGAGCTGGTTGGTGCGGCTATAGGGATCAAACCTGCGAAAACCCCGCCGTATGCTCTCCACCATGTACCCTACTCCTCTCGCTGCGGCTTGTCCCGTAAAATGTCCCTTGACACGGCCTGTTGTGTGCGACTGGCCTGACCAGGTTTATTGGTTCAGTCGTAGCGAGGAATCTGCATGTCGCTGAGCGGCCCCCTTTTTCTACACTTAGGTTCAAGACGGGTTTTCGGCTGCTTTCAAGCGCGGTGTCCGAGGCCCCGCAACATCGAATGGGCAAAGTTCCTCTCACCCCGAAACCCGGTCAAGCGGTTTGTTCGACAGCCTTATCAAGAGCACACACCACCAGATCCACCTGGTGTTCCGTCAGATTATTGAAAAAGGGCAAGGCAATGCTACGTCGGGCGATGGACTCGGTTACTGGCAGATCTCCCTCCTTATATCCCCACTTCCGGCGCACGTACGGCTGGAGATGCACCGGAGAGAAATATGCCCTGGTCGGGATTCCTTGCGTTTCCATAGCCTGCATCACACCGTCACGGTCAAGGCCTTCGGCGAGCAAAACTACGTACAGACACCAGCTCATACGTATATGTGGCCTTGCCGTAGGCGGCACAACCCAGTCGCGGTCCTGGAGTCTCTCTGTATACATGGCAGCGACCCGTTCTCGCTTGGCAAGAAAGTTGTCCAGGCGTTTCAGTTGAGAAATGCCCAGGGCTGCCGACATTTCGTCCAGGCGGTAGTTGTACCCTAGCCGCTCGTGATAGAGCCACGCGCCTGCTTCGGCTCGCCCTTGGTTACGCAAGCTGCGACAGACTCGGGCCAGATCCGGGTCATTAGTAACAATCACCCCTCCCTCGCCAAGTGTCATCTGCTTGTTGGGATAGAAGGAGAAGGCGGCAGCGTCTCCAAATTGGGCAATTCGGTGTCCTCTGTACTCGGCTCCTATTGCTTCGCAACAATCATCAATGACCCGCAGCTGGTACTTTTGGGCCAGGTCCAAGATAGCATCCCATTCAGCAGGATGGCCAAAGGCGTCCACTACCATCACAGCCCGAGCCCGAGGCGTGACCTTGCGCTCGAGGTCCTCAGGATTGATGTTCCTAGTCTCCGGCTGAATTTCGACAAAAATCGGTACGCAACCCTCATAAAGAAACGCATTCACGCTAGCAACGAACGTAAACGAAGGAACCAAAACCTCATCTCCCGCCTCCAAACCCAACGCTTTCACAATTAGGTGAAGTGCTGCAGTTCCTGAGTTCACTGCCACAGCGTACTTACATCCGACGTAGTCAGCGACAAGCTGTTCGAACTCCTCTGCTTTGGGCCCAAGGGCCAGCCGACCTGACCGCAGAACCTCCGCCACGGCTTGTGTGTCTTCCTCGTTCAGATCCGGAGATGACATAGGAACGATCTCGTTCATGGCGACTCCGTGTTCTTCGTATTCTTCGTCGGGCTGACCGGTACACCCACGGCGAGCACTGCCGGCATCAGGTCGCAAATGACGACGCCCCCCGAACCATGACCGAGGCGGTTGGAGCTTGTACCCCGACGATCTTACTCGGCAGGGGGGTGAGACTTGATAGCGCGGGCGGGAATTCCAACAGCAGTCACGCGCTCTGGCACGTCAGTGGTTACGACCGCCCCGGCCCCGATGATGGACCACGCCCCGATTCGCTTGCCCTGCAGGACAACGGCGCCGGTACCCAAATCAACTCCTTCGCCCATATAAACGTTGCCAGAGATATGTGCCCCGGGAGCCACGTTACAATACGCCTCAATTATTGTGTCGTGTCCAACCGTACAGTCCAAGTTGAGGAACACGTAATTCCCCAGGCGAATGTCGACGGTCAGTATGTTCCCCGCTGTGATGACTACCCCTTCTCCCATTTCAATAAACCGTGACATTATCACGTTCGGGTGGACCACTGAGCAGAACGCGAGTCCCTTTTCCTTCGCCCGGTTCACGAGCTTCTTCCTCACCACTGGAGATCCCACAGCCGTAATCACCCGCACTGAACTCCGGTCAACCTGTTCAAACCACTTGAAGTCGCCTAGCACAGGTCTGCCGCTCAGCACTTTCCCGTGATGATCGGGATCTTCATCAACGTACCCGAGGACTTCCCATTTAGGATTGACTTGGTTGCAGTGGTCGAAGACCAATGCCGTTTCACGCGCGAGACCACCCGCCCCTAGGATTACGACTTTCTGCATGATCTAGCCTCCCCTTGATTGGATCGGGTCCAGTACTCGTTTTCCGTGTAAACGTGCAAGGCGTGGCAGCTTGGGCACTCTCTTCGGTCTATTGGTGCCCCCTCGAGGTCCAACCATAGACCAGCGGGAGAATTAATAGGGAAAGACTCTCCGCAGGTTCTGCAATCCACACACCGGCTAGCCATCGTACCTCCTCCTTCTAATATCTGTGCTGCAATAGAAAAACTTCCCAAGACCGTCCCTTCGTGCAAGCACTTCTGCACAATAATCCGAAAAACCCAGCCAGAACATTCTCAAAACCTTGGTCGTTCATCCAATCGATGAGGTTTCAACCCCTGAATTCCTCCATAGTCGCATGTCCAGGCTGGTTTATTCCCTCACGCTGCAAGATCTTCCACACAGTCAGGAGGAGGATCTTAGCGTCGAGCCAGAAACTCCGGTGGTCCACGTACCAAACATCCAGCTTAAACTTCCCTTCCCACGTCAGGGCGTTCCGGCCGTTAATTTGGGCCCAACCCGTCATCCCCGGCATCACCTCATGACGGCGTGCCTGCTCCGGCGTGTAGCGATCCAGATATTGCATCAGCAGGGGCCTCGGCCCCACTAGGCTCATTTCACCCTTTAGCACATTGATCAGCTCCGGTAACTCGTCGAGGCTTGCGGTCCGCAAAAAACGGCCGAGACCCGTCAACCGCTTGTCATCCGGAAGCAAATTTCCCATCTCGCCGCGAGCATCAGTCATGGTACGAAACTTAAGGAGAGAAAAAGGCAGACCTCGAAAGCCCGCGCGTTCTTGAGAAAAGAAAACAGGCCCACGAGAACCCAACTTAACCGCAACCGCGATAAGGACGAGCAAGGGGGAAAGAATCAGCAGACCCGCAACCGAAACACCCACATCGAGGGCTCGTTTGCATAAAAGATAGAAGCGCTTTCCTTTCTTTCTATGGACAAGCAGTTGTCTCATCTCTTTGCCGCAGAAGCCTGCATCAGCTGGGTGTAAGCGTCGCGAACCCGCACGAAAACTAATCGTTCGTCAAATTCCCGCTCCGCCTTGCGACGCGCTTTCTCTCCCATTGCTCGTGCTCGTTCCGGGTCACCCAGAAGCTCCAGGATCGCGTCGGCCAAGCGCCGCGCGTCGCGAACCGGCACGAGCAAGCCGGTCCGACCTGGTTCCACAACTTCACGGCATCCCCGAATGTTTGTGGCCACGGCCGGGAGAGACATGGCCGCTGCTTCCATGAGCGCTCGGGGCACCCCTTCTCGATGCGAGGGAAGCACGCAAACACTCATCATAGCATAGAACTTCGGCATGTCGACCTGCATGCCGCAGAAGTGCAGCACTGGCGCGGGCCTGAGCTCTTCCATCACCTTCTCAATGGCTGATCTAGAGATTACGTCTTCAGGACCGATAGCCACGAAATGTGCACCGGGGTGTTGCGCGCAAATGATCGCCGCAGCTTCCACGAACTCGCGATAACCCTTTTCAAGAGTGAGCCGGCCGACAATCCCGACCACGGGCGTTCCCGGAGGGATCCCGAGCTCGGATCTCAGGCGCACGGCGGCCCCCAAGTGCCTATCGTGACGAAAGTAGTCGACGTCGATGCCGTTTCCCAGAAAGTGCAACTTCCACTCCGGACTGATTCTTTCTCGGATGGCGGTAGCGATGTCCTCACGATTCTGCGAGAAGATCCAGTGCGCACACCGGCTGGAAATCTTCTCCAAAAGGATATAAAAGCGCCGCTCCCATTTTGGCATTCCATCGTAAAAGTAGAAGCCGTGCACAGTAATGACGCGACGCGGGACCCGCGCTAGCCAGGCCGCAAGCTGGCCTAGAAAGTTGGCCTTGGGGGTGTGGGTATGGATCAAGTCAAATCGTTCGCGACGAAAAAGGCGGTAGAGGCGGACCAGGGCGACCAAGTCCGAGAAAGGCGTGACGGCCCTCTTCATCGTGATGGTGTGCACCGGGATGCCGCGGGAGCGAACGGCCGCGACCCATTGGCCGTTCGCGCACACAGTTTCGATCTCATAGCCTTGCTCCCGCAGGTACAGCAGCTGGTTCAAAAGCAGAAAACGCACCGATTGGTCGACGGTGGTGATGTGGGCAATGCGAAAGTGTCTAGTTCGCTGAGTCAAGGTAGGTCTGACACCAAAGCTCAAAATTGAGAAGAAGCCAGAGGTGCGCGTCCAGCACTTCTCGGCCAGTATAATGCTGGTCGAACAGTTGTTCGATATAGTCAACGTTGAACAAATTGCGCCGACGGAGAGAGCCGTCGGTCAACACCTCCCGGACGAAGCCGCGCAAAGGGCCGCGAAACCAGGGGTCCGTAGGAGTAGCGAATCCGTGCTTGGGCTTCTTCAGCGTTTCAGCCGGCAGGACGGTTTTCAGGGCCTCCTTCAAGACCAGCTTGGTTCCAAAACCACGGACCTTATGTGCACCCGGAATCCGAAAGGCCAGCGCGACAAGGTCGATGTCCAAGAAGGGGACGCGCGCCTCGAGGCCGGCCGCCATCGAAGCCTTATCGGTTTTCTCCAGATAGACGTCTGGGAGCCAGGTTTTCAGGTCGATCCAGAGCAGGCGATTCACGGGATCCAGCGAGCGCTGGTAGTGTTCCGTATAAACCCGGTAAGCATCAAACGCATTCACCAGCTTCCCGAAGTCTTCCGCGAAGAGGTGCTCCCTCATTTCAGGGGTGAACACCGTGAGCCACGTCGCATAGCGACGATCGCCCTCGCGTACCGCGTAAGCCTGCATTAGCTTCTTCAGCCGCCGGAACCGCGGGAGCTTGCTGACCAGTCCCCCAATCATACAGTCGCGCAGAAACGCAGGAAGGAGACTCGCATAAGAGTGAAGCTGCTCAGCAACGATGCGCCGATAGCCGCCAAACAGCTCATCGCTTCCTTCCCCGGTTAGCACAACTTTGACGAGTCGGCGGGCGTACCGAGAAACCAGGTAGACGGGGAGGCTCGCGGCATCTCCAAACGGCTCATCGTAGTGGTAAACGAGCTTGGGGAGAGTGTCGCGCAACTCGGAGGCTTCGACCACCAACTCGTGATGGTCTGTCCCGAAGCGTTGGGCAATGCGGCGAGCGTCGGCCAGTTCGCTGTAACGGCTACCGAACGGGAACCCAACGGAGAAGGTCTTGACCGGCTGCGAACTCTCCTCCGCCATGAACGCCACAATGGCGCTGGAATCGACGCCGCCACTCAGTAAGGCCCCAAGAGGTACATCACTGATCATTTGCTGTTTGACCGAAGCCCGGAGTCGCTCGCGGATCTCCGCGGCAAACGACGTACCGCTCCGGTCGTTCTCTGTTGCCGTGACCGGGGGGTCCCAGTACCGCTGCGTTTCCAGCTTACCGTCACGAAGCAGGAGGTAATGACCAGGCAAGAGCTTATAGACCCTTTGAAAGATCGTGGCGGGCGCGACCGCGTGCCCGAAGGTGAAATAATTGCACACTCCCTCCGGGTTCAATTCCCTGCGAACTGCCGGGTGTGCGAGCAGTGCCTTGATTTCGGATGCGAAAAGGAAGTGCCTGTCGTCAAGATAGTAGTAAAGCGGCTTGATACCGATGGGGTCGCGCGCGCAAAAAAGTTGGCGCTTGTTCCGATCCCACAACGCAAAGGCAAACATCCCGTTGAGGCGGTCCAAAACCTTCAGACCGAGGTCTTCGTAACCATGCAGTATGGTTTCAGTATCGGTCGCAGATCGGAACTGGTGCCCGCGTCTGAGCAGCTCGGCACGTAAGCTGGGGAAGTTGTAGATCTCGCCGTTGTAAGCAATCCAAAGGGTTTGATCCTCATTGGTCATCGGCTGGTGGCCAAGAGGCGAAACGTCGATGATGCTCAGCCGCCGGTTGGCCAGTCCAACGTGACCCTCCACGTGAATCCCAGCATCGTCGGGTCCCCGGTGCGCGATCCGCTCGTTCATGCGCTCCAGACACTCGCGCTCAACGGGGGTCCCGTCCAAGTTGTAGATACCCACAATGCCACACATCAGACTATTCCAGCTCGCGCGCCATCTTCCGCTCGACATAGCAGCCCATAAGAGATCGAGCCGAAGGACTCATCTGTGGCCTGCTTTTCTCTCTTGCAGAGGCCCTAGGTGCGCCCTGGTGAAATCGTTCGCCCGGGGACGGCTTCGTTTGCCGATCACTCTCCACGCCGCCGGGCGTACGTGTTGATCTATCAGCCACTGCACTCATTGAGATGGCGGCTGTTTCAACCGAAAGACGCAGGCCTTTCCTCGAACAAGGATGCGAAAAGTCTATCCCACTGCCCGAGGATCGCTTCGTCTCTGTGATGCCTCTCCGCGAACACCCTGCCGCGCTCTCCGGCTTCGCGTCGCGCGCTTTCGTCATCCATGAACCTCTCCAGGGTATCGCCCCATTCTTCTAACGTGCGGCAGGCCATCCAGAGACCGCATTGGCGCATCACTTCTTCGTAAGCCGGCGTGGCGGAAACCACAGCCGGAACACCAAGCCGCCAGAACAGGAATAACTTGTTTGCCGACTTCCCGGCATATAAGGGTTCGTCGAGCGGAATTGGGATCAGGGCCATATCGCAGGAGGTTATGATCGTTGAGAAGAGGTGCTCATTCCACTGGTAAAGGCAAAACCCGTCGAAGAGTCTCTTCGCCAAATCTAGGGTTTGTTGCTTCCAGTATTTGCCCATGTAACGGCCATACTCCAGTTGCGTAAGGATGTGCACAGCGATTTTGCGCCTGGCCGCGAGCTCTTCAAGCACGTCTCGAATTACAAAAAGGGTATGGAGATTGCCCGCAAGGCCTTCCCAAACAAAATTGAAAGTAGGGCCACAGGAATAGTCCTTCTTCACGGACCGGATTAGGAAATCCTGGAAATCGAGGATAATATGCACATTGCTGCAATAAGGGAGCAGGGATTCTTTCTGGTGTTCGGCAGTACAGACTACGGCATCCGCGCGCCGGCACATAGTCTGGATGGCCCTCCAATAATCTAGCTGGAGATGGCGCGATTCGCGGGCAACATACTTTGCCACTCCCCGAAGGAGTCCTTTGACATCCCACTTCGGAACGGCTAAGTACGCGTCGACCATATCGTACACGATCTTGGTTCGGCCTCTGGGATAGGTTCCCCACACGCTGAGGTCGCCCCGCTCGGTCACCACGACCACGTCGTAGCTTCCCGCAGGGTGGGCGATCTCAAACTTGAGGCCCCTCTGCTGCGCGTAAAAAACAAACCGCCGCCTATCGCCGGGCTGCCTGAGTTGCTTACTGTAAGGATCGTAGCCGATGCGAAGCCTCTGAAGATCCATAAGCAGACCCCCCGAAAGCTGGACTGTTCCTTCAACAGCGTTTGGCCTCAGAAGGCGGTGAAAGGCTGTGGATGCCGCCGCCCAGGACTTTCCCTCCTCGGGTTTTCAGCCAATTCCCGCTCGGGGTAATCCCTAAGCACCGGGTCGAAATCACGGAACAAACCCTCGGCGGCCCGGGCTTTCAGCTCATCGGGGAGCACCGGAAGGCGTAACAGGGATCTCCGGGCAGGGCCGGGAGGCTTCATAGTGCTTCCAGGTATCTGTTGAGGCCTTCTTCCCATGTGCCAAACGCGTTCAGTTTGAACGACTTTAGGCGGGAGTTTTCCAAAACCGAGTATTTTGGCCGGCGCACCTTCGAAGGAAATTCATCCGGCGCTGCCACCCCCAATCTTGCCCCGATATTTGCCCGCCGGAAAATCTCCTGCGCAAACTCGTACCAGGAGCAACTTCCCTCCGGCGTAGCGTGGAATAGCCCGTAATGGTCGAAGCGACTCATCAAGACGATCTGCTTGGCGAGGTCAGCCGTGTATGTCGGAGTGACCACCTCGCTAGCCACGACGCGAACCTCATCTCGCTCTTTGGCCAATTTCAGCATTAGATTAACAAAGTTCAGACCCTTCGCGCGACACGGCTTCCTTCCGTACAGGGCAGACGTGCGCACCACGAAACTTTTTTCGTGCAGGGATAGAACAAAATACTCTCCTGCCAGCTTGGTATTCCCGTACACATTGAGAGGGAAAGGTCGATCGGACTCCTCGTAAGGGGCCCCTTTTGAACCATCGAAGACATAATCGGTGCTGATGTGGATCAGCACGGAGTCGATCTCCCGAGCAATGAGGGCGAGATTCCTTGCCCCCTCTCCGTTGACCGCAAAGGAGCGATCGGGATCGGCCTCGCACTTTTCCACATTATGCATCGCTGCCGTATTGACAATGATTTGAGGTCGTAACTGACGCAGCACGCTGGAAAGTAAAACAATATCAGTGACTTCGACGTCGGCGTGGGTTAGAGCAGAGACTTCGTCTCCGTTCTCCGTGAAGGCGCAAGTGAGATCAGATCCCAACTGACCATTCGCGCCGATGACAGCAATCTTCATCGTTCCGATACCTTCCCCATGGCATAGGTTTCCATTTCGTGTTCCAGCTGCTTAAAGGTCGCGATGTTGGAATAGGCCGGGTTGTCCCAATCGTTGCATTTGTCCATGTTGTCGATCAGATTCATGACAATCGACCTTACGTCGCCCGCGGGATGGAAGCTGAGTACGTTCTTAGCTTTATCTATGCTCACCTTGTAGTTCCTGAAATCCTGGATGTGCTTGATGCAGAGGTTAATGTGGCCTCCAAGGCGCTCCTCGATCGCCGACTTCACCAGGTCGCCCACCTCGCCCACCGTATAATTCCCCGAAGCTATGTTAAAGATCCCCGAAATCCTCTGATTCGCTTCGATGGCACGGATGTACGCCACAGCCGCATCCTCGATGCTCAGAATAGGACGCCAAATCGATGGATTGTTGATCGTGATGGTGTGATCTGTCATGGCGTTCTTGAACATGGTATTGATGATCAGGTCGAAGCGCATCCGGGGGCTGTATCCCGAAATCGTCCCCTTCCGCAGCGAGATCACTGAGAATTTCTCGTCGGCCAACTGCATGGCCGCCTGCTCGCCCTGGAGCTTCGAGATCCCGTACGGATAGCTGGAACTCACTGGACGCGTCTCGTCGTACAACTCATTCTCCGTATAGCCGTACACAGAGCATGACGACGCGTAAGTGTACCTTTTCACCTTCGCATTCTTGGCCATATAGGCGAGATAGGAAGGAGCGGCGGCGTTGAAAATGAAATTCTTACTGGGCGAAAACTCCGCCATCGGATCGTTCGAGAGGCCACCCAGGAAGATCACTTGGTCATAGGGTTCCAGGTCTTCCACCGTGAGCTGAAAGATGT
>Ga0187886_1004203_pt1 | contig 10435 bp, 8 predicted proteins | sample June2016WEW_20_1_FD_133001 | JGI IMG/M metagenome (GOLD analysis project Ga0187886, IMG submission 133001) | Peatland microbial communities from SPRUCE experiment site at the Marcell Experimental Forest, Minnesota, USA - June2016WEW_20_150 | ecosystem: Environmental > Terrestrial > Soil >... | reverse complement strand
GTCCTGCACGACTTGGTCGGCCTGTTCCGCAGATTCACGCCGAAGTTCGTCAAGGTCTATGCGGACGTGTATTCTGTCCAACTGGAGGCGGTGAAGAAATACATCGCGGACGTGCAGGGGAAGGCTTTTCCCTCTGAGGAGCACACGTTCACGATGAAGGACGAGGCGGTCGCCGAGCTCCGCAAGAGCATCGGCATGTGAGGAATAAAATCCGCGGGGTACCGCGGCGCGAATCCGCGGGGTACCGCGGCGCACAGGAAGATCCGCTAGGTCGTCGCGCCGGTCAGGGTGTCACGGAACCGCGCCGCGTCGGCCCGGAACCCGATTACCTGGTTGCCGCCCTCGCGGGACGCCTTCGCAAGTGCGCTGTCGGCCTCCTCGCGCAGGACGCGCGCGTCGATCAGGCGCCCTCCGCGTGAGCTCACGCCGATGGAGAGCGTCCTCGTCCTGCCCTCGATGGGCGTGCCGGGGAGCCTTTTGCGCAAATCCTCCAGCGGGCGCACCGCGGCATCGACGTCCGCGTCCGGCATGATGAGCGTGTAAGAATCGTCTCCGGTCTCGAAGATCAAGTCATGGAGCGGGAACGACTGCGTGAGAAGCCGCGCGATTTCCGCGTACGCCATGGGCAGACGCCCGTCGGCAAAAGGCTCGTCGATCCTGAGGTGGGCGAGGGAAAGGTCCTGGTCGGAGGAGGCGGCGCGCTCGAGCTCCGCTTTCAGCCTCGGTTCGAGGTACTCCGCCCAGACGAGTCCCGTACGAGGCGAGGTGAGCCCGCGTGAAGCCTCCTCCTGGCCGCGGGACGCTTGCGGGGACGAGGGCGGGGGCGCCGAATCTGCGGGGTACCGCGGCGCCGAATCCGCGGGGTACCGCGGCGCCGAATCCGCGGGGTACCGCGGCGCCGAATCCGCGGGGTACCGCGGCGCCGAATCCGCGGGGTACCGCGGCGCGATGGGGCCCCGATCGGGCTCGTCCGCACGGCGGGTCCCTGAAGCCCTCGGGGGCAGTGGTTCTGCATCCGGCTGCACGCTCATGACAATGAGAATGGCCACGCCGCAGACGAGAAGGAATGCGAGAAAGAAGTACAGGTCGTCCCGGACGACGGGGTAGAGGTCTTCCTTCCCCATGATCACGAAGAGCGCGTCCACCGTCACACCCGGCATGTCGCTTCCAAGGCTCGAGCTGACCAGGAACTCCGATCCCCTGTTCACCTGGTACACGGGCGTGCCGCGCCATTCCGGCGTGATCTGTGCGGGTTCCTTCAGGGCAGCCCGGTTTCTCGCAACAAGGTAGACGATTCCGTCCTGCGGCGAATGCAGCGAGAGGAGAAGAAGCCGCGGCTCGCCGTCGAACACGTCGCGCATGTCCGTCTTGAACAGGGGGGATTGCAGGCTCCCGGTGATGTCCCTCAGCGACCGCACCTTCGCCGCCAGGGATGCCGCATGCTCACGCACGGCCGCTAGGTTGTGCCCGCGGGCGTCCTCGATGCGGTAGCCGGTGAGCCCGACGATGAACACGAAGAAGGCTCCGCTGGCGAGGAGGAAGATCCAGGAAAAACGCTTATTCATGCTCCTCTCCTGATGGTCACTGGAGTATACTATGCGCTGCGCCACAGGTGCGGATTCCTGCGCAGAAATCGTACGTCAGGAAATGTCGTCCGGAGGCTTCCATGGGTGTGCGAAAAAGGTGTCTTTCGTCGGGGTGGTACCCGGAGACGGCCGAGCAGACACTGCGAGAGATCGTGGAGATGAAGGAATCGGGCCCCGTGTCCCACGGTCCCGCGTCCGCCCTTGCCATGCATGCGCGGCAGGCCTGCGCCGGAATTCTGCCCCACGCGGGATGGCACTTTTCGGGACGTCTCGCCCTGGAGGTGCTCTCGTCTCTTACTCGCGGCATCGACACTATCGTGATTATCGGCGGACACATGGGTCCCGCTGACCGAATAGTGTCCGCCCTCGACGGCTCCTACGACACACCACTCGGTGAGCTGGAGGCGGACCTTCGGCTCCTGGAGGCTCTGAGGATCGGTCTGGACATCCGGGAGGATCGCGAAAGGGACAATACGGTGGAAGTTCATCTTCCGCTTGTTCGCTACCTGGCTCCCGCCGCAATGGTCCTGGGAATGCGGGCGCCCCCATCCCCTCTGGCGTCGGCCCTCGGAAAGGCGATCGCCGAAGCGGCGGCCGGATTGGGCAGGCGAGTGGCGGTCGCCGGGTCCACGGATCTCACCCACTATGGGAGCAACTACGATTTCTCTCCCGCCGGCAGCGGCGCAGAGGCCCTGCGCTGGGTGCGGGAGGTCAACGATCGGCGAATCGTTGAGAGCATGCTCGACCTGGACGTCGAGGCGGCACTGGAGCGGGCTCGGCGCGAACGATCCGCCTGCTCGATCGGCGGCGCGGCCGCGGCGATGCGCTTCGCGCGGGAGTCCGGGGCCCGCGCCGGGGAATTGGTCGGCTACATGACCAGCTCTGATGTGGTCCCTGGGGCATCCTTCGTAGGGTACGCGGGGATCCTCTACGCCCCCGTTGGCCCCTCCGGGAACTGAAGGACCCTTCGGATCCTTTGGAGGGACCACCGCCGCGCCTCTTCGAGCGCCGAGAGCCCCGGGGCGCCTCCCTCTCTTACGACCCGTGCGGCCACCGGCAGGATTGTGCTCCAGAGCTCCTTCTCGTGCCCGTGGGAGACTGCCGCAACCGGAGGGAGCCGCTCGACATTCCGCGCGTACTCTGACAGGAACTCCCGCCAGCTGGAGCTCGGGGACTGTCCCGACCGGGGCCACGGGGCGGTTTCCGCCGAGGCCGGTGCGGGCGACTTTTTCCCTTTGAGGAAAATATCCAACCCGGCTCCGGGGACGGGGACGATTTCCGCGTCCATCGAGTTCATGAGCCTCATGAAGCGTTCGCGGTAGCCGAGAAGCAGAGGGGTCGTGTACAGGACCCTCCCGCCATGAACCTCACGGCGCGCTTGCGTGGAGTGGTGCACGAAGGAAAATAACCTCGCCTCGGCCGGGGACAACCTGCTCTGTTCCGTCCAGAAGTAATCGTAGAGGTAGGTTCCGCGGGCATAGGCCTTGCCGTCAGGGTAGGAGAAGTCTGCGCCATAGACCGCGATTCGCCGCGCGCCGAGGGCCCGGGCCAGTGAGACCGCGGCGTGGGTGACGTTTCCTCCCGATGTGTCGATCGGCGGCATTTTCCTCCAGTAGGAATCGATGTACCGGACGAAGGGGTGTGCGCTTGCGACAAAAACCGGGGGGACGAGGAGCCTCGCAAGCAGGGGAGGGGAAGCGAGATCGAGAAAGAGCGATGTCTCGGTCGGGATGCCCTGGAGGAAATGGTGGTATCCGTGATTCTGGCAGTCGATCGAAAGCACGACATCGGGCCGGATCCCCGATCGCACGAGCGCCGGAAGCGACGTATCGGTCGCCACGAGCAGAACCCGGTCACGTTCCGCAGCAAGCCGGGGAAGCTGCAGCTCCAGCGAGGGGCCCGCCGCGGTGACCGCGGCGGTTGCTCGGGGCCGGATCGCATGCGGCGCCGCCTCCGCCCGCGCCAGGTTCATGACGATGTTCGCATGCCAGCGTTTTCCGAAATGAGATTGGACGCTGTAGTCTCCCCGGACCGCCTCGACCGCGGCCTGGACTTCGACAAAGGCGGCATCGAAGAAAGTCGGTTCCTGATCGCACCAGGGCCGAAGGGGCACCGTCCTCATTCCTCCCATGAGCGCCGGCTGCCACCCGGACAGGACGGTCTCGCGGATCGCCCCCAGCCCGGCCGCAAGGACCACCCGGGGATCTCCGAGCAGCCGCGCGAGCGGGATCTGCGCGAACAGCGAGCGGAGAACGGCGGCATCCTTCTCGATGACGATGACGGCGTGAACCCCCGGATCCTCCAGGAGGGCGGCGATGTGAAAGCCTCCGCCCATTCCGCAGACGACCAGGAATCCGGCGCCCCGCAGCGATTCGGCGAGTCTCGTCGACTCCTGCCGCGGGTCGTACACCGAGTGGAGAGGCACGGTACCGGCCGCCGATCGGGCTCCCGGCACGATCATGCCGTTGCGCGCGGACAGGGAGACAAAGCGGGGATCGGGCGTGGCGGCGAGCACCGACGCGGCAAGGGAGGGCTGGCGGGAGGCGAGCGCGGAGAGGTTTTCCGCCAGCCTCCGCGCCTCGCCGGCGTCAGCCAACGGTTTTTTCTCCGAGCATATCGAGGAAGGAGATGCAGTCAGTGAGCATTTCTCCCGCGGCTTTCCGGGCATCGGTCCCCTGCCCCAGCCGCGACTTCTTCAGGGCATCGACCAGGCTGCGGGGGGCGATGAAATGGGCGAGAGCCAGCGCCAGGGGGAAAAGCCCGAGATCCGCGGCGATGCCGGGGCCGGTGAGCGACTCACGCGCGGCGGTGATTTCAGCGGTCCATGATCTCAACAGGCGGGCGGCGATCTGCCTGCGCTCGTCGCCCGAGGGAAAGTTCGGAATCGCGCTCAGACCGTTGCCCCGCCGCGTGGCCTTCAGGCCGCGCAGGAGCTGGCGCAATCCCGGGGCGTCAAGCGGGGACATGCTTCCGAGCGGGATCGCGGAGGGCAGGAGGCGGTGGATCCTTCCGGCAGCGCCCCCGAGGCCCGCGTCGAACCAGCCCGCGTAGGTGCGCAGGGCCGGGGTGAGTCGGAGTCCCGAGGCCCGGGCATCACTGGTGGAGCCGAGCGCCGCCGCACGGTGAAAGGTGAGGCTGGCGTGGGGCTGCAGCCGGGACGCCTGCAGGTGCAGGAGCCGGTCGAACGCGTTCGGACGCGCATGGGACAGGAGATCGCGGGCGCACATGTCCAGCCCGGCGACAATCACCGGGGCGCTCGTGGAGGCGAGGGCCAGATCGATCGCCGTTGCGGCAACGGTCCCGTGAGGCGGGATGATCGGGGCCGCGACTCCTGCTGCCCCGAGGAGCGCCTTCTCGAACAGGACGGGCTGCTCGAGGAGGAACACCGGTGTGCCCTGGTGTGCCTTGCCGGCGGGCAGGGACCAGGCGCCGCGTGAAGCCGACAGCGGCATCGCGAGAGGGCAGCGGGGTGCAGCGAAGTGGAGGTGGTGCATCGAGTAGAAGCCCGGATCCGTCATCACGACCAGGTCCGGAAGCAGCTCGGAATCCAGCAGGAATGGGCAGCTCGAGGGCAGAGCCCAGAGCTCGAATTGCTGGCGGACCTCGGCCAGCACGGGCCCGGCCTCCTCGAGGGAGGGCCCGGGGGCGGCAATCACGACGGGCCGCTCAGGGGCGCAGAGCATGCCGGAAACGACCGGCGCGACCTGCAGGAAATTGACGAGACTGTTGCGGAGCCAGATGCGGCCGGCCGCGACCGTCGTCACGAAGCTTCCGTTCAGCTCCTGGACGACCTGGCGAAGCGCCTGGTGTGCGGCCCTGGCAACCGTCGGAAAAGCGCGCGCCGCGGGAGGCCACTCCACGACCCGGAGCCCCTCGATCTGCAGCTCTCCGAGGTGGACGCGCAGGAAGTCGGGGAACGTGAGCGGGTTGCCGGGGTGCCATGAGAGCGCTCCGCGGAGAGGCGCCGCCCGCGCGATCTCCTCCGAATACACCGCCGCAATGACGCGCGCGCCGGGCAGCAGGTGCGTGACGGCTGCCGTCACGTGGCCGGCGCATTCCCCGAGGACGATGACCGTGGAGGGAAGCTCAGTGCCGAGAGTCTCCCGCACGAATCGGACCGCCTCGCGCGTCGGATCGTATGGGGAATGCATGGCGACCCCGTCGACCTTCACCGAGGACGCACCGGACCTGGCCGTGAACAGCTCGATCATGGGGAATCAGGTGGAAAGAGATTCGACGAGGCTGCGGAGGTCGGCGCCATCCGCCGGCCAGGAGCAGGTTTTCAAGATCCGCGGATGCACACGGTCCGCGCTCGTCCCGTTGCCGCCGAAAAGTCCGTGAAGGAACATCGAAAGCTGGTGGGAGAAGAGGTCGAGGCCGGAAGGATCGAACTCCGGAAGGGCGATCGTGAACCGTCCCTGCCTCACGGTGAGGATCTTGCCGACCTCGGAGAGGAACGACCCGAGGAAATAGAGCAGATCTTCGTGGAGCCGAAATGGGTCAAGGTGCTCGTGGGCAGCGAGAACGCTCTTCGCGTAGTCCTCCATCGAGAGTGAGAGCAGGATCACCGTCCTGCTGGAGGTTCCGAGGGACGAAAGGAATTGCCCGGGCTCATCCTTGAGGGTGAGCACGTCCGGGCGCGCGCCGGCGGGACCGGAGGCGGCAATATGCGCTGCCCGCGCTTCGTGCACACGGGGAGCGCCGGCTTCCGCTGCGCGGGCAAGGCAGGCGGAAAGCTCATCGTCGCTGGCAAGAGGTGATTCGATTTCCGTCAGCAGGAGAACCGCAACGAGCTTGTCCTCCGCGATGAAAGGAACGAGGATGAGCCTGCTGACGAATGCGAATTCGTGGGCGGAAAAGTACTGCTGGAAGGGAGCCAGCGAAGGCGCGCCGGCAAGAGAGAGCGGGAGGCCGTTCGCCAGCGCGTTCCACGCCCCATTGGCCCCCAGAGGGATCCGCATGCGATGAAGGGTGGTCTGATCGTAGCCGCGAACCGCCCAGGGCGCATACACGAGTCGCACCGGGTCATACAGCAGCAGCGCGCCCTTGCGGACCCCCAGGAGGGTCGTCAGAACGGTGAAAAGTCGCGACGGAAGCTCGACGCCTCCGCGGAGAGAGGCGATTGCTGCAAGGACTTCTTCCAGGACGTCTTCGAATCGCCTGCCGGAGGGCGTGGACGGCGGACGTGTGACTTGAGGCTCAGGCTCGGCATCGCGCGCGAGCGTTTGAAAGCGGATCGGCAGGATGTCGATCTCAGCGCTTTTCTCGGCGAGCTCGATTGCCAGCGGCGCCGCTGATGACTCCGGGAGCTGCGCAGGCTGCAGGGCTTTGATGCTCCTTCGGAGGAGCCCCGGCCCCTTCGGATGGTCTCTTTCGGCGGGAGCCGTGCCCGGTTCTCTGCTCCCCGTTTCGCCGCGGCCCGCGGTTGCGGCCGCCTTGCGGAGGAGTCCCATCTATTCACCTAATCCGAGATCCTCGAAAAGCTTCTTGTACATGACGAAATAGTCCGAGCCTGCGAACTCCTGGATCTTCTCGTCCGGCAGCGCCTCGAGGAGGTGGTCCATGTACTTCAGGACGGTGCGGATCTCGTCCTTCAGGTTGTCCGGTATCCCCGGGGAGCCGGCCGCGCCGGCCCCAGGGGATTCCGTGATCTCCTCAGCCTCGGGGATTTCCTCCGAGGGGGCACCAGGTTCCACAGACTCCTGGAGAGCTTCAACGTCCTCCGCAAGGTCCCCTTCGAAGCTGATCTCGATTTCCTTCTGCGGTGTCTCGGCGGCGCCGGTCTCGTCCAACAGGGTTTCCAGCTCTCCGATCTCCAGGTCTTCGACAACCGGGGCGCCCGGCACGTTGTCTTCCAGCTCCTCCGCTTCCGCGTCCAGGGCTTCCAGGTCGACCTCGTCTGCCGGCTCGGCGTCCTGCAGCTCTTCGATCTCCTCGACCTGTTCCGGCACGGCGTCGATGACTTTCGGCTCTTCCCCGAGATCGAGGGTTTCAAGGTCGATCGTTTCGCTGCCTTCGTCGTCCATGGCAGCTCCTGCCCTGGGGGCGGGAGCGAGCGACGGCTCCGCCTCCATTTCCGGTATCCCCTCGAGATCTAGCTCCGGAAGCTCCGTGGAGGCTTCTGCCGTAGAGGAAGAAGCCGTGTCATCGTCCGCAGCCAGCTCTTCCAGAACCAGGTCGGCGGGAAGGTCTTCGCCGGCCGAAAAGCCGGACCCGTCGTGAGTTTCCGCGGTCGGCAGGAGCTCGTCGTCCGAGAGAACGAGCGTCTCGTCGGCGTTGGGCGCCTCGAGGATCTCGAGATCGGTCTCCTCTGCGGGCGCCTCGACCGCTTCCGCCGCGGGAGTCTCGTAGCCCAGGATGTCGTCCGATGCCCTTCCCTGCGGCCTCGCGGTGCCGGGCGCTTCCGCGGACTCTTCGGTGATCTCGGCCGTGTTGAGGATGTTGTCGAGCTCGTCGCCCGTGAGGGCGATCGTTTCGTCCTCGTCCTCGTCGAAGAACCCGCTCTGCGTTCCCGCCGCCGCGGACGGGCCCTCGGCGCCCCCCTTGGCCGCGGTTTTGCGAAGGCCCGAGAGGTCGCGACGGAGCTGGTTGAGGTCGGTGCGGATAGACTTCAGCTCGTCTTCGATACGCGCCAGGATCTCGGAGGAAGAGGTCGACGAATCCCGCGTCTTCGTCGTGACAGAGGAAAGCTCGCTCTCCAGCGCCGCGAGGTCGTCGAAACGGTCCTCTTCGCCCTCGGAAAGCGTGACTTCTACTTCCGCCCTTTCTGCGGCGCGGGACCGCGCGGCGCCAGATCCGCGTGACGACGGCGTTATTCCGCCTCCGGCGGCGCTCAGGGCCGGTTCCAGGTCCTCCTCCAGCTCGGGCAGCTCCTCCTCCGTCGTTTCTCCGAGCTCGAGCTCTGAAAACCCTTCGCGGTCCGTAGATGTCTCGATATCGGGAAGCTCGGTGTCCGCAAGGAGCGGCTCTTCCTCGGGCACCGAAATGGCCGGGGCTTCCGAATCGCCGAAGGCGGATTCAGTGCCGGGCTCCAGCTCAGTTTCGAGCTCGTCGAGGAGTTTTTCCTCCTCCGCGGTCAGGGTGCTCTCCTCGGGAACGGTTGCGGTTCGGTTTGATGCCTTCGGCGCTTCCAGGTCCGAGAGCTCAAAGGATTCTTCCAGTACGGGGGCCGTGGTGACATCTCGGGGTTTCACCTTGACCCAGACGCCGTACTGCTCGAGCTTTTTTTCGTTTGCAGGGCTGCCTTGTGTTTCCCGTGCCATTCCTGTCTCCTGAGGATGCGTTTCGCGCCATCCCCATTATCGGCAAAACGTCCCTTTCTTTCAGGCAAATCGCGTCCACCACAGTGTAATCCCGCGCTTTTCGCGTTGTCAATGGCTGAAAAACCCGTGTCGAGCGGTCGACGCATGCCATTTGCCCGTTTTCATGCACCTCAAGCTCAATATTCACTCAAGGCCAGCCGTTATCTGGAAGTGAAGACATGCGTCGACTCCTCCCCATTGGCTTCGCCGCTTTCACCCTTGCATCACTGGCGATATTTTTCTTTGGAGATTCAGGTCTGGCGACATACCAGGGCCTTTTGAGATACGATCGCAGCTTGGCGGCCAATGTCGAAGCACTGAAGCAGCGCAATCAGGATCTTGCGGTGCGTCTGCAGAGGCTGAAGACGGACCGTGAGAGCAACGTGATGCTGGCACGCGATATCGGCATGTACGAGCCAGGGGTCGCGGTGGTGAAGCTGACCGGTCGACCTCCTCGGAGCGAGATCTATGCAATGGGAGATCTGTTGATGAGGCGGAAGGCGGACGCTGGGCGGAACGCCGCGTACAAGGAGGCAGCGCTCAGCGCGGCGGTCGTTCTGCTTCTCGCCGTCTTCCTCGCGACGCGCATCGGACGCAGGAAAGCGGATGGTGCTCGCCGCCGCTGATCCGCTCTCCTTCCCGACCCTGGTGCGAATCCTTGCCGGCGGTGGTGTGGCGATCGCTCCGGGAGACACGATGTACGGGCTGATCGGGCTCGCTCCGCAGTCGGAAGCCCGCCTGCGCCGGGCGAAGGGCACGGGCGAGGACAAGCCGTTCCTCCAGCTCGTCGGGGATGCGTCGTGGATCGGGAGGATCTCCGACCTGCCTTTGCCCCCGCGGCTCGCCCGTTTCTGGCCGGGTCCCCTCACCCTTGTTTTTCCCGCCCGTACAGGGGGAACGGCTGCGCTTCGAGTCCCGGACAGCAGCTTCCTGCGCGAACTGCTGCACGCACTCGATCAGCCCCTGTACTCGACGAGCGTGAACCGCGCGGACTTGCCGCCCCTGCGGACCGTCGATGAGATGCGCCGCGAGCTCGAGGGGGACGTCGACGCGATCTATGATGCCGGAGACCAGATGCCGGGCGAGCCATCAACACTGATCGACATCACCCGGAAGCCGTTCAGAATTCTGCGTCAGGGAGCTGTGCGCCTGCGGCGGGAAGACCTTGAGGAGCCCTAGACGTCACCGCGTTGGCACATCCGGCACCGACGGGCACGGCGCTCCATACCGCGCTTCGCGCGGTGTGAGCAGGGCCTAGAAGATCAGCTTGATGACCTCTTCCATCGTGGACACGGGATGGAACGTGAGGCCTTCCCGGACGTGGGCCGGGATCTCGTCGAGGTCTCTCTCGTTCCCCTGGGGAAAGATGACCCGCCTGATCCGGTTCCGGCGAGCCGCGATCACCTTTTCCTTCAAGCCGCCAATCGGCAGGACCCTGCCGACCAGCGAGAGCTCACCCGTCATCGCCAGGGACTTCTTCAGCTTCTTCGAGGTCGCCAGGGAGAGAAGCGCCGAGGCAAGAGTGATTCCTGCCGACGGCCCGTCCTT
>Ga0187886_1004202_pt1 | contig 10435 bp, 10 predicted proteins | sample June2016WEW_20_1_FD_133001 | JGI IMG/M metagenome (GOLD analysis project Ga0187886, IMG submission 133001) | Peatland microbial communities from SPRUCE experiment site at the Marcell Experimental Forest, Minnesota, USA - June2016WEW_20_150 | ecosystem: Environmental > Terrestrial > Soil >... | reverse complement strand
CCGAGGAACTGCGACGGTTCCACGCGGCCCTGCTCCGGGACTACACGGTCCTCACCTGCCTGCTCCGCTACAGCTCGGCGGTGCCCGCGGGGTCCTACAGCGCGGAGGAGCGCATGCTCATGCTCGATTTCAAACTCATGCACGTCTGGTTCACGCTGGTGCGGGGTCTCGCTAAAGGTCCGGCGCGCCGCTCGCTGGCGGAGTGTACGCGCATCCTCCTCCACTTCGGCAACCGAATGGCCGAGCGCAGCGCGGTACTTTCGAAAGCCTGAGGCCGGCGCGCGAGGAGGTTTCCTTCCAATCGCGCATCGCCTTTCAGGAATTGGGCGGTCTATCTCCTCGAGAGGCTGCATTTTGACAAACTGCCGGCGCCACCGCTGGCGGCCGTATTCCGCCGCGGCGAGATCGTGCTCGCTGCCAGAAAGCCCACCGAACGCCATCCCTGCGCGAATCTGTGACGCGCTGCGGCTGCGGTTCTAACCTTCTTCCGATCCCTGCAAAATCGCGGAAAGGCTCGGAAGAATTGTTATGAAAAATTGCGTTTTATCAATCAAAACCCGACAGCACGCCTCGCCCCGCTCGAATTGCGTTAGGGGGCCGACGGAAGAATGGCCTTAAGATTGTTGATATTGCGAGCTGGTCCTAGCAGTACCACTACTAAATGCAAACACAATGTACAACAATTGTTTCATTAGGGACCCTTAACTCTGTTATATTTCGTGAGTGGCGCCCCGCGCGGGCGCTCAACGGGACGTTTGGCGTGACGTCACCCACCACGTCGTGGGGGACGATCAGATCTCGGGATCGGTGACACTGCGTAATTTGGGTGCGGCATAGAACCGATAGTGCTGTCGGTCCGAGATGGAGGCGCTAGAAAGTACCTCGCCGCCAGTTCTGGGCAAGGTACTCGCGAAAGCGAAAATCAGGATGGACGGCCCCATCGGAGAGTCTCCACAGGCCCGGAGCTTCAGTCCGGCGCGCGGCGTGGCGCCGGATTGGAACGATCTGGTCGCGAGGATTCGCCGGGGCGATGCCTCCGGGATGGAAGACCTCTATGCGCTGTTCTCGCGCGGGGTGCGTTTCTACCTCTGCCGGCAGCTTGGCGCGCAGGAGCTCGAAGACAAGGCCCACGACACGTTCGTGATCGTGGTGCAGGCGATCCAGAGGGGCGAGCTGAGAGACCCTGAGCGGTTGATGGGATTTGTCCGGACGGTGGTCCGCCGCCAGGTGGCCGCCTACATCGACAGAGCCGTGCAGACGCGCCGCGAACAAACGGATTTGGAGTATGGTTTCGGCGTGTGCGACGAGCGGGGCGATCCCGAGCGGGACGCCATCGCGCAGGAGCAGGTGGAGATCATGACCTGGGTGCTGCGGAGCGTCTCGTCGCGGGACCGGGAGATCCTGACGCGTTTCTACCTGCTTGGGCAGACCCAGGAACAGATCTGTGGCGAGATGCAACTGAGCGAAACGCAGTTCCGCCTGTTGAAGTCCCGTGCCAAGACCCGCTTCGGCGCACTGGGCCGCCGGAAGTTGCGCATGCGGGCCGTCCCTCGGATATTATTGAGACTGGCCTGCCGGTCAGCCAACTAGGATTACAGCAGGCCGGCCGGACGGTCATGACGCTCGACCCCCACGCGCCCGAGGACAAGCTGGAAGAGTACTGCCTTGGCCGAATGCCGGCCGAGGAGGTCGAGGAATTCGAGGCGCACCTCTTGGTGTGCCCGCGGTGCCAGGACTCCCTGCGTGAAACCGAGGCGTACGTGCGCGCGATGCGGGCGGCCGCGGCGCTGGTTGCGGGCGAGGATGCGAGCCGCTCGCGCTGGGGGCGGCGGTGGTGGGTGCGAATCGGGCTGGTGGCGCTGGCCTGCGGCGTGGCCGCGGCGCTCCTGGCCTGGTGGCTCGGCAAGGCGCACTAGCCCGGATGTTTCACCAGCAATCTGCTGCGGCGCGCGGTAGGGCCGCATCTACTGCGTTGCGCTCGGCCGGCGTCCTCGACGTACTGTTCAAGTACGCCTCCGGGCGCCGGCCGTCGCGCGCCTTGTATCTGCGGCCCTCTCATCGCGCCTCGCTACGATCGTGGTGAAACATCCGGGCTGGCGACGGTCAGAATACCCGCCGCGTCAGGCGGGCGGGGTTGAACTTGGCGGTGTCGGCCACCGCCATGACGGCCATGACGCCGGCCTGGACCGGGTCGGTCACCACGAAGTCGGCGGCATCCGGAACGCTTCCCGCCATATTGAGACTGATCACCAGCAGGCCCTGGGCGCGGACCTCGCGGACCGCCCGCTCGATCTCGCCGCCCATCAGCGCGCCAGCCAGCACCAGCGCCTTGGCGCGCGGCAGGCGGGCCACGGCGCGGACGGCATCGGCTAGCGGCTGCTCGCCCACCAGCGGAATCGTGTCCACGGAGATGTGCTCGCCGCGGATGTTGTGACGGTCGGCCTCGGAGATCGCCCCGATGGCCACTTGCCCCACCTGGGCGCCGCCACCCATGATGATGATCCGTTTGCCGTAAATCTTCTGAAAGGTGTTCACGAGGAGGAGTTGGCGGACTATGGCCAGCTTCTCGAGGTCGGCGGTGAGGTCCGCGGCGGCTCCGGGCAGGTCGATCTCGAAGTAGATCCGGGCCTCGGGCGGGCGGTTCTCGATGATCTCCACCAGGCTGATGTCGCCGCCGTGCGCGGCGATGACGCCGGTGAGCAGGTGCAGGACTCCGGGGCCCGGCTCGGCGTGAACGAGCACGCCGATGCGGCCGCTGGCAACGTTCTCAGTCATAGGCTTCGTATTTCCGCAGCAGGTCCTCCCAGTGTCCCTGCGCTTTCAGGAGAAGCTCGCACACCTCGCGTACCGCCCCTTGCCCCCCCTCGGCCCCGGTGACCAGGTGCGCGCAGCGTTTCACCTCGGGCCGGGCGTTCGCCGTGGCGATGGCCAAGCCGACGCGCCGCATGATCACGACGTCGGTGAGGTCGTCGCCCATGAAGGCCACCTGTTCGGGCGCGAAGCCCGAGCGGGCTAGAATCTCCTCGAAGATGGGGATCTTCTCGATGTGTCCCTGGTAGACGTAGGCCACGTGGCACTGGCGGCAGCGCTCGTCGGTGGCCGGGGAGACGCGGCCGCTGATGACGCCGGTCTGGATGCCCTTCCAGCTCAGCCACTGGAGAGCGATGCCGTCCTGGCTGGTAAAGGCCTTGGTCTCGCACATCCGGCCGTCGGGCCCGGGCACGTTGTAAAGCTTGCCGTCGGTCATTACGCCGTCCACGTCCATGAGCAGGAGCCGAACGCGAGCGGCCCGTTGCTGGATGTCCAAGCTCATTCTCCTCCCAGCCTTCCTTACCGCTGGATGCGGGCCGAGCCGCCCCGTGCGAAGGCCCGCACCTGCTCGACGGTCGCCATGGTGGTGTCGCCCGGGAAGGTGGTCAACAGCGCGCCGTGCGCCCAGCCCAGCTTCACCGCCTCCTCCGGCTCTTCGCCGGCGAGCAGGCCGTAGAAGAACCCGGATGCGAACCCGTCTCCCCCGCCGACGCGATCGTAGACCTCGAGCTCGGCGGTGGGAGCGGTGTAAGTCGCTCCATCGATCCAGGCTACCGCGCTCCAGCTATGGTGGTTGGTCGAGTGCACCTCGCGAAGAGTCGTCGCCACCACCTTGACCTTCGGATACTTCTTCACCACGTGATCGATCATCCCCAAGAACACGCTCGGGTCGAGCTTGGACTTCTTGGCGACGTCCGGGCCGGGAATGCCGAGGCCCATCTGCAAGTCCTCTTCGTTGCCGACCAGCACGTCCACGTTCTCGGCGATGCGCCCGATCACCTCGAGCGCGCGCCCGTGGCCGCCCCAGACGTCCCAGAGCTTGGCGCGGTAGTTCAGGTCAAAGGAGACCACCGCGCCGGCGGCCTTGGCCGCCTGCATGGCTTCGATGATCACATCGCCGGTCGTCGCTGAAAGCGCCGCGAAGATCCCGCCGCTGTGGAACCAGCGCACGCCGCCCGAGAAAATCGCGCTCCAGTCGAAATCGCCCGCCTTGAGCTGCGCGGCCGCCTCGTTCGAACGGTTATAGAACACAACCGGCGCGCGCGCACCCCAGCCGCGGTCGCTGTAAACCGTGGCCATGTTCGGCCCGTTGACGCCGTTGTGCTTGAAGCGCTTGTAGAAGGGCTTGACGCCCATGGCCCTGACCCGCTCCGCGATCAGATCGCCGATTGGGTAGTCGACCATGGCGGTGGCGACAGCGGTCCGCAAGCGGAAGCAGTCCGCCAAATTGGCGGCGACGTTGAACTCGCCGCCGCTGACGTGGATCCGGCACTCGCTCGCCTTGCGAAAGGGGATGATCCCCGGGTCCAGGCGGTGGACCAGCGCGCCAACGGACACGAAGTCCAGCGCGCCTTCCGGGTTGATCTTGAGACCGTATGGCATTGAACTCTCCAATAGCTTCCGTTAGAGCGCCTAAACCGTGTACGTGCTGGAGGCCACGTCGCCGCCGCGGCCCGTCCAGTTGGTGTGGAAGAACTGGCCGCGCGGGCGGTCGATCCGCTCATAGGTGTGCGCGCCGAAATAGTCGCGCTGCGCCTGCAGCAAGTTCGCCGGAAGGCGCTGGCTGCGGTAGCCGTCGTAGAAGGCCAGCGCCGTGGTGAGCGCCGGAGCCGGAACGCCCAGTTCTACGGCGTTGATCACCGCGCGCCGCCAGGCTTCCTGGCAGTTCTCGATCACACCGCGGAAGTAATCGTCCAGCAGCAGGTTTTCCAGGCCCGGGTTCTTGTCGCAGGCCTCCTTGATCTTGCCCAGGAACGCCGACCGGATGATGCACCCTCCGCGCCACACCAGCGCCACGCCGCCGTAATTCAGATTCCACCGGTACTCCTTGGAGGCCTCCCGCATCAGCATGAAGCCCTGCGCGTAGCTGACGAGCTTGGAGGCCAGCAAGGCCCTGCGGAGGTCCTCGACGAACGCCTGCCGGTCGCCGCTGAATTTGCCCTGGGGGCCGCGGAGCACTTTGGAAGCGGCCACGCGCGCCTCCTTCAGCGCGCTCAAGGCGCGCGCATGCACGGCCTCGGCGATCAGCGTCACCGGCATGCCGCTGTCGAGCGAGGCCACCACCGTCCACTTGCCGGTGCCCTTCTGGCCCGCCGTGTCCAGGATCTCGTCCACCACGTATTCGCCGTTCTCGTCCTTGTAGCCCAGGATGTCCCGGGTGATCTCGATCAGGTAGCTGTCGAGTTCGCCCTTGTTCCACTCGGCGAAGGCGGCGTGCATCTCCTGGTTGCTCAACCCCAGGCCTTCCTTCATCAACTGGTAGGCCTCGCAGATCAACTGCATGTCGCCGTACTCGATGCCGTTGTGCACCATCTTCACGAAGTGGCCGGCGCCGCCTTCGCCGATCCAGTCGCAGCAGACCTCCCCGTCCGGCGTCCTGGCGCACATGGCCTGGAAGATCTCCTTCACCAGCGGCCAGGCCTGCGGACTCCCGCCGGGCATCATGGACGGGCCGAAGCGCGCGCCTTCCTCGCCGCCGCTGACGCCGGTGCCGATGTACAGCAGCCCCTTGCTCTCCAGATACTTCGCCCGCCGGATGGTGTCGGCGAAGTGCGAGTTGCCGCCGTCGATGATCAGGTCGCCCGGCTCCAGATGGGGCCACAACAGCTCGATGAAGTCGTCTACCGCCTGACCCGCTTTTACCATCAGCATCACCTTGCGCGGACGCTTCAGCAGGCCCACCATCTCCTCGAGCGAGTGCGCTCCGAGGACGGTCGCGTGTCCCTTGGCGGCGCCCTTCAGGAAGTCGTCCACCTTGGAGACGGTGCGATTGTAGGCCACCACCGTGTAGCCGTGGTCGCTCATGTTCAGGATCAGGTTCTGGCCCATGACGGCCAGACCGATCAATGCGATGTCGCCTTTCGGTTCCATATGATTGCCTCTCTGCTCAGTATGAGAACTCAGCGCAACCCTCCTCCCGGATTCCGCTGCGAATCGAACCTCTCCGGAGGGGAGGTGTTGGCCGGGCGGCGCCGGCGGCGCGGCCTGGCGAGATCCAACAGGATAGCACCGCGCTCAGCCAGCATTCGCCAGCCCGGATGCTGCACCAGCAATCTGCGACGGCGTGCGATAGCAGCAGCTCGTGGCACGGGTGGGCGGTCACAACGACCGGGCCTCAGTGCGCCCCCTCCGGGCTGTACCGCTTCACGATGGCGACCCCCGCCAGGATGATCACCATGGCCGCGGCCTCCCTCAGCCCGAACGGCTCGCGGTAGAACAGCCAGCCCAGAAACACCGCCACCACCGGGTTCACGTAGGAGTAGATCGAGACCACGGCCACTGGCAGGTGGCTGAGTGCGTAAATGTAGGCGCTGTAGCCGACGATCGAGCCGAAAACCACCAGATAGCAGATGGCCGCCACGCCGCGGAAGGTGGGGTGCATGGGCTGCTCGGGGATCAGCAGGGCGATGGGGATGAAAACCAAACCCGCGGCAAGCTGCTGGACGGCGCCGGTGACGATGGGGTGCGCCCGGGTCTCCTGCCGCCGGTAGTAGACCGAGCCGAACCCCCAGCAGAGATTGCCGAGCTGGAGGAGCAGGAAACCGTGCAGCAGGCCCGGGCCGAGGCTCTGGCTGCCGAGGTCGGCGGAGACCAGCAATCCGGCCCCGGCGCAGCCGACCAGCATCCCCAGAACGGTCGCCCTGCGAAGGCGTTCGCCGCCGGGCATCAAGGCCTCGATGCCGACCATCCAGAAGGGCGAAATGGTGATGATGAGGGCGGCCAGCCCGCTGGGGATCCAAAGCTCGGCGAAGACCAGGCAGGCGTTGCCGCCACCCAGCAGCAGGATCCCGGTGACGGCGGTGGTCCATAGCTCGCGGCCCCGCGGCATGCGGGCGCCGGCCAACACAGCCGCCAACAGCAGGACCGAGCCGGACACCGTGAAGCGGATAGCGACCAGCGTGATGGGCGGGAAGGACTCCAGCGCCATCCGGATGCCAAGGTAGGTAGTGCCCCAGAAGAAACACACCGCGGCCAGCGCCGCATAGGCTCGGGCGCCTCGCGGGTGCGGAACCGGAGCGCCCGGCGAGACTAGTGCGGAGGGTTCCGGCAATCCTTCAGCGTAACATCCGCGCGTACGGAGGCACGGTTTCCCGCCAGCCCGCATTTCTCACCAGCAACCTGCCGCGGCGCGCGATAATGAAGGCTTGATCCTGACCCTGACAGTCAACCCGGCGATCGACCACAACGTGACCGCCGAGCGCCTGGTGTTCGAGGACCGCGCTTACATCCTGGCCACCCATGAGTCGGCCGGCGGGCGCGGCATCAACGCATCCTGCGTGATTCACAGCTTCGGCGGCAAGACCCTCGCGATTGCGCCCTGCGGCGGTGAGTCCGGCCAGCGTTTTCGGGCGCTGGTGGGCGCCTGCGGCTTTCCGGCCGAGCTCGTCGAGATCCGGAACGAGATCCGCACGAACCTCACCATCACCGACCGCCAGGGCCTGACGGTCAAGCTGAACCAACCCGGGCCGAACCTGAGCGGCGAGGAGCTGGCGCGGATCGAGGCCGCGGTCGTGAAGCGGCTCGCCGAAGCGGACTGGTTGATGCTCTGCGGCAGCATTCCGCCGGGCGTACCCTCCGGCTTCGTTCCGAAGCTGATCCGGCTGGCGCACGAGCGCGGGGTGAAGACGCTGGTGGACACCGACGGCGCGGCTTTGCTGGAAGGCGTGGAGGCCGGCCCCACCGTGGTGGCGCCGAACCAGCAGGAGGCCGAGCGGCTGCTCGACACGGCGCTGATCACGCGCAACCACTTTCTGGAGGCCGCGACGCGGATTCTCTCTCTGGGCGCACAATCGGTGATCCTGTCGTTGGGCAGCCGCGGCGCCGTGGGCGCCACCGCGAAGGGGATGATCGAGGTGGTTCCCCCCCGGATCGAGGCCGTTTGCCCCATCGGCTCGGGCGACGCGCTGGCGGCTGCCTTCACCTGGGCCATGACCCAGGGCAGCGATTTCACCGACGCACTGCGCTGGGGCGTGGCGGCGGGCACGGCCTCGGCCTGCCTGCCTGGCCTGCGGTTCGCCGAGCTGGCGCAGACCCGGGAGATGTACGAGCGGGTCGAGGCGCGACCGGCGCGGTAGCCCGGCAACAGAGGGATCTTGCAGCGCTGCGCGTTCGGTGCGCCTCCGGCGCAGGAGCGGCTGGCCGCTCTTGGCAGCGCAGCGGCGCGCCAGGCGCGCCTCAGGCGCCCTGGATGTAGTTCCGCATGTGCGCGATCTCCTCGGTCTTCCGCTCCAGCTCGCAAACCATCAGGTCGCGCATCGAGATGAAGCCGATGACGCGGCCGGAGCGCATCACCGGCAAGTGACGGCAGCCGCGGCGGCGCATCAACTCCATCGCTTCTTCGACCGTGGCCGACTCGTCCGCCGTGCTCAGTTCGGTCGACATCACGGCCTCGACGCGGGTCGCCTCCGGGTCGAGCTGCTGAACCACGATGCGCCTCATCAGGTCGCGCTCGCTGAAGATGCCGCGCAGCGCGCCCTTTTCCAGCACCAAAATCGCGCCGATGTTGCGCTCAGCCATGCGCCGAGCGACCTCGGCCACCGTCTGGCCGACCTCCGCCGCTTCCAGAGCGCGCGCCTGGAGAATGTCCTTGAGTGAAGGCATGCAGCCCCCCTAACGCCGCTACAGTAACACGCCGCCGGATGTGGCTCAAGCCGCTGGCGGCCGCCGACAGCCATTGAGCTATTCGGGTCGGCTACGCGGGAATCGGCCGCGTCCTCAAGGCAGCACCAGCGAAGAGCCGGGCTGGGTCTGCGGCCCCGAAGCGCTTTCCATCTCGCTCCGAAGGAAGTCCAGGAAGGCCCGGCCGCGCTGGCGGCCGTTGTTGATCTGGTACTCGATGCGCTGCAGGAAGACCAGCACGCCGAGGACATCGGCGTCGCGCGTCACCTCGATCCCGTGACGCTTCGCGGCTGCCTGCCGGAACTCCTCGAGGCCCTTCTGGATGCGGTCGAGGACGGCGGCGGCGAGGAGGTTGTCGGGACGGGTCTCGTAATACAGGCCGGTCTCGCGGGTGCGGCTGGTGCGAACCAGAGCGTCGAGCGCGGCCCGCACGTCGTAATCGACCGCCTTCGGCGTACTCAGCCCGGCCTCGGCGACGGCCTGCATCAGGAAGGCCACCAGCGCCTCGCGCTCGCGAAGGAACGAGTCGCTGACCTCGATATCGAGGTTCGGGATCTGCTTGGGGTCGACCCGCGGGGGTTTCTCATGGGTGCGGGCCTCGCGCAGGTAGACGCAATCCAGCGGGCAGCTCACCGTGACTTCGCGGTCGGTTCCGCAGCATACCGAGCAGATCTCGCCGCCCACGCCGGGACAGGAGCGCCGGGCCCGGCGGACGTTGCAGATTTTGCAGGCCATGACAGAAGTGAGAGGCAAAGCGGCGCGCCTCTTCCCCATCATCGCACGCGAGTGCGCCGTCGACCGGCTGCGGGACCCGGCCCGGCGGCGGTCAGCCCCGTCGTCGGGCCTACCGAAACGTCTGCTCGTAGGTCCGGCGGAAGAAGCCGTCGGTCATGCCCGCGATGTAGTCGCACACCGCGCGGTGAAGCGGCTCGTTGCGCGTCTCCTCCCGGTAGGACTCGGGGAGGCGGTCCGGGTGGCCGAGGAAGAACCGGAACAGCTCGGCCATCATGGCCGCCACCCGCCGGCGCTCCTCCACCAGCGGCTCGGAGAAGTAGACGTGGTGGCGGAGGAACTGCTTGAGCGCGGCGCAGGTCGCCTCCGCCACGGGGGTCAAGCGCGCCAGGCGCACCGGATGCCGGCGCACGTCCTCGAGCGTGGCCGCGCCGGCCTCGGCCACCGTCTGGCGCGTTCCCTCCACCAGGCCCGTCACCAGCAGGTCGATCAGCCCGCGCAGCGCCTCGTGAAAGCGCACGCGCTCGGCCGCGCCCGGGAACTGGGATCCGACCTCCGCCCAGATCTGGCCGTAGCGGGTGACGCTCCCGGCGAGCTGGCCGATGGTAAACAGCCCGGCCGAGAACGCATCGTCCAGGTCGGCCGTGCTGTAAGCGACCTCATCGGCCAGGTCGATGAGCTGCGCCTCGAGCGGCGGCCGCAAGCCGGGCAGGTACTCCTCGAGCGCGGCATCTCCGCCCGCCGGGAAATCCCGCGAGTGCTTGACGATTCCCTCGCGGACCTCAAAGGTCAGGTTCAGGCCGGGGAAGCGCGCGTAGCGCTGCTCGAAGCGCTCGACGATGCGGAGTGCGTGGAGATTATGGTCGAACCGCTCCGAGAAACCCTGCATCTGCAGGTTCAGCTCCTCCTCCCCGGCGTGCGCGAAGGGTGGATGGCCGATATCGTGGACCAGGGCGAGCGCCTCGGTGAGATGCTCGTTGAGGCCCAGGGCGGAGGCGGCCGTGCGCGCGATCTGCGCCACCTCGATGGTGTGCGTCAGCCGGTTGCGGAAGTG
>Ga0187886_1004200_pt1 | contig 10435 bp, 7 predicted proteins | sample June2016WEW_20_1_FD_133001 | JGI IMG/M metagenome (GOLD analysis project Ga0187886, IMG submission 133001) | Peatland microbial communities from SPRUCE experiment site at the Marcell Experimental Forest, Minnesota, USA - June2016WEW_20_150 | ecosystem: Environmental > Terrestrial > Soil >... | reverse complement strand
AGTGTACCACACTGCAAAATCGTCAGTGCTTCTGATAGCGCATTTAGGGATAACCTGCATTTTTCCCTCATAAAACCTATGCATTGGAGAAGCTAACTGTGCAGGCTTCTTGGCCTTCGCAAGCAACTCATCCACAGTTGGTTTAACTTCAGTTTTCTCAGCAACCATTCTAAGTTAATCTCCTATCAGCGATGAAAAGACACAAACAAATTCTTAAAGTTTCCATAACAAAACACCCAAACAACCGAGCAGCAACCTCTAACTCTCAGTCCAATCTAGAGAAAGTATTGAGCATTCTATTACTTTTTTTTGAAAATTTGGTTTTTTAAAGCTATTTGCTAAAAATTTAAATTAAAATTAGTAGGTAATTCAGAAAATAGAGGCAACAATGTCAGAATCCTCCGCTAAATCGTGGTCAGAGGTTCGACAACATTATAGATTTTTGAAAGAAGTTTTAGAACAAAGGAAAAAAACTGAGATTGAGGCTATGTGCGGTAAGGAATTTCCTCTATCAAATTTTGACCCATTTATGATTAATGACTATTTTAGGGATAAAGACAAAATGCTAAAGTTTCTTGATTATCTCCCACAAAAGATGCAAGAATTCAACGTAAAAGGCAGAATCTGCGAAATCCTAAAAAAAACTATTGAAAGAGAAGAAACTCTGCTGCTCAAATAATAAAGTTAGTAATTCTTAGTAAATTAAGAAGCCCGAGATTAGCCGGATCTGAATCTTCAATAACCTGCCTTGGTGTGTTTTGTAAGGCAAATAATAGAGTAGGCATTTTAGACTAAAACTTTGTAGTCTTTTTCAAATTCCTTCTTAAACCATTTTGGATCTGTGGTGTGAACCGGAATGAGGATATCCGGTTCGATTTCACGAACTACTTTTCCTATTTCTTCCGAGCTCATGTGACCCGAACAGTGATAACCAGACTCCATTTCCACATTAATGTTGTCTATTGCTTCATCCTTTTTGTACTGAAAGCCAATTATCTTGAATTTGTAGAAAGAGAGCCAATTGTACAATCGTTTAAAGTCGATGAGTTGTTCTTCATCATGTGGCTCGCTTGAACTGTAAATATAAATGCCGCCATCTGGTTTAATGTCATTGAGATGTTTCATATCGAGAAAAGAGAATGCGACCACATATTCTTCGGGGGCAGAAGCAATCTCGGAAGCAGAAACGGAGTAATGTGAATATGTGTCGTATATCCAATCTTCCCATTTGCTGTCCTTACCTTTTGGCGCATCGTAGACTAACAATGAATCAGAAGGCATAGGAAGATCCTCCTCAACCGTTTGAAGATAATTGAGCAACAACGCATCCTTAGGCAATATCACTAATCGTCTATCATTCTTTGCAGCAATATCAGCAAACAAAACTAGTCGCTCAATGTTCTTGGCCGAAAAATCCGCTATCACAAGTTTTTTCCCTGCACTTTCAATTACCCTATCCGAGTTTTCTTTGCATTCTTTTTCGGTTGTCGAACATTTATTCTGCCCTGCAACCTGGGTTCCTTCAGTTATCAATACGTTTACTCCAAGTTGTTTAGCTTGTTTTACAAATTCGTCTGTACATGAGGCTTTGCAACCACTAAACCGCATATCCCCAGTGTAGGCGATAACGTAATCCCCACACTTAATAATTGTAGCGCAGGCACCTGGAACGGAATGATCTACTGGAAAAGCCTTGATGTCCCAATCTAACTTTGAGTTATCTATTGTGTCTATTTCGCCGCTATTCATGCCTCTCCCAGAACCATCAGGATTTTTCTTGCGCTGCCATAAATTTGCCAGTTCTTCAGTAAACTTGCCTTCCATCACAACGGCGTTGCGTCCCTTATGTGGGCATTTTCGCCAATCTCCAGTTTCTATAATTTTATGGGATCTGCATGTGCTGGTTTCGAATGGTGAAGCATAAGCGGCTTCCGAACAAAATTCACTCTTGCTAGAATCCTGGTAAGCTCTGAGCATCGCCAACGTAGCGGAAGAAGAAATTACTGGAATGTCCAAGTTGAGCACTCCAGCCATACCAAAATGGTCTATGTGCGCATGAGACAAAACTAACCCATCGATCATTTTCACGGGCAGTTCTTGGGCATTTGAAAAAGAACCCAGAACGAGTTCAGGTTGGTAAAGACTTGGGTATGGCGGAATCAATCCCAGCTGCCAATAATCCCGCAAGCCAAGAATAGAGCGCGGCCTTAAAAACTCCTCGAAGAATTTACCGAATTCCGCAAAATTTAAGCCGAAATCGAGCAGCAATCCGTGACCTTTATTGTGAACAAGGATTTTTGTGCCTCCAATAGTCTTCTTTCCATCTAAAACCATTATTGGAGGCTCAGTCGTCATTTTATCCAACTCTTAAGCTGATTTGATTTCGGTTCCTTCCGGAGTCCAATTACCCAGCTCATACGTTTTTATGCCAGTGCAATGTTTCTCCAAGAACCTCCGCGTATCTTCATCTTCTGTGGCAATTATCACCTGGTAACTCGGAGGCAATGTAGCTACAAGCTTAGCAAAAGACTCCTTATGAGCAACATCCATGTTCTGCGTCGGGTCATCAAAAATCATTATCGGAAAATCACCAGCTTGTTGAGTACTGTACGACATGAAGATAGACAGCGCGACGGAGTTAAGTTGTGCTGTACTAAAACGAGTTGGAATGTAAGTGTCCTCCTGTTTGCTAGCGGCGCGAATAGAGAAAATTAGCGGATCCTCTTTTTCGATGTCAATTTTGAGACGCGCAAAATGAGGGTGACCCTGAATCTTGCCGTAGTAAAGGTTGATGTCATCCTCCAAACGCTTAAGCTGGGCAATCGAAGCTTCTTTCTCGAAAACAACAGCAATCTGCCTGATCGATTGGAGAGAACTTGCCAGAGCTTGAAGTCTGCTACTTCTGTCTTCTAGGTCTTTGATTTGTTTTTCAACCAAAGGCAACTCTTTCTCTGCAGCAGTTACTCGTTCTTCATCTCTGAGGAAGTTGAGAACATCGGCAAGATTAGAAAGGGTTTTCCTAAGCGAATCAATGGCTGAAGAGTCACTGTACCTGCTAATCTCAACATCAAGTTCTCGGGCCACCTCCTCAATTCTCTTTATCAGTTCTGGCCCTTCGACTGTAGATGAGGCTGCCTTTTGCAGGGTAACCTGCAATGTTCCCATTTCGGTTTGAATCCGCGAAAGCCGCGTCAGCACATCAGCGAGTTTACTTTGCTCCCCTCTAAATTCTGACTCAATTCTTGAGAAGCCGTCTATCTCCGTCTCCCAATTCTTCATTACTTCGTCCAGATTAATCATCTCAAAGTTAGGCACCAATTTTCGGATCTCTTCAGAAGACGCCTTCAAACCGCTTTCACACGCAATCACCGTTCCAAGAAGTCTGTTGCTCTCTTCGATTGCTCCCTCTAGAACTTGTTTGTTCGCCCTGATTTTTTTATCGGATTCCCTAAGCCCTAATATTGATTTAGTTATTTCGTCGCTGACCTTTGTTTTAAGCTCCTTTGTCAATTGCTCGTTGTCGATACTCTTGAAGCAGACTGGACATTCCTGAGTCTTGGTAGTCTCAAGGTGGTCTATAGCGAGAGTTATGAGGTGTTGCTGCCCTGAGAGTTTGTCAAGATCTCTTTGGACGGCCTTGAGCTCCTCTTCACCTCCAACTATCTTCTGTTGAATTTCCTCAATGAGCCCGTATTTCGCTCTTATTGCCGTTAATTTGCCGCTTTCAATTTCAAGTTTCTCTTTGGCATTCTCGTAGATACTCCTCTTGTGAGGAAAGGAAGTGAGTTTCTGCCTAACATCATTGATCTTGAAACCCGTATTTTTGAGTGCAGCCTCAATTTCCTTGACGCGCGCCATTATGGCAGCGGCATCAATTTGTTTCATCCCTTGAAACTGGCTGTAAAGCTCATCGTATCTTGCCGAATCTGACTTAAGCTTGACTTCTTGATTGTTGATCCCATTAATTGCTTCGAGCCTAGCCCTATCAAGATCGTTAAGCTGATTGAGCAAGGTACTATATGCTTCCGTTAGAGATTGCGAATCAGGCTTGAGGTCAAGTGATGAATGAGGAGATTTACCATATAGCTCATTTAGTTGTTGAACTTCACTTTTGGATTGTTCCAATTTTCTGAGGGTAGCCGAAAGAGTGAGCTCTTGCGCGCCATAGCCTTTGCTTATAAGAAAGGTTCTGGTCTGATCGAGACTTCTCTTAAGATTGAGGAGAAACTGAATTTTGTCCCTTTTCAATGCATTAACTGTGTCTTGTACGAAGGACATAGACCCTTTTATTTGTCTGTCAACGTCGAGTGCCTTGGCGAATTCCCTGACTTCAAAAGTTCCAAGCAACTTATCTATTGCCTGGCTACGTTCCTCAGGTTTGGCGTGAAGAATTTCACGAATGGTCTCTTGATGGAGATACTTAGTTTGCGAAAAAGCCTCCATTTTTACGTGGAGCAACTTTTCGAGTTCATTCTCGGCATCTTCATCTGCAAAGGACGCGTCCCCTACTTTCAGTTCAAAAGGCTGCTTGCCCGAAGTAGTTCGCGTGCTCATTTTTCTTGTTCTCTTAAGAACCATGCCTGAGGTTTGGTTCTGTAGATTAATTTCGACGAGTGCTTTTTTTGATTTGTTGAAGAGGTTAACTATGGCGTCTTCTCGGGTGAAATCGCCGCCCTTCATGTAAGGTATATCGCCAGTCATTGCCCATTCTATTGACTGTAATAGGCTGCTTTTTCCGCTGCCATTCGGGCCGTAAAGAAGAGTAACGCCTTCACTGACAGTGACTGCTTCAGGCTTGTTGAAACCTCGTATGCCTTGAACACTTACCGATTTTATTTTGTAAGGCACAACCTATTCCTCCATTTTCCCGATCAAATCTTTTAGATGCTTAGCTAATGCATCCGTGCCTTGCTTTTCATAGATTTCATATAATTCAGCAAATAACTGTCTATCATCTTCCCTTGGCAACTTCTGCTTCACAAATGATTCAAAAATACTTTCCCCCATGAATTACCCCTCATTGAGGTAATCACATCAGACCGTTTTAGTAATAAAGCTTATCCATTAACAATACATATGTAGCACCAAGAAAACCGAGTTGGACTATTGGATGGCTGAAAACCCAATCGGATTGCTGCTAAACAGACTTTACGATCTGTGCCTGCTAAAGATGGACGGCAAAGGAACAAATAGAAGCGTAGAAGGCCATAAATTTGAGGATGAAACATCCGAACAGATTTATCACTTCGCCCGCGAGGCAGGTTTTGACCCCAATCCACCAAGAACAACCCTGAACCTTCCAACTCGATCAGGAAACGCCCATCAATTTGACGCTTCTTTCAGAACCGGTGGAGACATTTTTGTAGTAGAATGCAAGAACACACGCGAAGCAGCCAAAGAGTACCTATATTATTTTAACGCGGAAATACTGGACTATGTTCACGCCCTTGACCCTCAACAAGGTCTTTCACTGAAGGGTATCTTCCTCTCAACAGTGCCCGTCGCACACAGCGCTTGGCGCTACGGTCTAGCCTATGGAATAAGAATAATTGACCCTGATTCGCCACCTCCCGAGTATGTTCTGAAAAATCCTGTCGACCAGTCTTTAGCCTACGGTTTCAAAGGAATACTCGACAAGATGGATGATCTAACGCAAACAAATGACCGATCCCAAGACGCCTCCAGAGTTCTGGAAGAATACCGCTTCCTTTGCAGAAGATGGAAGGATGGTTGCAAGTAAATTGATTACTTTGAACGCTATTCCGATGGTGCGACGACTCGAATACTTAGAGACCTTTTTGCAGGGGACAAGAAAAGGAATAAGCAGACGAGAACTAATGGAGTCTCTTGGCGAGAGAAAAAAAGCTTTTGAAATCGAGAAAGATCTATCTCTTGGAAGGGGACGACCTCGTCGAAAAGACATTACGCGAGCAGATAGGTTGATTGACCATTGTGTAAAGCTTGCTCGAAACATGCAATTTGTTGACAAGGTGGGTTTAAGGTACAGGTTACTTGAAGCAGGGCGAATTTATCTTGATTCTGCCGAAACTGAACGCAAGAAAATTTTTGCGGAAGTCTTCTCCAAAGCATATCCACATTTAAGCGCTGTGGTACTGGCTTTGGCGCTCCTCAAAGAGGAAGAAGAAGTAGTTTTGCCCTTGCAGAATAAGTCCGAGTTTAAACCAGAAGTTGAAAAATATGGGCTTTCAATGGGTCAAATGTGTTTTGATACGATCCGAGACATCGGAACTCGTTTGGGGCTAATGAACTGGTATGTTACTGGAGTAGGTTTAGAAAGAAGGCAACATGTTTATCTTACTTGTGAAATCACGAGAGAAACTCCCGAATCATACTTGGTAAAAATTCGAAGCCTTGAGGGCTGGCTATTTGCCGTGCCTTTCGAGGTTGAAAGAAACAGGTTCAGGGACTGTCTTTGGGAAACCTATCTAAGTCTCGCCGACAGAATTCCAGGGTCCCCCCTATTTTACTCATCAGTACGCGAAAAAGTGTGCGGGTTGCTAAAGATACGAGATGATCAATTCGACAATGAAGTAATGAGAATGGTGAAGTGGGACGAAATGCTTCGCGTAATCTGGTCAGAGGGAGTCTTGCAGTACCAAAAAGACTCAGCAAGTATGCTAAAAAGTTTGCCACCTAAAAATGAATGGGGCAGATACGTCGTTTATTTGAAGATGGTCAGGCGATGAATTATGAATGACTTTTCCAAATATTGTTTAAGAGAAAATCCATTTCCCAGCACTGCCGTAATAGACCCTTTGAGTGAAGATATCAGACTAAATGGAGGAATATTCCACGAAGGGATATTCCTAAAAGAAATTGAGAGCCTGAGAAAAAAAACTGAACAAGGTATTAACGTAATTTACCTTGCAGGAATTGAATTCGATAGAGGAATCGGCAAATCGGCACTTGTGATAAACCACATGCGCCAACTGAAAAGCTCACCTGGTTGTACCTGCGCTTATGTTAGATGCTGCGAAAAGGAAAAACCTCGAGACGCAATCCGCAAAGTCATTGAACAATGGCATCACTCTGGGTTCCTATGGGAGGCGTTCAAGTCAGCATTTCTCGCTTTTAGCAAAGCCCAAAATAATCCACTCCTCACTCCCGACGCCGTTGAACACCTCTTTAAGGACCATCAAACCATTCCTGAACAACTGAATCTGAGCCTTTACACGCACGTTAGAGACAGCGAAAAAGTAGCAAACCTCTTCTCAAACTGGGCGGCGACGAATGCAAAAGCGGATTCCTCAAGACTGGCAATCTTAGCAAAAGACTATCTGTCCGCACCGTCCAATCTGGTAAATACCATTAAAGCTAAAACTGTTGATCCAATTAACATCTATGAAGTTCTTTCCCGATTTCTAAGTGCTTTTGGTTACAATCGGCACTACATTTTCCTAGACCAATTCGAAGACATGGTGATGGGAACTTCAAAATCAACCATGAACAAGTTTGCGCTTGAGATGAAAAGCATTATCCGAGCCTCAACTGGATCAACTAGCATATTCGTAACCCTACACCCAAATGCAGAGATGAGCTTGAAAATCCCCGCAGCTCAAGACATGACCGGAGTTGCCCCATTAGATTCTGTTCACAGAATTGACGTCATGGTGTTGGATACAAGAGGCGATTCAGCTATTTCTTTAGCCGAAGAGTATTTCCAAAGCTTCAGGATTGGCGAACCAATTTACAAAACATATCCAATAGAGCCAGAACTCCTGGAGTTTATATGCTACTTGAACCGCGGCTTAATAAGAGGATTCCTGCAACAACTCCACAATACATTGGATTACGGCGCCAACAACGGTTATCCAGAACTAACTCTCGAATACGCCAAAGAACACCCTCTGGAAGTACTAGGAAAGGAAATGGACGAAAGAACAATCGAAAACTTCAACAAACATAAAGGCAAAATAACCGCTATCAACAATTCTAACAGAAGCATAGGCAAATTAATCAAAGATTTCAAACAAAACCAAAGCAATCTATGAAAGGAGAAACATTATGTCCTCATCACTCGACATCAAACTAAAACAAGTATTCAAAAATGAGGTCGTTAACAAGCGACTCTCAAGATGCCAACAGCTAGATCGCCTGCCAAAATTCATCTCCGAATACGCAGTGAAAGAATTAGTGGGCGACAACGAAGACCCATCAGCGATGAACCGCCTCAACAATTTCGTCAGGCAATATTATCCTGAGCCCAAAGACAAAGACAGAATTCTATACGAGATAACAACAAAGAACGAGTACACACTTTTTGATGAGTTCAAAGTCCGCGTAGACCCCAGAGAAGGATCCATCAAATTGGAGATTCCCAGCTTAGGAATACGAGACGCCATGATCATGCCCAATGCACTTGCGGAAAACAAGGACCTTTTGGAAACAGGAATGTGGGGCACTGCAAAGCTCAGATACCAGAGGGCAATGCTTGAAGATGAAACATCCCAAACTCCAATAATAGTAACAGAATTCAGTCCACTTCAATACGGTGAAATAAAAATAGAAGATTACAAAAGCCGACGGGAGCAATTCACCCTCGAAGAATGGATAAACGTTCTAATGCAAACACTTGGAATGAACCCCGATGCTTACACTGAACGGACAAAACTGCTTTACATCAGCCGCCTAGTCCCCCTTGTAGAAAACAACGTAAACATTATGGAGCTCGGACCAAGAGCCACAGGAAAAAGCTTCCTCTTCAAGAACATCAGCTGGTACATAAGACTCTACAGCGGCGGTCAAGTCAGCCCAGCAGTTCTATTCTATCACGGCACCTTCAAAACACTCGGGGATGTCGGCGTCCGGGACCTCGTCGTTTTTGATGAAGTCGGTCGAATTGACTTCAAAAACCCCGACGAAGTAATGGGCAAACTCAAAGACTACATGGAAAGCGGAGAATTCGAAAGAGGAACACTGAAACGTTCACGGAGCAACTGCAGTCTGGTGTTCCAAGGGAACATCGAAATAGACAAAAACCTCCCAACAGAAGACTTCTCAGCAGTCATGCCTGAGTGCATGAACGATTCAGCATTTGTCGACCGAATCCACGGCATGATACCTGGTTGGGAGATGCCAAAAATTAAACAGAGCGAATTACATCTCTGCAACGGATACGGGCTCATCACAGATTACTTCTGCGAAGTCATGCATGAACTTCGAAAAGAAAATTTCAGCTACAACATCTCCAAACGATTAATTCTCACGGCGGAAGGTGACGAAGTAAACATCAGAGATCAAAAGGCCATACAACGAGTCTGCAGCGGAATTATGAAACTTCTGAGCCCTCACAACAGCAAAGACCCACAAGCCCTCGAAATAGCCGCAAAAATCGCGGTAGAATACCGACAAAAAATCCACGATTGGCTATGTCTCCTTAGTCCAGGAGAATTCCACCCTAAAATCATACGTTTCCAGATAAAAGAAGCCTGAATATTCCGTTAACATTCAGTTATGCCTGTTTCAAGGAGATTTCTGACAACTGTGCCTTTGTCTAGTTTTTCTTTTTTTTAAGGATTTCAAGAATCTCTTTCTCTAACTCAGCTGGAACCCTGACTGCTAACGGTTTAAGTGTCAACGTGACCACTGTATACATTAGATATCAAATGCATACATAAATCCTTTGTGACAAGCATTAAACATTACTTGATAAGTTTCTTTTTCTTCAGAAAGCCAAAGGGTGAACGCTTGGGTCTTTTGCAGTAGGGTAGTTTGTCTTTTGCTGCGTGGTATTTTGTGCACTCGTCGCATTTGCCTCGTCGTACGCATTTCTTTTTTGGGCAGGGGCAATCCTGCCTGAACATGTTATATGCTTATGTGCTGGGTTTTTTTAATTTTTGGTATCGCTCTGCTTTCAAGCGTAAACGTACCTTGAAAAAGATTAGCGGATAGAAGTTAGAGGAAACGGTAGCAGCTTAAGTTTTCGCTAGAACCATCCTGCCGAAACTCCAAGCAATCTATCAAAGTCTGGCTGCAACAAACCGCAATAAAAAATACCAGACAGCAACAAACAGAACCAAAAACATCCAAGAAATGGGTATAACTTAAATTAAGAATTATAAAAAAGCAAAAAAGGATTAGGTTATTTTTCAACGCATTGAAGCTTAGTATCTTGGTCTGTAACCGCCGCCACCGCGTCGATCTCTGTCTCTGCCGCCGCCGTAACCGCCACCGCCACGCCTATCTCCACCACCGTAGCCGCCGCCTCCGAATCCTCGTCCTCCGCCTCTGTATGGTCGTCTTTCTTGTTCGTATGCTTTGCTTGATACGTTGTTTTCAGTGTTTACTTCTGCGGTTAATGGTTCTTTTGCTGGTTCGAGTTTGCCGTATTTGCCGATGTTTAGGCGTATGTTGCCTTTGAATAGGGTAACGTAGCCGTTTTCTACGCGGAGGGTGTCGCCTTCGTTGACTTTTT
>Ga0187886_1004199_pt1 | contig 10437 bp, 20 predicted proteins | sample June2016WEW_20_1_FD_133001 | JGI IMG/M metagenome (GOLD analysis project Ga0187886, IMG submission 133001) | Peatland microbial communities from SPRUCE experiment site at the Marcell Experimental Forest, Minnesota, USA - June2016WEW_20_150 | ecosystem: Environmental > Terrestrial > Soil >... | reverse complement strand
GCAATCAGTCGAATTCATAAAGCTGATCAATCCAGCTTCGTTAGGAGCCACGCTTATTACTGCCGTGGATGAGTTCCAAGCCCGACTGATCGCCGGGCGCCCGGTATATGTTCGTATCACCGGAGTATTGACCTCCGAACTGGATGGAATGCTACGGTTCGCTGGGGATGCTTCATTGGCGGAGCATTCCTCGGACTTAGGTTTGACGCGCCGCTGATCGGGCCGACCCGAGGCGCGAGAGGAGATAAGGGAATGAGCGCACAAACGATGGCGGACGTGTTCGCACCAGCAGAAGCACGGTACAGACAAGTCGTACTGGCTAATACCTGGGGCCACCTTGCTCCGCGCAGGAACGAAACGTATCGCGGCCACATCATTTTTGCGGTGGGATGCTTCGGAGATGACCGCCTCAATCCCACGGCGCTGGCTTGTGAATTTGGGGAGTTAGATTCGTCGCCATGGTTCTATGACGCGTTGCAGGGCTTCTTGCAAGATCAGCAGACCGAGGAAGGTCATGTATACCGTTTTGACGGAACCTTCCGAAACTACAAATTCACAGGGAAGATACGTAGGCTCGTCGTGGCCTAACCCCTTCGCTGGGGCCTTCCCCGGCTCACCTGACCGCCCTTCCGACAGCGGACGGACGGCCGGATGAAGAGTGAATGAGGATGAGGAAATTATGAAACTACCAAATTCCGTTTTGCGGCTGCTCGGATGGGAAAGCAAGACCGCCGACAAGCCAGACACTCGCCCCCACGCTTGGATGGAAAACTCCCTCGGTGCAGACTCCGGCTGGGCGCAGGAGTATATGTACATTGAGGTACATGGCGGCAAGATCCTCGGTGCCGTGACTATCGGCAAGAGAAAAGCGGACCACTGGATGGCGTGGTTCCTTGGAAGGCTCTGCGGCGAGTATCTGACTCTGGAAGCGGCCAAGGACTGCGTAGAGAAGAGAGCCAAATCACGCTGGTAGAGACAAGAACCATCAACATCAACGACGTGGTGGAAGCCACGCTGACCCAGTTGGGAATGGAGACCTTGTTGGCGGGCTACCGGAACCCACTGGACCAGTTGGATGGGGAGTATCCCATCAAGTGCCTGAATGTCTGCCAGCCGCGTTGGAGGGAAGGCAAGATCCGTATGCCGCTTTGGGAACTCATGCGGGTATTTGGACCACGAATGCGGATGGGCTGTGCGGCGGAATTCGTTGGCAACCAGATCACGCTACACATCTGGAGCCTACTCACTGTGGATGAACTCAAGCAGATGGTTGGAGGATGACTGTGCCGACGCCCTTGGAACTCGCCGCCGGCATTCTACTGGCCTTCGCCCTCTGCACGTTGATGGTGGGGTTCGCTAGAACCAAGAAGGACGAATGATGGAACAAGTAACAACCAGAAAGACCCGCATGATTCGGGTTAAAGAGGTAGACGATTTGGAACTTCTGGAGTGCCCAACCTGCATGGGTGCCGGCAAGCTGAAGGGAGTCAAGTGCCCCGGCTGTCACGGTACCGGGGATCGGGTCATCCACAAAACCAAGTACTACTACGTCCCGGCCAGAACGCGCGGGAGGGGGACGGGTGGAAGGCCGTGAAACTCCCCGGCTGTGACACGGACCACCCGGAACAGGACATCCTCCGTGCCGCCTCGTCCATCCGTGGCCGGCGCCAGACTCCCCACGCTCCTGTGCCGTTGGGTACCCGTCTTCCACGCTGCGCCAAGTGTGGTAGGGTGTTGAGGGGGAAATCTCAGAAGCACATATGTAGGAATGAGGCGGAATAGATGCGGGCAGGTAGTGCCTGAAATGTGCGTTGACGAAAAATTAGCGAACACTATGGGATATTGCGAACCGACTGGTCCGGTGGTAGTCTTGGTCCCATGTCTCGGGAACATCTCAAGGATTGGCTGATGGGTCTACACATTCTGGCGGTCGTTGTATTGGGGTTCAAGGCCGAACTCAAGCCTATCCTGATTGGCTGGTGGGATGGCATCACGCCATGGCGGTTCTTGTTCGTGGTGTCTCTGCTCGGTCTCGCGGGGTGGGTCCTGAACTACCTGATTGAACGATGGAAAGTTCAGGCAGACAGGATTGCCAAGCTTGAGGATTCGCTCACTGCGATGGACTTGGCGGTAAGAGTGATCGCAGGTAAGCTAAGAGACACCGAAAATAAGTTTGAGAAAGAGCTAAAGGCCATACGGGACGGGCTAGCCAACGAAGCGGGCACGGCACGACTTGAGGCGTCCAATCTATCGCGTCTCCTTGACGGTATGCGGGAGGATTTTGGCAGACATCTAGGGGAACTCGATCACAAGCTCAACACCGTGCTGCAAGCAATTCCCCAAGCTCCCACACATGATCCGAAATCCCCGCTTCCATCGCCGGAGTGACACGCAGTTAGTTCTCTTTGGTTCGGATTTGTCCAGATTCCTTCAATTTTCGGAGATGCTGCTCTACTTTGAGCTGAGTACTCCGTTTGCCTCCGCCACGCTTCACCGCGAAGTATGTCGTTTTGCCAATACCTATCTGACGAGCCAGCTCCTCGTGGGTGATATCGAGACTGGCGATGGCTTGATCCAAGCGATAGTCGAGCGATGGCCGGTGGGAGAGTTCCGCCTTCGGATTCTCGTCTGGTTGCGTCTCCTGAAGCTTCGCCACGTCCCTCAGCGCTGCCTGTATTTCTATCCACTCCTCCGAATTCTGCATAGCCCGCATCGCGCTGTACTGAAAAGTTCCAATCGAAGTACTGTCCATGGAACCGACATGTTTTTGGGTGTAGGTCTGGAGTGCTAGGCCCTGAAAGAACTCGTGCATTGCGGCTCTGATGCGTTCTCCGGTCCAAGTGCCTTCTCTCCCAGCTTGACAGGCTTGATGGACAAAGGCGACGAACACGTGCTTTATGTAGTTCAGTAGCAGAGCACCTTCCCGCGAAGATGAGTAGCCGGGACTCTTCCTTAGTTCGAGAAATGTGATCTCGCCCTCTGCCAGAGCCGCATCGACAGGTGGCTGAAGTTGCTTCGGGAAGTCTCTCGGATAGTTCATTGGCTCCCTTGCACCCGCGCGGGGCAAAGGCTTACGATGAGGGTGTCTCAAGTCCGCATCGAGAAGCCCCGGCCATCGCGCCGGGCTTTTCGTTTTTAGACACCCATTCTACTGGTTTGGGGGGCTTGTGGGTTATTCGGCTTTGCGGGGCCTGCCGCCGCCCCGCGTCTTGCGCAGGGCCGCCAGCTTGCGGAAGTGCTCAGACCCGAACTTGTAAGCCGTGGCGCTTCCACCCTTGTGCCCCATTACTTCACCGACCGTCTTCCTAGCCTGGCTTGTGAGGTCATTGGTGATGGCCAGCGCCGCGCGTAGCAACTCGCGGGAGCGTCCGGTTCGGTTCTGGGGAAGCGGGGGGCAGGTTTCGAGGATGAGGTCTACTTCGGTCAGGATGTTCTTGAGGGCCTTCAACGAACTTCGGTCGGATGGCATACCTTCATCGTGCGGCCGGTTGTAGCGGAAAGCAAGTACTCGCTGTTTTCTCTTCAACGCACATCAATAAACTGTTGACTCCCTGTTAACACTCGTGGTACGCTACTCGTGGCATGTGATTCGAGCCTGAAAAGGCCAATTCAGGAAAAGGAACAACCAGCATGGGTACTCAAGCAACAGTGGTGACCGGACCGGTCATCATTCAAATGGATTCGGACGCCGAGGCATACAATCTGGTGGCGCCGAATGGAGACGAAGGACCAGTAACGGATTGGGGCATCCCAGCAATCCTCACCAGTGGCGGACTAACCTACATCGCCCACCGGGATGAGGATGGCGACCCGGACCCGGACATCGGATCGGCCGTGTGTCTGCTGACCCCCATCGCCACGGAAGAGGCGGAAGTGGAATTCGAGGACGAAGACGAGGAAGAGGAGGAAGAGGAAGAGAGGGAGGAGGAGGCTCCGGCAGCATGATCTGTCCAAGTTGTAACAAGTTCGCACCTAACGAGTTGGGTGAACCCGAACTGGAACTGGATGCAGAGGCTGGGATCATCACCGGCAATTGCCGAATTGTCATCACCTCCGGCTGTTGCGGCGACGAACTCAAGGAGTCCAACTTCGAGGTCGAGATCGACCTCGCCGACAAGTTTGACGCCGCCATCCGCGAACATCTGAAGCTAGCCGGTGATGTCGAAGTGGATCTGTCGGAATGGGAATTTGAGATCACCGATGAGACTCCCGAGGCCACCGACCGATCCGAGACCACCAGCAAGCACACCAAGAAGGATGGAACTGTGGTCGAGAAGCCAATCCCGTACCGCTACCAGAAGCGCTTCTATGGGGCCTACGTTCAGGTGACTGTCACAGCCACCAAGGACGACGCTTCAGTGAGCGTGGACGGTGAATGGTCGGACGAAGTTCCAGCGTCTGGCATGGATGAACTAACCTAACCAAAGAAGAGGAGAACCAATCAATATGGCACGTTTGACGCGAGAAGTAACGGCTGAGGGCAAGACCCTCACCGAAGGGGTGATGGTCCCCCCCGAACAGTTGATCCTGGTTGAGAACAGCCGGAGATTCTCTCCGGTCGAGGAAGTGGACGACTCACTCATGCTCAGCATCTTGAGCGAGGGGCAGATCCAGGACGTGGTAGTGAGACTGGATAAGGACAGCCATCCGGTGGTAGTGGCCGGGGAGCAGCGGGTCAAGGCCATTCTCAAGGCCAACCGGACGGGCTTGGCCGAGCCGCCATTGAAAGTGCGTTGCACCATCCGGGACTTAGATGAGGGCGCGGCATTCATCATCTCCGTGGCGGAGAACGACGCCCGCAACGAACCCTCGACTGCCGACCACGCCTACGCAGTGAAGACCCTGATTGAGAGGTACGGGAAGACTCAAGCGGAGGTGACCAAGCTTTATGGCAAGTCCACGTCTTGGGTGAGCGAGATGTTGTCCATTTCCAGTCTCTCAACGGGTCTCCTCAAGCGGGTTCACATCGGGGAGATCACCTATGGCGCTGCGGTACTGCTGGCGGCACAGGACAAGGCTACGCGGAAGCTGGTGCTTGGTATTCTCGGTGAGTCTGGGGCGAAGGTGAGCCGGGAAGCTGTACAGAGTGCGCTGGACAGATTGACTCCCGAGGCTGCCATCCAGGAGCCGGAACATGCTGACGCGGAATCGCCCTCTATCGCGCAAGAGGAAACTCCACTGCCGGAAGAGACCGAAGAAGCTAAGTTCCTGAAAACATTGGAACAGGAATATTCGGTAGCCGTAAATCCCGAGGTGGAGGAGGGTGAGGCTACCGGAGGAGTGGAGATCGTTGCGGGAGAGGCGGAGTCGGTCGTACCCGAATCCAAGAGGGGGCGTGGCCGACCGCGAATGACCAAGAAGGAGAAGGCCGAGAAGAAGGCCAAGAAGCCGCTGCCGCTGAAGGCAGTGAGAACCTTCTTCGAGGATCAGGCGAAGGCGGCGGAAGGGGAAGATGCCAACGTGTGGAACGAGCTGTGCGGGGGATTCGGGGAGTGGATGGACCACAAGTTCGGTGATCGGGCCATGATCGCACGCGGAAAGACGGCTTGTGGCCTGGACGGGTAAGGGGAAGAGGATGCTCAATATCCGGCGCACGGTTATTCTGGAACAATTGGCGGAAACGAGGGCTGGGCTGAAGGCGGCGGCGTCCGAGTTGAACTCCGAACGTCACAAACGAATGGAGGCTGAAAAGGAACGGGACAGCCGGGTCGAGTTGTCCAAGCGGTCTCTTGAGCGTATGCTTGAAGTGGAAGGCAAGCTCAAACAGGCACAGACAGCACTGGAGGGTAACGACCGCCTATGCTCAATCTTGATCGTGGCGCTGGAGCACTACCAGCGCATGGCGGGTGAGATCAAGTAGTTCATGCAGCCGATACTGTATGATTGGGACTTCCGGCCCATGCCGCAACCGTTGAGCGATGTCCGCCAACGGGCGGCGGACGACTGGCTGAAGGAAGGCCAGCTCCAGAGGGAAGAGGATGAGGAGAGGGACTTCACCCTGGACGGGCCGGGAGCAGGGATCGGGGAAGGGGATGCCCACTAGGCATCCCTTCACCTATCACCAATCAGCACTGATAGATGATGTTTCCCCGGTCGTCCACCACTCGGCACGGCCGGTCCATCGTTGAGGCCAGCGCAGCACATGCATTGACTGCTTGGTATGGGTTGGAGTACTCCCCACCCTGATACTCGGACCAGGATTGGGAGAGGTAGCACCAGTACTGAATCGTGTACACCACCCACCCTCTACGCCGGCTTGGCACTCTCGGTAGCAGACGGAGCAGCGTCCATGTTGATGGTCTTCACCTTGTGCGTCTTCACGTGCGCCCGAGCCGCCGGCTTGGACGGAGATTGAACCACCACCTCCGGCTCCGGCGGTACTTCTCCAACCCCCAACTCCAACTCCTCTTCCTGATCCTGTGCGGCCATCAATTGGTCGTAGGCCAGGAATTCGTCTAGGAATGCGGAGAACTTCTGAGGGGTCTTGACCACCTCCGTCCAGATCGGAGGATAGGTGTGGAGCAACTGGATGATGACATCCTTGCCCAGTTCCCTTAGTGCGTCGTAGGCCATCCGCCCTTTCCACTGCATCAGGAGATAGGCGAAGTCCGCGCCTGGGTGAGAGCCTTCCTCCACGTCGGGATTGTTCAACGCTCTCAATAACGGGTCTTTGAGTTCGGCCAGCATCTTGGTGTATGGATTCCCCATGTCCGCCCCTCCTGGAGCTTGTGGTTGCGGCTGTCCCGGCTGCTCCGTCACGGGTTGGCCTGCGGCCAGCTCCGCCAACTGTTCCGGCGTATACGCCCCTTGTGGAACTTGCGGAGGAGCAGTCGGCTCGCGGCCCATCTTGGACGCAGCGTAATTGTACATCATGTTGGAGAGCATAGCCACGACTCCGGTGAAGGCGGGGATGGCAATGGGCAAGATGGAAGCCCACATATTCGTGGGGGCTTCGCGGGCGCGCTCCAGTTCCTCCTCGCCGCCCCCGAAACTCTTCTTCAGGCGGTCGAGGACATTCATCAGTTTGTCCAGTCCGTCCAACATCTGGGGCTGGAAGCCAGGAGCTTGACCCGGTAGCAGTGGCTGTTGAAGCTGGGGATTCATCCCCGCCACTCGTGCCGCGGCGAGATCCTGGCGCAGGGCGTCCATCTGCGTCTTCTGCACCTCGAACAGCTGAGCGCGCAACTGCTTGGCTTCCTCCAGCAGGGCCGTCAGCATAGGGTCCGGGCCTGTGGATTCCGTCTTGGGGCGCATGGATTCCACAATCTTGACCAGACCGTCCACGATGGCCAGCGGGTCTTGCTGCCGCCCGCCGATCTCTGCCGCCTTGGTGGTGGCCTTTTCAATAATTCGCTCGCCCATGCCGGCGGCCCGGTCGATGATGTCCATACTCCGGCTGGCGGCTTCTACGTCAATGTTCACCGGATGCTTCTCGGCCTCGGGCGCTTGACGCTCGGTGGCCATGTCCAACACACGTTCCGTCAGAGCTTGGTTGGACTCAAGCACCGACGCCAGCGCCTCGTTTCCTGCCACGTCTTCTCCTTTGTTAGCGGAACCTAGTTGTCCCTTGATGCGTAAGTTCTCGACATACGACCTGTTGGCTGGGTCATCCATCACTAGCTCCTCCAGCTCGATTGCCGGAGGATAGTCTGGATCACGCAGCCCACTAATGGATATTTCGCACACTTTCTTGTTGAAAGCTGAGTCGGTTAGATCAAAGCGATAATCCCCCGATCCATAGCGGTGAAGGATCTCATTCTCGAAATCCTCGGGGAAGGGGACCGATATCTTGTCGATGTTCCGACTCTTGCCCACTAAGTCGCGATTGGTGATCGGCCATCTACGATATCCGTACACCAGCACCCGGTTGGGATATTTGGCATCCGTGTCTCGCCAATATTTGAAGCCAGCCGCAGGCTTGGGTCGGTACGAGGGCGGTTTGGGTAGGTGGGGTACGTCGATCTTGTCTGGATTGATTGGTCTTCCACGCTTTCTCACGGGTGTGGGGGGTGGAAATACCTCTTCGGCGGCACGTTCCGCCGTTTGTTGGTCGGTCAATTCCGTGACAACAGCCACATTGATAACCTCCTGGGAAGGGTGTGTACCACGTGTTGTGGTCGATTGGACATTTACTACTACATATACTAATAACCTATTTGCAATCGGATGTCAAAAAGAAGTACTCTTGACCCGTCAGTGTCGAGCAGCGTGCGCGGGAACGTGTGCGGGAATCTGTGCAGCGGATCTTCCATCCCGGAATAGGAAGCGCAGTCAGTTATGAGGTAGAAGCAGTCCCGGAGGACGCCGATGGGCAGGTGGCAAAGATCATTGACCTGATGACCGGCTACGTGAACCAGGACTACCGGACCCCGGAAGTGACGGCGAGAGCTGTTGAAGCACTCCAGTACCACCCCCAAGACCCTTTGCAGGCGGTGTTTGAGCACGTGAAGGGGAAGATCCACTTCGCCTTGGACGAGACCATCGCGGCGCCCCTCTATCCTTTATTGAGTAGCAGGGACCAGGAAGCGGTCGAGGTGCTCATCCGGCCGGTGGATATGGCGGGCATGGAAGGGGCCTACAAGCTGGGCGACTGCGATGACTTCGCCATGTACACCGCGGCGCTCCTTCTCAATCTGGGCATCCCCTGTTCGTTTGTGACGATTGCCGCGGACCAGGGAGAGCCGGAGAGGTTCAGCCATGTGTACGTGGCGGCCTACCCGCTTGGTGGGGGAAGGGTGGCCATGGACACCAGCCACGGGGATGGGCCGGGGTGGGAGAGTCCACATCGGTACCGGATCGCGGAGTGGCCGCTGCAAGGGATGGGACGCGGAGGGTGGGTGCTGTTGGGACTGGCGCTGGCTGGGGTGTGGGCGATGGGGAAGGGGAGGAACTGATGGCGAGGGCCACCCGACGTGGGGCTATCTACAGGGTTGTGCAGAACAGGAAGACCGTTTCCACTCTCAACACACTCAGGTCCGCTCTGACGGAGGTACGGCGACTCAATTGTAAGACTCCATGCTCGGCTCACGTAGTTCGTACTCGGATATGGGGGACGGGCGATAGATTGCCAAGGTGTGGAAGAAAGAAGAAGATTTGTGGCTAAGAGAACGCTGCACTACTTTATGTTCCATGGCTATCCGCAAGCCAATGAGCGGAAGGCGATTGAGAAGACCGGTTCCCCACTCACCTACACCCGCCTATTGCACTCAGTGGATGAGGCGCGAGCACTGGCTAAGCAGCTTGCATGCAAACACGGGTTGTACTTCCACGTGTACCGTGATACGAAGAAGCTGTTCGTGGAAAAGCCGGGGAAGAGCAATCCATCTTCCCTCCTCCCCCTCTCCTGGAAGAAGGCCCAGGTGCGGAGACTGCCTGACGGCCGTGTGCAGGTGAAGATTGCCAATCCCATCCGTAGTGGCAAGTACCTTCCAGGTGTCGTGCGTAGAGGTATACGCAGCATGGCTCGCCGCCTCTCTCCTGGGAAGACTCAAGCTACACTGTTGAGACTGGCGTCGAAGAAGAGGAATGCGCGAAGGCGGCGGAGGTAACCCATGCCACTGCTAGGTTCCCACTGTTCCCCCTGCTCCGGGTTGGGCGACACCCAGACCGACGCGGCGCTGGCCAATCTCATCAACACTTTCGGCACCGCCGGCGCCAACGTCATCACCGCCAACGCCCTCCAGGGGAATCTGTACACGCTGGCTCCTGGAGGGGGGATACAACAGGTGATCCCCGCGACGGCGGCGGGGACTACCGTGGGCACCAGTGGAGTATCCACACTGCTGGTGCTGGGGCTGGGAGTGCTAGCCGTGTTTCTGGTGATGGGCGCGGGAAGAAGGCAAGGGTGATGGCTGACTTCAATGGATTCGTGGTGGAGATCGAGGGAAGCAAGTCCCATAAGGTAGTACGCGGGCGCGGCGGTTCATCGAAGGAGCGTGCGCTACGCTTAGGCGCTCGCTGGGCAATCAAGAGCAAAGCTGCCCACTTCTTTGTTACCGACGCGGTCACCGCTCATACCGAAAAGTTCAGGACATCCGACTGGGTGAGTCCGTATCACAATCCCTCTTCCCTCATCCCCTCCACTTGGAAACCCTGTTCCGTGCGCCGTCTCCCGAGTGGGCAGGTGCAGGTGAAGATCAAGAGGGCCAAGCGGTAATGCAACAACTCTCTCCACGTGCGGTCACGGACCACCAACTGGTGCCCTTCCCTCGCCAACACCCTCTTCCCAGCCGGCTCCCACCTGGATACCGTTCCATCACGGATCTCCACTACCACAGCGGTCCAGCTCCACTATCCGACATCCACTTGTCCGGCTTCGGCCAGGCCGCGCAGGCCCAGACCATTCTCGCCAGCGCACCTCAGATTGCCAGCGGCCTATACACTGCGGTCACCACCTCCGCCCTAGTCCCCGTCATTGGTGTGGCGGTGGCGGCCGTG
>Ga0187886_1004198_pt1 | contig 10437 bp, 9 predicted proteins | sample June2016WEW_20_1_FD_133001 | JGI IMG/M metagenome (GOLD analysis project Ga0187886, IMG submission 133001) | Peatland microbial communities from SPRUCE experiment site at the Marcell Experimental Forest, Minnesota, USA - June2016WEW_20_150 | ecosystem: Environmental > Terrestrial > Soil >... | reverse complement strand
CCTGCAAAAGCTGTGTTGGCAGCCATGGCCAAAATGATCGTGGTGGCCACCTGGATCAGATAGAACATCCAGCCCTTGCCAAAAACGTCTAGGGCCAACTGGGCGGTGACAGTAATCCGGGAGTCGGGCACGGCATGATAGATCGCCGCCAGATAGGCGACTCCGCCAAAAGTCAGGAACACGGCCAATCCCATCATCAGATAGGCGTGCTGGGCCCTTTTAATGCTCGGATGTTCAAAATTGGGTACCGCATTGCTTACCGCCTCGACTCCGGTAACGGCTGCGCAGCCTGAGGAAAAGGCCCGCAGGATCAGGAACACAAAAGCCGCCTGATCAAGTGGGGTCAGAGTAACGCCTGCCAGGGGATGAAACAGTATATTCCCGGAGTATTGACCGGTGGCGTGTTTGATGATACCCACGACAACCAGGGCAAGAATGGCCAGAATAAAAGCATAGGTGGGTATGCTGAAGATCCGCGAGGATTCCCTGATGCCCCGCAGGTTGCCGACCACCATCAAGACGACGATCAGCAGGGAGATGATCACCCTGTCGTGGTAGAGCCCGGGGAAGGCTGAGGTGATCGCTGCCGTACCGGCGCAGATGCTCACCGCCACCGTCAGGATATAATCGACAGCCAGAGATGCGCCGGCGATCAGGCCGGGCATCCGGCCCAGGTTGTCGGAGGCCACGACATACGCTCCGCCACCATTGGGATAGGCAGCCACGGTTTGGCGGTAGGAGAAGACCAGGATGAACAGGAGGACGATGATGGCAGCGGCCATACGAGGCATCCACAGGTAGGAGGCGGCGCCGATCACCGGAACCAGGATATAGAGCATCTCATCCACAGCATAGGCCACTGAAGAGATGGCATCACTGGCCAGGATGGGCATGCCCCACCATACGTTGTACTTTTCCTCGCCGAGCTGGGTATTAGCCAGCTTTTCTCCCAGTATCCAACGCCTGAACTGTCGGAACAACTGTTATCCCCCTCGCTCGACTGTAGTGTGCGCGAAATAAGGGCCCATGTCAATAGATTTTGCAGTTTTTAAACAGATGATCTGACTTGCCATCCCCTTTAGGGGTTGACGTAAAATAAAAAGGCCACCGCTGCGCGAGGACCTCTTTATCCCGCTCACTCCGGCGCCTTTGCCAGAACTGTAACAATACTAATTTAATGCCGGGTTGCCGAAAATACAATCGGCAATTATCGTGTATTATGTATACATGGGCCCCGCAACACCGGGTATGCATGAAAAAATAGCTGCCTTACAGGACAGCTATTTCTTAAGCGATCTGCCGGGTGCAGGATGATCAGAAAATTGGCCGGCTGCCGCGCAGCACCCGCTCTATGTTGATCAGGAACTGCTCCCGCCAGGGCCGTATCCGCTCCCAGATCTCCCGGGTCTCCCGCAGCATCGCTTCCGCCAGGCCGGCTCCGCCAAACTCCGCCAGTTCCCCAGCGTAAAAGCTGGCCCACTGCTCGACCATCTCCGGGGTCACCTCCGGGTGAAACTGCAACCCCCAGGCATAGCCACCGCTAGTGGACGCCCCGTAGACAAAAGCCTGGTTGGCGCAGGCCTCGCCCCTGGCTAACTGGTAGGAGCCCTTGGGCAGGGCAAAGGTATCGCCATGCCATTGATACACCGGAAAAGAGGGGGGCATCCCCATAAATAGCGGCACCAGCCGGCCGGCTGGAGTAAGGCTTACCTCGTACCAGCCGATCTCCTTGACCGGGTTGGCGGCCACCTCCGCTCCGAGCGCTCTGGCAATCAGTTGCGCCCCCAGGCAGATGCCCAGCGTCGGCAACCTGGCGGATACCGCCTGACGGATCAGTGTCTGTACCTGCCGGAGGTAGGGATAGGACTCTTCCTCATACGCCCCCATGGGGCCACCGAGGATCACGAAGGCATCATAGGCCCCGAGGGCATCCGGCAGCACCGCATTCGGGCCATCCATGCACCGGACGTCCAGGCTCCAGCCTTTTTGTTCGAGCGCCTCCTGCAGCAGGCCGGGCCCCTCACAAGACACGTGTTGTACCACCAACACCTGCACAATCATCCCTCCTGCCAGAAAAAACTTCTCTGACTCCATTCCGGTTCTATATCCCTGGTGCAGCTTACCCGTAATCCCCGGCTGAATAACAGAATATCCCCGCCTATTTACGGGGACTCCCTTATCCCTGGCCCGGCAGCAACGCCGACGGTCATTTCGTCTGATCCTGATCTTACCTGCCAACAACTGAAATGCAACGGTGTTTCTGTATGTATCATGTATACTTTCAGCCGCCTCCCATCGCTGGTCTGCAAGCAGGGCTATCCTGCTCCCGGTCAACCAAACTCAAGCTATGGCGCCATCCCGTTCTTCCTGCCGCCCGGGCCACGTATTTACCCAGCAGAAGCAACACCCGGCGATCCAGGTCCAGGTTGTAACCGTATACTCCCTGTAAAGCAGCCGTAAACTCCTCCAGGCAGGTATTCCCGGCCCGCTCCCCGATGCCGCCGATGGTGGTGTCCACGCATTCCACTCCTGCTTTCACGGCGGCCAGAGCATTGGCGGTGGCCATGCCGAAGTCGTTATGGCCGTGAAATTCGATCTCCAGCGAGATCCTTGACCGCAGCCAGGACAGCCGGTCAAAGACGTCAAAAGGATGCAGCATGCCCAAGGTATCACAATAGCGCAGCCGTTCCACTCCCAACTCCTGCACCGCCAGACCGACATCCAGCAGAAAGGCGGGGTCGGCCCGGGAGGCGTCCTCGGCCCCTACCGTGACCCGGAGACCATAATCAAGAGCATAGCGCACCGCCCGTTTCATGGTGTCCAGGACCCATAAGCGGCTGCGCCTCAGCTTCTGGTCGATCTGGATCTCCGAGACCGGGCAGGCAATATGCACGTCCCTAACACCACAGGCGATGGACGCCCGAAGATCGCCCAGCAAGAGCCGGTTCCAGGAGTTCACCCGGCACCGCAACTGCAGGCGGGCGATCTCGGTGATCGCCTGCTGCTCCAGCCCACCCATGACCGGAGTACCAGCCTCGATCTGATAGACACCCAGGCGAGCCAGTAGTTTGGCGATCCGGACCTTTTCCTGAACAGTGAAGGCAATACCTGGGGCCTGCTCTCCATCCCGCAATGTGGTATCGATGATCCGGATCATATCTGCTCATCTCCTGATTGACAGAGCATGCCGACGGCGTCGGCGCGGCACTGGCGGCAATGCTCCACCTGACTGATGATACCGACCAGGCTTTGCCGGGCCAGGAGAATCTGCTGCCTGCCGGGAGGCTGCAACCCGGCAAATTGGGCCATGGGGATCAGTGGCACCAGGTTCATGACGTGGGCCCCGGCCTTTTTCACCTTCAAGGCCACCTCGATCAGGTGGCTGTCGTTGATCATCGGGATATACACCGTATTGACCTTGACCACCATGCCCATGCCTGACGCCCGCTCGATCCCTGCCAGTTGGGCCTGCAGCAGCAGTTCCACTCCAGTAGCGTCCCGGTAGATCCGGCCATGATACTGGACGTGTTCGTAGATTAGAACCCCCACTGCAGGAGAGACGGCATTGACGGTCACAGTAACCACCCGCACCCCCCTAGCGTAAAGCCCCGGCAATGATTCCACCAGCAACAACCCGTTGGTGCTGATGCACTTGATCAGGTGCGGGAACCGGTTGTGAACCAGTTCCAGGGTCTCGAAGGTGGCCGGATTATCCAGAGGATCGCCCGGGCCGGCAATGCCCACCACCCGCAGCCGGGGATCTCTCTGCACCTCCTCCGACGTTACCTGCAGCGCCTCCCCGGGCGAGAGGATCCGGCTGGTCGCTCCGGGGCGGTTCTCGTTGGCGCAGTCAAACTTGCGGGTGCAATAGCGGCACTTGATGTTGCACTCCGGCGCCACCGGCAGGTGAATACGCCCGAACCAGCGGGCCGCCGCCTTATGCAAACAAGGGTGGACGTAGAATAACTCCGGCAGATCGCTAGCGCTCATTATTATCTTTCTCCTTCCCGCTCAAAGCAAAGAATGATCCCGGAGCATCAGGCAGGTCACCCTCGCTCCTGGCCAGCCGCCATACTGGAGCGCTGACCAGTCCTGCAGCCTCCCGGGCCAGGTTGACAAAACCTCGAAACCCGGCGAAGGGGCTGCCCTCCTGGGGGAAGACCAAAAAGGGGACGCCCATTTTGTGCGCCATATATTTCTCCTTCGTCCCCCCGCACAGCAGATCGGGATGCCGTTGATGCAAAAAAATCTCCAGCTCCTGTTCGGGGGCATCGTCGATGATCACCGTTCCCTCAACCACCTTGCGGTCGGCATCCTCGTAATCCACCCGGCAGCCAAACTGGGAACCGACCATGATCAGATTCATCCCCAGGTCCCTGAAGGCCTTGCCCATCGACCCCATCCGGGATGCGCCAAAGAACAGGGCGGCCCTTTTTCCCCGCAGCCGCTTTAGAAACGGTTCGGCCAGGCGCCGGGCCTCACTGCAGCCGGTCTCGACAACCTCCTCGACTACGGCCTCGTCTGTCCCGAAAAACCGGCCAATCGCCCGCAGGGTAGCAGCAGTCTCCTCCAGACCGAAGAAGGAAGCCTTGAGGTGGGGTGTGCCAAAACGTTCCTGCATGCCCTCGGCCAGGGACTCCCCGGTACGGCGGCAGTGCACGATGTTCAGCCTGGCCCGGTGAGCCCCGGCCATGGCCGCGGTCGGCGCCCGCCCTGAAAAGGCGCAGATGATCCGCAGTCCTAGCTGTTGCAGCAGGGCCTCGATCTGCTGCAGATCCCCCTGGACGTCAAACTCGCCTAAAATGTTGACGCTATTGGGGATCATCGACTGTTCGCTGCCGACACCGATGAAATGCCGCAGCAGCACTTCTGCCGCCAGGTCGTGGCCCGCGGCCTGGCTGCAGCCGCGGAAACCCGGTGAGTTGACCGGCACCACCTGTAGGCCGGTGGCCTCGGAGGCGTTCCTGCACATGGTGTCCAGGTCCTCGCCGATCAGGCCGGCGGCACAGGTGGCATAGACCAGGACGGCCTTGGCGGTAGGTTCCCGCCGCACCGCCGCCAGGATAGCAGCGTAGAGCCTGGCGCTGCCACCGAAGACAATGTCGCGCTCCTCCAGCATGCTGGAGTAAACGCGGTAGCTTGTGCGCCGGACGGTGCTGCCGTAGTATGCGCAACCTGCCGGGCCGTGCACCAGATGGATCACATCCGGTATAGCCGCCAACATCCAGCGCGCCCCGTAGAAGACGCAGGAGCGCTCCGAGAGCAGGCCGGGAATGGTAGCGCTGCCGCATTCCGGAATCGCTGGGGTACCCCTGGTCTTGATGACCAGGTGGCCGCGCCGCGCCGGTAAAGCTGGCAGTGCTTCTATTGGAAATGCCATCGGATTCACCTCCTCTTTTCAGGTACCTGACTCCTGTCTCCTGACTCCTGAGTAGTTAAAGTTGTTGGGTGCGGTCGTCCGGATAGCGGAAGTCCAGGATGGCGTTGACGATCTCGTAGAGCAGCAATTCGGCGCCCCGGTAACCGACGATCGGCCGCTTCTGGTAGCCGAAACGGTCGTAGATCGGGAAGCCGACCCGCACCAGCGGCACCTCCAATTCCCTGGAGATATCGATCCCCTTGGAGTTGCCGATGATCAGATCGAGCCGCGGCAAGGTTTTCAAGTATTCCTCGAACTCGAACAGGTCGCCGCCGTTGAATACCCTAGGCGCATCCAGGAACAACTCCCGGTACCCGGCGAAGATCCCGTCCATCTCCTGTTCGAACGTCTTGGTGCGAGTACCAGGCGTCACTGCCACCGGAGTCATGCCCAGTTCACAGACAAACCGGGCCACCCCCGTGACGGTATCCGGATCGCCGAAGATGGCTACCCGTTTCATCATGGTGTGATGGAAGGTGTCCGCCATGGCATCGATCAACCGGCCGCGCTCGATCTTGAGCGACGATGGGATCTCCCTGCCGGTGATCCGGCTCAGGTTCTGCAGCAGGGCGTCGGTGGCGTCAACTCCCACCGGGGTCGGGCCTACCACTGCCGGCACTCCGAGCCTCCGTTCCAGGGAGCGCGCCCCGCTGGCGCCGGCTGCCGGCTGCAGGGCGAAGGTGGCCAGGGCGTTGCCCATACCCCGGATCTCCTGGAGGGTCGTGCCGCCCGGCGGGTAGTAGGGAATCTCCTGGGGCGGCGCCAGCGGGGCATCCAGGGTGTCAGAAATATCGAACAGCACGGTAGCCTCTATCTCCATCTCCTCCAGCAGGTGCCTGATCTCCCGGATGTCACCGGGGTAGAGCAGGCCGGGGATGATGTTGACGCGGCGATCGGGATTATCGCGCCCGGTGGCCAGGGTTTCTATAAAGGCCTTGGACGCCCGGTCATAGCCATCCACGTGGGAGCCGGCAAAACTGGGAGTGTTGATGATCACCATGGCGATCCGGTCCATCTTCTCGGCGCCGATCTCCTCGCCGATCTTCACTCTGGCCTCCTTCACGAAGCTGACTAGGTCGTCCCCCATGATCTCGCTGGAGCAAGTGGTGGCGATCCCGATCACCTCCGGCCAGTAGCGCACCACCAGGTTGCGCAGGCCCTCGATCAGGTTGCGGCGTCCGCCGAAGACCGCGGCGTCCTCGTGAAAGGAAGCGGTGGCGATGGTGGCCGGCTCCTTGAAGATGCGGCTGAAGGTGTAGCGGGCATAGGTAGTGCAGCCCTGCGCCCCCTGGACAAAGGGGATGGCCCGGTGCACACCGAGCACGGCCCACATGGCGCCGATCGGCATGCAGATCCGGTCCGGGTTGATCACCAGCGTGCGGCCGGCGGCCGGCACCAGTTCAGGGTCACGGGGCGCATAGGCTGGCGACGCCGGGATCTGATCGATCTTGAGCCGGTCATAGGGAACGCCATCGACCGGAATCTCGTTCAAGCGCATGGCGGCGCCTCCTCTCTTTTGGCCGGCAACCCATGCTGGAAGCGCCAGGCCGGGGCGTAGATGCCCTGGTAGATGTCCCGGGCAAAGTTGACCATGCCGGCAAAGCCCTCGTAGGGCCCCTTCTCGTAGGAGTGGGAGTTCACCGTAGGGATGCCCATCTTACGACCCAGGTATTTCTCCTTCATGCCGGTCAGAAACAGGTCCGGCTTGAGGGTGTCCAGCATCTCCTCGATCTCGAATTCGTTCGGAGAGTCGATGATCAGGACCTGCCCCTTGACCCTGTCGTTGATCTTCTGGTAGTCGTCCTCATGGGCAAAGGTGCAGGCCCCGGCCACTACCTCCATATCCAGTTCCTCCAGCAGTCTGATCCAGTGCCAGACCCGGGGACCGCCCACATAGACGGCAATCCGCTTGCCGGCCAGGCGAGCGCGGTAGAAGGCCAGCGCCTTTTCTACCCGGGCCGTCTCCTCGGCGATCACCTGCTCCGCCCGCTCTTCCAGCCCAAAGAAGGCTGCTGTCTGCCGCAGGGCATCGCTAGTCTGCCCGATCCCATACAGAGACACTCTGACGAAAGGGGTATCGAAACCGTCCTGGATCATCTTGGCTATGTACTCGGCGGAACGCTGGCAATGGACCACGTTGAGCTTCACATCCAGCATCTTGATCAGGTTCTCGATCCGCTCGTTGCCGGAGAACACGGCAGCAATGCGCACTCCGATCCGCTCGAACAGCGGGCGGATCGCTGCCAGGTCCCAGTCCATGTTGTACTCGCCGATCAGGCAGATGTCGCAGGGAGTTTTCTCTTCATCCTGCATCTTCAGTTCCGGCCGGCGCGCCCGCAGCGCATTGACCTGTTGGTAGAACTGGATGTTGAAGTCGTGGTGGCCCTTGGACTGGCTAACCCCGGAGCAGCCGGGCGACTCCGAGGTGAACACCGGCTTGCCGACCTCCTTTTCCACCTGGCGGGCGACCGCTTTCACATCATCACCGATCAGACCGGTGGTGCAGGTGGTGAAGATGATCAGGCCGCGAGCCTCCGGGAACAACCGGAAGGCCTCCAGGCAGGAGGCCTGGAGCTTCTTCGCACCGCCGAAGACCACGTCCCGCTCCTGCATGTCCGTTACCATGCAATAGCGCCGGTTGAAGGCAACGTTGGACAGGCGCCCCGGCAATGCCCAGGTATGCAGGTCGGACAGGTTGCGGCGCGTCCCCCAGGTGTACCAGGCGCATCCCACCGGGGCGTGCACCATAGCGATGATGTCGGCGATCGGTCCCCCGATCACCCCCCGCGCCCCGGCAAAGGCGCAACCCCGCTCCGTCATGTCGCCGGGGATGGTCTTGATGTTGCAGGCAGGCACCACCGGATTTTCCGGGTCGTGGACATAGATATGCTTGCCCCGCTCGGGGATCAGTTCGTCGCATTTCATGTTGAACAGAGGCATTCAAATCATCCTCCTCGCTCTTTGTATTATGTCTACTAGCGCCCGGGACGGCTACAGTTGTCTCCTTCTGACGCCACTTTCCACTTTTCGCAATGAGCAACAGAACCGTCCCCGCGTTTACACGTTTCACCTATCAGGAGATAGCCGAGACCGAACGCTCCTGGGTGCGGATGCGGACGGCATCCTCCACCGGACAGACGAATACCCGGCCGTCCCCGATCTCGCCGGTGCGGTTGACTTTTATGATGGCGCCGACCACCAGCATTACGTCCTCGTCCTCTACCACCAGCGAGATCAGCCGCTTGGGAATGTATTTCATGGTTCGGCCATGCTCCATCAACTCATCCCTCACCGCAAAAGAGACCTCGCCGGCCAGCCCTTTCTGCTTGCCCCGGCCGAGCACCCGCCAGGCGGTCAGAGCCGGGAACCCCAATGTCGCCAGTACTTCCTTCATCCTGGTCATCTTGTTAGGCCTGATGATCGCCACGATCTCCTTCATTTCACTTCACCTCCAAAATTACAAGCCGCGGCTCCCGGTCCGTACCGTGTAGGCCTCCTCGACCGGGCTGATGAAGATCTTGCCGTCGCCGAAGTTGCCGGTGTAGGCGGACTGGTTGATAATCCTTACCACGTCTTCGGTGTTTACGTCCTCGGTAACCAGCAAAATCAACACCTTAGGCAATTCATCATAGTAAACATTGCCCACATGGATCCCCTTTTGCTTGCCGCGGCCGACCACATCCATCTTGGTGAGCGCCACAAAACCGCCTGCCGCCAGGGCATCCGCCACATCCTCGGCCTTCTCCGGCCGCACGATAGCGCGAATCATCTTCATTACAGCCACCTCCTAATCCATCAGACCGTACTTGACCACCAGGCTCTCCATCTTATCCATGGACATTGGTTGCGGAATGACAAACATCTGGTTTTCGATGATCCTCCGTGCCAACTCTTTATACTCCTGGGCCTGGTTGCATTCCGGATCGAACTCGGTCACCGTCTTGCGGTTGAACTCCGCCTTCTGCACGATGTTGTCCCGGGGGATGACATGGATCATCTGCGTGCCTATAATCTTGCAAAACTCCTCGATCAGCTCCACCTCACCGTCGACATTGCGGCTGTTGCAGATGATGCCGCCCAGCCGCACTCCGCTCTGCTCTGCATACTTCACCATGCCCCGGCAGAGATTATTGGCTGCGTACAGAGCCATCATCTCACCAGAAGCCACAATGTAGATCTCCTGGGCCTTGCCCTCCCGGATCGGCATCGCAAAGCCGCCGCAGACCACATCGCCCAGCACGTCGAAGAAGATGAAATCCAGGTCCGGCGTGTACGCCCCCAGTTCCTCCATCAGGTTGATGGCGGTGATCACGCCCCGGCCGGCGCAACCCACCCCCGGCTCCGGACCCCCGGACTCGACGCACCTGATCCCGCAGTAGCCGGTCTTGACCACGCCTTCAACCTGCACAGCTGCCTCCCCGTATTCCCGCATGGTGTCCATCACCGTGGTCTGGGACTTTCCGCCCAGGATGATCCGGGTGCAGTCGGCCTTGGGATCACAGCCATGGATCAGGACCTTCTTGCCATAGAAGTACGCCAGGGCGGCCGCCGTATTCTGCTGGGTGGTCGATTTACCGATGCCGCCCTTTCCATAGATAGCTACCTTTCTGGTCATCACAACATCCACTCCTCTCATAATTAATATTGGGACATTCCTCGGCACTCATTTAGCAATCGGGGACATTCCTCGGCATTCATGGTGCATCCATTGAGGTGTGTCCCCATTCCTTAATTGAGGTGTGTCCCCATTCATCGGGGACATTCCTCGGCATCCATGGTGCATACATTGAGGTGTGTCCCCTTTCCTTAAAAAATGAACGCCCCGGCGCCGAGAGAAGGGAGGTGTTTCTCTGGCACCAGGGCATCATTGCCGATTGTTGCAGCCGTCAAGCTGTCTCTAGCATCACTGCTTATAAGCACAAATGCCCCTGCCAAGGAACGTCATGGTTCCTGCAGGGGCAACGCTGCCTTGTAGCTGTCGGTCACACTGCCTTGTGTGACCGGTTGTAAAGATCCGG
>Ga0187886_1004196_pt1 | contig 10439 bp, 7 predicted proteins | sample June2016WEW_20_1_FD_133001 | JGI IMG/M metagenome (GOLD analysis project Ga0187886, IMG submission 133001) | Peatland microbial communities from SPRUCE experiment site at the Marcell Experimental Forest, Minnesota, USA - June2016WEW_20_150 | ecosystem: Environmental > Terrestrial > Soil >... | reverse complement strand
TCTGGAAGGGGTTGATAGTTTGGAAAGTTAACATGATCTGGGAATTCTACATCATCCTCCCCTTGCTGAACATCTTTGGGAATATCAACCAGCACCGGTTGAGGCCGACGAGTAGCGGCCAAATAGAAGGCTGCCTTCAGCATATATGGTACGTCTCTTACTCGTAGTGGTTGGAATGCGTATTTCGTTACTGAGGTTGCCATTCCCACAACATCTGATTCTTGGAATCCGTCTGTTCCTATAACGAACGTAGGAACTTGGCCTGTAATCGCTACGACGGAAGATGAGTCCATGTACGCGGTAGCTAGGCCCGTCATAAGATTCGTCGCGCCAGGGCCGGATGTTGCCATGCATACGCCAACCCTGCCGGAGGCACGTGCATAACCGTCAGCCATGTGTGCTGCTGACTGTTCGTGTCGAGCTAAAATGTGTCGGATCCCTTTGTATTCTCTCGGGTTCTGATGGTCGTAGAGAACATCATAGATCGGCATGTTCGCGCCTCCGGGATGACCAAATACTGCTTCTACGCCTTCTCTCTCAAGAACTTCCACTACTGCTTGTGCGCCCGTCATTTTCAAGTTTAGATCAAACACTCCTTTAGAATACTCCACCCGCTTTCGAAGAAATTCGAAAGTGGGCTACTGAAGAACGACAACGAGCGTGACAACAACTGCAACGATCTGCAATATTTTGAGGCATCGTGTATTTTTTGTCAACGCGTCGTATACCTTGAAATTCACCAATCTCGAATCTTTCTAATAAAAGTATCGTGGATGGTTCAGTTGACAATTTTCTTGCCCTCACTTGCTCGACGATGACTGGTGTGCGCTTTACCGTACAGACCGTAGGAATAACCATCTACGAGCGCTATCACGCTTGCTTGAATTATGTTTGTTGAAGAGGCAACTGTTGTCCATGTCTTATGGTCGTCCGTGAAATCAATATAGACCGCAACTCTTGCTGCTGTTGCGGCTTCTGAATCAATCTCCCTTACTCGATAGCCCGTAAGCTTTGCTGAGAAGGTGGTTTTGAACTGTTTTCTGAGTACCAGTCGTAGAGCCTGGTCTAGAGCATTTACTGGGCCGTTGCCACTTGCTTCCGTTTCTAGAGTTTTGTTGTTGATCTTGACCGTTATCTTGCTTTGTGCAGAGACTCTTGGGCCATTATCCTGAGCTGTGACGTTCCAATTCATTATTTGAAATCGTTCGCTGCGTCTCGTAAAGGTTCTGCGTATGAGGAGTTCTAGTGTAGCCTCAGCGTTTTCTAGGTTGCAGCCTAGACTTTCGAGTCGCTTAACTTCCCGCAGAAGCAGTGGTAGTCTCCTGTCATTTCGAGCGAGACTAAAACCCAACTTTTGCGCTGCTAGTAGAAGACTTGATCTTCCCGCTTGTGACGAAACGGTGATAGCACGTTGGTTTCCGAATGTTGGGGGATCGTAAAATTCGTAGGCTAACTCCGTTTTCAGTACGGCGTCACCGTGGATACCTCCCTTGTGAGCAAACGCGTATTTCCCAACAAAGGGTTTGAACTGGTTCTCACGCATGCCGCTCATTTCGCAAACGAAACGTGATAATGAGGTTAACTTGGCTGACTTTAGATTGGTCCGAACTCCCATAATGTGGAGGTTTGCGATGACTTCCACTAGGTCTGCGTTGCCCACACGTTCCCCCAAGCCATTCATTGTTCCTTGTACATGGGACGCGCCGGCTCTTACTGCAAACAGTGTGTCTGCTGTCGCCATGCCTCTGTCGTTGTGGCAATGAATCCCGACAGGAAGATGAATCGTTTCCAAGACATCTCTGGTAGCCTCATAAACTTCAGTTGGGAAGGTTCCGCCTCGAGTATCACATAACACAACAGTTGACGCTCCTGAATCCTGAGCAGTTTGCAAGACGGAGAGCGCATAATCGGGATTATTCTTGTAACCGTCGAAAAAGTGCTCTGCATCGAAAATAACTTTTCGTCCGTGTGATCGAAGATACTTGATCGAATCATGAATCATCTTCAGGTTCTCTTCGAGCGTGGTTCTGAGAACTTTCTCAACTTGAAATGGCCACGACTTCCCAAAGATTGTCACCGTTTCTGTTTCGGCTTTGAGAAGTTGTGCGAGATTCAGATCTCTGTTGGCATTTATGTTTGGCCGTCGTGTCATCCCAAACGCTGTCACGTGAGCGAAGAATCCGTTGTCAAAGGTCTTGCACAGTTTGAAGAACTCCACATCCGTAAGGTTAGTCTCATTAGGCCAACCTCCTTCGACATAGTCGACTCCCGCAGCGATAAGTGCTTGAGTTACTCTCTGCTTTTGAGTAGATGTGAAGTTTACTCCAACCGACTGATTTCCATCGCGAAGTGTTGTATCATAAACTTCGACGAATTGTGGAATATGATTATCGCTGAATTTGGTAATCGCCTTTACTAGAGCAGTCGAAGTTCAATTTTTCCTCCACCAAAATATTGTTTCTTGCAGAAAGATTGGGTCTCTATAAAAACCTTCTCAGATGCTCCCGAACAGAATGAGACTGATCAGGGAACCAATACTATCTTGCCATACGCACCAGATTGCATGATCTCCTTGTGGGAGCGAGGTGCTTCTTTTAGAGGCATCTCCTTTCCAACTATGGGGCGTAGACTTCTATTCTCCAGTCCAGCGAGTATAGCGCATTGCGCACTCTTTTTCCCCTCTTTTGTCATTGTATACACTCCAAGTACCGCGGCTTCTCGGCTCATTAGATCCCTAGGATCAACTTCCACTTTTCCGCGACTTCCAATTATGAGCACTCGTCCTCCTTTTGCAAGGGCTTTCAAGTCCAAACCAAGGTTTACGTTCGCCAGCATCTCTAGTATCACGTCAGCCCCCTGACCATTTGTTAGTGCTAAGACTTGATCCAGATGCCCGGGGCTCTGATGGTCAATCACAAAAGCTGCGCCTTCATTGAGGAGAAGTTTTCTCCCCTTCTCGCTTCCGCCAGATCCAATTACAAGCATCCCTCCCGCTTTAGATAGCTGTACCGCGGCTATTCCAACGCCACCTGTTGCACCATGAATTAGAACTGTTTCTCCAGGAGCTGCATGTCCACGTTGAAAGAGTGCCCGATATGCTGTAGTGTAGGCAACACTAACAGCAGCTCCTTGTGAAAATGATAGATGATCTGGCAATGGATGTACCTGATCTACATTGCATAATGCTTGCTCTGCATAAGTGCCCGTAATGGAACCTGAGAGATACACTCGGGTTCCTATGGTAATTTGTTTTATGTTCTCGCCGATTTTCTCAACAAGTCCTGCACCCTCCATGCCAGGAGTATAGGGAAGCGAAGGTTTCAATGCGTAAGTTCCAGAACGAACATAAGTGTCAGCTGGATTAACGCCCGCTGCCTTGACGCTGACGAGAACTTGATCTGCGCCAGGGCGAAGATCGGGAACCTCTTCAAGACGCATAACCTCAGGAGATCCAAACTCATGTACGCGAATGGCCTTCACTTTGCTTCCTCCTAATCAAGACTCGATCGAGTATGATCAAAGGTCTAATGAGTGACTCAATAAAAACAGTTTGTGACGCCAAGACAAGCGACTGGCTAGATTCAATTTACTGAACACTGCATCTGGTTGGTTAGACTAAAAATTGTCCAACCTGAGAAAGCATTAATACTGCGCATCTTGATAGAGATTAATGATGTTAAATGCCAACTCACGGCTCCTTAACTAAGGCAGGGAAGGTGCGTTCCCAAACCCCAAAGGTTCAAGCTCGAGAAAGACATTCTCCTATCCCTAAGATTAGAATCCGACGCAACGCCGAGAAACGACTCGACATGGGTCGAAAACCTGGACAAAATTACTTACGCAGGTAACTATTCTTCTAGAACGTTCGAAGCAGCCGTTTGATCTCGGCTTAATGTGAGTCAAATAGGCTGTTGAGGCTCGGTCGTTTCAGATAACTTTCATTCACATGCGATATGCACGAAAGTGAAGATCATCGTCTTCAACCTTCTTCTCTTAGGATGAGACTTGGACCTTAGAGTTATTGGGATCATGGACATATTCAAGAAAGAGTGAGGTAGGCTGGTTAAGTTATGAAGGCGTTCATTTCTATTGACGTAGAAGGCATTCCACACGTAGTGTCAAAACAACATACGAGTTTGGATGGCCGGTTGTATGCGGAAGCCCGGCAACTCATGACTGAGTGTCTCCTAATGGTCTTGGACAGCTTGTATAAGCTTGGGGTAGAGAGTTCAGTTGTAGCCGACAGTCACGGCCCCATGGTCAATATACTTCCTGAGAAACTGCCGGACCATACGGAGCTGGTTCGTGGTTCCCCAAGAACGTTTTCAATGGTGGCTGGAGCGAAAGGATGCGATGCAGCCTTCTTTCTAGGATACCATGCAAAACCAGGTACTCCAAAAGCAGTTCTAGATCACGTCATGAATTCACTTACTCTTCAACGCGTTCGCATAAACGGAGAGGATTGCAGCGAATTCCTGCTCAACGGAGCCTATCTTGGAGAATTAGGAATACCAGTTGTAATGGTGGCTGGCGATAAGTCGCTCCTCGAAGACGATGTCAAGAAGTTCGCTCCATGGGCAGCGCGTGCAACGTTGAAAGAAAGCTTAGGAAGATATTCAGCCATCTCCCCCTCACAAAATCAAGTAGCCACAATTCTCAAAGATGCCTGTAAGAAGGCGGTTGAAGTGTTCAACACTAAACAAGCTCAATTAATACGGTTCAAGTCCCCCATCCTTCTTGAAATTTCCTTCACGAGCACCGCTTACGCCGACATAGCTGCCCATCTGCCACACTCCAAGCGTGTCAACGGCACAACCATCAGCTTTGAAGCAACCTCAATGTCAGAAGCATACATGGTAATGCAATTGTTGATGATGGCCGCGCAGGGAATCAGAAGTCAAGTTGACGGATGACGAATGGTTGGACAGTAGATTCACGAAACCGAACGGCCTCTCCTATCATAAAACTTCTCGACACTATCAGTAAAGTAACTCTACTGCAACCAGCAGGGTATCGTATGATTACGGCAGGGTTGTGGCGGGCCCGCTGGGATTTGAACCCAGGACCTCCGGCTGTGCTGTCAGGAATATGCCTGTCCGCAGGCTTCCGCGAAACTTTTCTCAGCGTCCTGATCCTGACTAGACTACGGGCCCCGCTGTCACTTCATGATGATTCTAGTTAAAGTATGTTTATGATGTTTGACTTCCGTTAATTGCACATGAATCTGATGAGTTAAACCGCAACTCTGATCCTGGTGCAAGAGACGAATCCAAGCTAAAGGTGGCCTAGTTCGATATTGAAGTTGGACGCTGAAACGAATCGTCAACACCTTGATGAAGGTCAATGTCTAGACACTTCGGAGAGGTAATCAGGGACGGCCAAGACAACGCTATCTAAAGTCGCGTTTGAAAATGCAAAGAATGAACTCACCGATTACGTGTTCTATACTGAGCTGTCAGAATCAGAGAGAAAGAAGAATATTACGTTCAAGAGAATTCTGGCACACTTAGCCGATATGGAATATGCGCATTACACGTTCTGGAGCAAGTATAATTCAGAAAAGCCATCGGTTAATGTGTTCAAAATTAGATTGATGAAACTACTAAGAAGAGTACTAGGTATTACATTCACTCTTAGGTACTTGGAAAGAAACGAGTTGAAGTCAGTAAACAAGTACAGAGAAATCTCATACCTCTTCCCACCTGCCGGTCAAAAGGTTCTAGGGCGGATCATAGCAGATGAAGAACAGCACCAGAGGGCGTTCAACAGGAATTTCAAAGGACGGATAAATTATATCTCTTTCATTGTTTTGGGCCTGGCAGACGCACTGGTTGAGATTGCCGGTATACATGCGGGTGCGTTAGGTATTTACAATTCGACAGAGGTTGCTGGCCTGTCAGGAATCGTTGCGGGCGCAGCTGCATCAATCGCCATGGCATCAGCAGCATATGCTCAAGCGAAGACGGGGTTTAAAGGTTCAGCTGGGGTTTCCGCAGTTTACACTGGGATCTCATATTTCGCAGCTGCCGTTCTCTTAGCTACACCGTACTTCCTGACAAGAATAATGGTGACTGCTTTGATAGTTTCTCTAATAGTGGGGGTTGTCTTAATCGGCATTATTACCTTCTTTGGATCAGTCATTTCGGGCAGTGTTTTCAGAAAGGATTTTGCTGAAGTAACGACCATAATGTTCGGCGCAGCAGGAGCTCTCTATCTTCTAGGACTGGCCATTAGGAGTTTTACTGGAGTCATAATGCCTTAGTCTGGTAATCTGTGAGCTTCATCGCTTAAAAGAGCGATATTCTCCGGGTTTATTTACTGAATATATACTAGCTTGTGATAAATCATTACGGTAAGTATTGTCCACTGTAAGTTGATATGAGGATACAGGTAGAATTTGTTCTAACTTAACATTATGAGTTTCTCACGATGGTGGGTATCAATCATTGGACCGAGAGATGTTAGATGAGTGGCTGCACCGGATTGCCATCAGAGATTCATCTGGAGATTGGATTTGCCGCATTTATCGTCACATTGTGATCTTATCCAGTAACGAGTACCACGGGTCGCCGGATCTTGCTTGGAGACTCGCCAAACGAAATCATGTCGCTCATGACAAAGAGCATGCATTGGGCATCTCGCTTCTAGAAGATGCTGACACATGACCGAGTTATCTAGAGAAGAACAATAACCTGTGCATGATGTTTTCTCTGTTACTCGTTAAGAGCCACGAATGATTCGATGAAATGTTTCCAATTATGATCATTTCATGTTTGGTTTGGAAGTTTGGACTGCGCGTTCAAGGGCGCGAGCTACGTTTGCGCTTCCCATCGCTTTAATGTAAGGACCTAATCGTGGTCCCTTCGGTGAACCGAGTAGAAGCATGTATAGTACTCTGAAGAATTCGGGTGGGTCGATTGAGTACTTCTTCGCTAAGTTGAATATGGAGTTTTGAATTATCCTCTCATCTGTTTCCGACTTTACTATGTTGATCAGGTCCTCGACGGCCAGTCGTTGTGGTCCTGAAATATTGATGGTTGATTCAGCAATCGTTTGGAAGTCTCTTGCCCAGTTGACAGCATAGTTCAATTCTGTTTCTATGTTTGGTGTTAAGCCGGTCTTTAGAAATCCATATTCACGGAGTTTTGATTCAATGTACTCTTGTCTTTTTTCTGGTGGTGCTACTGTTACTAGATAGACCAGTAAATTGTAGGGAACGTGTTCCGAGCGTGTCGCGGGTGGCTTAAGAAAGTATGTGTACTCGTATAGGCCTTTCAATTTTGCAGCCTCCTTCTTATCAGCGACTTTCCGAATGTCGAAGTATACTTCTTCGAGATGGTGAAGTTCGTTAACGTAGGTTGGTATGTCTTCAACACCTAAGTTTCGAGCGCCAGTTATTCGTTTAAACATCAGCAGATTGAGTGACTCTGGCGGGCCGTATTTGAACCACACCTGTGGTGTAATTAGGTCCAATGATTTGGATTTCGAAATTTTTTCTCCCCCCTTATCTAAGAACAGTTCATACCGGACGTGGAATGGGGGGACGTAGTCTAGTATTTCTTGGCAAACTCGGTCGTTAACTCGCACAGAATCCATAAGTTCCTTCCCGTGAGCTTCAAAGTTAATCTTGAGCGCATCCCATCTCGCCGCGAACTCCGCCTTCCATGGAAGTTTGCCGTGGCCATCTTTGATGTCTACCTCTCCTTTGTATCCGCAGCTTTCCAACGATTGACCTTTGATCTCTCCACCTTCGCACGAGTATGTGACTTTGTCAGTATTCTCGTCAAATTCTTGGGCTTGCGTTGTGTAAATTCTTCCACATGAGTCGCATACAGGAAAGTATGGGAGTATCACCGTATACTTTTCTTGTCCAACTTCTTCCTTGACAATTTTTCCTATACGATCGGCAGCGCTCAGAATTTTTCTAATCTGGTTTGTGAAGAGGCCATTCTTGTAATCGTCAGTTGCAGAGTGGAAGTTGTAAACCACGCCACACTTATCCATCCCTTCTCTCAGAAGCGAATTCATGTGAACGGCGTAGCTCGGGTGACAATTGTACGGATCAGGAATCGATGATACTGGGTGACCCAAGTATTTCTTTAATGAATCCGGCATACCAGCAGGGACCTTTCTCAAACCATCCATATCGTCTGAGAAGGCAATGAATTCGGATTTTCGACCCTGAGCTTCTAATGCCAACTTGACTCCGTACGCTCTTATGACGTCTCCCAAACTTCCAACGTGCGGGATACCGGAAGCTCCTAACCCGCTTTCAGTCCTGAGAACATCCAGCTTCCTTCCAATCTTGATCTCGCGAAGAAGCATGCGATGAGCAACCATGTCAAGCCAAGTGCCCCGACCAATGATTTCGGTCTCCGTATTCTGAACCATTTCGAACCTGCCAACAGTAAGCTCGGGCTATGAGATATTCTTTATTTGCCAACACACCACGCTTCTGAGGAAAAAAGATAATGACCTCACGGCATGAGTGGCTGGTAAAACTACTAGAATGAGACCCTCTATATGATTACGTATGACTTCCCTTTCCGCACTTGAATTTGCAAAGTCTAACCGTGACCCCCTTTCGGAAGTTGAGAATTTCTCGCAACCCCTACTATCTCAACACTCTCATAGTGAGAGTGAGTGGATGTGAACATGCAAAAAATTCTGGTAACAGGCATGAGCGGACTAATCGGCGGCGCAGTGAAGAAACAGTTAGAGGGTAAGTATCAATTATCTGCTCTAAACCGTCGTCGAGTGGACGGAGTCGAATGTTATCAAGCTGACATATCAGACTTTAATGCTATTCTTCCAGCGTTCAGAGACAAGGATGTTGTAGTTCACTTAGCGGCTATAGCACATGGAGATCAACCATGGGAAGATTATTTACACAACAATATCATAGGCGCATACAATGTTTTCGAAGCTTCGCGGCGTGCTAATGTCAGACGTGTTATCTTTGCCAGCAGCGGAGCGACCGTTGCCGGATGGGAACGAGTTTTTCCGTACAACGCCATCACAGAGGGACGTTACGACGAAGCACCGTCAACTTGGAAGATATTGACTCACGAATCACCAGTACGCCCTAAGGGAATCTACGGATGCACAAAGCTTTGGGGGGAAGCCCTAGCGCAACATTACTCAGACGCCCACGGAATTAGCGTCATATGTCTTCGCATCGGAGCGGTTCACTCTGAAGACCGTCCACTTAAACCAAGAGATTTCGCGAACTGGTGCAGTCAACGTGACGTGGCCCGTATGGTGGAAAAATGTATTCAAGCACCGGAAAGTGTGAAATTTGATATATTCTACGTCGTCTCAAAAAATAACTGGAGCTATCGTGACCTAGAACACGCTCGTCAAGTACTAGGCTTTGTCCCCCAAGACACAGCCGACAAGTTTCTTAGCTAAACCTCATGTGAGGGGTACAAGAAACACGTAACATTCTTTATAGCCTTCTATGCAAATTCCAAAGCAGGAACTGCTTTGCCGTTAAATGAGAAGAAATTTGCTGTAGTACTTGGTGTAACCGCAGCAGTATTTCTGATTGATTGGTTCTACTTGGCTTACCTTACTTCTCACGGATTCGTCCTGAAGACTAGCGAATTCATTCTTGGATCATTCAGATTCCCCATTCCACTCCAATGGCTTCCTGTGATGGGGATTGTTCTGGTCTCGTTAACGGTTTGGTATGAAGTCACTTCAGCACTCTTCCCGAGGCGCGTCGCGCTCGAGTCGGATCAGCTCTCCAACCTTCGCCTAGTACGAGTAGTGGTAACATCATTGGCTGCATTTGTATGCGTGCTGTACATTCCATACATTATTGGTTCGGACTGGTTCTGGGCGAGAATGAGCAGCGCGAGCAGTATCTCACAAGTACATGATTTCGCACTTTCGCTTCTGAATACTGACAAGTCCGTTATGGAATTGAACCCGTTATGGCAGTATTCAATTTCGCAAGCCTCAGCCCTAATGACCATGATACTCGCGGCTAGTATTTTTGGACGAGTCACAAGACGAATAAGAAGATAAGCGGCGAGACCTGATTCTCCCCGACGCGATAAGCTCTAAATCTACATATTGACCGCTATAGGATCGCAGTGGCCAGTCCATGCTTGAACAGTGCCCTCTATGCGAAAGACAGAAGGACGAGGGGGTAGAATTCTGCAATCTACACCAGATCGCATCAATCAACCTCGAGAATGGATATGTTGATTGGCGAAGAGCATTCGATAATCTAGAACGAATGGAATATTATTCAAAAATGGAGCAGCTCCAAGATACGGGAACTGCTGTGAAGGAGGTAATCCAACATCGGCGTACCAATTCGGCAGCCGTGAGAACTTGAAAACTACAACGACATGGAAGATCATGAATCATGACCCCCGGACAGTTTCGCGCGAGACCGCAAAATGCGTCCTTCAAACTTAATTGTTCAC
>Ga0187886_1004195_pt1 | contig 10439 bp, 6 predicted proteins | sample June2016WEW_20_1_FD_133001 | JGI IMG/M metagenome (GOLD analysis project Ga0187886, IMG submission 133001) | Peatland microbial communities from SPRUCE experiment site at the Marcell Experimental Forest, Minnesota, USA - June2016WEW_20_150 | ecosystem: Environmental > Terrestrial > Soil >... | reverse complement strand
TCTGTGGCGCTCTACGGTTTTCTTGAAGGGAGGTTACGGAGGCTCCTTTCAGGTCTCCATGTTCTACGTTACGCGCGAATGCTGGAGGGGGCACGGGAAATGATTCGAAGCGAGCGACCGGTTGGGATTGTTATGACCTACGAGACCGGTGCGTACGCGAGAGCAACAATTCTTGCAGCCCAAGAAACCGGAATTCCAACCATAGGGATCCAGCACGGATTCATTTCGCCGGACAGTGCTGAGTACATGTTCAGGAGAGCCTCACAAGCCTCATCGAAGGACGGTTGCCCAATCCCCATCAGAACAGCAGTAGCTGGCTCATACACGAGCCAGATCCTCACACAACTTAGCTCCTACCCCAAAAACAGTGTTATTATCACTGGGTACCCGAGGCACGATGACTTCGCCGCCTTATTGAAGAACGGACCCAGTCTCAGTAGGGAGTCTTTGCTTCGAGATATTGGACTAAAGGTTGAGAAGAAGACAGTGATGATTGCGTCCGGGGGCTTTCATTCCAAGTACGGTTGGGATGATGAGTACGACAAGCAGATTCTAGGTTCCATGCTGAAGTTGGCCTCAGGACGCGAGGACCTTCAATTGATCATTCGGCTTCATCCAATGGAAGATGGCAAAATGCAAACAGCATTAGTCCAGAGCTTTCCCACGGTCATAGTGGCCACCGTCAAGGGTGAACGGCATGACTTGGTCTGGGTGAGTGACTTGTTTGTGACCGTGAATTCATCAACCGCCATTGATGCCTTAATCTTCAGAAAGCCGGTGTTCATCCTCGATGTGACTGGTGAGGGGATTCCAACCATTGACTTGGGTGAAGCAGCTGTGAAATTCAAGATCCCATCGCTGGCTCAACAAGTCAGTGTGCTCCTGAGTGATCCATCCGCAATTCAGCAACTGGAACGACACATCGATGCCGAACTGGAGAGGCACGCAAATACGGTTGACGGAAGGGCCAGCGCCCGAGTCTATGAGCTCATAGCCGAGTTAGTTAGGCGGCCGGAAAAATAGCTACATGTGGCGGTTATGTTGTGACTTGCTCAGAAATTCACGTGTCTCCTCGGCGATCCAACGTATCCTCCGTCGAGCAGAATTTGGTACTTTCTCTCCAACTCGTCAAGCAACGCTTTCTCGGCTTCGGTCAAGAGTCCGCTAGCGTCGGCGAGCTTTCTTAGTATGCGTAGCTGAATCAGAGCTGCCGGGGTGTTTACTTCCAGCGCCATTCCCGGTGGCAATTTGTATTGGTACGGGTTTGCCTCGACAGAGATGTCTTGTTCACTACTGAATAGCCCGCTCCTTTTCAAATGCACCCACCCAATTACCACTGACAGAGGAACTCCGACAACAATCGACAGTATGGCGAAGGGAACAAATTTCGGAAAGAAGTCAAGGAGATAGGGTATGTTCTTGATAGCTAGATAGTAGACGGTGACTAGGGTCGACACGAACCCAAGTAAGAACGTGAGGTACGTTGAGTACCCTAACCTGAAATAGTACCATGCCCTATTGGCGAATTTTACCATTGCCATCAATCTCATTCTGAAATACCCTCCCTACACCGGTTTGCATTGCAAGGGTTCGCTTAAGAGTTCTATGTCGCAGATTGGTGCATCACTGCATTGCTCTGCATTGGGTGCACCCTAGGAAGTGTCGCAGCCAATGTAAGGCTCCAGACGATAGAAACTCTCTCGTATTCATCAGTTACCAGGTTGAAGGGACACTCGGAAACAGGTTGAAGAATGGTGCCAGAGAAGTTTCACTGATGAGTCGAAACGATAAGATTCTGGAATTGGCATCATTGAGTCTTCAAATCGACATTTTCAATGCGAGTCGTGCGAGTAGGAATACGTCTATCATTTAAGACTGGTCGGCCATAACGAGAAGACGCACCTCTGGTGGTCGGAGAGTCGATGCCCAAACCTACCCTCGGGACTACGAGGGGTCCAGCTCTATTCGTGGTGAAGGTTTTTGGAGCTGAGAAAAGGCTCGAACGAACGGAGAGAATACTGAGGCGCCTCGACATATCAGATCGTTACACTGCCTGTCTTTGCCAAGATGACTCCGTTAGCAGTGGACTTCGTGAACTTGGTTTTCGATGCTTCTCTTTCTTCACTCAGATCGATGAGCATACGGAATTTAAAGCGTGGTCTCGTGGAATTCGAAGCAAGAAGGCGATATTGCGCAGACTCGCAAATGCGCCGTTTGCCGTCAAGGGCTACAATTGCCCTGAATGCCTTGTTGGTGTGGACGCGGACCGCTTCGCATTCTTGGCAACAGTGCTGCTCATCAAAACCAAATATGCTAAGGAGGGTTTCAAGAAAGTCATCCTTATTCTTGGGGAGAAATACGCCAACGCATTTCCGGACAAGTCGGTAGTTTGCCAGATTATCGCAGGTCGCCGCCCGAGGGACTGGGCACACTTTCTTTGGAAACGGGTTCTACCGGACCTTCTCCCTTTCTTAGCGATATTGAGGCGCAAGACGTATTCTCAGACCTGTACTTTCTACCAATTGCCCCCCGAGCAGCGAATGAAATCGCATGGTAACGGCAAGCCTCGAGTTGTGATCGTTGCAACTGACAGCGCAGAATTCTCGACATACTACTCACGCCCCGCAGTATCCATCGCGAGGGCTTGTATGGAACGCGGTCACGAGGTGCTGGTTGTTACAAATCCAGAGGCTTCGGCCAAATTGTTCGAAGATTCAGGATTGGAAAGTACGCTGCTCAGAAAAACGTTCGTTGGAGAACTCGGTCGCATTTGGTGGAAAACACTTAGGGCACGAGGTCTCCTCTCGCGAGAATTTTGCGGTTCAAGAAAGGCTGACGACGCGGATCTGTGCAACTTAGCGGCAGAGCTTGTGAAAGAGGGTGCTGCGCCAGCCGCTATTCGAATCGCAGGCGGAATCACACTCTTTGACGAAATCTTCGCCCGTTTCAGGCCCGACGTTTTGGTATCGATCCCGGACAGCTCGTTCTTGGGAATGGCGGCCATATCGGTCGCAAGGAAGCTAGGTATCTCATCACTTACCACACTAGCCGGACAAATCTTCGATCACCCACAGTACGGGTTCCTGAACGCCGATTTGGTTGCCGTAAATGGGAACCTTGCTAAGGAGGTGTTTCTGAAGCGCGGAGTTTCTCCCAAGAGGGTCGTTGTTACGGGGATGGCGCATTACGATGAAACGTTCGCGCTTGCAAAGTCGCTGCGACCAACGAAGGCGCCAGGAATCAAGTTAGTGGTCTTCGCTACTGAAAACCTTCCGCTTGGTGAGACCATGATGATGCTTAAGCCGGTCGTGGATTTTGTTGTTCAAAGCAACGAGACACGATTGCTGATAAGAACGCACCCGCGCGAGAACCCTGACAATTACAAGGAGTACCTAACCGGATTAGGCACTGATCGGGTGACTTTAGACAATGCGCGTCCGCTTCACGACTTGCTCGCGATGGCGGACGTATGCGTCACTGGTTTCTCCAACGTGGCTGTAGAGGCCATGATCATGAACCGCCCTGTCCTCTGCATTAATTTCTCGGGGAGACCGGATAAGCTGGGTTATGTCCGGGAACGCGCGGCCGTGGGAGTAAATGCTCCAGATCAGGTGGCTCCTGCTCTCGTGAAAACTCTGTTCGATGAATCAACAATAGCGCGATTGGCATTGGGGAGAATACGTTTCCTCAAGAAGAATTTCTATCGCGCTGACGGAAACGCTTCACGAAGAATTGCCGTCCTAGTTGAAAGGCTAGCCCGGAAACACCGCAGACGCCGAAGGCTCTTACGAGCTCGTGGATGAACAATCCTGCACTCTAGTTGAGGTTGGGCTCGTTGGAAAGGTGCGAACCAGACTCTGACTTGCTGGGTAGGGGGATGTTCTTCTCTTTGAGAATCCAGAAGACAACTAACAGCATTGAGGCGCTGAACAGCGAGCGGAATGTTTGGGGGACGAGCGGGATCAGGTAGAGTTGTGACATTGATGCGGAGAACGATGCCATTGCGCTGTTCATGTTTGGGATGAAGAAGACGGCAGTAGGACCGTAGGCTCCCATAAGGCTCTTGGATGATTCGAACAAATATGTCAAGAAACCGAGCGAAGTAATTGTAAGGAACCGAGTCGGACCAAAACGGGTAGTCATGCTGTATACTAGGAGCGTTGGTAGACCCCATAGGAGAAAAGGAATTGAGAAACTTGTTAGGGCGTAGTACGGGGCGAAGAAGGCAAGGGCCTCAACACCAATGCTTCTGTTCTGCCAAACCTGTGGTTTCGTGAGGAAATAAGTTAGCAAAAGGTAGAACACGAAGCTCATGGGGATTTCGTAGGGATTGTAGCCAAGCATCGGTTTAATGAAAGGCCCGAGGGTTGTTAAGACCTCTGGAATAATAATCCCCGGCCGGCCGCTCAAGATTTGCACAACGCTGTCCCAACCTGTAGTGGAGGAAAGGTAGAAGACGGCGGCAAGAACGAAGATAACCTGAACTGCCAAGAAGATTAGTAGCCTTCTGAACTGGCGACATCGCGCGTAGCCCACTAAGTAAATCCACGTGAATAGTGCAGGGGCCAATCGCAAAAGTGTGCCCAAAATCAACGTACCAGATCCAGCCGCGGTCTTGGAGCGATGCAAAAGGTAAACGCCCAAGAGAATTAGCAAAGCCGGGTAGAGTTCTAACAAGCTCGCGTTTTCAGTTAAGAAGACCAAGGGCGAGGTGAACCAGAGAAGACCCGCCAAGAGCCCCTTTGAGAGCGTCCTAGTAGTTGATTTGACTATCAGAATTATCGCGAGCAGAGTCAAGAAATCAGTTATGAGGACAGGTATCTTCATCACGAGTGTGAACGCGTACATTTCAGGGGTTACTAGGCTCCCAGCAACATTCGGCCCTTCCACATAGACCAAGAACAGGTTCATGCGAACCGCGGGGTCATGTGTCAAGAGAGCCCATAAGGCAAGTGTGCCAGCGGAAATGTAAGACGGTCCCAGGTATACTCCGATGGAGCCAGGCCTTACTCCATCAAGTATCAATTGACCATACTGTATTGAACCGTGAAAATCTGCAGCGAAGGGCGTAATTGCTGCTAGGAAGACTCTGAGCGCACCTAGACCGCAAAGCGCTCCAACCATCCACAGTGATTTGCGCTTTTCATTCAACGTTGGTCACGACCCTTGCAGATTTTGTCAACCTGTTCATCAGCGCTGAAAACAGATTTGTGCGCTCATCAATTATCTTGATAGAATAGAGGATCACCGTGCAAATGAACGATGCTCTGGCGAGAGGCCCGAGGAGTATGATGACAAGGTTCTCCCTGCTGAATGTCGCGTATGCCGATAGCGCCTGCATGAGGGTTGGACCAACTGCGGGAATGAAGAAGAATGCGTGACCGTTGGAACTGAAGTAGCCGTAGAATGCTGCGATGTCCATGAACAACGCGGACGAGATTAAGGATGCCAAATATCGAAGCCGTCTCCCACCCATCGCGGCGTCGGCGGTTAGGAAAGGAATAACCCAGATGAAGTATTGTGGGAACCAGTTACCAAATGCAAAGTATATCAAGAAAACCAATAGGGCAGCGTCAAGCCATTCCTTCCTATCATGCCTCCACTTTTCCCACATGATCGCGTAAGATGCGATTATCCCGATGGTGGCCAGACCTACACTTTGATCGGCCGTTGTCGTAATGAGGTACTCGTCGAAGTACTGTGTGAATTGGTCGTATTGTTTCAAAGCCAAAAACGGATCATACCCCGCGTTCGAGACCCACAAAAAGTATGCTGCAACACCAAGAAGGCCTGAGACTACCAATAGCAATGTCGTCTTGCTCCGCCTACGTAGAGCAGGAAATATCAGCACGATCATTACCGGGAAGAGTTTGAACGCTGTCGCGACAAAAAGAGTAGCAGCGGCCCCGAACACTTTCTTCCCCTGAACTAATCCTAAGGTGACGAGAAGAAGAAGGGTTGGGAAGAGGTCGACGGCCCCCCACATTTCGTTCACGAGAAACACGTAGGGGTTCAGAAACCATAGCCAAAACGCAAAACATGCTTTCCTATCGCCAAGCCCTTCTCTTCGCACAATTTCGAAAAGAGCATACCCCGTTAGAATGTCCAGGAGGAGAAGTGGTAGTTTGATCAGGAACACGAGCACGTACAGCCCCACCGTACCTTTGAAGTAGTCCACAGTCCAAGACGTGACGAGGGCAGGATGGTCGACAGGTAACGTCATCCATGCACTGATGATGCCACGCATGAATTGGCCATAAGGCGCCAATGCCCACTTCGACGGGCGTGTAACTTGGCCGATCACGAAGGCCAAGTCCAAGCTAAGCGGCGTCAGAGTCATTAGAATTAGTTTCAGGGCCGTTATTGTTGCGAACGCCAAGCCCTGAATTCCCTGTAGAAACTTGGGAATTTGCATCCTCAAACGTGTTCGGCCCCTCTGATTGATTTCCAGGTGATGGAGCCAGCAAACGCCAGTGAAACTCCGGCGAGCCCTGACTGAATTAGTAATCCCAAGTTCATTGTTGTTCGGAGTTGGTTCGCGGATTCTAGACCCCTGACTAGCAGATTGCCAAATGGGACCAAGTTCAACGGTAGGAAGAGGAAGCTTTGACTCGTGAGTGTCAGTTCGGTGCTGTGGAATACTGCTAGGAAAATTGCCAAGGCGAAATAGAGGGCGATTGGGTATTTGGACCTGAGGTTCTCAGCATTCCAAATGGCGAGGAACGGGATGGCCCACAGGAATGCCGGTGGAAACCAATTCGCCAAGCCGTACAAAAGAAGAGTTCCAGAAAGGACCAGGGGTATGATGGCTGAATCTTCGCTGGACCAAATACTGCTTGCGATCATGAAGAAGAGTGTTACTAGCATGGTCGCTAAGCCGAAAATGTAGACCTCTCCGAAAGGAGCTGAATACTCGGAGATCGTTTGGGTAAAAGGAGTATAGGTGAGCAGGAGGTCGGAGGATACGAGGAATTCAACAGCCGAGGTAAGTATCTGGCCCCTACTGATCCAAAACAGGTAGCCAAAGATACCTAGCGGACCCGCCATTATTACTGCAAATAGGTCCCATCTCAGAGTCTTCCTTCTGATGAGCCAAGCCGTTAGTGCGAGCCACACAATTACGGGATTCAGTCTGAGAGCGATTCCCGCCCCGACCGCGAGAGCGCTGAGCTTAACCCTACTCAGAGCCGCCAACACGCTTGCGAGGCTCAGAGCTAGCAGTATGATGTCCATGGACCCCCACATCTCAATGAAGAACGTGGCGAAGGGATTCGCTAACCAGAGCAAAACCGCCAGTCGAGCGAGGTTTTCCCTTTTGTATAATCTGAGGGTCAACCTATAGATCAGAAGAGCAACTACGACATCGCTCAACAGTAGCGGGGCCTTTACGACGGCGGACAGCAAATAGTGACTGGGCAGCAAGAACAAGCCGGGGTCTGTAATGCCCCTCATGACGTCGCCGTGATCGACAGGAAGCCAAAGCCAGAACTCATAGGCGCTTCGGACCCAAATGAACCAAGGGGACCAAGACGTGCTCACATTCTTAGTGATTACATTAGAGACGGCGTACACAAAATCGAAACCGAGCGGGGTTAGAGTAGCCAAGCACAATTTCAGGAGGACGATAGCAGACGACAATGCGATGAAGAGGCGCCTGTTGTCGCACATATGCAATGTGCGTAGCTTGAGTTTCATTTTGGTTCTCTTCGCCGCCATTTCGTGTGGAGCTGGAGATAACTCACATATGTGACTTTGTCTGCGGGGGGTAATTCACGTTCGGATGTTTTGAGGTCTTAAGGGGATTTTCCAGGAATCTGACATTTGTTGGCCGGGCTCAGATATGTGGATTTGAACGGCAAACTTGGATATATCTAGGCTTTGAGCTTGGAACAAATCGGCTGTCGAGGGGCATCAGCAGGTAAAGAGATGCTTGTTCAATGTCTAGTCATTCACCATACGTCTCTTGCTGGGGTGCTGTCAAGTTGTCGTTTGGCGCTGTGAAGCGGGTTGTGTTCGCATACGACTAGCCGATAGTAGATAACGCCAAATCCTTTGGAAGAAATCTTCGTAGTCATTTACTATCCCTCTTAGCGGTCAATTCGTTCACTTGAAGCATACGTTCTAGGTTCTACTTGCCGAAGTTTTGACACTCTTTCTCGTGCCCACCGTCTATGAGTTTGTGACCTCGCCCTTCCTCGACTGCGAAAACAAGGCCATCGGAGAATTTCTGGCTACGTTACCTTCCCGCCTGCTACTCTTACGCGTAACCTTCCGTCTGCGAGATACTCGGTGTCTATTAGTCTTGTAGAAGATCACGACAAACAGGACTCCAAATGCAATCGCGCTCACAAGCCACGCCCAGAAAGAGAGAGGTTCACATTCCCTGCAACGGGGCGAAGTCGTGGTTACCTGCGTGGTACTCGTTGTGGACAACCAAACAAACATTTGACCCCCCTGGAAATCGTTTGTCCAATACGATATGAAGATCATTCCCTGACATACTTCCGCTAGTGGGTACTCTGAGTTTCCCGCGTATAGTTCCTGACGGCTTACCCATGTTTGGGTGTCATCATGGCTGTAGGCGATGGTAAGGTGAGTTCTGCCTGGACCAGCATTCCAGATGATTCCTAGAATGTTAGGGTTCCATGATACGCGGAAGATGTTGGCTGGCGCCGAAGGATCGTATAAGCCCGTGGTTTGGGGAGTACTCCACGTTAATCCGTTGTCATGGCTGCGAGCAATATAGTGTGAGCCACCTGCGGTTGTTCTTGTTACCATCAGAATGGCTCCGTCAGACGCTTCCGTCAGTGAAGGTTCGTCTGCGCCAGACAATACGTAAACGTCGCCACCCTTCACCCACGTCATGCCCTGGTCTGTGGAAACCCATACGCTGCTAGTGTAGTTGGTATCATCTGGTCGTAACGAATAACTGAATGGGATTAGGATGACCCCATTTCTTGTTAAAAGACCATTCATGGCGCTGGCAACCTGATAACCCAACGAAGGTAACGGTTGGGACACATTCCAAGTTGCGCCATTGTTCGTTGAAACCAGAATCCACCGTTCGTTTGTGTTGAAGTCCTGTTTCATAACGAATAGTTTGCCGTAGGCAGCCACAATGCTTGTGATGAAGGCGGGTGGCAGCGAAAACGCCGTGCCCCACGTTCTGCCACAATCAGTGGAATATCTGCCGTATGTTGGTGAACGAATACTGAATATGTCGGCGACACCAAAACTGAACATTCGCCCATCAGGTAGCATTGTTACGGCATTGACGCTGAGAATTGTGGGCGGGGAACTCGTGGTGGGTTGCATTGAAGTGACCTGCGTTAGAGTAGTTTGCTTTGTGGTTGAAGTGTGCGGTTCATCTCTTGAGGCGTTAGCTGAATGGGTGGTGGCCAATGCCATCAAAGCCACAACCACAAGCAACATTGTCACGTAACGATTTCTAGTCGTCGTTTTAGGCACCAATCGGTTTGTTCAGCTTCTTCCTTGTCGGATATTTACATAATCTCTCCAAAGCACCTTGTCCATACCCGCGACTTGCATGGTTTGCAAGCATAACCGGCCGAACAGCGCCAAACGTAAATTTACAGGCGAAAACCCAAGCGACAACTTGACAGTACCCTTGCCGGTGAAACTCAGAGGATTTGCATCTGTTTTGGTGCTTGCAATTGACAAAGTTATGCAAGAGAGAATTCGAATGGATGCGTTTTTGTTCGTTGCGCTGTACATTCCAAGCCAAGCTTGGCTCAACCTAATTAGCTTACACCCAGCAACTCTCCCAATGGTGCGATTCTAGCTAGCAATGTGTTGGTGTTCGAATTTGTACAAGAAACTGACGGTTTCTGTGGTCATACCCGCATTCAACGAGGAGCATGTCCTTCGTAGTGTGATCAGAACAGTTCCGAAATACGTGGACAACATACTGGTTGTCAACGACGCCAGCACTGATGGTACAGAAAAGGTCGCCAGAAGCTGCGCAAAGAGTGACCCACGTGTTCAGATTATTACACGCCCCACGAGAGGAGGGGTTGGGGCGGCGATCATAAGTGGCCATAAGCGTGCGCTTGAACTGAGAGCTGATGTCGTTGCTGTCATGGCTGGGGATGGGCAGATGGACCCGAAACATCTGGCCAGCTTGATCGACAAAATTGTGGAGGGTTATGATTACGCAAAGGGCAACCGGTTCTTGGCTGAAGGCCACCTCACGGAGATGCCCAAGTATAGGGTTCTGGGGAACCTGATACTGAGTTTCATGTCGAAGGCCTCGTCTGGTTACTGGAACATATTCGACCACGACAATGGATTCACTGCGATCAACGCGGCGACACTTCGCAAGATGCCGCTGGACCATATAGCGAACGATTACAATTTCGAACGTGACATGTTGGTCCACCTTAACATAATCGGTGCGCGGGTAGCTGACGTGCCCATTG
>Ga0187886_1004194_pt1 | contig 10442 bp, 5 predicted proteins | sample June2016WEW_20_1_FD_133001 | JGI IMG/M metagenome (GOLD analysis project Ga0187886, IMG submission 133001) | Peatland microbial communities from SPRUCE experiment site at the Marcell Experimental Forest, Minnesota, USA - June2016WEW_20_150 | ecosystem: Environmental > Terrestrial > Soil >... | reverse complement strand
GTCACCAAGGATGGCCGGATATTGGATGTCTGGCTGACCACCACGTTGCTGACCGACGAAAAGGGGAAACCCGTGGCGATCGCCACGACCGAACGCGACATCACCGAACGCAAGAAGGCTGAGGAGGAGGTCCGGGAACTAAACACAACTCTGGAACAGCGCGTGACCGAACGAACGGCGGAGTTGGTGGTGGCCAAAGACCATGCCGAAGAAGCCGACCGTTTGAAGTCCGCCTTTCTGGCCACCATGTCCCACGAGTTGCGTACCCCGCTTAATTCAATCATCGGCTTCACCGGCATCATTCTCCAGGAGTTGGCCGGGCCATTAAATGCCGAGCAGCGCAAGCAACTCGAAATGGTGCGCGACAGCGCGCGGCACTTGCTGGCGCTGATTAACGACGTGCTCGACATCTCCAAGATCGAGGCCGGTCAACTGGAGGTTAGAAGCGAACCATTTGACTTGCGAGCTTCGATTGAGAATGTGGCCGGAATCGTACACCCGCTGGCGGCAAAGAAAGGCCTGGACCTGCACGTTGAACTTGCGCCGGATATCGGCACTTTCGTTAGCGACCCACGCCGCGTCGAACAGGTGCTCGTGAACCTTCTCAACAACGCCATCAAGTTTACGGAGCGGGGTAAGGTAACGCTCACGGCGGAAATCGCACCGGGCGCACTCTGCGCTCCAAATTCCCTGCCTGCGCCGCAGAGCTCAGCGGCGCAGCAGGCGGGCGTATTGCGTATTTCGGTTGCCGACACCGGTATCGGCATCAAACCGGAGGATTTTACTAAGTTGTTCCTGCCATTCCGGCAAATTGATTCCGGCCTGATGCGCCAGCACGAAGGCACAGGATTGGGTTTGGCCATTTGCCAGCGGCTGGCGGATTTGCTCGGCGGAGAAATCCACGCAACCAGCGAATGGGGCAAGGGCAGCGTCTTTACATTCACCCTGCCGATGAAAGGACGGGAGAACCCATGAAAAGAAAAATCCTCCTGATCGAAGACAATGAACAGAATCGCTACCTTACAACCTTTCTGCTCGAAAAAAACGGATACGAGGTCTTCTCGGCCTCCGATGGACCGCAGGGGATCGAACTGGCGGGACGCATCCTGCCGCTGGTGATCCTGCTGGACATCCAGCTTCCTTCCATGGATGGATATACCGTCGCGCGTGAACTGCGAACCAATCCAGCACTTGCAAACATTCCCATTGTGGCGGTGACCTCTTATGCCATGTCGGGCGACCGGGAGAAAATGATCGTAGCGGGCTGCGACGGGTACATTGAAAAGCCGATCAACCCGGATACGTTCGTTGCTGAAATTGAACGTTACATGACAGGAGCACGAAAGGATACCCGCCTATGAAGATAAAACGGGTTCTCATTGTGGACGACAAGGAGGAAAACCTCTTTCTCCTGCAGTCTCTGCTGCAAGGCCACGGCTACGAAGTTGTCACCTCCGCCCATGGCGCCGAGGCGCTTGTCAAGGCGCGGAAGAACCTGCCGGACCTGATCATCTCCGATCTGTTAATGCCGGTGATGGACGGCTACACGCTCCTTCGGAATTGGAAGGCCGACGAACGGCTCAAAACCATCCCGTTCGTCGTTTACACCGCCACCTATACCGACGAGAGGGACGAAGGCCTCGCTCTGGATCTGGGAGTGGACGACTTTATCCTCAAGCCCACGGAACCGGAACCATTTATCGCTCGAATCAACCAAGCGATCGCGAAGGCAAAACTTACCGAACGGCCGCCTGTGCGAACACCCATTGCCGAAAAAGCATCCTTAATGAAGGAATATAACGAAGTCCTCATCCGCAAATTGGAAGAAAAAGCCCTCCAATTGGAGGAGTCCAACCGTGACCTCCAAAAGGAAATCGTAGAACGCAAGCGGGCGGAGGAGGCGTTACTCCAGAGTGAAGGTCACCTGCTTTCCGTGGTCCAAACGGCCGGGGATGCGATTGTCACCATGGATGCGCATGGCAAGGTTCGATTCTGGAACGGCGCGGCCGAAAGCATGTTCGGGCATTTGTCTGCCGAAATGGTCGGTCAGCCATTGATCGGCGTCCTCCCGGAGCGCTTCCGGGGCGGATTTCAACACAGGCCAAAACAATCGATCGAGACCGGCCAATTGATCCTCGGTCAGCATCCGGTTGAAACGATCGGGTTGCGGCGGAACGGTGGTGAATTCCCGGCGGAAATCACAATTTCCTCCTGGAAGGAAAAGAAAGGAACATTCTCCACAGCGATCATCCGCGATATTACAGAACGCAAACACGCGGAAGAAGAGATAAAAAAACGTCTGAGAGAACTGGAAGGAATGAACCGCATCTCCACCATCCTGCGCACCGCGACGATCCTGGAAAAGATGCTGCCGAGTCTGTTGGAAGAAACGCTGGCCATTGTGGAAAGCGATACGGGCGCAATCTGGCTGTTCGATCCCACCACGGGCACGCTGCGAAGGGCGGCTGCCCGGGGGTGGTTGGCCGCAATGGAAAACACGGTCTGCAAACCCGGCGAAGGGTTCCCCGGCGGCGTGTTCACCACCAACCAAGTTCATGTCTCCGACGAATTCGCCCATGACCCCAGGCTCCATGCCCTTCCCGGCCATTCGATCCCCGCCGGTTGGGGAGGTGCCTGCATCCCGATCCAGTCCGAAAAGGGGATTATCGGCATAGAATGCGTCGCTTTACAGCTTCCGCGCAAGATATCCCCGGAGCAAGTGAACCTGCTGGTCACCCTTTCGGAAATGGCTGGGACGGCCATCCAGCGCACCGGCCTTATCGAGCAAACCACAAACCAACTGGAACGTTTGAGCGCATTGCATGCAATCGATACGGCAATCAACGCCAGTATGGACATAAAGGTCACCCTCGGCTATTTCCTCGATCAGGTCATGAACCAGCTCCGGGTGGACGCGGCTGCGGTCCTATTATGTGACCCACACCTGCTGATCCTGGAATATCTTGCGGGACGGGGATTTCGTGGAAACAGTATTGCCGCCACGCGAATGCGCGTCGGCGAAGGGCACGCCGGCCGGGCCGCTCTCGATCGCCAACTGATCCATGTTGCCGACCTGATGCATGATCCTGTTGCGCAACCCGAACGGGTGGCGGGCGAGGGATTTGTCTCTCATACCGCCGTTCCGCTGATTGCCAAGGGTCAGGTTATCGGGGTTCTCGAGCTTTTCCATCGGTCGCCCTTTACTCCGAAAGAGGATTGGCTGGAGTTCTTGAAAACCCTGGCCGGCCAGGCAGCCATAGCCATCAACAACGCCACACTCTTTTCCGATCTCGAGAGCGCGAATGTCAATCTGAGCCGGGCAAACGACGCCACCCTGGAGGGATGGTCGCGGGCAATGGACCTGCGCGATAAAGAAACCGAAGGCCATAGCCAGCGGGTGACCGAGACTACCCTGATCCTGGCCCAGAGGATGGGCCTTGGCGATGAACAGTTGGTGCATATCCGCCGCGGAGCGCTTCTTCACGACCTGGGAAAGCTGGGTGTCCCGGATTCTATTTTGAACAAACCCGGAAGCCTGACCGAAGAAGAAATGGCGAACATGCGCCGGCACCCGACTTTGGCTTATGAATTGTTGCTACCGATCGAATTCCTGCGTCCCGCCCTCGATATTCCCTATTGCCACCACGAACGATGGGATGGTTCGGGTTATCCGCGCGGGTTGAAGGGCGAACAGATCCCGCTCTCGGCGCGGATATTCGCAGTGGGGGATGTTTTCGACGCGCTGACCTCGGACCGCCCGTACCGCAAAGCCTGGTCCCCCGACGCGGCGGTAGATTATATCCGTGAGAACTCCGGCAAGGAATTCGACCCGCGGGTTGTGGAGGCTTTCTTGCGCGAGTAGAAGTAATTCGCCCAAGGAATGCAACTAACGTCTTTCAAAAAAAGTATTTTCGCTGAAAATGAATAATGCGCCCATCGTTGACAAGTAACTCAAATTGTCGGGCGGGAGTTTAAGGTAATAGCAGGATTAATATATTAGCAGGGTGCTGAAAAAGTCTGGATTTGTCATTGCGAGGAGCGAAGCGACAAAGCAATCTGGGCTTTCTGACGCGAAAAGCGAGATTGCTTCGCTCCCTTCGGTCGCTCGCAATGACAGCTGTCCTGTTTTTCAGCAGCCTGTTAGCAACACGGATGAGACCATTCTGCGTCTTGAGCGGACTTCTCATTCGCTTCCGGGAAACAACCGATTGTCCCAGTTGTTTTTTGACGTAAAATGACTAAATCCACATCCGTATAGGATGCATGATATGCCACAACTTTTTACACTTCCCCTGGCCGACGCGCAAGCCACGATCGAAACCGTTGGCGGCAAGGGTGCCTCCCTTGCCCGCCTTTCCGCGGTGGGCCTTCCGGTCCCGGATGGTTTTCACGTCACCACGGCGGCCTACCGACAGTTTGTCGATGGAAACGGATTGCAGGAGCAAATTCTGTCTGCCACATCGGCCGCCACACCGGACGAGCCGGGAACGCTCGAAGAAGCATCCCGGCGGATACGGTTGCTGTTTGCGCAGTATGCGATGCCGGACGACACAGCCGGCGAGATTCGGCGCGCGTACGCCAAACTCGGCAGCGTCAACCTGCCTGTTGCGGTGCGATCTTCCGCCACCGCGGAAGACCTGCCGGATGCATCGTTCGCCGGACAGCAGGATACGTATCTCAATATCCGCGGCGAGCCGGCGGTGCTTGATGCCGTCAAGCGTTGCTGGGCTTCGCTGTGGACGGCGCGGGCGATCGGATATCGCGCGCGGAATGGCATTGCGCCGCAGGACGTGAGCATTGCCGTGGTCGTGCAGAGGCTCGTGCCCGCCGACGCAGCGGGTATCCTGTTCACCGCGGATCCGCTGACGGGCGCATTCGACCGGGTGACGATCAACGCGGCCTGGGGCCTCGGCGAGGCGGTCGTCGGCGGAAAGGTTACCCCCGACACGGTCGTGGTAGACAAAACAAGCGCAAGAATCATCGAACAACGCATTAATCGAAAGGATGTAATGACGGTGCGAACCGCCGAGGGGTCATGCGAGGAGGCTGTCCCGATCCGCAGGCGCAGCAAGCCCGTTCTCAGCGCAACGCAGGCTGTACAGCTCGCCCGCATCGGCATGAAGATCGAACAACTCTATGGCCAACCGGTGGATATCGAGTGGGCCCTCGGTCATGGCCGAATATACGTCGTTCAGGCGCGCCCGATCACCACGCTGCACGGCCACAATCCGGCTGCCGGTGAATGGAATGACAGCCTCGCGGGAGATTACCTCTGGACGAATGCCAACTACGGCGAGGCCGTTCCCGACGTGATGACCCCCTGCACCTGGTCGCTTATCAAAGTCATGCTGGATTACGCGGACGCGACGATCGGCCCGCAATCCCAATACGGCAATATCGGCGGCCGGCTTTACGCCAATTTGAGCATCACGGCCTCGTTTGCGGCAGCATTCGGCCTCGGACCCAAGCGCTTCGCCGATCTCGTCGCGGATGGCTTTGGACGCCTTCCAAAAGGCGTGGAGATTCCCATTCAAAAGGTCTCCATACTGCCCTTGCTGCGGACAGCGCCACCGGCCGGGATCGCAAAAATGTTCCGAATGCGGAAAAACCTGAAGGAAATGCCCGCGTTCCTCGCCGCCGCGCCGGAGCGCTGCGAAACGTTGCGCGCCCGGATTCAATCCATTTCCAACCCCGGCGAATTAGCCGCGCTCTGGGATCGTGAGGTTGCCCCGTATTTCATCAAAACCTGCCAAATGCTCGAGGCGGCGGCCAACCAGGGCGGAGGTGCGATTCTCTTCCTGCGCCGGAACCTGCAAAAAATGGTAGGGCAGGAAGATGCGGATGCTTTGCTCACCAGTTCCAGCGGCGCTCAGGGCCCGCTTTCCAGCCTCGAGCCGTTGCTTGGGCTGACCCAGTTGGCAGGCGGTGTCATCGACCGGGCGACGTTCGCTCGCCGATTCGGCCACCGCGGCCCGCATGAGGCGGAACTTTCCATCCCGCGCCCGGCGGAAGATCCGGATTGGATCGACCGGGAGCTTGCCGGTTTACAGCAGTCGGTAGAGAATCCCGAAGCGCTGCTCGCGCGGCAGGGCGCCGCCCGCCAGGCCGCCCTGGATCGGTTGCACGAGCGACTCCCCCGCAAGGAGAAAACAATCCGCCGTCAAATCGAAAGCTGGACCGCAATCGCCCATGACCGCGAGGCCGTCCGCTCGGAAATGGTCCGCTCCATGTGGGTCTTGCGTGCCTTTGTTCGCCGCGCCGGCGAACTTACCCGCCTGGGGGAGGACATTTTCTTCCTATCGATTGACGAGATCCTTGCTTTGCTCGGCGGCAAGAAGCCGTCCCTAGCCAACATTCCGACCCGGCGAGCGGCATACGCGCGCTATTGCGCCCTGCCGCCGTATCCGACGTTGATCCGCGGGCGGTTCGATCCATTCCTTTGGGCCGCGGATCCGCAGCGCCGAAGCGACCTGTTCGATGCGGGAGTCGCTCCCGCTGCGCTCGCCGGTGGCACGGTCACGGGTTTCCCCGGCGCAAGCGGAGTTGTCGAGGGCTGGGTGCGGGTGATCGCCAGCGCCGAGGAGGGCGGCCAACTGCAGCCCGGCGAGATTCTGGTGACAACTTTAACCAACGTCGGATGGACGCCGCTGTTTCCGCGCGCCGCCGCGGTCGTCACCGACGTGGGCGCGCCGCTTTCGCACGCCGCCATTGTTGCGCGCGAGCTTGGCATCCCCGCCGTCGTCGGTTGCGGCGATGCGACCATGCGCCTGCATACCGGCGATTGGGTGCGAGTCGACGGCGGCCGGGGCACGGTTGAACTATTGCAGCCCGGTCACTGACTCTATGATGCTTTTATGTTTCCAGCTCGACATTCGTCGGCGGGTAAGATTAATCTATTCAGGAAACAATCGCCGCAACGCCGTCGCATTGTTCGAGACTCGCTCCGCACCAAGGTAAAACCTCCCCACGCGGGAAGATTTTTCGGCGTTTCTTGATCGTCAACCCGCTTTGTATTAAACTAGCCGTTCATGCGATTTCCGATCCTTGCTGCGGCGGTTTTTTTCCTTTTCCTCGCCCAAGGCGACGAATCTCTGCGCATCGATTCCCCGCCGGCGAATGGAACCGTCTCCGGAACGGTGGAAATACGGGGGACCGCCGCCGTAACCGGGATGACCAGCTATAGCGTGGATTTCGCTTACGGGCAGAATCCAACCAACACCTGGTTTCCCATCGCCGATGGAATCACACCGGTCCAGCATGGAGTGCTGGCGGAGTGGGATACCACGCTTATAAGCGAGGGAACATATTCCCTGCGGCTGACGGCCTACCTGCAGGACGGCTCTGTGCGCGATTTCCTCGCTGCTGGAATCCGCGTGCGCAGAACCGCCGCGCCCGCACCGTCCTCGGGAGAAACCGTGATCCCTTTCCAGCCGGACGCGCAAACTTCCGGACGAGCGGCGGTTTTTCCGGCACCGACGGCCGCCTTCGCTTCCGGCCCGTCGCCATCCGGCGCAGCGCTGCCCTACCGGGAAATTGCTTTCCTTTCCGGCGCGGGGTTGGCCCTGCTGGCGTTCGGAACATTCTGGGTGCGGTCCCGCGTCTTGGCGAGGAAGCACCGCCGGTGCGTCCTTCAAATTCGAAAAAACGAGAGCGACCATGGATGACGTCTATCTCATCGTCGGCCTGGGAAACCCCGGCCGGGAATACGCCGACACCCGCCACAACATCGGCTTCCGCATCGCCGACCAGCTGGTCAGGGCTCTGGACGTGCGCTTTTCCCGGCAACAAAACCGGGCCTTCGTGGCCGCCGGAACACGGAACGGGAAGAAAGTTATTTTGGCCAAACCCCAAACGTTTATGAACCTCAGCGGCCAATCCATCGCCGGGCTGGCGCGGTTTTACAAGGTCGCGTTTCCGCGCCTTTTCGTGATGTGCGACGATATCGACCTGCCCTTCGGCGCGCTGCGGATCCGCGCCTCCGGCGGATCGGCCGGCCAGCGCGGGATGCAATCCATTCTCGATGCGCTGGCCACCCGGGAGGTTCCGCGGCTGCGATTCGGAGTCGGCCGCCCGCCGGACCGCATGGATCCCGCGGATTATGTGCTGCATGCTTTCGAAACGGCGGAGGAGGAAGCATTGCCGATCCTCATTGAGAAGGCGGTCCAGGCCGCGCTGACGTTCGTCGACTTCTCGCTCGATGAGGCTATGAACCGGTACAACACGTCCCCCGCCGGCTCGGCTTCCCAGCCGCCGGCCGGTGAAGGCAAAGGCGAAGGCGTCTGAGGGCGGAGATGGATCTGGCGCGCCTGCTTCCGTTTTTCCAAAACGATCCCCGATACCGCGAACTGGTCGGCGCCCTTCAACCGGATTTCGCGGCGCGCGTCCCCGCGCCCCGGCCGATCTCCCTTTCGTTGATGCGTGCCGCGCGCCCTTCCCTGCTGGCTGCACTGGCCCGGGTCCTGCCCGGCCCGATCCTGGTTATGACAGCCCACGCGGAACGGGCGCTCGCCTTGCGCGACGAAATCGCCGCTTGGGATCCGGAGATCGAACCGCTGATCTTTTCGGAGCCGACGCCGGTCTTCTATGAGCGGGCTCCCTGGGGACCGCGCACGGTACGCGAGCGGATCACCGCGCTTTCCCGACTGACGGAGCCGCAAAATGGGAAGCTCTACGTCGTCATCGCGCCGGCGCGCGCGCTGATTACGCCCAGCCTGCCCCCGCGGGATTTTCTCTCCGCTACCCGCGTGCTGCAAACCGGCCAGACCGCGCCGCCCGAAAAGCTCGTGCGCACCTGGGTGGACCAAGGCTACCGGCCGGAAAGCCTGGTGGTGGAACCGGGCCAGTTCAGCCGCCGCGGAGGAATTCTCGACGTCTGGCCGCCGTCGGATGGGAGCCCGACGCGCATCGAATTCTTCGGCGACCAGATCGAAACGCTGCGCCCGTTCGACCCGGCCACGCAACGCACCCATTCGAAAATAACGGCGCTGCGCATCACTCCCGCGCGCGAATTGCTGGCCCCCGATCTCGCCCGGGCGAAAGATCTGCCGCCGCCCGATCCGTCGGAAAGTTACCCCTCGGAATATTTAATCCCTTGGGCGTATCCGCCTTCGGGTTTGCTGGATTATCTTCCCGAAACGGGCATCGTCGCCGCGGAAGAATGGAACGAGCTGGGAGACGCCGTCGCCGACCTGGAAGAACACGCGCTGCTTCTGCGCCGCGAGGCGGAAGAGAGCGGCACCCTTTTGCCGTCTTCGCCCCGGGCCCACCTCACCTGGGACGATATCCGCGAGGCGACGGAAAGCCGGATCCTTTTACATCTGGGTGCGGGCGAGGAAGAAAGCATCGCCATCCCGCTGGGCGAATCCTTTTCCCCCGCCCCGCGCTTCGGCGGAGTGTTGAAATCGTTCGTCGAGCAGGCTCATCATCTGCGCCAGGAGAAGCAGCGGGTGGTGGTGATCTCGCGCCAGGCGGATCGCTTATTGGAAGTATGGAACGAGCAGCGGCCGGGAACCGGCTCGGTGTCCGCTCCGGTGGAATCCCCTCTCGCTCCGCCCGCGCAATCCGACCTGCTCTTCATCCACGGATCGCTTCAGGAGGGATTTTCCTTCCGCGACCTGCACCTCCTGACCGACAACGAAATCTTCGGATGGATCCGGCCCGAGCCGCGCCGCCGGCCGACGATCAAGGCGCTCCCGCCGGAGTCGGTTTTTGCCGACCTCAAACCCGGCGATTTTGTAGTCCACATCGAGTTCGGGATCGGCCTGTTCACCGGTCTGGTGCGGCACCTGGTGGACAACCTGGAGCGCGAATACCTGCAGGTGGAATTCGGCGACGGCGGCGTGGTTTTCGTCCCGATCCACCAAGCCGACCGGCTCACCCGCTACATCGGGGCCGACGAGCGGCCTCCCGCCCTCTCGCGGCTGGGATCGCCGGAATGGACTGCGGCCCGCGACCGGGCGCGGCGCGCCATCCTCGACGTGGCCCGCGACATGCTGGCCCTCTACGCGCAGCGCGAAGCCTCGCCGGGCAAAGCCTTCCCGCCGGACACGGCTTGGCAGCGCGAACTTGAAAGTTCGTTCCCCTACGTCGAGACGGAAGACCAGCTGCGCGCGATCGCCGAAGTGAAAACCGACATGGAGCGGCCGCGCCCGATGGACCGTCTGATCTGCGGCGATGTGGGATACGGCAAAACCGAGGTGGCCCTGCGCGCCGCCTTCAAGGCGGTGACCGACGGAGTGCAGGTGGCGGTACTGGTGCCCACCACGGTGCTGGCCCAGCAGCATTACCAGACTTTCTCGCAGCGGCTGGCGGCGTATCCTGTGAAAGTGGAGATGCTCTCGCGCTTCCGCACCCCCTCCGAGCAGGAAAAGATCCTGGCCCGGTTGGCGGCGGGCGACGTGGATATCCTCATCGGCACCCACCGCCTTCTCCAGCGCGACGTC
>Ga0187886_1004191_pt1 | contig 10450 bp, 8 predicted proteins | sample June2016WEW_20_1_FD_133001 | JGI IMG/M metagenome (GOLD analysis project Ga0187886, IMG submission 133001) | Peatland microbial communities from SPRUCE experiment site at the Marcell Experimental Forest, Minnesota, USA - June2016WEW_20_150 | ecosystem: Environmental > Terrestrial > Soil >... | reverse complement strand
TATTCCGTTTCTTTCATTGTTTGTAACATCAGTTATATTTGCTTTGGCGATACATTTTAATTCCACTTCGCTTGCTTTTATAATGGGCATAGATCAAACACAGCACCAGTTCATTCAATATGCTGGATGGATTCTTTGCATAGATGCGCTGACGGTGATTCCATTTGCTTCTCTGCGGATGGAACAGAAGGCGAAACGATTTGCTATGTTAAAAATTTTCAATATAACTGTGAATCTTCTTCTCAATCTTGTATTGATACTTGGTTTAGGCATGCATGCGGAAGGAGTTTTTCTCGCTAATTTAATAGCATCCGGTTTTACCTTCCTTGCGATGATCGGTATGGTGTTTCGAAGATTGACTTTCAAATTCCCGGCTGGATTATATAAAGAGATTCTTAAGTTTGGTCTTCCATATATCCCTGCTGGACTTGCAGGTATTGCGATGCAAGTGATCGATCGTCCAATTGTTAAAGCATTAACAAACGATGCGACGCTTGGAATCTACCAACTCAATTATCGACTTGGAATATTTATGATGCTCATTGTAGGGATGTTTGATTATGCTTGGCGTCCTTTTTTCCTCAATCATGCCAAAGATACAGATGCAAAACAGCTCTTCTCGAAAGTGTTCACCTATTTTGTAATAGGCGCAATGTCCATTTTTCTTATCATATCATTATTTATTGAAGACATCGTTCGGATGAAATTCTTTGGAAAACAATTCTTCCCGCCAATCTACTGGAAGGGCGTTGAAATAGTTCCGTGGGTGCTGCTGGCTTATGTTTTTACCGGTGCGTACGTTGTTTTTGTAGTCGGTGTATATCTTGAAAAGAAAACAAAATATCTTCCGTTTATTTCCGGCGCCGGTGCGTTGTTGAATGTTGGTGCAAACTTTTTTCTAATTCCGAGAATAGGAATTCTTGGAGCAGCGCTTTCAACATTATTAAGCTATATCGTGATGGCGGTGGGTATGTATTTTGCTTCTCAGCGGTTCTATCGAGTGAAATACGAATGGAATAAAGTTTTAAAGATTACCGGATCAGCGGCACTCATGTTTATAATATTTCGTTTGCTGCATTTGCAACCGCTTGATTCTGTTAGTATATTAGTGAAGATTGTACTAGTGGTCGCATTTGGAACCGCATTAGTATTTTTGAAGGTGATTGATTCAAGGGAGATGACTGAGATGAAGTCGATTATTCAGAGGGTATTTACTCGCCCCACCGATTCAAAGTCATTAGAAGAACCTTAATTCCGCTTCTCAATTATTTTTATTCAGATAATCAGCATGTGACTGCAGTATATTCTGCACAAATGCATTCATATGTTGATAATGTGATCCTTTCCAGTAGATTCGATCGCAAGCTGAGCATTGCTGGTATTCGTTGCACCAATCTTTTACCTTTTGTGGAATTTGTGAAAGTATCGCTTCTTTTTCCACAAGTTGAAGCTTAGAGTTACATTTGATGCAACGAGTAAATGGAGATGCCAAGCTATAAAGATCAAATCGCGTAAAAACTTCAATAAGTTGAAAATGTGGATCTGTATCCTTTATCAAATAGGCACGAGTGAGTGATTCGATATTTAATAACGACTTGCTTCTGCTTAAGAGTATCCGATTTTCGTTTCTAGAAATTGTAACGAGTGATTCCTTCGTCCAATTGTTTTGATAGAGTGTGTCGAAACCTAACATCCGTAAATAATTAGCGAGTTTTCCCAGATGCACATCAAGTATGAACTTTGGTTGACGAAGAGGATGGTCTCGTACTTTTGTGACAGATGTGATGTCGAAGTTCTCAAATATCGGATAGAAAGCGACCCGATCGTTTTCCTCCAAGTGGTACGATAAGCCGACTGGTTTGTTATTTACAAGGACTAAATCAATAAGGTCGGAAGGAATTCCGATTCCATCTGCTATGTCTTTTAAAAGTGTATTTGGAGGAAGAGATAAAGGGAAAGTGAGGAACTCCTGATTCGGCGGAAGGAAATCATTCAGCTCGGCATAACATCGAATAGAAACAAATGGCATCATTTCCTCAGACAATCTATATAGGATATCATAGGAATGTAGACGATTGCGTTATCACAAACGCTAATGTAACAACTATTACATCTGGAGTAATGGGAAGGAAATAGAAATTGTCGTTCCATTACCCTGTATGTTGCTTACGTGAATGTTGCCGCCGTGAATTTCCGTCAAACGTTTTGCAATCATTAATCCCAATCCCAGACCTTGCTGTTCATGTTGCTCCCGATTGAATTGCATGAACGTATGAACCCTCTTAATTTGATCTTCAGACATTCCGCGTCCATTGTCTTTAATTATTATTTGGCCCATTCCGTTTTCGCCGATAGTTAGAATTGTCACCTGCATACCGACAGTCGAAAACTTGAATGCATTGTCTATCAACTGTTGCAGTAATTGTTCTAAATATCGTTCAGAAATTCCAATAGCTATTGGAGAGAGATTCAAGACGAGGTCGGAGGTACGACTGTAAGAAGAAGAAAGCTTTTCTGCAACACGCTTAACAATCTGATGTGCTTTTTCAGAACCCATTTGGCGAGAGGCAGTAAGTTTCGCTTCGTCGTTTGGGAGGAGCAAGCATTGTGTGTAGATCCAAAATTTTTCTAAAGTCTGATTCATTCGCACAGCAGAATCAAACAATGACTGTGCAATGTCCTTAGTTTCTTCGGGCGTCATCTCTTTTGCTTGCGATTTTAGAAGCTCGGCTGATCCTAAAATTCCTGTCATCGGCGTTCGCAGTTCGTGCGGTAGTGCACGGGTAATATTTTCACTCAACTCATCAATTGCACGCTGCGATTCGTTTTTCCTCTGGTCAGCTTCCTCCAGACGGACTTGCACTGCTTTGACGAAATCATCCGCGTTAATTGGTTTGAGAATAAAATCACTGGCACCGAGATTCATCCCTTTACGGAGATGAGTGCGCGGATCTTCACCTGTCATGAAAATGAACGGAATGTGCGCAGTCGACTCGTGCTTGCGCAATTCTTCCAAAGTTTCAAATCCATCCAAGCCCGGCATTGTAATATCACAGACGATGAGATCTGGTATTATCTTTAATGCATGATCCACTCCTTCTTTTCCATCTGCAGCTTCTTCAACTTCATATCCAGCGAGTTCAAGCATTACACGGGCCACCATCCGCATGTCTGGCTCATCTTCAATGCACAAGATTCGTTTTGCCATGAGCAATTCTTCAGTTCTTTTTGATGCATTTATATATAGAGATTTACACTGTCGCACCATTTATGCGACAAATCTCTATTTTTAATATATAGGAATATATGCACCAAATATGCCAATAGAAAAGAGTTAGGAATTATATAAGGTAAAGTTAAAAAATAGGACGGCATAAGTAAAATGAAATAGATAGAAAAAAGGGAGAGGAAATGCTAATAATGGAAAAATGAAGAAGATACAGATATTGCTTGAAAAGCCTGTCTATTCTTACTCTGAAATATAGATTTTATCATTTCTTGACTTTTTTGGCAAGTTTATGTATCTTTTTCACTCAAAATTGAAAAAAAAGTATCATTTTTGTAAAAAATAGAGAGGATTTATAGGTAAAGCATGGCTTCGACTTCTGATTTTCGTATTGGTATGGTAATAATGTTTAATGGCGAATTACACAGGATTGAGGAATATATCCACCGGACTCCGGGTAATCTTCGTGCATTTGTTCAAGCGAAGCTTCGCAACCTTAGAAGTGGTCGAATAACAGAGACGCGCTTTCGATCTGGCGAGGAAGTGGAAGAAGTACGCGTTGAACAAAAGGAATTCCAATATCTCTTCCATGATGGTGCCAGTTATCAATTTATGGATAAACAGAGCTACGAGCAGATGCCAGTGGACGAAAAAGCCTTGGGCGAAGGTGCAAAATTTTTAAAGGAAGGTGAAACCGTCCAACTGCAAATGGTAGGTCTCGATATTGTTGGTGCAGAAATTCCACAACATGTGGAGTTGAAAGTAACAGAAACAGTGCCAGGTGTTAAAGGTGATACTGCTACCGGCGCTTTAAAACCTGCCACGGTAGAGACCGGTGCTAACATCAATGTACCGCTCTTTATTAACGAGGGCGATGTTATCCGAGTGGATACAAGAACAGGTAAATATTTAGAACGAGTGAACAGTTAACATTTACTTGTGATCACCTGCCCAAAGAAGAAATCCACTTAACTGAGATTATTTAATAACGGAGATATGATGAACCTTTCTTATATAAAGAAAATTATCAAGTTAGTTGAAAACAGTACAATCGACGAGTTAGAACTTGAAGAAGAGGGGACGAAAATCAAAGTTGCGCGCAATCGTAACTCGGGGGTCTTTGTACAGACTACAAATACTGCCCCAATGGTAGCACCACAAACAGTACCATCACATATTCTCCAACAGTCAGAATCAATTAATCCTGCATCACCGGGTGTTCCAACAGAATCAAAATATCATGAAGTTCGTTCTCCCATCGTAGGCACTTTTTATCGTGCTCCATCTCCCGATGCTGAACCGTATGTAGAAGTAGGGCAAACAGTACAGGTCGGTACGGTTATGTGTATTGTTGAAGCAATGAAATTGATGAATGAAATAGAATCGGATTGCAACGGCACTGTGGTGAAGATTATCGCAGAGAACGGCAAACCCGTCGAATATAACCAAGTTCTATTTCTGATTGAGAAGGCGGCGTGATTCATTCTCAGTCTGGAAACCGCACTCCTTTGTTTAAGAAAATCCTTATAGCAAACCGTGGTGAAATTGCACTACGTATCATTCGCGCAGCTCGTGAATTGGGAATTAAAACAGTTGCCGTTTACTCCGATGCTGATCGCGATTCACTTCACGTCAAGTTTGCCGATGAAGCTGTTTGTATTGGTCCGCCATCGAGCAAGCAGAGTTATCTCAATATTCCGCGACTGATTGCCGCCGCAGAAGTTACAAATGCTGATGCTATTCATCCTGGCTATGGCTTCCTAGCGGAAAATGCTAATTTCGCTGATATCTGCGCTTCTTCCGGCATCACATTTATTGGTCCTCGTCCGGATGCAATTACTTCAATGGGCGATAAAGCGCTTGCTAAAGAAACCATGAAAAAAGCGGGAGTGCCGGTTGTTCCAGGAAGTGAAGGAACTATTTCAGGTCTTGATGACGCAAAAAAGATTTCACAAAAAATTGGTCTTCCTGTTATCATTAAAGCAACAGCAGGCGGTGGTGGAAGAGGCATGCGCATTGTCCGCTCGTTAGAAGACTTTGAAAACGCTTTCCTTACAGCAAGCCATGAAGCGGAAACTGCCTTTGGGAATGCAGCTGTCTACATTGAAAAATATATTGAAGAGCCGCGCCATGTTGAAATTCAGATTATGGGTGATAAGTACGGCACGATAGTGCATTTTGGCGAGCGCGATTGCAGTGTTCAGCGAAGGCATCAAAAGTTAGTTGAAGAATCGCCATCACCAGCACTTACACCAGAACTTCGCGAAGCGATGGGTATTGCGGCAGTGAAGGGTGCAAAGAGCGTCAAATATATTGGAGCAGGTACAGTGGAATTCTTGCTAGATAAAGACAAAAATTTTTATTTTATGGAGATGAACACTCGTATTCAAGTTGAACATCCTGTTTCAGAAGAGGTAATGGGAGTAGATTTATTGAAACTTCAGATCCAAATGGCGGCTGGAGAGAGGCTTAAAAAAACTCAAGCTAAACCGCAATGGCATGCAATAGAATGCCGAATCAATGCAGAAGACCCGGCAATGGAATTCCGGCCAAGCCCAGGTAAAATTACAAGTCTGCATTTTCCCGGCGGTTTTGGTGTGCGCGTAGATACGCATATATATGCCGGATATGTTATTCCACCTTACTACGATTCGTTAATTGCTAAGCTGATTGTGAAAGCTAAAACGAGGGATGATGCAATTACTAAAATGTACTACGCACTTGATGAATTTATCATAGAAGGAATCAAGACAACAATTCCGTTTCACAAGAAGTTGATGATGAACGATAAGTTCCGAAGCGGTGACTTCGATACAAAATTTGTTGAATCATTTGTGTTTGAAGATTAATTTTTAGACATTCAGCAAAGAATTTCATTGTGATATTTGCAGTGTTTCATTGGCAACGGGAAAATAACATCACCAAAAAATCATTTCTATGTGTAGGAGGCTGCAATGAACTTCCCTGAAAATGTGAAATATACATCCGACCATGAATGGATTCGAGTTGAAGGACAATATGGCTGGGTTGGAATTACAGATTATGCCCAAAGTGAATTAGGAGATATTGTTTATATCGAACTACCTGCTATAGCGACAAAAGTAGAAAAAGGTAAATCATTCGGAACGATTGAAGCTGTAAAAGCCGTTTCCGATTTGTTTGCACCCGTTGCCGGTGAAGTGGTTGAAATTAACACAGAGATGAAAAACCATCCGGAAGATGTGAATAAGGATCCATACGATAAGGGATGGATGGTAAAGATCAAGATCACCGATCCTGCGCAATTGGATACTCTTCTGGATGTACAAGCATACAAAACGCTTATAGGAAAGTAGTCCACACAGAGTGATAATTGAATCCGCAGCAACAATCATTGAGCACGATTTGCTTGAATCTCTTCAGCAATTTGCCTAATCGAAATCAACGTCGGATTATTTTTGTTTTAACGAAGTAAACGGATTGGAATCAAAGAAATTCATGATAGCTGCCAAAGCAAACAGACCTTATTTTACGGAACAAAGTTAAGTCCCTCTAATCTGAATTTTATAAAATTATCTAGTCCTTTGTCTGAAACATGATTTTCTAATTAAATTTGGAATATCTAAACTATATTCCATAGAGCACTCTTGAAGCCCAACCATATTATCCCTATTTTATTTTCAATATCATTACTTACATTCTCTTGGAAATCAATGCATGAAATCTTTCAAAGAACGGCTTCAAAACGAAATCATTGTATTTGATGGTGGTACGGGAACCTATCTCTACGATAAAGGCGTCTTCATCAATCGATGTTTTGAAGAATTAAATATAACCAATCCGGAATTGGTAAAAGAAGTACATCGAGATTATATCAATGCCGGTGCCGATGTAATTGAGACGAATACGTTCGGTGCAAACAGATACCGGCTTGCAGTACACGGGCTTGAATCAAAAGTGTACGAACTCAATTATAAAAGTGCACAGTTAGCAAAATCGATTGCAAAAGATAATATATTTGTAGCTGGAGCAGTTGGTCCGCTTGGTATTCAAATTGAACCATTTGGGAAAATCTCATACGATGAAGCGAAGGATTCTTTTACAAAACAAGTCAAGGGATTGCTAGATGGTGGAGTTGATATTATTATTTTCGAAACATTTAGTATGATAGAGGAAATTGTACAAGGCGTGCGTGCTGTACGCGAGCTGAATACAGATATTCCCATCATTGCACAGGTCACGATTAATAGCGAAGACGGCTTGCTTTCAGGCGAGACACTGGAAAGATTTGTCAAGACAATTTCTCAATATCAAGTCGATGCGATTGGAATGAATTGTTCAGAAGGCCCCAAACTTATGTTGGAATCGCTTGAACGTCTGCGGGAACTGACAACACTTCCGCTTTCTGTTCAGCCAAATGCCGGACTTCCTCAAAGTATTGGCGGCAGAAATCTTTATATGACTTCGCCGGAATATATGGCAGAATATGCCAAACGATTTATACAAACTGGTGCATCCATTGTCGGGGGATGTTGTGGAACGAATCCATCCCATATCAAAGCAATTCGCCGTGCTGTACAAGCATTACAGCCGGCAAAGAGAATGGATGTAAAAAGTGAATCGCTCTATATAGAAAAACCTGCGGAAGTCCGCGTCTGTCCGAAAGAAGAAAAGTCACGCTTGTCCAAGATGCTTGTAGAAGGAAAGTTTGTGAAATTAGTTGAGCTCGTTTCGCCCAAAGGAATCTCTGTGGAAAAAGAAATTGCTAAAGCATGGACATTATTTGAGCATGGAATCGATGCCATTAATATTCCAGATGGACCTCGCGCATCGGCACGGATGTCGGCTTTGGCAATGGCAGTGCAGATTCACAACAAAGTTGGTATTGAACCGGTACTTCATATCGCCTGCCGCGACCGAAACATTATAGGAATGCAATCGGACTTATTAGGCGCGTGGGCACTTGGCATTCGTAATATTCTTGCAATCACCGGTGATCCTCCGAAACTTGGAAATTATCCAGATGCTACTGCCGTATTTGATGTTGACTCTATCGGATTGACAAATCTTATTAATCGGCTTAATCATGGATTAGATTTCGCAAATAATCCTATTGGCGAACCAACTGGATTTTTAATTGCCGTTGGTGTAAATCCTGGTGCCATTAATCTCGATGAAGAACTGCGTCGTCTTGATTGGAAAATTCAAGCGGGTGCTGAATATATGATTACGCAGCCGGTTTTTGACTTACGCATCCTTGAAAAGTTTCTTAAAAGAATAGAATATATAAAGTTGCCGATTCTCTGCGGCATCTGGCCGCTGGTTTCATTCCGAAATGCAGAATTCATGAACAACGAAGTACCGGGTGCCTCTGTACCGGCTGAGATTCTAGAACGAATGCGCAACACAAAATCAAAAGAAGAAGCTTTTTTTGAAGGAATTAAAATTGCAAAAGAGACATATCAACATGTGCGCTCTGAAGTGAACGGAGTCCAACTTGCTGCACCACTTGGCAGAATCGATGCTGTTATAATGATGCTTGAGGAGTGATAAAAAGTTTGGAGTAATAAGTTAAAAGTATTGAGTGGTAGAAATTAAAAGGGAGAATATGAAATAGTTGCTGGCATATTCACTGTTCATCACCTGGAGTGTATTGATCAAAGTGTGTCCCTTCATTTGATACATTCTTGTGCTATTAAGGACTCCGCCGATACTGATGAAATTGTTATCACCATTGAGCAAATCAGCTCAATCACATAGACTATAAATATTTCTAAATAAAAAGCTCATCGAATTCATTGCTTTGCTCATTGACCTGAGTATAAACAACTGAAAAAAACGTTGAAAATAAAAGGGCGGACAACAAAAAATAAAGCATACTTCTTTTCATTGGAACCTCCGTTAAATTATGAATATTGAAAATATAATACTCATTAAGCGCTAAAGTTTTAAAACAAAGTGCTATTTAAATTGTGCAAAAGGTATCAGCAGAGGGATGATTTGTTATTAGGATATACCTTATTCCGATTTTAGTAATAATATTACTCGAAGTTGGTTAAGGGCGTTCGGAGTTTGAGAAAATAAATAGCCTCCCCCGTGATGACTGGGCTTTATGTATATGGATACTTCTCGAGATTATTTTAAGAGGATCATTTTCTTCGTATTCACGAACCGATTATTCGGATTAGTCATATCTGCAGCCAATATTTAGAAATCTTCTATGTTATTTCTTGTTTTTTTGAGAGTAATATTGTAACCATCCAGGACAAAGCATGCCCATTCCACTATAACTAAGCATAAAATAATCTGCTGCCGGAATGTTTTGGAGTGTAATTGAATTCTTGTATTTACTGCCTTTAACAGGAAATTCCCACCTAAAAAATATATTATTTTCTTCTGAATTAATCTTGGTCGGATTACCATATTTAGCACGGAACAATTCATATATTTCTTCAAAAAGTTCTACTTTAGAATGGAACACTAATTTACTTGATTCAAACCTTCCCTTTAGCGGAGATTCCATAAGAATACAAGTGTCAGCTTTATATACTCCCATTGAAAAACCTGTAAAGTAAAGATTATCACAGTCACTTTGGCGAATAAATTTTACCCCAGGTTTTTGTAAAAGCAACTTTTTTGCAGTTTCCATTTTTATCCCAAATGGAATATTAAGAAAACCGGTAAGAGACGTTTGAGCGGTTGAAGTATCTAAATAAAATGTAACCATCACTAGGAGAGATATTAAGTAGCGAGTCTGATTTTTCATAGTACCTCTTAATATAATGCTGTGCTGACCTCTGTTGCTAAAATTATTTACTATTTTCATTGGTATATCAAATCTCTGTATATAAAATTGCTGTTTTATTTGAATAAAAATATCAGAAAAGGGAGGATTAATAGGTAGGAAAAACCCTACTCTGATTATTGCTGCAATATTATTCGAAGCACATGAAGGGTGATTAGAGGCCAAGGAGATAAAAAAAGCCTCACCAGTGATTATGGGGCCTTCCAAACTTTAATTATTATCAATTGATATACTATCGCAATAGTAGCATCTTCTTCATTGCTACGAATCGCTTATTAGAATTCCTCGCCTTGCTAGAAAAGCGAGCATCATGTTGCCATTTGATGAAAGATACCCACCTTATCCTGACTTATCGAGATATTTTAGTTATTAAGAACTACAGCTCCTCAAATATAACTTGCGACTAGAGAAAGGAAAATTTATGAGTTAAAAGCAATTAT
>Ga0187886_1004189_pt1 | contig 10451 bp, 9 predicted proteins | sample June2016WEW_20_1_FD_133001 | JGI IMG/M metagenome (GOLD analysis project Ga0187886, IMG submission 133001) | Peatland microbial communities from SPRUCE experiment site at the Marcell Experimental Forest, Minnesota, USA - June2016WEW_20_150 | ecosystem: Environmental > Terrestrial > Soil >... | reverse complement strand
TGCGCATCGCATTTCTCTCCGGCTCCGTGACGGGCGATCCGCGCAGCCTCCTTCTGGAGGCGCTCGAGGCCGGGGAGGTGGACCTGCTCTTCGGCACGCACGCGCTCTTCTCCGAAGAGGTCACGTTCAAGGACCTCGGGCTGGTGATCGTGGACGAGCAGCACCGCTTCGGAGTGCTCCAGCGCCAGGCGCTGCTGAAAAAGGGGACCAGCCCCGACCTCCTCCTGATGACCGCCACGCCGATCCCGAGGACCCTTGCGCTCACCGCGTTCGGCGACCTCGATGTCTCTTCAATCCGCACCATGCCGGCCGGCCGGCGCCCGGTGATCACCCACCTCGCGCGGGAAGGAAACGAGGAGAAGGTCTACCGTCGGGTCCGCGAGGAGATTTCCCTCGGGAGGCAGGCCTATTTCGTGTACCCTCTCATCGAGGAGTCGGAGGCGCTCGATGTGAAGGACGCGGAATCCGCCTTCCGCATTCTTCAGTACCAGGTCTACCCGGGAATCCCGATGGCCCTGATCCACTCCCGTGTCGAGGAGGAGGAGAAGGAATCCGCCATGGCGAGATTCGCGGCGGGAAACGTGAAGATCCTCGTGGCAACGAGCGTCGTGGAGGTCGGGGTCGACGTCGCCAATGCCAGCTGCATGGTCGTCGAGCATGCGGAGCGCTTCGGCCTGTCCACCCTGCACCAGCTCCGAGGGAGGGTCGGCCGCGGGTCCGACCAGTCCTACGCCTTCCTCGTGTACGGAAAGAAGCTCACACCGGAAGGCGTGGAGCGGCTGAAGATCATGATGGAGACCACGGACGGGTTCACCATCGCGGAGCGCGACATGCGCCTGCGCGGCCCCGGGGAGCTTCTGGGCGTGCGGCAGAGCGGGTTCCTGAACTTCCGAGTCGCGGACCTGCTTCTGCATGGGACCCTCCTCTTCCAGGCCCGGGACGATGCGAAGCGCCTCCTTGCCGAGGACCCGGGGTTCCTTCAGCCGACGAACATGGTGGTCGCACGGGTCCTCGCGCTGTCCGCAGCATCGCCGGCAGCGGATGGGGCCGCATCGGCGGTCGAGGGAGGGTGAGGTGAGGATCACCGGCGGCCTGTATCGGGGCCGCACGATTCTCTGTCCGCCGGGAGTGATCCGGCCTTCCATGGACAGGATGAGGCAGTCTCTCTTCTCGATCCTCGGGGATCTGCAGGGCGTGTCCTTCCTCGACCTGTTCAGCGGGACGGGAATCCTCGGAGTAGAAGCTGCCTCGCGAGGGGCCGAACCTGTCCTCCTTGTGGAAAAGGACCCGCGGAAGAAGGCCGTCATCCGGAAGAACATCAGCTTCGTCGAATCCGGGATCGACCTTGTGATCTCCCCGGTGGAGCGCTTTCTCCGCGTCAACCAGCGGTCGTGGGACATCGTGTTCCTCGACCCGCCCTTCGACATGGAGGGCAAGGGCGCCGTCCTCGATTCCGCCTGCACGCCCCCCCACCTCGCCCCGGGAGGGCTTGCGATCATGCACCTGCATTCGGCGGAGAAGCTCGCCACAGAGAGGGACAGCCTGGAGCTGGTGGACCGGAGGGCCTACGGGCAGTCGCTCCTGCTTTTTTTCAGGCGCCGGGAAGGATCAGCTTGACGCGTCAGGGGCGCTTCTGGTAACGTACGGCGAACCGGGTATCTGGTTTGGAAAGGCTTCCCCAGGCTCCCGCCGCCTGTTGCACAGTCCAAATGTCGCCAGGAGCGACCGGGCTGCCGCCTGGGGCCCCGTTCGCACGGGATTTCGTTTGAGCGTTCCCCATCGCTCCCGCCGCCTGCTACGCAGTCGGCTGCCGCGGTCACGGTACTCCGTGACATTTGCGATGGGGCCCTGATCGCACGGAGTACCGTGCTTGCCCTTGTAGCTCAGTTGGTAGAGCACGTCCTTGGTAAGGACGGGGTCACCGGTTCAAATCCGGTCGAGGGCTCGACACACGCCGCGCGGCGAACTCAGCGGACACGGCGCGAGGGAATAGAGTATTTGCGCATCCGCAACCACGCACGCGTGGCTGCCCGCGAGAGCCGGCGCCCGCTTGACACATTGAAGGCAAAATGTGTAAATTCGCGCTTCAACCACCTGCAGGGAGACCCATATGGCCAAAGGAAAAGCGAAAAATCTGGAACTCATAGCTCTGCAATGCACCGAGTGCGACAGGCGCAACTATACGACCACGAAGAATCGCAAGAATACCCAGGGAAAGCTGGAGTTCAACAAGTACTGCAAGTGGGACAGGAAGCATACGCTCCACAAGGAAGCGAAGGTAAAGTAGGGTTCATCTCCATAGGCCAGTAGCTCTAATGGTAGAGCGCCGGTCTCCAAAACCGGATGTTGCGGGTTCGAGTCCTGCCTGGCCTGAACCGGGATGGGAAGAGCCGAGGGACGGAGGAAATGAGAAGAATCATCCTGTTCTTTCAGGAAAGCTTTGCGGAGCTCAGGAAGGTGACGTGGCCCAGCCGTGACGAGGCCGTGGCGTCGACCAAGGTCGTGCTGGTCTCTACGCTCCTCATCGCCGGGATGCTCGGCCTCGTCGACTTCATCCTGTTCAAGCTCGTCGACTGGCTCTTCTAGGCGCGAGGCGGCATGTCAAAAGCGTGGTACGTCCTGCATACCTACTCGGGGTATGAGAACAAGGTCCAGAAGCACGTGCGGATGCTCGTGGACAAGGGCACGCTGAAGGACCACGTCTTCGACGTGAAGGTCCCTTCCGAGGAAGTCGTCGAGGTGAAGGACGGACACAAGAGGGTGTCCTCCAAGAAGTTCCTCCCCGGGTACATCATGATGGAAATGGACCTGCCCGACCCGGGGTGGAAAGAGGTGTGCCAGGAGATCCGCAAGATCCCGGGCGTCACCGGGTTCGTGGGCTCGAGCAGGAACCAGAAGCCCCAGCCCATTTCCCAGGACGAGGCACGCGGCATCCTCCAGAAGGCCGGAGAGATCAAGGCGGACCGCATCCTGAAACCGCGGCAGAGCTTCTCCGTCGGTGAGATGGTGCGGATCATCGACGGCCCCTTCGATTCGTTCACCGGCAGCATCGAAGAGGTGAACACGGAGAAGGGAAAGCTGCGGGTGATGGTGGGAATTTTCGGAAGGTCGACCCCGGTGGAGGTCGATTTCCTGCAGGTGGAGAAGATCTAGGGGCGTGGAGTGCGATGGCCAGTCTGCCACCGGTGGACGCGGCCTCACATATCGCGCTGCGCGCGATGAGGGCTTGAGCGGGCGCCGTTCGCGCTCGCAATGTCATGAAGGAACCCTCTTGGGGCTCGCTTCCGCCGAAGGCGGAGTTGAGCCCGATTGGGAGTTCGGGTGCGGCGCACCAGCGACGCGCGCGGGCGATGGTACCACGGAGGTAGAGGCAAGATGGCAAAGAAGACAGTCAAGGCAATCGTCAAGCTGCAGGTGCCGGCCGGCAAGGCCACCCCGGCCCCGCCGGTGGGACCGGCGCTGGGCCCCCACGGGGTGCAGGCGGCGCAGTTCTGCCAGCAGTTCAACGAGAGGACCCGCAAGCAGGAAGAGGGCGTGCTCATTCCGGTGGTTATCACGATCTACACGGACAAGAGCTTCACCTTCATCACCAAGACGCCGCCCGCCGCGGTCCTGATCAAGAAGGCGCTGGGCCTGGAAAAGGGAAGCGGAGAGCCGAACAAGACCAAGGTCGGGGCGCTCACCCGGGACAAGCTGCGGGCGATCGCGGAGCAGAAGATGCCGGATCTCACGGCCAAGGACATAGAGGCGGCGATGAAGATCATCGCCGGCACCGCCCGCAGCATGGGCGTGACGGTGGAGGGCTAGCGGCATGACGCATGGGAAGAAATACCGGGCCTCCGTCCAGAAGTTCGACCGCATGGAGGCCTACCCCCTGGAGAAGGCGGTGGACCTCGTGAAGGAGATGGCCTACGCGAAGTTCGACGAGACCGTCGAAGTCTCCATGAAGCTCAACATCAAGAGCAAGCACACCATCCGCGACGTGATGGCGCTGCCCCACCTCTTCGGCAAGGACAAGCAGATCCTGGTCTTCGCCAAGGGCGACAAGGCGGAAGAGGCGCGCAAGGCGGGGGCCGCGTTCGTCGGGGACAACGACCTCATTGAGAAGATCAAGGGCGGCTGGCTGGACTTCGACATCGCCGTGGCGACCCCGGACATGATGAAGGACGTCGGCAAGCTCGGCCAGATCCTGGGACGCCGGGGGTTGATGCCCAACCCGAAGACCCAGACGGTCACCTTCAACATCAAGGAGGCCCTGGACGAGCTGAAGAAGGGCCGCGTCGAGTACCGGGCGGACAAGGGGGGCGTGGTGCACCTGGCGGTGGCCAAGCTTTCCATGGGCAAGGAGCAGATCACGGCGAACGCGGCCGCCTTCATCCAGGAGGTGGTGCGCAAGAGGCCGGCGGACCTGAAGGGGGACTACGTGCAGTCCATCGTTCTCTCCTCCACGATGGGACCCGGCGTCCGTCTCTCACCGAAAGACAAGGCATTCGTCGCCTAAGGAGCGCAGAAACAATGGCACAGACCACGAAGAAGATTCAGCAGTACAAGACGGATGCGGTGAACAAGCTGAAGGAGCACTTCACGGCGGCGCCGGACCTCATCTTCTCTGATTTTCGCGGGCTCAGCTTTCCGCAGATGATCGACCTTCGCGCGAAGCTCACGGAGAAGGGGACCGCGTACCGGGTGGTGCGCAACTCGTTTGCCCGCATCGCGATGAAGGAAGCCGGCCTCCCCGACGCCTCCTCGTGGCTCGAGGGTCCGACCGCCCTTGCATTCCTCGGCGCCGATCCCAGCCCCGCGGCGAAGATCATGATAGATTTCACCAGGGGCGCGCCGCTCACCATCAAGGGCGGCGTGATCAGCGGCAAGCTCTTTTCGGCGAAAGAGATCGAGGCGCTGTCCCGGCTCCCCGGACGCCTGGACCTCCTGGCGTCCCTCATGGGGACGATGAACGCGCCCCTGCGGAACATGATGTACGCGATGAACGGCGTTGCCTCCAAGCTCGTGCGGACGCTTGCGGCGGTTGCCGAAAAGAAGGAGAAGGACGCACATTAGCGGAACCAGTCTTCACAGCTCAGCCAGCTGGTCCGCGAAAACTCAACACGAAAGGAGAAGATAAATGGCAGCACTCACAAAGGAACAGATTCTGGACGGGATCGCTTCCATGACGGTCCTCGAGGTCTCCGAGCTCGTCAAGGCGATGGAGGAGAAGTTCGGCGTCACGGCGGCTGCGCCGGTGGCGATGGCGGCGGGGCCCGCGGCCGCGGCGGCAGGCCCGGCGGCGGAAGAGCAGACGGAGTTTACCGTCATTCTGAAGAGCTACGACGATGCGAAGAAGATCCCGGTGATCAAGGAAGTGCGCACCATCACCGGGCTCGGATTGAAGGAAGCCAAGGATCTGGTGGAAGCGGGAGGCAAGACTCTCAAGGAGAACGTCTCCAAGGAGGAAGCCGCGAAAATCAAGCAGCAGCTCGAGGCGGCCGGCGCGGTTGTCGAGGTCCAGTAACGCCCGAGCGCACCGCGGGGCTGCCGAGGTGACGAGGCGGCGTCCGTGTCCATCTGTATGTACTCACGAACGAGCCACCGGAGACCGGCGTCCACGGTGGTCTATTCTTTGGCAGGGGGTCTGAATGAACCTGGACAAAACCAAGAAGATCAAGCGGATTCTTTTTGGCAGGGGCTACGAGGATGTCATGGAGATCCCGAATCTCGTCGACATCCAGCTGGCCTCCTACGAGCGTTTCCTCCAGAGGAAAACCCTGCTGAAGGGCGAGCCTCCACTGAAGCAGGGGCTGGAGGAGGTCTTCCAGTCTACGTTTCCCATCGAAAGCCCCAACGGCGACATGCTCCTGGAATACTGCGGGTTCACCCTTGATGAACCGAACATCAAGTTCGGCGAGCAGGAGTGCAAGCAGAAGGGGCTCACCTACGCCATTCCCCTCAAGGCGAAGATCAATCTCATCTTCCTGAACACGGGCGAGATCAGGCAGAAAGAGATCTACATGGGCGACATCCCCATCATGACGGACAAGGGGACATTCGTCGTCAACGGCGCCGAGCGGGTCGTGGTGAGCCAGATCCACCGCTCACCCGGCGTCATCTTTTCCCACGAGAAGGGCGTGTATTCCTCCCGCATCATTCCCTATCGCGGCTCCTGGCTCGAATTCGAGATCGACCAGAAGAAGGAGCTGATCTACGCGAAGATCGACCGCAAGAAGAGGATCCTCGCCACGATCTTCCTCCGCGCGCTGGGCTACGAGACGCGCGAGTCGATCATCGAGCTATTCTACCGTGTGCAGAAGGTGAAGATCACCGACACCCGGGAGGACAAGGAGAAGCTGGTCGGCCGCAACTTCGCGCGCGGAGTGAGCGTCAAGGACGGGGCTGCGGAGAAGAAGCTTTACCGGGCCGGCGACAAGATCCACCCCCACGACGTGGAGGAGCTCGTGCACGCCGGGGTGAAGGAAATCCACGTCATCGATTTCGAGCACGAGAGCTCCCTGCATTCCCCCATCATCCTGAACTGCTTCGAGCGCGAGGAAATGAAGTTCACCAAGGACGCGCCCGAGCAGGACGAGATCTCCAAGGATGACGCTATCCTGCGCGTGTACTCGGTGATCAAGCCGGGGGAGCCCATCACGATCGAGAACGCGGAGAAGGACCCCCACTCGATGTTTTTCTCCAGCCGCCGCTACGACCTGGGGCGCGTGGGCCGCTACAAGCTGAATAAGAAGTTCGACTACAAGGAGCTGGTGAAGACGCACACCCTGATCAAGGAAGACATTATCAACACGATGACGTGGCTGATCCGGGTGTACATCGGCGAGATGAACGTCGACGACATCGATCACCTGGGAAACCGGCGAGTGCGGTCCGTCGGCGAGCTGCTCACCAACCAGCTCAAGGTCGCCTTCACCCGCATGGAGCGGATCGCCAAGGAGCGCATGTCGCTGAAGGAAGCGGACACGATCAAGCCGCAGGACCTGATCTCCATCAAGCCGATCGTCGCGACGATCAAGGAGTTCTTCGGCTCCAGCCAGCTCTCCCAGTTCATGGACCAGGTCAACCCGCTGGCCGAGCTCACCCACAAGCGGAGGCTCAACGCCCTCGGCCCCGGCGGCCTCTCCCGCGACCGGGCGGGATTCGAGGTCCGCGACGTGCATTACACCCATTACGGCAGGATGTGCCCGATCGAGACCCCTGAAGGCCCGAACATCGGCCTCATCGTCTCCCTGGCCAACTACACCCGGGTCAACGAGTACGGGTTCCTGGAGACTCCGTACCGCAAGGTAAAGAGCGGGAAGGTGACGAACGAGATCGAGTATCTCTCCGCCATGGACGAGGAGCGGTTCCACATCGCGCAGGCCAACGCTCCCCTCTCGGCCAAGGGCGAGTTCCAGGAGAAGCAGGTCTCGGTGAGGAAGGGCGGTGACTACATCACCCGCGGACCCGAGGACATCCAGTACATGGACGTCTCTCCGAAGCAGATCATCTCGGTATCCGCCTCCCTCATTCCCTTCCTCGAGCACGATGACGCCAACCGCGCCCTCATGGGATCCAACATGCAGCGCCAAGCGGTGCCCCTGATCTCCCCTGAGCCCCCCCGCGTCGGAACGGGCATGGAGGGCAGGACGGCGTACGATTCCGGCGTCGTGGTCATCGCACGGCGCTCAGGTGTTGTGTCGTACGTCACCTCCGTCGAGATCCGCATCAAGCCGGACGAGGCGAAGAGGGAAGAGGACATCTACCCGCTGCTGAAGTACCAGAGGACCAACCAGGATACCTGCTACACGCAGAAGCCGATCGTGCTCCCCGGGCAGAAGATCGATGCCGGGGACGTGATCGCCGACGGACCTGCCACTTTCCAGGGCGAGCTGGCGCTGGGGAGAAACCTCCTGTGCGCGTTCATGCCCTGGAACGGGTACAATTACGAGGACGCCATCCTCGTTTCGGAGAAGGTCGTCCAGGACGACGCCTTCAGCTCCATCCACATCAAGGAGTTCTCGGTCGATGTTCGGGAGACGAAGCTCGGGCCCGAGAAGATCACGCGTGATATCCCCAACACCAACGAGCACGCCTTCGAACAGCTGGATGAGGAGGGGATCATCCGCGTAGGGGCCTCGGTGAAGGCGGGATCGATTCTCGTCGGCAAGGTGACGCCGAAGTCCGAGACCGACTCGACTCCCGAGTTCAAGCTCTTGAACTCGATCTTCGGCGAAAAGGCGAAGGAGGTCCGCGACACTTCTCTTCGCGTTCCCCACGGCGTGGAGGGTACGATCATCGACGTGCAGCGCCTGAGGCGGAACAACGGCGACGAGCTGGACCCCGGGGTGGAAGAGGTCGTGAAGGTGCTCATCGCCGCCAAGCGCAAGCTCCAGGAGGGCGACAAGCTGGCAGGCCGGCACGGCAACAAGGGAGTTGTCGCGCGGGTCCTTCCCATGGAAGAGATGCCCTACATGGAGGATGGCACGCCCATCGACATCATCCTCAACCCCCTCGGCGTCCCCTCCCGCATGAACCTCGGGCAGATCATGGAGACCGAGCTGGGCTGGGCGGGCACAGCGCTGGACGAGTGGTACTCGACCCCCGTTTTCCAATCAGCGTCCAACGAGATGATCGAGGCGAAGCTCAAGGAGGCGGGCCTCCCGACCTCGTCGAAGGTGACGCTGATGGACGGACACAGCGGCGAGCCCTTCGAAAACCAGATCACGTGCGGCACGATCTACATCCTGAAGCTCCACCACCTGGTGGACGACAAGATGCACGCGCGCTCCACGGGCCCCTATTCGCTGGTCACGCAGCAGCCCCTGGGCGGCAAGGCGCAGTTCGGCGGCCAGAGGCTGGGAGAGATGGAGGTCTGGGCGTTGGAGGCCTACGGGGCGGCGAACACCCTGCAGGAGCTCCTCACGATCAAGAGCGACGACATGATGGGCCGTGCCAAGATCTACGAGAGCATCGTGAAGGGTGAGGTGTCCACGGCGCCGGACATCCCCGAATCATTCAACGTGCTCGTACAGGAAATGCGCGGGCTCGCGCTTGACGTGAGCATCTTCGACTTGAAGAACAAGCAGATCGCGCTCACCGAGCGCGACGAAGAGCTCATCGACCGCCAGATGTCAAGATTTTAGCTCTGTGGCCGCGAAGCGGACGCATTTGAACCTGTGGCCGCGAAGCGGACGCATTTGAACCTGTGGCCGCGAAGCGGACGCATTTGAACCTGCGGCCGCAGAGCGGACGCATTTGAACCTGTGGCCGCAGAGCGGACGCAGTAGGAGGCAGAGATGCGGGACCTGCAGGATTTCGATCACATATTGATCAAGCTCGCCTCGCCGGACCAGATCCGTGCGTGGTCCTACGGCGAGGTGAAGAAGCCCGAGACCATCAACTACCGGACCCTCCGGCCCGAGAAGGACGGCCTTTTCTGCGAGCGCATATTCGGCACCACCAAGGAATGGGAGTGCTACTGCGGCAAGTTCAAGTCCATCCGCTACAAGGGAGTGATCTGCGACCGCTGCGGCGTCGAGGTCACCCACTTCAAGGTCCGGCGGGAACGCATGGGCCACATCGAGCTGGCCGCGCCGGTGGCGCACATCTGGTACTACCGCTCCGTGCCCTCCCGCATCGGGCTGTTCCTGGACCTGCAGATCGCGGCGCTCCGTTCGATTCTCTTCTATGAAAAGTACATCGTGATCGATCCAGGCGATACTGAGCTGAAGCGGATGCAGATCCTCCTGGAAGAGGAGTACCTGGAAGCCCGCGAGCGCTACGGCATGTCCTTCACCGCGGGGATGGGCGCCGAGGCGATCCGAACGCTGCTGGAGTCCATGGACATCGACACCCTGGCCGAAGAGCTGCGGAGGAAGATGATCGACAAGGGCGCCAAGGCGGACAAGCGCCTGCTGAAGCGCATCGAGCTGATCGAGAAGTTCCGGGCTTCCACCAACAAGCCCGAATGGATGATCCTGGAAGTCATCCCCGTGATCCCCCCCGAGCTGCGCCCCATGGTCCAACTGGATGGCGGCCGGTTTGCGACGTCCGACCTGAACGACCTCTACCGGCGGGTGATCAACCGGAACAACCGCCTCAAGCGGCTCCTGGCCCTGAACGCCCCCGACATCATCATCAGGAACGAGAAGAGGATGCTGCAGGAGGCGGTGGACGCCCTGTTCGACAATTCCAAGAAGAAGAGGGTGGTGAAGGGCGCGGCCAACCGGCCGTTGAAATCCCTCTCCGACATGCTGAAGGGGAAGCAGGGACGTTTCCGCCAGAACCTGCTCGGCAAGCGCGTCGACTACTCGGGCCGCTCAGTTATCGTGGTCGGCCCGGAGCTGAAGCTGCACCAGTGCGGGCTCCCGTCCAAGATGGCGCTGGAGCTGTTCAAGCCTTTCATCATGCGCAAGCTCGTGCAGAAGGACGTGGTGTACAACATCAAGAAGGCCAAGACACTC
>Ga0187886_1004187_pt1 | contig 10455 bp, 11 predicted proteins | sample June2016WEW_20_1_FD_133001 | JGI IMG/M metagenome (GOLD analysis project Ga0187886, IMG submission 133001) | Peatland microbial communities from SPRUCE experiment site at the Marcell Experimental Forest, Minnesota, USA - June2016WEW_20_150 | ecosystem: Environmental > Terrestrial > Soil >... | reverse complement strand
CGCTCCGGCATATCTTGCGGCGTGCGGCTCGCGCGCGAGGGGCATGACAGCCTTCGAGAGTGTCGAGTCGACAAAAAGCTGGTCCAGCGCCTGCTTGAAGTTGAAGTCGTTGAGACTCTTTTTCACCTCGTCGAGCTTCTTTGTGAGCTCGGTCTTCTTGTTGGGATCTTTGAACATGGTGGCAGGGAGCGTGCTGATCATGCCCTGCTGGCCCTTGAGTTCATCTTTGATAGTGGCTTGCGTCCCCACGATGTGCACCGTCACCGTGGCTGGCTTACTGCCCCTAAGTAGTCTGTTAAGACGAGCTGCACGCGCCGCGCCTTTAGTATTGCGCCAGCAACGCCTTTCGCACTTCCTGCGCGTTTTCCTTAGTCGTCAGCACTTCGACAAGGTCGAGGGAAAAGGCTATCGCCGTCCCGGGACCCTGGCTCGTGATAATAGTTCCGTGCCGGACGACCGGCTCTTCGACGCGTTTTGCTCCGGGGATTTCGATGCCTGGATAACACGTCGCCGTTACCCCTTCCATGATGCCCGCCTTCCCAAGCACGTGCGGCGCAGCGCAGATCGCCCCGATATACTTGCCGGCGCCGTGCGCTTCGCGTATAAGATTGAGAACTCGCTGATCGCGCTCGAGGTTGATGTAGCCGGGGTTCCCGCCGGGGAGGACAAGGGCGTCGTACGCTTTGAGATCGTCGATAGAGATGTCAGACATCACCTTTATCCCGTGCCCACCCTCAACGGGCGGATCCACGATGCCGGCGAGCGTGACTGATATGTTAGCGCGTCGGAGCACGTCGACGATGGTGACGGCCTCGAGCTCCTCAAACCCGGGGGCGAGCAGGACAACTACGTTCATATCACCACCTGAGGGCTCCAACCTCTTAAGCGTTTTCGACGCTTGTGGCGGCACGCGCACCTGTTTAATGCGGGTCAGCAGCTATCGCCGTGAGCGGCGAGCACGTTGAAAACCGGCGGTGAACGCCGAGCAGGGAAGACAGCCCTTGTAGTGAAGTAGTTCGCCCAAATGAGGAACGGCTAGGTCTTGACGATCACGCGCGGTTCTCCCGCGTTGCTGGCAAGCTGCAGGGCTCGTTGCGTGAAAGAGTATAAGTGATAGTCGCAATTCTCTCTTTAGGTATACGATGCTAGAAATTATGGTGCACGAGATCCGCGGGACGTGCCCTGTGCATTCCGTCGGGGATCATATTCTCATAGAGGGGCCAAACGTTGTGGTCGCGGAAACCGACGCACTCTGCACCCATGCGCTCTCGACGCTCCTCCACTATACGACGATCCTCGAGCAGTCGTGGTGCCCCGTTGCCCTCGGCTTGACGAGGTCTGAAGACCCCGAGCATGCCTACATGCAGTGCGTTGATCCGGGGCCGCCGTACACAGAAGGGGGCACGGTCATCTTCCGGTGTCGGAAAATAGAGCGTGAGTAAGAGGCGGCCGAGCACGCGACGCCGATGACCACAGTTGTCACCTTACCCTTTCGTTTTACGTTTTCGGCTGCAGGATCCACTGTTTGCGCCTGAAATATACCACCATCGCGATTATGATCACCGCGGTGACAAGCCAGAACGCGGGATATCCCCACTCGGAAACCACCTCTGGCTCCCTGAAGTTCATGCCGTAGACGCTCGCGATAAACGCGAGTGGGAGAAATATCGTTCCGATGACCGTCAGCACCTTCATGACCTCGTTTAGTTTGAGGCTCACGCTTGACAGGTAGATGTCGAGAATGCCTGAAACGATGTCCCGGAAGGTCTCGACGATATCGATCGCGTGAACGGTGTGATCGTAAACGTCCCTGAAGTAGGGATGCGTGCTCGCTTTTATGAGGGGCGTCTTCGCCTCCTCGATCCGGTCAATGACCTCCCGAAGCGGCCACATCGACTCTCGGAGGTAGACGAGCTCCGTCTTGAGCCCGTGAATCTCTTCCAACGTGCTTGGCGTCGCCGAAGTGACGACTTGATCCTCGAGGAGCTCGATCCGCTCTCCGAGCTTTTCTAGGATAGTGAAATACTGGTCAACGATGACGTCAATGATGGCGTAAGCCAGGTAGTCAGGCCCGGTTACCCTGAGGCGTTCCTCGTTCGACGAGATGCGCTGCTTTAGGATGTCAAATGCATCGTTGCGCCCTTCGCTAAACGTAAGCACCCAATTCTTCCCCAGGATGATGCTTACCTGCTCCTCTTCGACGGTCGCCGCCTTATCGTCGTAGCGGAACATGCGCAAGACGATAAACACGTAGTCGTCGAATACCTCGACTTTCGGGCGCTGACTGGTCGTCGCTATATCCTCAAGCACGAGCGGGTGCACGCCAAAGCTCTGCTTGACGGCCTCAAGCAGCTCCGGCGTGTTTGGCCCTTCAACGTTAATCCACGTGACGGTGGGCGTTTTCGCGTACGCGCCGCACTCTTCGATGCTCTGCGCCTCCGCCTCATTAAAGGTACGAGCATCGTAATCCACGATGCGAATCTGTGCGGTTCCCGTTGCTCCAGGGGGAGACACAAAACTCTCTGGAGCTTGACCCGCTTTCTTGGATCGATCTCTGACGCGCTGGACGTAGCGTTTCGTCCTTTTGTGCGTTGTGTGCGCTTTTGTCTCCGTATGCCTCACCACTATTCAGCCAGTGAACAACAGCTGAGGGGCTCCCTGCCTGCTGCTAGACAGCGCCACCACCTCTGAAAGCCTCGTCAGCACGTCATGCTCGACCGAGATCGTAGCGCCGCGCCCGCAGCTTACGAGTTATCCCAGCGAGCTAGCAGCCCGACAGCAAATATTGGCCGCAAGCATAGTTTAAAGTTTCGTCTGCGCCGCGCCTTGCGCAGCGCCACAACCGTAAAAGAGAACCGAGTCGTTTGGAACGGCGACTCACGATCTGCGCTTTAGCCTCGGCGCGTGGCAGGCCAGAAAAGCGTGGGGGTCGGAGCTTGACGTAGCACTATCCGAACGGCCGGACGACGGTTCGAAACCTCGGAAAAGTTTCTTGTGGTTTTTGCGCAGTCTGACAACCAAACCTTCCTATTTTGCTTGATTCCACGCGCGAATCGGCGCGCTGCGCCAGTGAAAGAGCTATTAGCATTGCTGACAGACTAGCGCTACTTATGCGAGATTAGGGGCGATCTAGACAGGAAGGCATTGTGACGACAGGCGATAACACCCTCGATGTGCGGAACCTTACGAAGCGCTTTGGTCCGATCATTGCGGTCGACGACCTTTCCTTCAGCGTTGCTCAGGGAGAAATATTTGGTTTCCTCGGGCCAAATGGTGCAGGGAAGACCACAACCATTCGGATGCTCACCGGTCTCCTGACCCCCGACGCAGGTGAGATTAGGGTTCAAGGGACAGACGTGCACCGCGACCCAATACGGGCGAAGATGACGATGGGCATCATCCCCGAGATGAGCAACGTCTACATCGAGTTAACGGCCAGACAGAACGTCGTCCTAGCAGGCAGGTTCTATGGCAAGCGAAAGAGCGAGGTCGAAGCGCAGGCTGATCGGCTGCTCAAGCAGTTTGAACTCGACGATCGGAAGGATGACCGCGTCCTGGGGTTTTCGAAGGGCATGAAACAGCGCGTGCTCATCGCGAGCGCGCTCGTGCACGCCCCGCAGGTGCTCTTCCTCGACGAACCCACATCAGGGCTTGACGTGCACAGCCAGCGACTGATCCGCACGATCGTCAGGGAGATGCACCACGATGGTACCACGGTTTTTCTGACCACCCACAATATCGAAGAGGCCAGCGCCCTGTGCGATCGGGTGGGTATCATCAATCGCGGGGCACTCGTCGCCGTTGACACGCCGGAAAAGCTGAAGAAAGCGTTTCAGGAGACGCAGTCGGTTGAAGTAGCGTTCGACCGGCCCATTGACGGGTACGAGGTTGCCCCCGCCGGTTTGGCAAACCGCGTCGAAAAAGCGGGCGACAAATGGCGTTTTTACACGGATGATCCTGATCAGCTGATAAAACATCTTATCGCGCTAGCGCAGCGAGAAGGGCTCACATTGACCTCGTTAAACACGTACGGCGCGAGTCTCGAAGACGCCTTCGTCAAGTTCACCGAGGGGGGACTGCATGAACCATAGGCATGTTGCCGAGCAATTCCGCGGCATCGCTCTTATCGCAGAGAAAGACATGCGGATCTATTACACCAAACCCCCGGTGCTCATGTTCGGCTTTCTGTTCCCGATGTTCATCTTTTTGGCGTTTTTCTTTGGCAGGGAGGCCGACATGCACGCGCTGTTCCCGGGGCTCTGTGCGATGTTCGTGTTCTTTATCGCCTCGTCAGTTGGCCCTCTGATTACCCCCTGGGAGAAGCGTGCAGGGACCTATGAGCGATTGCTTTCCTTTCCGGTTACCGTGAACACGATCGTCCTAGGTGACGTGACCGCTGGCATGCTGTATGGGATCATCATCGCCTCGGTTATCTTGACCGGCGGGACCATCGCGCTCACGTACGCAGTAACTGCCGGAGGTGCTGTTTTCATTGCGGTGATCCTCTTCTTGGGTGCGTTCTGTTTTGCCTCGCTTGGCGCACTGCTCGCCTCACCAGCGACCACCGTTCCCGCTAACATCATGATGCTCTCCAATCTCGTACGCTTCCCCCTGATCTTTATCAGCGGCATTTTCGTGCCGATCGACAGCACGCATGGCATAGCGAGGATCTTAAGCTATTGTTCGCCGATTACGTACCTCGTCGACGGGTTCAATTGGGGCTTACGCGGCACCTCCGTGCTTTCACCGCTCGTCGATCTCGGCGCTCTTGTTGCGTTTAGTGCCGTCTTCCTAGTGCTGGCGAGCGCATTCCACCAGCGCAACATGATGAAAGGGCTCTAGCCTCAGACGGCAGAAAACGAGGCCAGTCCTTCATTTTTTCTGGGCCACAGCACGGCTCGGACGCGCGATAAGCCGTTTCCGACCCAGTTTCTCTTTCAGCTTTTCCGTTTTAGAGGCTTGAGTTAGTCCAAAACATCAGCGAACTGAGCCGTTCGGTCCCGTAGGGGGATGGAAAACGTTTATCGGCTTTGTGCGCACGTACACCCGTTTTAAGAAGATTGCAAAGGGATGCGAATGACGTCGCGCAAGTTGGAAGCAGTGCTCGCTGTAGCAGTCATAGTCACAGTGCTCGCAAGCGGCTGCACGTCTTCCCTGCCATTTAGCGCCACAGCCACCCCCAAGCCGCGCGACTTAAGCGGATCGTACGATGCCTCCTTCGTTCTGGGTGGTTGGAGTCCTGTAAGCAAGTTCGCGCAACTGAAGCCAAATACCTATGTGGGCATTTACACTGATGCAAAAGGGCAAACATGGAACTTTACGGTAGAATTGATCTCGTCCGAAAACGATTCATACGGCCGATATTTCGAGGTGATGAAACAGAGAACCGACGCTGGGTACGTCAAAACGAACGAATCGAAGAGAGCGCTGGGAACGGGAGAGACTGTCTTTGGGAGAGTTGATGAGAAATGGTACGGCTACAAAGCAAGCGACCCAGCAAATCCCGTGCTGTGTGCGCTGTTCTTTGGCTATGACGAGACTGACCAGAGCTGGATAGTAGCAACTGCTACAAGCGGTGCGATTGCCACAAAACAAACGAGTGCCACGTTATCTTGACTTCCCGCCTAGTGTCAGAAAAAGTATTGGCCTTCTAACCCAAGAGCGAAGCAATCTCAACGATTGTGGCTGTGCTAAATGACAGTGCTGCGTAACCGCAGTCCGTTTGCACATCGACACGCGCGGATATTCGATCCCTGAGACGCTTTTAGAAACTAGTACGCGTAACTGGGTTCCTTCCATCCATACGCGTGATGAAGGCTCATCCACATCCGGATCTTTGCTATTATAAGATAGACGTGGTTCCGCGCCCGCTCCGGGATTGTAACGTCGTATATTTTATCCTGGAGATACTGAAATGCCTCACCGTTGTTTGAGCACGTTTGCATCAGTTTTTCGGCAGCGTTCTCCGCATATGTGCCTGTTAAGTCACCGAGTTGAGAGATGAGCTCATCCACTTCGGCAAGATCTTGTAGCATTGCTAAGAAGGTCGCATAGTCCAGAATAACGGTTTGGCAAGAGCAGCGCGAAAGTAATGCGCTCGTACAGCACTGTCTTAGTCCCGTACGGCGAACAACTTACTCGACAGGGGTGACTGTTATACGAAGCCCAAGACAGCGCCTGCATCAGGCAGCGCAGCATAAACGGGAGGATACACCCGCCACATCGCAGTGATGCGTGTCGCCGCAGCAGCGTTACGGCAGATCCCCGACGCTTAAATATCGCCTGACAAACTTTTCAGCTTCGTCGTCTCGCGGTTCAAAAAAGAACTCCTCGATCGCCAGGAAACGGCACCCGGTGGTCGTGCTCCCAGGATAGGATAGCCGGCGGGATGCCATCAGGGTACGCATCGCACGTCGCTCGGGGGAAGACGACGTCGCGAAAGTGCTTGCATAACGAGCATATTGGTGTCGTGAGTAAGGTCATAACGCGGTCACGTCCTAATGTCAACAAGCGGCTAAAAACTTTGTATGCTGCCGCGAACTTCGAGAGCGCAAGCGCCACGAAACGTGATCTTCAGCCATTACGTCTACCTTGACTGATCGACAATATGATTCGCGTGAAGCCAAGCCGGACGTCTGTACTAAGCTTGTCGACAGGATTTTTTTTATAGACCGGAGGAGTATAGGGCAGCTGGTGTTAGCGTGACAAACTTATGGACTTCACTCCCCGTCGGACCTAACCCGCCCGACGTCGTATATGCGCTGATCGAGGTGCCAAAAGGGTCCCAGAACAAGTACGAATACGAAAAAGAACTCGGCATCTTTGCCATCGACCGGGTCCTTTATTCGCCTGTGCAGTACCCGACTGACTACGGCCTTATCCCCCAAACGTACTACGATGACGGAGATCCGCTGGACGTCATGGTGATAATGGATGAGCCAACCTTCCCTGGTTGTCTCATTGCGGTCAGGCCGATTGGCTTGATGAGGATGATTGACAGTGGAGACAACGATGATAAGGTCCTCGCCGTCCCCGACAAAGACCCGACGTATGCAGAGGTCAGTGACATAAGCGATCTGCCCCCACACAAAATGCGGGCCATCGGACACTTTTTTACCGTCTACAAACAGCTTGAGGGAAAGAAGACCGAAGTCACTGGCTGGGAAGGAGCGGAAAGCGCTAAAAAAGCGATAATACATTCGATAAAGCTTTATAACGACAAGTTCGGCTGATCGGTTTCGATAAAGTCGTGCCTGCGGCAAAACTCGCCTTGTTCGGGTTTAACGGTGCCTTTCACCGCCAAAGAAAATGCTATGATCCCGCTCCTTGAGGGGGAGGATTTGACGATCACCGACCACTGGCTGAGCTAGCAAAAAGTCTTTAACCGGCCGCTTCCTACCTACGGCTGCACTGATAGGCACTGTGTTAGATGGACATATCACAACTCATACAAGCAATCGTCCTCGGAATGGTGCAGGGCGTTACCGAGTGGCTGCCCATTAGCAGCAAGGCAATGGTATCGCTCGTTATGATACGATTCTTCAACGCTGATATCAGTCTCTCCGAGGCCGTCTACTATTCGATCTGGCTTCACATTGGGACGCTCTTCGCAGTTGTGCTCTACTACCGAGTTCAAGTCGTGCGCATCATTCGTAATCTACCGCACTACCTCGCCAACGTGCGCGCTCCGACCGGATACAATCGGCTTACGACGTTTCTGCTCATCGCCACGTTTTGTACGGGACTGATCGGCGCACCGCTCGTCGTGTTCGGCTTGGACAAGATCCATATCACCGGCAGCATCGCCTTTGTGTTCATCGGCATACTGCTCATCGTGACAGGGCTCTTCCAGAAGATCGCTCGAAGAACGGTGAGCGCGAACAAGAGTATGTCCGTAAAGGACGCGTTGCTTGTCGGTATCATCCAAGGATTTGCTGCCCTCCCCGGACTAAGTCGATCAGGGCTGACGGTGTCCACGTTGCTGCTGCGCCGGTACGCGCCGACCGATGCGCTCAATCTCAGCTTCCTTCTCTACATCCCGGCCGTCATCGGGGCCGAGATCGGGTTGCAGCTCCTGAAAGGGGGCATTTACTACACCACCTATGCGCTGATCGCTATCGTCGTCGCCTTCGCGTTCGGACTGCTCACGATAAGCGTCCTTCTGAAGATTGCTGAGCGCGTCGACTTCAGCTACTTCGCCATTTTCATCGGCGTTCTCTGCACACTGGCGATTTTTGTGCCTCTTCGTTGAGGTTCGCAGTCCCACAACTGACGCAAGAGGCTTTAACACCAAAAAAATCGCGGCTGTCGCGCGATCTTCGCGATTGACGATGCAATAAATATATTGAGAATGAGACTGAACCCACGTGAGCATCGGAGCGTTCTGTGACAAAGAGCATCAGCCGACGATAGACGCCATGATCGCTTCGGTTCAATCGAAGCGACCGTTATGGGAGGCTCTCACACAGTTTATCGAAGAAAATTACCGAGTTAAGCGGGATTTTGCGTTCTACGGGAAGAACTACGGATGGGCACTCAGATTTCGGAGTGGTGGTCGTGCACTCGCCGCTCTCTATCCAGGGATGGACAACTTCACCGTGCAGATTATTATTAGTCCAGCGCAGCTTGAAGAGGCCTTGCAGTTGCGCCTCGGTCCTAAGGTGCGAGACATTCTCATAAATGCTCGCGCGTTCACCGAAGGGCGATGGCTCTTTATCCCCGTAGAGTCAGAGAAGGATTGCCGTGACGTGCGACGCCTGCTCAGAGTCAGAGCGAGCCCGTTAAAGAAAACCAAGAGCTTGATGTAGCCACGCGGCTTTCCAGAGCCGAAAGATGGCAAGTGAAGTGCCATTGCATACGGTGACACACATCCTCACCACGCCGCTGCGAAAACCGCTGGCAGCTGACGTCTTTTATTCGTTGTATTCTTCTAACGCCCGCTGGGGGTGCCGTTTTAGTGTCAGCGAGCACGATTATCGTGGCCGTCAACTTCGTTTTTTGACGTCTTCACGCTGGAGAGAATGTGCGAGCCGCGATCAGCTTTGCTCGATGACCTCGTTCCCAAGAATAGTCCACGAGCGCTCGCAGGAAAAAGCTCGCGATACTAATGCGAGCCTGGCCTTTTTTTGCTGATCAAGAACGCTGCGCTTCTCACAAGTATGATGATAGCGATCAACACAACGGCGATAGCCACGAACAAAAGCCACGCAATGGTTTCGCGTGCGAGCGCGAGCATAGCAAGCCCAATGCCCAGCCAGAAAATGACGCCCGTGAGGGTTTCTGCTTTCTGATTGAAATCAGCGCCCAACACAAACTTCGCGATGAGCAGCAGAACTAAGTATACCCCAAACGCAAGGCCGAACAGTGCGGCTGCGCCATACAGCTGTGGGTGAGGGCCTTGTGGAGCAGGAAGACTGGCGTTAACGCCGGACTGTATTTGCTCAAGTTTGAGATCCTGAACAAACGCACTTATTTGATCGCTTAGGTTCGGCGTGGCGAGTACAATAATGCCGAGGATCAGCAGGAAAACGCCAAAAGAGAGCAATCGTAACAGTTGATCATCGCTTCGCCGCAATCTGGTCTCCGCTGACCGCATAACGCCACAATATCGCACGTGTGCTTAAGTAGTTTTAGGGCGGCACCGCTCGCAGTCAACGTAAAAAGCGCCTCTGGTAGCCAGGGTTGGCGATTTTTGCGAACGTTTTTATCCATTCCGCACAAAAAGACGGTTTTGTGAGACCGCTGAGAGTTCTCTTCGTTGAACCGCCAAAAGACCCGTGGTTTGTGATGGGCGAGTACTTGCCGCCACCTTTGGGAATTTTGCAGCTCGCTGCCTACCTCGAGAAACACAGCGAAAACGTCGAAATCGAGGTGCTCGATTGCCAAGCAAAAGACGTCGACTGGAGGGGGCTCGAAAAGCGCATTGCGAACGTAGACCCTGACGTCGTCGCCCCAAGCGGGTTGGCAACCTGCAACGCGTACACCACGGTGCGCGCTGTCGAAACCGCCAAGGCGGTCAACCAACAGATCTTAACGGTAGTCGGCGGCCAACACTTCACCGCAACCGTCGATGAAAGTCTTGCGACGTATCCGGAAATCGATGTCGTGATTCGTGGCGAGGGCGAAGAAACGCTCGTTGATCTTCTTCGCGCTCATAACGAAGGACGTTCGTTTTCAAACGTGCAGGGGGTTTCGTTCGCACACGACGGGACTATATATCACACACCAGATCGACCGCTGCTTACGAGTTTGGACGAGTTGCCCTATCCAGGCTACCATTTCGTCGCGGACGTCATCGAGAAGTATCACTTCAAGATGATGGCTGATGTCACAAAACGATACGCACTCATAGAGGGGTCGAGAGGATGCTCTAATGACTGCTCATTCTGCACGCAGTGCGCTTTTTGGCGACGGAAGTGGCGGAGCAAATCACCTAAGAGGATAGCTGATGAGATG
>Ga0187886_1004186_pt1 | contig 10456 bp, 6 predicted proteins | sample June2016WEW_20_1_FD_133001 | JGI IMG/M metagenome (GOLD analysis project Ga0187886, IMG submission 133001) | Peatland microbial communities from SPRUCE experiment site at the Marcell Experimental Forest, Minnesota, USA - June2016WEW_20_150 | ecosystem: Environmental > Terrestrial > Soil >... | reverse complement strand
CCAGTTTCTGATTCTTGTCAAGGAACTGAAGAAATGACATTCTTGCCCTGTAATACTGTCCGATGAACGAATCCATGCTGAATTCAGAGCCGTTGGTCAGGAAGTTATTTATGGAAACAGACATCGGAATCCCTGGGCCTAGAGTGTTGTCATAATGGACAGATCCGTAAAACATTGTTTTAGGTTTTTCAGTGCAGTCGATAACAAGTATGAGCGAATCGTTGCGCGGCTCGATCCTGTACTTGACCTTATCGAACCAGTTCATGCCATAGATTAATTCTATCTTGTCATACAGCTTTGACTGGTCAACTTTCTCTCCGGGAGCAATATCAAGAACGCCAAGCACCTGCCTGTCAGGTATAATGCTGTTGCCGAGTATTTCAATTTTATCGAATGAATAGTATCTCTTATTCAGTATATTTGGTAAAGATTTCTGTTTACCAAAAGTGTCGAGCGAATCAGCTAGTTTCCTTAAATACTCCTTGTATGGGAGTGCTGCTTTATAACCTATCTCAACAAGCGAATCTACGGGATTAAAATCCATTGACGAGATTTTTTTGATGACAGGCATTATAAGAATGTTTAAAAACTTCTTTTGCTTCCCGAAGTCTTCGACGCTTCTCGAGGAAACTATTTGCTTAATAATACCGGTGATACTTTGAAGTTCATTTTCGTCGTAAGCATGAAATCCAACATATGATCCGATTAACAGATCAGCTCCCATATTTTTAGCTTCTTCTGCCGGAAAATTGTCTATAAAGCCTCCATCACTCAGCAAAGCAGTATCAATCTTGATAGGGGCAAAAACAGTCGGAATGGCTGAACTTGCTCTCATGGCATCGGCCAGATAACCAGATGACAGGTCCACCTTTCTGACTGTTAACAAATCGGTGCCGACGCACATAAACGGGATAGGCAGCTTTGAGAACTCCTTGATATCTGCAGCAGGCCAGGCGTAAAAGTTCAGTGAATTCTCAAGCTGCTGCCCTGAAATTAAGCCTGATGGCAGCTTGACTTTCCTGGATGAGAGGGGCAAAGACATGACGCTATTGTCAAAATACTTCTTTTCGGAGAATTTTATTTTGTTCTGGGGAATTTTATTGGACAGCAAAAGATCCCAGTTCATCGATTTGAGTATCTTTTGAAGTGAGTCGGCTGTGTACCCCATTGCATAGTACCCACCGATTATGCTGCCCATGCTTGTCCCGGTAATAATATCTGGTCTTAAACCAGCCTCTTCCATAACTTTAAGCACGCCGATGTGTGCAATTCCGTGGGAACCTCCTCCACTGAGGACGAGACCAACCTTCGGCCTCTTCCGGGAATCCTGAGCCGTTGCACATTGACCCGCGCATAAAAGGCAAAACACTGTAAGCAAGGATTTTATTAACAGAATTATAAGAAAGTCTGTAAAATTCCTGACAGGTTCATTTACGGATGCCATATTGATACAATTGACTTGTGAGCAAGATAGTAATTTTCAGTATTTTTATAAAATGGAAACAAGGTCTGGTAGGACATTTGGATTTCTTCCTGCTTCAAAAAAAGAGGTGGCAGATCTTGAATGGGATCAGCCTGATGTAATAATATTCAGCGGAGATGCCTATGTCGACCATCCTTCTTTCGGACCGGCGGTAATTGGAAGGGTGATTGAGAGTGAAGGATTCCGGGTCGCAATTGTGCCGCAGCCGAACTGGAGAGACGATCTCAGGGATTTCAGGAAGCTCGGCAGGCCAAAGTATTTCTTTGGTGTCACGGCAGGCAACATGGACTCGATGGTGAATCATTATACTGCTGCCCGGCGTCTTCGTTCCGATGATGCATACACGCCCGGAGGAGTGGCGGGATTTCGTCCGGATTACCCGACTTTAGTTTACACAAAGATACTCAAACAGTTATTCCCTGATGTTCCGGTTGTTATAGGTGGGATAGAAGCGTCGATGCGGCGGCTTACTCATTACGATTACTGGAAAGATGCCGTTGAACCATCAATTTTAATAAGCAGCGGTGCCGATATGCTGATCTATGGCATGGGAGAGCAGCCGGTGAGGGAAGTTATGCGCCTTCTCGCAAAAGGAGTTCCGTTTTCTTCCCTGAAAACCGTACCCCAGACGGCAATAACCATTGGCAAGGATGATCCATTACCTGTTCAGAAATCCTGGAAGGACGAACTTTTTAATTCGTATGAAAAGTGTGTGGCAGACATGAAGCTCTTTACAGTCAATTTTGTAATTTTTGAAAAAGAATCGAACAAGACAGAGGCTTCAATGCTTATCGAGCCATCGGGAAACTCTCTTGTAATAATTAACCCTCCGTTTCCGCCGATGGATGAGCGGGAGGCCGACAGGTCATATGATCTTCCCTATATGTACCTGCCTCACCCGAGGTATAATAAAAAGGGAGTCATTCCTGCTTATGAGATGATAAAGTTCTCTGTTAACATTCACAGAGGGTGTTTCGGCGGGTGCAGTTTCTGTGCAATCGCAGCACACCAGGGAAAACAAATTGTGAGCCGCTCAGAGAAATCTATCCTGGCTGAGATAGAAAAGATATCAAAGCTGCCTGGCTTTAAAGGTTATCTCTCCGACCTGGGAGGACCGTCGGCCAATATGTTCAGGATGAAGGGACAGAATATGGAGATATGCCGTAAATGCTCAAGACCATCCTGCATCTGGCCCGGCGTTTGCCCGAATCTGGATGCCAGTCACAGGGAATTAACGGAGCTTTATAAAAAGGTGAACAGGATGAAAGGCATTAAAAAAGCTTTCATCGGCAGCGGAATCAGGTACGACCTTCTCTTCCCGGAATGGAATAAAAATGCCGGCAGGGCTGAAAGCGAGTATCTTGATGAACTTATTAAAGGACATGTATCAGGCAGGCTGAAGGTCGCGCCCGAGCATACTGATCATTTAGTGCTTAACATGATGAGAAAACCTCCTTTTGAGCTTTTCAGGAAGCTGAAATCAAGGTTCGAAATAATAGCAAATCGCGAAGGATTGAATTATGAGATTATTCCATATTTTATCTCGTCTCATCCGGGATGTACTGAAAAGAATATGCAGGATCTGGCAAATGAAGTAAAGAGTCTGGGAATTAAGCCCGAACAGGTTCAGGATTTTACACCTACACCAATGACTTTATCTACCCTGTTGTATTACACAGGCTTTGATCCTTACACGGGCAGGAAGGTATATGTTGCACGAAAGCCTGAAGAAAAGAAACGCCAGAAAGAGTATTTTTTCTGGTATAAGACCGGTAACCGGCGACCGGCGGCCGGCAACGGTAAGATAGGAGAGAAGAAAAGAAAAACCGGAACCCGAAAGCCCCGGTCGTTCTAAACCTAAAAACCAGTTTTGAGAAAAACTCTATTCGTATTCCTTTAAGATATTTCTGACATCATCAGGAGCAACGCGACCGTATGTCTTGTCACCTACCAGCACTACAGGTGCAAGTCCGCAGGCCCCAACACATCTCAGGGTCGACAGCGAAAACTTATTGTCCTTGGTAACCTGACCAACATTCAATCCGAGTTCTTTTTTGAATTCCTCAAGGACTTTCTCAGCGCCACGCACATAACAGGCAGTTCCCAGGCAGATACTGATCGGATGCTTTCCCTTTGGAGTCATTGTAAAGAATGAATAAAAGGTTACAACTCCATAAATCTTTGCGACAGGAACGCCCATCTCGCCTGATATAACTTCCTGCACTTCCGCAGGAAGATAACCAAAATGCTCCTGACAATTCTGTAAGACATTGATAAGTTCCTGGGGATCATTATTAAACGATGCGCAAATCTCTTTAATCTTTGCAACATCTTCGTTTCTCAATTCTATTTTAATAGTTGACATTGCCTTGAATTTTATTTTTGACCAACCGGTACTTTATTATTGCTTTACTATTATTTTTTTCTTTTTATCAAAATATTTTGTGTGAAGCAGATGATGAGCTTTTTCACTGTTGGGTTTCCCAAGGAACTCCTTATAAAGTTTAATTATAAAAGGATTTTCATGCGATTTCCTTAGTGGCTTGCTCCTGTCTTCAGCATAAATTGCTGCTGCTCTGGCTTTTATTATATCAGAGTTGCCATGATGCATTGGTTGTCCGCCTCCGCCGATGCATCCGCCCGGACAAGCCATAACTTCGATTGCATGGTACTGAGATTTGCCTGATCTAACGTCATTAAGAAGCTTCCTGGCATTACCTAATCCATTTGCTATTCCTATTTTTATCGGTAAACCATTAAAATCGATAGTAGCTTCACGTACGCCATCAAGACCTCTTAGTTCAGTAAAATCAACCCTGTCGAGCTTTTTGCCTGTCTGGAGTTCATAAGCCGTGCGAACGGCTGCTTCTATAACTCCGCCTGTGGTACCAAATATCACACCGGCACCGGTCGATTCTCCAAGTGGAGCATCAAACTCTCCGTCTTCAAGTTTATTCAGGTCGATATTTGCCTGCTTGATGAATTCAGCAAGCTCCCTGGTAGAAATTGAGAAGTCAACATCCCTGTTACCATCTGTTGAAAACTCCTCACGCTGGCATTCATATTTTTTTGCGAGACAAGGCATGATCGATACTACAACAAGATCTTTCCTGTCTATTTTTATAATATCGGCAAAATATGTTTTGGCAATTGCCCCGAACATCTGCTGGGGAGATTTGGCAGTTGAAGGAACATCTTTAAGATCGGGGAAATACTCTTCAAAGAAGTTTACCCAGCCGGGACAGCATGAGGTAAGGATAGGTAATCTTGCTGTCTTATCTCCTTTGAGATATCTGTTTAAACGGTCAAGCAGTTCCGTGCCTTCCTCCATAATTGTAAGATCGGCAGCAAAGTCGGTATCAAATACGTAATCAAATCCGAGTGCCCTTAGAGCAGTTACCATTTTCCCCGTTACAAGAGTTCCCGGTTTCATTCCAAACATTTCACCGAGCGCTGCACGAACAGCAGGAGCAGTCTGTACAATAACTGTCTTTGTCGGGTCAGCAAGCGCCCTCAGCACATTTGGAACATGATTAACTTCAGTTAATGACCCCGTCGGGCAAACAGCAACACACTGGCCGCAATAGGTACATGTTGAGAATTCGAGGTTCTGTTCAAATGCAGGAGCCACAACTGCCATGAACCCGCGGTTGATAGCTGATAATGCACCTACAGTCTGAACGGTGTTGCACATTGTCTCGCAACGACGGCACATGATGCACTTATCCAGATCTCTGATAATGGAAGGAGAAAAATCCTTGCGATATGTTGACATTGCGGCATACTCTTGTCCTGGAATTTCCCTTATACCCAGACGGTGAGCCATGCTCTGGAGCTCACAATTACCCGATTTAGGACAGACGAGGCAATCTTTGGGATGATCTGACAGGATTAATTCCATCACTGTGCGGCGGGCGTTGAGCACCCTTGGTGTATGAGTTAACACCACCATACCGTCTTCACAACTGGTAGAGCAGGAGGGAGCGAGGTTACGTCGTTTCTGCACTTCAACAACACAGATACGGCAGCCACCGGGTTTATTTTCAATGTTCATATCCTTCAATTCCATGTAGCATAATGTAGGGATATCAATTCCCAGCATTTTTGCAGCCTTCTGTATTGTCGTACCTTTGGGTACTTCAACTTCTTTGTTATCTATAGTAAGTTTTATTGTTTCCATTATTTCTTTGATTATCTGATAAATATTGCATCAAACTTACATTTCTCCTTGCATGCGCCGCATTTTATGCAGATGGCAGGATCAATATGATGAACTTCTTTTCTCTGGCCTGATATTGCGTTCACGGGACAAACCCTTGCACATGCAGTGCATCCGACGCAGTTTTCAGGATTAATGACATATTCCATCAGGTTCTTGCACTGACCTGCCGGACACTTCTTGTCTTTCACATGTGCGACATACTCGTTCATGAAATTATCGAGTGTTGAAAGCACGGGATTTGGTGAAGATTGTCCAAGCCCGCAGAGTGCAGTATCCTTTATTACCTGGCTCATATTTCTCAGTCTGTCAAGATCTTCAAGTGTTCCCTTTCCGTCACAGATTCTTCCGAGAAGTTCATTCAACCTCTTGTTTCCGATGCGGCAAGGGGCACATTTACCGCATGATTCTTCTACCGTGAAATCGAGATAGAATTTTGAAACAGAGACCATGCAATTGTCTTCATCCATTACAATCATGCCGCCCGAGCCCATCATCGAACCTGCTGCAACAAGGTTATCAAAATCAATTGGTATATCGAGATGTTTCTCCGTGAGACAACCCCCCGAAGGGCCTCCGGTCTGCACAGCTTTGAATTTTTTGCCGTTTCTGATGCCACCGCCTATTTCAAAAATAATTTCCCTCAGTGTTGTTCCCATGGGAACTTCGATAAGGCCTACATTATTTATTTTCCCTGCAAGCGCAAAAACTTTTGTTCCCTTTGATTTTTCAGTCCCTATTTTACTGAACCACTCTGCACCTTTAAGGATTATTACAGGTATGGCGGCGAACGTTTCCACATTATTGACATTGGTTGGTTTCCCGAGATATCCTGCCTGAGCCGGGAACGGCGGTTTTATGGTTGGTTCGCCGCGGAGGCCCTCCATTGAATGGATAAGAGCTGTCTCTTCACCGCAGACAAATGCACCGGCACCATAACGGAGAGTAATGTCAAAATTGAAGCCTGTTCCGAAAATGTCGTTGCCGAGCAGGCCATATTCACGGGCCTGGTTTATGGCAATTTTTAATCTGTGTACAGCCAGCGGATATTCAGCACGAACATAAATTAAACCTTTTGATGCTCCAATACTATAACCGCAGATTGCCATTGCTTCGAGAACGGAATGTGGGTCGCCTTCAAGAACCGAACGGTCCATAAATGCTCCCGGGTCGCCCTCATCAGCATTGCAGACTACATATTTCTGGTCTGCTTTGTTCCTGCTCGCGATTTCCCACTTCAGTCCTGTAGGGAAGCCTGCTCCACCCCGGCCTCTCTGACCGGAATCCTTAACAATCTTTATGACCTGTTCAGGTGTCATTTCAGTTAATACTTTTCCAAGCGCCTGGTATCCATCCCTTGCGATATAATCATCTATCTTCTCAGGATCTATTACGCCGCAGTTACGAAGGACAATACGGAGCTGTTTTTTGAAGAAGTCCATATCTTCTGCATGCTTAATTATTTCATTGCTCTTAGGATCCTTATAAAGGAGTCTCTCTATCTTTTTCCCTTTTATGACATGTTCTTCGACAATTGTCTGGGCATCTTCCGGCTTTACATTTACATAGATAGTGTTATCAGGCATCACCTTAACAATGGGGCCTTTATCACAGAACCCAAAGCAACCCGTTAAAATAACCTGAACTTTGTCGGATAGACCTTTTGCCTCTATTTCGTCCCTCAGGTTGCAAACTATGACATCGCTTTCGGCAGAATGACAGCTCGTACCGCCGCAAACCATGAGATGAGTGCTGTATTTTGACATAATTTATCCTCCTACTTTTTAGAATCTATGGTTTCGTAATTTACCGGTATGATACCATCTACCAGCTCACCTGTTTTTATATATTTTTCGATGATCTGATCAGCTCTTTTAAGATCAACGAATCCATAAACGACCGGATCTTGGCCTGGAAGCTTAACTTCTACTGTAGGTTCGGCGTAACAATAACCCATGCATCCTGTCTGGGTCACAACTGCCGGAATACTCCGTTTTTCAAGCTGTTCCGTAAAAAACTCCATTACAGGCTTTGCACCGGATGCAATTCCGCAGGTCGCCAATGCAACTTTGACCTGAACCTGATTTTTTGATTCGATTGCTTTGATTAGTCCTGTCTTTAACTCTTCTCGTTTCTTATTCAGATCTGCGAGGGATTTGATTTGTGACATGATTTTTAATTTATTAATTAAGTCTGCAGTTTATTATTATCTCCTTAAATTTATTCAATTTCTTTCTAATTTACCAACAATTGTGAAGCAAGCGTAAACCCGGATATCTGTGTTATGGCAACAAATGAAATTCATTTCCGGATCGGCAGAAATGAGAATCATCAGGACTGTTGCAATAACTGTTATTGAGTATCTTTTGATATGCAATTGGATAAAAGCAGATTCTCCGAATATTAAATATTCCTGCTATCTCTTTAATAATCATTTAATTAATACTTTATATTCAATAAATGAAAAGGACAGAAAAATAAGATAATCCTTAACAGGCACAAAGATATAGTTTTTAGTGTGAAATAAATAACATTGTTAATAAAATAACACTAATTTATAATATTTTTATATAAGGGATCTAGTTCGATAAAAATTAGGAGTACTGTTATAAGAAAAACAATAATTTTTCAATCGCTCTTTCCAGTTTATGAAATACTGGTCTTATGGTTTAAGCTTTATGATCATTTTTTCTACAAACGAATTTTGAAAAGCCCGGGAGAGCAACCAGAGAAATATTAAATATGGAAAAAGCTATCGAGCTTATTCCCTCTTTTCATCCTGTAATGCACAAAAAGAAGAACCAGTGCTATCGGTAATATTGAAACTGCTGCCAGGAGAGACCAGTGTACATCCACGGAGCCTTTCATATACTTATCCAGAATTATCTCAGTAAGTATGCAAAATCCTGCAACTGACAGGAAGATGATCGCTAAAATATTGAAACCTTTGAATCGGGCATACCGGTACAAAACGACAACCAGGCATACAAAAAAAGCTGCCGACAGCGTAATTGGAAGCCCGACAGGAACAAACCATTCCGCCCCCGCGGAGATGAGGTCAAACATAAGAAGCATCAGCAGGACAGTTGCAGATAGCCCTGATATCAGCATCCAGACATTCCGTATCTTAAGCAGTATAAAGGTGAGGAATAACCATGCTGAAATTATCGATACATCGGCATAGAGAGACCATTTAATCCCTTTTCCGATGACAAGGTCGACAATGGTGCAAACGGCAATTCCGGAAAATGCAATTATTCCGGTCAGTTCCCATATCAGTTTCCGTACTTCTCTTTTATGAAGATGAATTATATCGGATGGATAATTCCCGGCATCAGTATTCACTTCTGCCGGATCGCCCTGGTTTTTTCCGCACAGAGGACACCGCTTAAGACCCTCCTCAAGTTCCACGCCGCAATTGATGCATATATTCATAGTGTACTTATTTAGTTGTCATTCAATATTTTAATATGGATCCCTGAATCTGAAAGATGCTTAAGAAAAGATCGTTCAAGTTCATTTGACCTGGAGATATTGCAGAAGCACATCCTTACCTTTTCCTTATATGAGACTATTGCACAGCTTACCTTGACCTGTGTATTGGGAGGCGGCGGCACTATATGAATTGAATTTACCATTTCTTCCATCTCTTCAGGTAGTCTTATTACTCCCAGATTAGTGACTATGCCCGAGCACCTCTTTGACCCGAGTCCCCTGTAAAAAGCCGCAATAGCCATTCGTTTAATAAATAAGGGCAGAACTCTTATAAGAAGCAGCTTTTCGTGACTTACGTTGGATGACATAAACCTTGCGATCTGTTTGATATCCGAACTGGATTGCATGTAATAGTGCACATTTTTAAGTATCTCCTCAAAAGTGTAAATGCCAAGCCTTAAATCTATTTCAGGCGTAACAAATAAAGAGAAATTACGCATACTCCTGCTGGGTAATTTATTTCTCATATTTACAGGCACTTCAATTCGAAGCACATCGAACTTCTGTTTTATCCCTTTCTCTTTTTCAATGAGGTATATTTTCTGAAGTGAAAAAAGATATACAGCTATAAGGTATTCAGTTAAAGATACTTTATTGTTCCTGGATAATTCAAGGATCTCATCGACATTCATTTCAGCGATGAGGACCCTTAACCTTGGTTTTTCATTTAGCCGGAACGGAAGATGCCAGGCTTTTGAAATTTTCCCAGGAGGGGGGAGCTTACGGAAAAATCTGTTAAAGCTGTCTTCGACTTCATCCCCAGAAATCGGAGAATCAGGAAGAATTATTCCTTCTGAGGATCTGATAGTATTCCCCGTCAGCCTTAAATAAGTGTATAGCAATGATTTCAGATACTCTATTGCGCCGGAACCATCAGTGAGGATATGAATGAACTCCACAGATATCCTGTTAGCCCTGATAAGAATCCTGTACAAAGGTTCGTTCCTTCTCTTTAGTGCGAAGGCAGTGCAGGGAATACTTTCCTCAGGCTGTATCCTCGGAGGCTTGTTATTGAACTCAAGATAGTTCCAGAACAATCCGCTTCCCAGGGAAACGCTGAAATACGGGAACCTCCTTGAGGTAATTTCAACTGCCTCTTTAACGGCCTTATAATTTACCGGCCTTTTAAGAATTGCAGTCAACCTGAATACGGATGTAAGCTCACCCGTGGTTATGGCAGGATATAACTTCGCTGCATTATCGAGTCTTATCCAGTTTTTCTTTTGAATATCTTCTAAGTCGATTTTCTTCACCCTCTG
>Ga0187886_1004185_pt1 | contig 10460 bp, 8 predicted proteins | sample June2016WEW_20_1_FD_133001 | JGI IMG/M metagenome (GOLD analysis project Ga0187886, IMG submission 133001) | Peatland microbial communities from SPRUCE experiment site at the Marcell Experimental Forest, Minnesota, USA - June2016WEW_20_150 | ecosystem: Environmental > Terrestrial > Soil >... | reverse complement strand
TGCATCTCCGGCACACCCGCACCGGCTGCGAGGTCATGCATCTCGAAACGGCCGACACCGAGAATCTGTTCGCGTTCTGCTTTGCCACCCCGCCCCGTGACGACACGGGTGTCTCGCATATCATCGAGCACTCCGTGCTGAGCGGCTCCCGCCTGTATCCCCTCAAGGAGCCATTCTCCGTGCTCATGAAAGGGAGCATGCATACATTCCTCAATGCCCTGACCTATCCCGACAGGACCGTTTACCCGGCCGCCAGCTGCAATCGCGCAGACTTCTTCAATGTCCTCTCCGTGTACGGGGACGCAGTCTTTCATCCCCTGCTCCGAAAAGAAACGTTCATGCAGGAGGCGTGGCGTCTGGAGGAGGCGGAGCAGGGAGGGGGCAGTGATGGCATGAGGTATGCAGGGGTCGTCTATAATGAGATGAAGGGAGTCTACTCGAGCCCCGATTCCATCGTCGCAGAATTGACGACCCGCTCGCTTTTCCCCGATACCCCCTACCGATTTGATTCGGGAGGGGATCCGCGTTCGATACCAGCCCTCACGCTGGAATCAGCCCGCGAGTTTCACGCGCGTTACTACCACCCATCGAATTGCAGGATCTTCCTCTACGGTGATATCCCCGTCCAGGACGTCCTTGCGTTCCTGGAGGAAAAGTTCCTTTCGGAGTTCACCGCATCACGCATCGATGCCGACATCCCGCTGCAGAAGCGCTGGGACAGCCCGCGGAGGCTGGAAAAGACATACCCGGTCAAGCCGGATACGCCCCTGGAGGGCCGCTCGAGCGTGACGGTGAGCTGGCTCCTGCCCGCGGTCACGGATTCGGTCGCGCTGGTGACGCACGAAGTTCTCTCCGAGGTTCTCATCGAGAGCGCCGGCTCTCCGCTGCGAAAAGCCCTGGTCGATTCGGGGCTGGGAGAGGATTTGTCCCCTGTCAGCGGGCTGGAAACTGACCTGAAGGAGATGATTTTTGCGGTGGGCTTGCGCGGGTCTGAGCCGGACAGGGAAAAGAAGATCGAATCGCTCATTCTGGACACTTTGCATGCACTCTCGAAAGAAGGGCTGGACCGGAAGCTCGTCCAGTCAATGATCAATCGGGTGGAGTTCAGGCATCGGGAGATCAGGGGCAATGGGTCCCCTTATGCCCTGCGCCTTATGGGCCGTGCGCTTCGCGGTTGGGTCCACGGCATGGACCCATTTTCCTCCCTCGAGTTCTCCGCTTCAATGAAGGAACTGAAAGCACGGCTCGCGGGGAACTCAAGGTACCTGGAGGAGTGCCTGGACCGCGGCTTTTTCGCCAATCCGCACCGACTCACCCTTCTTGTCCGTCCTGACAAGGGCCAGGAGGCACGAGAGGCTGCAGAGGACAAGGCGAGTCTGGCCGCCGCCATACGGCGGCTGTCCGCGGATCAGTTGGAAGCAGTGCGAAGCGATGCACGATCATTCCGCGCGTATCAGCTGGCCCCGGATTCGCCTCAATCTCTTGCGCTCATTCCCTCGCTTCGGCGCACCGACCTGCCCCGGGAGGTGGAGAAGATCCCGATCCTCGAGACAGGGACCCCGGCAGGTGTTCCTCTGACTTTGCACGACATCTTTACCAACGAGATCGTCTACGTGGACCTTGCTTTTCCCACGGACGCGCTGGCGGGTGATCTTTCCCTTATGCTCCCGCTGTTCGGGAAGACCGTGTGCGGGACCGGCCTCCCCGGCCTCCGCTATGACCAGGTTGCCCTGGAGCTCTTCCGTCTGACCGGTGGGTTCTCCGCTTCCCTGGATGCGGGGGGAATCGTCGGACAACCGCATGGCTTTGGCCAGTACGCGTTCTTCCGGTTCCGTTGTCTGCGCCAGAATCTCTCCGAAGCGACAGACCTGGTTGCCCGGCTGCTCCGCGCAGCCGATTTCCGCGACCTTGCGAGGCTTCGCGACATCCTGATCGAGCTTCGCAATGACATGAAGGCCGCCCTCGTTCCCGGAGGTCATCAGTTCGCGATGCTCCGGGCGGCCAGCATGCTCTCCGCGTCGGTGGCACGGGAAGAAGAATGGCGCGGCATCACCCAGCTCCTTTTCCTGGAGGGGTTGGTGGACCGGATCGATGAGCGGCTGCCGGGGATAGCCGAACGGCTGGAGGAGATACGCCGCGCCCTCCTTGTCCGGCCTCGCCTGATCGCGAACGCCACTGCGGGGAGTGATTCTTTCGAGCAGATTGCCCAGGCAGTGGATGCCATTGGGGCTGGTTGTGCGGCTCGGCCCCCTGCGGCGGGGTCAGAAAATACACGCTCGCGTCCTGCTGCTGAAGCAAGGCAGATGGAAAACATCCGCGCGGAATCGTTTCTTGCAAGCGCATCCGTCGGGTACATCGCCCGTGCCGTTCCCGGCTTCTACTATGAGCACCCTATGAACGGCCCTGGTGCAGTCCTCGGCCACCTTCTTTCGACGGGGTACCTCTGGGAAAAAGTGCGCATGGAGGGCGGCGCCTACGGGGCGTTCTCCTACCCGCGAAATACAGACGGGCTCTTCCTGTTCGGCTCCTACAGAGATCCGCACATCACCCATACACTCCACGCCTTCCGCGACGGGCTGCAGCTGATGGAGAATGGCGAGCTCCCCGATACGGAGGTTGAGAAAGCGGTCATAGGCACGATCGGCCGGGAAGACCGGCCGATCGACCCTGGAGAGAAGGGATTTGTCAGCCTGCAGCGCAAGCTTCACGGCGTCACCGACGCCGCACGGCAGACGCGCCGGGATCGACTCCTTTCCGTGGACAGGCGCGCGGTGGGGCAGGCGGCGGCGGCGCTTCAGGAAGGCTTTGAACGGGGTTTCACGGCCATCATTGCCAGCCGCCAGTCAGTGGCGGATGCCGCGGCGGAGATGCCCGAGCTCGGCCGCAGGGTCGTCGATCTTCCCGAGTAGGACACGGTAACAGATGAATCTCGAGGCATTCGTACTTGGCACTGGTGGCATGATGCCCCTGCCCGGCAGGGGGCTGACATCCGTGCTCGTGCGAAGAGAAGGGGAGCTGTTTCTCTTCGACTGCGGAGAAGGAACGCAGATCGGCCTCCGGCGGCTGAACCTTCGGTGGAAGAAGATCACGAGTATTTTCATTTCCCATACGCACGCGGATCACGTGACCGGCCTTCCCGGCATCCTCATGCTCTCCTCCCAAGTGGACCGGGATGAGCCGCTCTATATCTACGGGCCTCCGAAAATCCGGGATTTCGTCGAGGCGATGCGCCGAACTCTCGACATGTATATCAACTACGAGATTGTCGTGCGGGAAGTTGAGGGGAGCCTGATTCTGGTTCAAGCCGAGGACTATGCAATCCGCTGTCACCCCCTCGTGCATACAAAGCCGTGTCTCGCGTACAGCATCGAGGAGAACATGAGGCCGGGCATCTTCTATCCCGAAAAGGCCCAGGCCCTCGGCGTGCCGCGAGGGCCGATGTGGTCGCAGCTTCAAGGGGGAGAAGATGTGAGCCTCCCGGATGGGACGGTCATACAACCCGCGCAGGTCATGGGAGACGAGCGGAAGGGGCGGAAGTTCTGCTTTGCCACGGATACAGTCGTCGCCCCCGGGCTCGCCGAGTTTGCAAGAAACGCCGATCTGTTCATTTGTGAAGGAATGTTCGCGGACGAGCTGGCTGAGAGCGCCGCCGACAAAAAGCACCTGACGGCGACCCAGGCGGCCCGTATCGCGCGGGAGGGCGGGGTGAAGCAGCTCGGCCTCATTCACTACAGCCCGCGCTACTCGGAGCGCGAGCTGAAGAAACTATTGGGGGAAGCGCGCGAGATATTCCCCGCATCATTTCTCACAAAAGACCTTCAGCACATCGAAATGCCTTTCGACGACTAATTGCGCCTGGCGGACGGAGTCCGCCCTCGACAATTAGAGCGGTACTCCGCATTAATCACGCCGCGCGGCCGAAGGCCTCTCCTGGTGATTTGAGCGGTACTCCGCATTAATCACGCCGCGCGGCTGAAGGCCGCTCCTGGTGATTTGAGCGGTACCCCGCATTAGCTGCATATTCCGATATCCTCGCGGCGAACCCTGCCAGGGCATCGAATGTTTCCCTTTTTGCGCCTGCCGGATCCCCCGCGAGCACGGCGGATGCGATCCTCTGGTTGGCGGGCAGCACCTCGGCATTATAGGCGATCTCTTCCGGCGTCATACCGACGTCCCCGATCGACAGTGAGAACTCAGCGTCCATGAAGAGCCGCATGAGCAGCTCCTCCACGACCTTGAGGAGCCGGTTCTCCGTGAGCTCCGCGAGCAGGATGTAGAACTCCCATCCTCTTTTCGAGCCGCCGTGGGTTCGGAAATCGATTTCGTGATCCGCAAGGAGAGATCTGATTCTCTCCGCACCCTCCGGGGTCACACGTAATGCGGCGGTTTCCGCGATCACCGGCTCGATAAGCTGCCGGGCGTGCATCAGGTCGGTGAGGGAAAGTTCCGTGAGGCTGAGGTAATTCGCAAGCACGCTGATACCCATTGTAGGGGCGATATCGAGAACCACGTTTCCTCCGCCGGGTCCGCGTTTGCGCGTGATATGCCCGTATTTTTCCAAGGTTTGGAGGGCCTCCCCGAGGACCTCCCTGCTCACGTGAAATCGTTCGACCAGATTGAACTCCGGGGGCAGGCGATCCCCCGGCTTCAATTTGCCTTCCAGGATCATTTTCCAGATCTCTTCGACGATCAGGTCGGAGTCTTTTTGATTACTCTCGGTTTTCATTTGCGCAGATGGTAGAATCTGCGCCGTCGATTGTCTACAATGACTCGCGCCCGGGCAATTGCCCACGCATCATGGGGCACGGGCTCTGGACGAGAGGCTGAAGGCCCTTTAGGCTGACAGAATGAAGATCTCCATGATCGGGTCGGGCGCCATGGGCTCCCTGTTCGGAGGCAAGCTCTCTCTGGCGGGACATGAGGTCGTTCTGTACGACGTGTACCGGGAGCATGTGGAGAAGGTCATACGCGACGGCCTTTGCATCGAGGATGCCGCCACCGGTGCGGTCGCTACGGCGCGCCCCCGGGCGAGCGCTGATCCCGGGAGCGTTGAGGGATCAGAGGTCCTGGTGTTCTTCGTGAAGTCGACCGCAACCGAGCAGGCGGCAGCGCAATTTGCGGCATTCGCGGGAAAGGATACGATCGCGCTCACACTCCAGAACGGGCTGGGAAATGAAGAAATCATCCGCCGCTATTTCGGTCCTCAGAGGACGGCGGCAGGGGTCACGTCCCAGGGTGCGACATTCCTTGGTCCCGGCCGCATCCGGCATGCCGGCAAGGGACCCACGCATATCGCCATGGCGGACGCGAAGAATGAAAAGCTCGCCGAGCTTGCGGAGGCTCTGGGCCGGGCCGGATTCGAGACGCATGTGGAAAAAGACGTGGCAGCGCTCGTGTGGAGCAAGCTGGTGATCAATGTGGGCATCAACGCGCTCACGGCGATCATCGGGCAGCCCAATGGGAAGCTTCTCGAGTTCGAGGAGACGAAGTCTGTCATGGCCGACCTCGTGGCAGAGGCACTGGCAGTGGCAAAGGCGCAAGGGATCCGTATTGCCTATGATGACCTGCTTGCCACAGTGTACGAAGTGGCGGCCAGGACAGGGGCAAACCGCTCATCCATGCTGCAGGATTTCGACAAGGGGCGCGAGACGGAGATCGACTTCATGAACGGCGCAATCGTGCGGGAGGCGGCCGCACAGGGTCTCGGGGTGCCCGTGAACCTCACGATTACCCGGCTGATCAAGGTGCTGGAAAAGGCAAGGAAAACGTGATCAGCGCGCTGGAGAAAAAGCTTCTTGCGCGCATCGATCGCGAAGAGCTCGTGCGCATCACCCGGGAGCTCGTGCGCATCGATTCGGTCATCCGCCCTGAAACCGGCGGGACGGAGCAGGAGCTTGTCACCTATATCGCGGGCTGGATCAGGCGAGAGCTCGCCCTGGAGCCGTTGATCGACGAGGTGGAACCGGGCAGGCAGAACATCATCGTCACCCTCGATTCGGGTGCGCCGGGACCGTGCCTCATGCTGGAGGGTCACACGGATGTGGTGAGCGAAGGCAGCCGGGCAAGCTGGACGCATGATCCCTTCGGCGCGGAAATCGTTGACGGGAGGATTTATGGCCGCGGCGCCTGCGACATGAAAGCGGGAATCGCCGTTGTGCTTTCCACCGTCAAAGCCTTTCGCACGGCGGGCGTCCCGTGGGCAGGCAGGATCCGTCTGGGCCTCGTGTGCGATGAGGAGGGCATGATGCTCGGCATCAAGCATTTCATCCAGAAGGGGCACGCGGATGACGTTACTGCCTGCCTTGTGCCCGAGCCCGAAGAGAACAACCTCTGTCTCAGCATGAAGGGGGCCATCCGGGCCGTCCTGCGGGTGCGCGGCAGGATGGCGCATGGGGCAATGCCGCTTTCGGGCATCAATCCGAACACACGGTTGGCGAGGATCATCCTCGCCTTTGAACGATTCGAGACGGAAGAGAAAAAGCGCTGCGGGAAGGACGAATTCCTCGGGCTGCCCTCCGTGACGTTCACAGTAGTGCAGAGTCCCCCCGCCGGAAGCCCCGCGCAGCTCAATGTCATGCCGGGCGAGTCACGGGCGTTCATCGATATCCGCACGACCCTTGCGCAGAACCATGATACGGTCAGGAAGAGCCTCCGCAAGATCCTCCGTGATCTTGCGTCGACGGATCCTGATTTCAGCGCCGACCTCGATTTTATCGAGGATCGTCCCGTGGTTGGCATCTCGAAGGAAGAGCCGATCGCCCGGGTGTCGGCCGAGGCATTCAAGGAGATAACGGGCAGAGAGCCTGTCTGGAACGGGGTGCCGGGCGCCACGGATGGCACCTTTCTCAGCTCTCTGAAGCACATCCCGTGTCTTGTCAATGGTCCAGGCCCGCGCCACATTCCCCACCAGGCCGATGAATACGTGGAGATTGACGAAATTGCGGAATGCGCACGGATATACGTGTTGTCTGCGTTCCGGTACCTCTCCCTAGCTGATATTTCAGGGACGCGTTGACACGGGAGTACTGATTTTCTAAACTCCTTCAACCATATGGACGGCTGCCTGTTGCAAGTCACGGGTTTGAGCAAGCATTTCGGCGCCATCCAGGCTCTGAATGGGGTCGATATCGATGTTGCCGAAGGCAGCATACACGGGATCATTGGACCGAACGGGTCAGGAAAAACGACACTTTTCAATTGCGTCACGGGGCTGCTCAAGCCCACGGCCGGCCGGGTTCTGCTGGACGGCAGGGACATCACTCATCAGAGGCCGTCTCACATCGCGAATATGGGAATCAGGCGCACATTCCAGGGAGGCAAGCTCGTCCCCGGCATGACTGTGATAGAAAATGTGATGGCCGGGGTCAACGACGCGATAGGGATGGCGACAATCGATGCCGCCCTGAGGCTGCCCTTTGTGCATTCGCGGCGCGAATCGGACATAAGGGCGCGGGCGGGGCGCATTCTCGGGCTCGTCGGCATGGAGGGGAGCGCGGAACGCTGGGCCAGCGACCTGGTATGGACCGAGCGGCAGCTCGTGCAGATAGCGCGCGCGCTTGTTGCGGAGCCGAAGCTTCTGCTCCTGGACGAGCCGGGCTCGGGCATGGGCCGTCGCGAGATCCAGAAGGTCGAGGATATCATTCGCAGCGTCCGGGACATGGGCATCACGGTCGTTGTGGTCAGTCACGATGTGAAGATGCTCATGAACCTTTCGGATCTCGTCACGGTGCTGAACTTCGGATTGAAGATCGCGGAAGGTGTTCCGGCCGATATCCAGGCAGATCCCCGCGTGCTGGAGGCGTATCTTGGCGCCGAATAAGACGCCCCTGCTGTCCGTGGAGAATCTTTCGGTCTCGTACGGGCACATCAATGCGCTGAAAGGCGCGAGCCTCCAGGTGTTCCCCGGGGAGATCGTCGTTCTTATCGGCGCCAACGGCGCGGGCAAGACAACCCTTCTGGAGACGGTGCTGGGTATCAACGCGCTCACGACCGGCAGCATCAACTTCGACGGCGCGTCCATCGGCGGGATGAACGCGGATCGCAATGTGCGCGCGGGGCTGTGTCTGGTGCCGGAAGGCCGCGGAGTCTTTTCCTCGATGAACGTCCTGGACAACCTTCTCCTGGGCGCCCATCACAACATGCGCAATGTCGCCGGGAATCTCCGCCGGGTGTTCGACTGGTTTCCCATCCTGGAGAAGCGGAGGTACCAGATTGCGCGGACCCTGAGCGGCGGAGAGCGCCAGATGCTGGCCATTGGCAGGGCCCTCATGTCCGCGCCGAAGCTCATCATGGTTGACGAGCCCTCCCTCGGGCTCGCCCCCATCGTCGTCAACGACATCTTCACCATCCTGGCGCGACTCAACCACGAGGGGTACGCGATTCTGCTTTCGGAACAGAACGCCTACAAGGCCTTGAAATGCGCGCATCGCGGGTACGTGCTGGAAACGGGGGCGGTCACCCTCTCCGGAACGGCCGAGGAGCTTCTGAATGACCCCGGCGTCAAAGAAGCGTATCTGGGGGCATAGGCATGCAGGTCTTCATCGCCCAGGTCATCAACGGATTGTCGCTCGGCAGCATATACGTGCTCCTTGTGACCGGCTTCAACCTTCTTCTCCTCGTGGCCATGATCATCCATTTCTCCTATCCACAAGTAGTCGTATTCTCGATGTATATCGTCTGGGTCGTCCTGCGGGCCACGGGCAACAACCTGGTCCTCGCCATCCTGGCGGGAGTCGTCTCCTCGGTTGCGATCAACCTCATTTCCGCACCCCTGTTCCAGAAAGTGATGAAGAAGCGCGGTGAGGTCGACATCAACAGCACCATGGTCCTCTCGATGGGGATCGGAATGATCATCACGGACGTTCTGTCCCACACCTTCAACCAGGGATTGCCCATCGCGTTTCCGGACGCGCTTGCGAGCGACGCGCCCATTGTGCGCTTCGGGCTCATCAGCGTCCTGACCGGGCAGGTGTGGTCTCTGGCTGTCGGTATCGCGGCCGTCTCCGCCTTCTTCCTGCTTCTCTACAGGACTCGGCCGGGGAGAGCATTCCGTGCCATCGCGGAGGACCCGAACGGCGCGCGCCTGGTGGGAATCCCGCTCCTCCGCACGGGACTCTACAGCTACGCGCTCTCCGGCGTGCTGGGCGGAATCATCGCGATTCTCCTTGCCATGCTGCTGGGATCAGCCTCGCCGGGGCTGGGCGAGCAGGTGGCCCACAAGGTGCTCGCCGTGTCCATTATCGCGGGACTGGGCAATCTCGCGGGCGGCTTGGTAGTGGGCCTTTTTTTGGGTATTCTCGAAGCAATCGTGCAGGGCTACATTTCCGGCACATGGTCGGACGCGATTGCGTTCGTCATCATGCTGGCGGTGATTCTGGTCAAGCCGAAGGGCCTCTTCGGCACCAAGCTTTAGGGAGGACGACGTGCCGCTGCCCTTGTACTATTTTCTCGCAATCACGGCCGTCAATGTGCTCATGGCCTGGGCGCTGTATCTCCCTTATCGCGTAGGGCACCTGCACTTCATCACCGTTGCCAACATGGCGATATCAGGCTACTCGGCTGCCTGGCTCGTGATGTCTCTGCACGTGCCGTTTGGATGGGCCCTTCTCGCCGGTTTTGCCCTCGGCGGGATCGTGGGATACATCGTTTCTCTTTTCATCGGGGACGCCCCCACATTCGCCGTGGTGATCGTCGGGTTCACCTTTATCTACATCACCCGTACCGTCATAGAGAATCTCAAGGCAGTGGGCGGGACCATGGGCATGTTCGGCCTGCCCAATATCGCCGGAGATCCCGTTGCCCACAGGTGGATCATCCTTGCCATCCTGTACGGCCTGCTGCTTCTCGTCGGGTTTCTCATCCATCGCTTCGACCATTCGCAGCTGGGCCGGGCCGCCTCGGCGGTCTTCGTGGATAAGGACCTGGCCGCTTCCCTTGGCGTGGACATCCGAAGGCTCGGTATGCAGCTGCAGACCTTCAGCTGCACAATCGCGGGCGGGTGCGGAGTGCTGTACGGCTTCATTTACAAGAGCTTCCACCTCGATTTTTTCACATTCGCGCTCGTGGGCATCGCCATGACGATTATCTTCGTGGGCGGGTACGCGACGATGTGGGGGTCTCTCATCCTCGCGCCCATCCTGTACGGCGTGCCGCTTCTTTTTCCCCCGGCCATCCAATCATGGCGGATAGTGATCTATGGCGCGCTCCTGGTTCTCGTGCTCGTGCTGAAGCCGGAGGGATTCATTACACGGCGGTTCGTCTATTCCCTTGAATCCTTTCTTTCGGGAACCCGGAAGAAAAGAAATACTCTGTGAGGAGGATATATGAAGAAGGCTCTCGGTGTGCTTCTCGCGGCTGTGCTGCTTCTCGCCTTTGTCGGGGGTCAGCAGCCGGCTCCAAATGAATGTACCTTTCCGTTCCTGAACTCGCTCACGGGCCAGATCGCAAACATCAGTGAGTAC
>Ga0187886_1004183_pt1 | contig 10460 bp, 10 predicted proteins | sample June2016WEW_20_1_FD_133001 | JGI IMG/M metagenome (GOLD analysis project Ga0187886, IMG submission 133001) | Peatland microbial communities from SPRUCE experiment site at the Marcell Experimental Forest, Minnesota, USA - June2016WEW_20_150 | ecosystem: Environmental > Terrestrial > Soil >... | reverse complement strand
TCTATCCCTTCCGCCTTTTGCCGAGCCGCCTGCGGAATCGCCCTCGACAAGGAAAAGCTCTGTTGTTTCGACTTCTCTGCTGGAGCAGTCCCAAAGTTTTCCCGGCAGGCCTCCACTGCTAAGAGCACCTTTTCTGCGGGTAAGCTCGCGGGCTTTTCTTGCGGCCTCTCTTGCAGCCGCAGCCTGGATAGCTTTTAGAAGCACCCTTTTAGCCTGGGCGGGATTTTCTTCGAGATAGTTTCCGAGCTGCTCATTGACGGTTGTCTCAACAAAAGAGCCTACTTCAGGATTACTGAGTCTAACTTTTGTCTGCGCCTCGAAATGCGGGTCGGGCAGTTTTACGGAAATAACCGCGGTAAGGCCTTCGCGAACATCCTCGCCGGTAGGCGGCTGATCGTTTTTCAGCAGGTTTGCTTTTCTGGCATAAGCGTTCATTGTGCGTGTTAAAGCCGTTTTAAAACCGCTCATATGCGTGCCGCCGTCGATGTTTCTTATGTTATTGGCAAAGGCCAAAACATTTTCCATATAGCTTGTGTTATACTGAAGAGCTATTTCGCAAACCATCCTGGTTTGTGGGTCTTCCTTTGAGAAGTATATGACGTCAGAATGTAATACCTCTTTGCCTTCATTGAGATGTTTGACAAATTGTCTGAGGCCATCCTCGAAGTGGAAAAGTTCTTTTTTATTATTCCTGTCATCCTGAAAAGTGATTTTCACGCCCGCATTAAGATACGCTACTTCGCGAATTCTTTTCTGGAGCGTTTCGTAATCGAATATTATATCGCCGAAAATCTGCTCATCAGGCAAAAATCTTACCAAAGTCCCCCGCTTGTTTATCGGCCCGATTTCCTTGACCGGCCCTTTGGCGTTGCCTCTTTCACATTCGAAATGATAATGTTTGCCATCGCGAAAAACCTCCGTCTCGAGCCATTCGCTCAAGGCGTTAACAACGCTGACGCCGACGCCGTGCAGGCCGCCGGAAACTTTATATGCTTCGTGGTCAAACTTGCCGCCAGCGTGGAGAGTTGTAAGCACGACTTCAAGAGCGCTTTTGCCCGCTTCCTTGTGCATATCGACAGGAATGCCGCCGCCGTTGTCCTCAACAGAGCAGCTTCCATCGACGTGAATGCGAACGATTATCGTATCGCATCTGCCGGCCATCGCCTCATCGATAGAATTATCCAGCACTTCGTAAACAAGATGATGGAGTCCGCCCTGCTGGCGGTTGCCTATATACATCTCCGGCCTCATCCTAACCGCTTCAAGGCCGGCAAGAATTTTTATACTACTGGCGTCGTAACTATGGTCTTTCATATCTTTGTTTGATTTCCTTCGTTAAAAAACGACCTTAACGGATCGTTATTTTAAGCACAAAAGTCTGATTTCTCTAATGTTGGCCGAGGGGCAGGCTTCCTGCAGCTGTTTTAAAATTTCGCCGGTTCTGTTTCGCAGGTGAAACATATATGGTCCCGGCTTGACTTTTACTTTCAGCACGCCTGCGCCGATGGAGTCCGCCTGGCAATGTGCGGTAATCTCTTCGCCAGCGAATTGTTCGAACAGACTCAAAATTTGTGTATTCTTTTTTACGTTTTTCGAAAATTTGCTCAGGCAGTTATATACATCGCTGCCCATCGGTAAATCTGCCGGCAGCCTGCGCTGGACAATTTTTTTGTTTGTCTGTTCGAGAATAAATTCGCCATCCATGGTTATATCTTTCCGTTACGCTTAGGACAAACTTACCGGCATAACAATATACACATAATTTGCGCCGCTCTTTATCAGGCCCGGCCGGTCCGGCTGGCCGAGCTGAAGCTCAAAAGAGTCCTCACGGATTACCCTGAGCACATCGACAAGAAACTGCGGATTAAAACCGATCTCCATCGGTTCGCCTTTATAGTCCACTTCCATCGCTATTTCGGCGTCACCTGTTTCCGGCGCCCTGCTTGTAAAGACGAGAGATTTTTTGCCGAGAGCAAGTTTGACGCCCTTCGAATCTTCGTTAGTGATAAGCGCCGCTCTTCTAACCGCGCTCAGTGTCGCGGCTGTATTAAGCTGCACTTTGTTTTTGTAATCGGCAGGGATAATATCTTCATATTTCGGGAAAGTTCCCTCGACAAGATTGGAGCTTATTACCACTTTACCGCAGGCAATGATTGCTTTACCATCGAGGAACTTGACTGCGACTTTGTCTTTTTCGCCTGCCCCGACTTTATCGAGAAGAGCCATTGCCTTTGCCGGCACAATGAATTTCTCGTTTTCAATTTTTTTATCGGCTTCAGCGTTAAGATTTAGTTTATATTTCGCCAGACGCCGGCCGTCAGTTCCGACAAGAGTAAGTTTTTTGCCGGACGGCTCCCAGAGAATTCCACTGAGGGCATAACGCGTATTTTCCTTTGCGGTCGCGAATAAACAATGCTCAACCGCTTCCTGTAATTTAATAAGGTCGGCTTCAAACTGTGGACTGCCGTCAAGGCCGGGCACCTGCGGATACTGTTCGGGCAGGTGGCCATAGATTGTAAAATTACTGTCGTTTCCTTTTATCCGGCAGGTCGCCTCTGCGACTTCCACCGCCAAGACCTCGTCCACGCTTTCGCGGACAATCGCGGCAAGCCTTTCGGCGGGAACAACTGCCTGGCCTTCTTTTTCGACCTGTGCCTGCGGAATTAAATATGTTATTCCAATTTCAAAGTCCGTCGCGCTGATATAGACCTTGTCTTTTTCGGCCAAGATTTTGAGTCCCTGCAAAATTGGCTTCGTAGTTCGTGCCGGTGCTACCGTCGTTACAAGGCCCAGTGCCTCAGCAAGAGCCGCTCGATTAAATTTAACTTTCATTTTTCATCCCTCTGCCTTTATAATTTTGAATCGTTTCCATGATTTTTCAGCTTGTTAGTTTACACTAAAAAAATAGTTTTGGCAAAGAAGTTTTATAATACTCCGGCAATGTTTTTAACTCTAAAATTGAGACGAAAAGCTAATACTATTAATATATATAAATTTAAATTAGTAGTAATAGTCTTAGGGGGCAACAAATTGTTAAATAAACAGAGAGTAATAGTTGTAACCGATTACCAATAAAGGGGTTAAAATAGAAGACGGCCTATTGTGGGTTGTGGATAACCTGTGAGGGGGTATATGCGCCACGGGCGGCAGTTAACAGCCAGACTAACCCTAGCGGTGTGGGGGGTAGCGGCAGGCGAAAAGCCTAACAGGATGAAGCTGGAAACTAACAGGTTATACACACTAAATTTAACAGAAAAAATCTATAAATTTTTGTGAATTTCGACAAATTTTAGTGCTTTTTCCAGCAATTTTTTGCGTAATTCCGTTGGGGCGAGGACCTGAACCTGGTCGCCATAACCCAGTATCCACCAGGAGATTTCTCCCAGGCCGTCAATGCGAAAACTTAATATTGCCGAGCCGTCGTCCTGCCACTGTGCCTGCTGTGTGCTGTGCCACTGAACCTCAGCGACGTTATGAGCGACGAGCGGAGAAAATTTCAGTTTAATATCGTAAAGTTTTCCTTCAGGTATCAGACACCACGCCCTGCCGAGATAATCATAAACGTCAAAATTATCACCATCAACAAAACGCATATCGAGCGTTTCAATCTTCTGTATTCTACCAAGGTTAAATGTTCTGACGGATTTATGCAGGCTGGAATAGCCAATCACATACCAGGCGCGTTTTTTATACAAGAGATGATACGAATGTAAAGTGGTTTCTATACTGCCGTCTTCAAACAAAGATGCGTAAGAAATTGCAAGTTTTATCTTTTTGCGGATAGCCCGCTGTATAGTGTTATAAACATCATCAAGCAATTTTATTGAGGCATGTTGATCGGCGGCGACAGTAATTTTGGCCAGTGTGCTTTGGCAATACTGGCGGATATCGTGGGGAAGATTATTTTCCACTTTCAGGCCCGCCAGAATAGCGGAATTTTTGTAAGGCATCGGCAGATAATTTCGCATCTTGTGCACGAGCATTAAAAGGCTAAGAGCTTCCTGAAGATTAAAATCGATAGGCGGCAGGAAAAATTTAGGGTTGATGCTGTAGCCGCCGGTTTTGATATCATAGCGGTATGGTACACCGATACTCTGGAGCTCTTTTAAGTCTCTAAAAACGGTGCGTCTGCTTACACCAAGGACCTGTTCAAGGTCGGCGGGTGAATATTTCTCTCCCGACTGCAGCGTGGTCAAAATGTTGACAATCCTGCTGACTCTGCTGTGTTTCATTTTTCTTTTTCCTCATAGAAGTTTAACCGCTTTCGGCGGAAACGAAGCTGTGAATTGTCCGGTAAGATTATATCAAAAAGCGGATAGTTTTCAATGATAATATAATTGCAGTGTGCGAAATACACAATAAACTATAGGCATAAAGAATGACAGATGAGGATAAAGGGAATGTTCTGGTTTAAAAAATGGCGGCGAAACAGAATTGCGGGTCGGCAATTTCCGCGGCAATGGCTTGAAATCATAGAAAACAACGTTTCGCTATATAATCATCTGCCCGTAGAGGATAAACTTGAGCTGCAGAGGCATATTCTGATTTTTATCGCTGAAAAGCGGTTTGAAAGCTGCGGAGGGCTTGAAATAACCGACGAAATAAAAGTTATCATTGCTGCCCAGGCCTGTATACTGCTTCTCCATCGCCAGACCGATTATTATCCCGGCCTTACTTCAATCCTTGTTTATCCGCATGCATTTATAGCGAATCGCCGGGAGCATTTGGCCGGCGGAGTTGTGGCTGAAGGACCGCAGGTCCTGCTGGGTGAATCGTGGCAGCATGGCGCTGTAGTTCTTTCATGGGACGATGTTAGGCATGATGCGGCAGACATTCACGACGGCCTGAATGTTGTGTTTCACGAATTCGCGCATCAAATCGATACTGCCGGAGGAAAAGGCGACGACAGCGAGGTTCTTAAAGATACTTCAAGTTATATTGCCTGGGCTCGCGTGCTGCAGAAAGATTATGAAAAACTCAGACAGGCCGCCGAAAGGAACGCTCCTGCTTTTTTAAACAAGTATGGTGCTGAAGACCCGGCCGAGTTTTTCGCGGTCGCTACAGAATTCTTTTTTGAAAAACCAAAAGAGTTAAAACAAATTCATTCCGATTTATATAATGAGTTGAAGAAATTTTATCACCAGGACCCCGCCGATTTCATATAATTGAACAACAATCGGAGGTTATTTAAGCTGCTCAATTACCATTTTAGCGATGTTTTGCGATGCGCCGCTGTCTGCCAGAGGTGTTATAAGTTGGGCGAGTTCGGCACTGAGATTAGACATTTTTTCGGGCGAGTGCAAATATTTTTCGCAGGCGGCCACAATTGGCGCGACAGAGGAAAAGTACGGCATAAATTCCGGCACAAGTTCTTTTTGCGAAAGTATATTTACCAGCGAAAGATATTTTGTTTTTACTAATCTTTTGCCAATCAGGTTCCAGAGTAATTTGCTCGACTGATACATAATAACCATCGGACAGGCTGCTGCGGCGACTTGCAGTGTGGCACTGCCGCTTGCGACCAGAGTGAAATCAGCTTTTTTTGCCGTGTCGTAAACCGCATCGATCGCATAATCGCAGCGGAGCGTTTTAATTTCGCTTTGTCTCAAAACATTTTCAACCTGCGAGTTAGCGGCGACAGCGGTGAAACGTATGTTCGAATGGCGTGCCTTTAATCTTCTTGCTATATCCTGCATAGCGGGCCAAAGAGTTTTTATCTCGGCTTGCCGCGAGCCGGGCATTAAAGCAATGTGCGCGGTGCGCGAGATGGAAAAATTTTCATACTTTTTCGGTATTATCTGCCTAGCGTTAATATCTTCCAACATCGGATTGCCTACGAATTGACAAGCTAATCCGCGATGACTAAACCAATCCGGCTCGAAAGGCAAAATCGCCGCAAGACCTCCGGTGCAGAGGTTTTTGAGTTTTTTAATTCGCCATTCCGCCCATGCCCATAACTGCGGGGCGACATAGAAAAGAGTTTTAACACCGGCGTTTTTGGCGGCCTTAGCGATGTGAAAATTAAAACTTGGCGAATCGCAAACTATAACAATGTCGGGTTTTGCAGCGGCAAAATGTTTCTGTGCTTTTTTTATGGCCTTAAAAAAGAAAAGGATATGACTAAAGGCGTTGTATGTCATCGCAGCTCTTTGAGTGGTATCGACGATGATGGAACAGCCTGCCTGGGCCATATTTTGGCCGCCAAAACCGGAAAATTCTATATCGTAACCTGTTTGTTTTAAGGCGGTTATGAGTTTTGCGCAGAGCCGGTCGCCGCTTGGCTCGGCGGCACTTAAAAAAATTCTGTAAGTTCGGTCGGCATCCTGCATAAGCCATTAATAAATAAAAAAGATGTAAAATTCAAGGATAAATATAACCCAAATCAGGTGATAGCAGCGGTCGAAAGGCTGAATAAACTGCGGAAAAATTTTTACCGCATAGCTTTGAGGTTGTCGTATTCGGCCTGGACACTGTTCAAAAAGCTTTGGACTTTCTGCTCGTCTATCGGCACATCATCTCCGAATTTCCTCTTAAGGCCCAGAACAAATTGAGCATCGCTCATAAGACCTTTCATAGCTTTCATAGCCTGGCCGCGCGATTGAGTAGCCTTAATCTGTTTAACGCCAAGGTCAACGGAAGCATTTATTTTTTCAAGACTCTTTTCAATTCTCGCGTAGAGTTTTCTGGCATCTTCCATTGTTGTATCGGAAATTATTTGCGCCGAGACAGCGTTGAAATCTGCCAGCAGGTCCTGTCTGTTTGCGTAGAGTTTGTCGGCCATACCGCAATCCACCGCTTCATTTGCAGTCAGGGTGAGCAACCTACCGGCTTTAGACCAGGTCTTTACGATTTTTTCATCAGGCTTTTTATTCATCGCTTCCACAAAAACTCTTTTGCCGTTTTCGTTGACTTCGACAACCTCGATATCTTTGTTCTCCATCGCCTTTGCCAGCGCGGCAGGCCGATGATGATTGTCGGCAAGCGAGGCGAGATAATTTCGCCAGCCTGAGCGCATTTTTTCGCCAATGACATCGCCGAGAACTTTTTTGATTTCCACAGGTTTGCCAGTCTCGTCTATGGTAATTACAGTTGCGGCTCCAATGACGGAGCCTGGAGCCATAAAAATTTTATTACACGCCAGGGAAACGGCCGTTGCACCGGAATAAGCCCCGCCGCAGGTACCGCCGGTTATGTAGGCGTAGATATCGCAGTTGGTTGTTTTTTGAATAGCGGAGCACATTCTAATAGCCAAATCAATCCGACCGCCTGGGCAATCTATTTCGATAAGAATAAAAAGCGGGCCTTTCGAAGCGGCGTCCTTTAAAGCATTTTCAAAAGCTCTGGTCTCCATTCCAAGGATTATCTCGCTCGATACCGATATGACCGTAACAATATTATTTCTGCCGGTTCTGTTGCGGGTTACTTTGAATTGACTTAAATTTAATTTAATAAGGCCTTTTTCTGTGGTATTGACATCGGACAGGCCGACGGTTTCATTGCCGGTAGCGTAACCGTGAAATTTTTCGCCGGTTTGAATATTCCTAAATGTATCAGCAGTTGCTAGTTCTGCCGGCAAAAAAATGATTATCAGCGATAGATAAAAAATAATTCTCATACTTATTCCTCTTTAATTTACGCTCTGCATTCTCCGCTGTTCAATTATTCTTTTTCAGCCAGGGTACATAAATTCCGGCACACGTTTTGGTTTTCCTTTGTCGTCAACGCAGGCGAGAATGCTTGAGCCTTCGGCAAGAAGCAGGCCGACGCCCGGCCGAATGAGTTTATAAGAATGTTCAATCCTTGCAGCGGTAATTCTTGAACATTCGGTAATAAGCTCAAGTTTTTCATCATAATACGCGGGCCTGCGATATTTGACTAAAAGCTCGGCGACGACCATAAAAAAGCCTTCTTTTTCGAGGTCTTTGTAAGCGAGGCCGTTGGCGCGGAGAAGTTCGGTTCTGCCAAGCTCAAAATAGATTGGGAAAACGCTGTGGTGGACAACGCCTGCCTGGTCAGTTTCGCAGTATCGCGGGACAATAATTATCTTATGTGACTGAATCGTTGTTTTTTCTGGAAATATCATAACTTTGCCAAAGGTAGCAAATTATTAAGAAAATTCAAGAAACAATAGACAAATTACCCACAAAGTCAGGTAAAAACAGGTCTATTTTTACCCTTAATAGGTTCTGGTAGGTCAAAATAGCCGTTTAATAAAATTTTTTTTAATAAAATTTTTACCTAAATTGACATAATGATGAATATCTGCTAATATATACATAGGCAAAGGACGATTTATAACTGTAACTATATAGAATCTTTGTAGTTAACTATCTTTTTTTGGAGTGATAATGAAGAAAATATTGCTTAATATTCTGCTTGCGGCGATATTAGCTGTTTGGACGTTAACTTTAGTCGGTTGCGCCACGGTGGCTAAAACAGCCGGCGGGGCAACATTGGCAGTGCACAGCGCGGAATCTTCGATAATCGGCGGTCATGGACTGGGAGAGACTGAAGCCGAGAGAGCGGACGATCATACTCGTCAGTTAAGAGTGGTCGGTTCTGAGATGGTTGATGATACTGATGCTTGGTGGCAAACGGATAGAGTTAGCAGACTGACTGAATTTACAGTTAGATAAATTACGGCTTAGAAAACTGTGCCGATAAAATAAGAATGGATTTGAGGCCGAACGCAATTGGAAGCGATTCTTGAATATTTCAACCGTATAGCATCATATAATCCACTGATAGTCTTTATCGAACTTCTGCTTATAGGACTTGTCGTTTACTGGGCTATAGATTTTCTCGAAGGGACCAGAGGAGAAAAACTGTTCAGAGGAATAATAATCCTGCTGCTTGCCGGCTCGATGATACTCAAACTACTGATAGGACATTTCGATTTTGAGAGACTTCAGTATCTATTCAGCAGTTTTCTAATTTTCGTGTTGATTCTCGCGGCAGTGGCATTTCAGCCTGAAATAAGAAGAATGCTAATCAGGATAGGAGGCGCCGGCAGCTTCGGCGGCTCGTCACATCAGCAGCTCACTCAAACAGTTGAGGAGATTATCATTGCGGTCAACAATCTTTCTGCAAAGAAAGTCGGGACGATAATTGTTCTTGAAAGACAGGTAGCGCTGGGTGAATTTATCGAAACCGGAGTAAGAATCGATTCTAAGGTCAAAGCCGCACTGCTGGAAACAATATTTCATCCCGGTTCGGCACTGCACGACCTTGCGGTAATAATACAAGGGGACAGGATTGCCGCGGCGAGAGTTCAGCTTCCACTGGCGGAAATCGGTTATGTAAAAGGTTCGCTTGGCTCCAGACACCGGGCAGCGGCAGGCATAACTACAGGCAGCGATGCGGTTGTCATAGTTGTCAGCGAAGAAACCGGAATTATAAGCATAGCTGAAGATGGAAAACTCGACCAGCATATAAGCGAAGATGAATTACGAAAGAGGCTGACTAATATACTCGTCGATACCGGCACATTGGCGGCCAAGCTGCGAAAAAATGTAAAAGAAAAAAAAGATTCGGACTCTGTAAACCAGGGAACATAAGCGCTTGTTTGCAAAACTGAAAAAAGCTGTACTCGTAGTTTTTATAACCTGCCTGATATGGGTATGGGCGGATTTGTCTCTTGATAAAGACCTTAATGACCAGGCTGTGACCGTAACCGTAAGTAAAGCTAATCCGAGATTGTGGGTGACAATAGAAGACAAATCTGAAATACAGATAAAAGTCGATTTCAGAGGACCGGCAAGAAAAATAGGAGACCTTGTCAGTAAAATAGAAGCCGGCAAAGAAAAACTTGATATTGTATTTGACGCTGAGAAACAAAATATGGCGGCAGGAGGCGATTACAGTCTGCCGGACGTGCGGAGATTTCTTGCCGAAAGCGACAAGATTCGCGATTATGGGCTGGCGGTCAAGGCGGCAAAGCCGGACAAACTGCAAAAAATAAAAGTGGTGGTGCTTAAAGAGAAAACTTTGCCAATCAAATGCGTGGATGAGACGGATACTGAAATACCGGCAGCGAAAATAACGCCTGATATTATTACGACCCTGGTGCCGGAACAAGTAACCGAGGCAAGAGTAAAGCTGGTCTCAATCGCAGAGAAAAAACAGGCGCGCGGCGGCGTAATAGACAAAAAACCTTATGTCGAGTTTGTCAAAGGCGAAGTGAGATATACCGAAGGCGCAGTCAAGGTCGAATTGCCGATAATTGGCGAGGATATGAAACAGTACACGATACGCGGCACGCTTGGCTATATATTCAGCGATAATCTTGCGGGCGGATATAAAGTGGAATTCATCAAGCGGCCTGAAATAGGCGGCATACCGATAATTGCTACGGAAGAAGCCAAAACCGCGTATGTAGAGAAAGGGTTCGAGGTGCTGCTGGAAATCCAGGACGACGATGTGGGCAAGCCGGAAATAACCCGGCAGGTAATTTATAATTT
>Ga0187886_1004182_pt1 | contig 10462 bp, 12 predicted proteins | sample June2016WEW_20_1_FD_133001 | JGI IMG/M metagenome (GOLD analysis project Ga0187886, IMG submission 133001) | Peatland microbial communities from SPRUCE experiment site at the Marcell Experimental Forest, Minnesota, USA - June2016WEW_20_150 | ecosystem: Environmental > Terrestrial > Soil >... | reverse complement strand
CCTTACCCTGAAATACCCTGAATCAAGTTCAGGGCAGGGTGACAAAATAGTATTGATGACACAGTCTCCAAAGGGGGAGGGTGAGGAAAGAGAGTTACTTTTTAATTCTCTTTAAATACTCCCCGACATTACTTTTATCTACGGCTGGGCAGGGAACATAGATGTCCTTGGGAACAGGATATCCCTCCAAGTACATGTAAGCGGCCATGACACCCCAGTAAGCTTGAGCATCTGGCCTTTGGGCTCCTGTCACGACCAGTCTTCCTTCAGCAATGGACTTGAAGGCATCGTTGTTTCCATCGAACCCCGATACTTTAATCTCTTTCAATCTCTTGGCGGCATCGATCGCTTCAATGGCTCCTAAGGCCATCTCATCATTGGCACAGATGACGCCATCGATTTTTGGAAATTGCTGAAGTAGATTTTCCATCACCCTCATCCCCTCGACCCGGGAGAATTTTGCAGTCTGTGATGCCAGGACTTTGACATTAGGGGACTCCTTGATCGCCCGATCGATCCCTGCTTTCCTGTCAATAGCGGTCTGCGCACCGGGTACCCCTTCGAGAATGATTACATTACCTTTTCCAGCCAGTGTCTCAAGGAAATGTTTGGCAATGATGTAGGCTGCGTCCTCATTGGGAGCTCCATCCCAACCAATCACTTTTCCTCCAAAGGCTCTTGTATTCGAGGTCATGACAGGGACGCCTGCTCGATTTGCCCTTTCTATTCCTGGGATAATCCCCTTTGAGTCTGCCGGAACAACGACGATGGCATCCACCTTCATGGTAATGGCATCTTCCATCATGCGAATCTGCTCCTCGACATTATTGGGCTTGATGGGAGCCAAGCCCTTAATCTCCAGATTCAAGTCCTTTGCCGCTTTTTTTGCTCCTTCCAGCATCATGTCCCAGAAAGGGTTGTCCATACTCTTGACGATAAATACCATCTTATATCTTTTTGCTGCCGCAAATGCGTCATTCTGGGATATCCATCCAATGATGAGAAAGAAACAACATGCTAAACCAAAGATGAATAATTTCCTCAACATAAAAAATCCTCCTTTCTAATAATGTTTTTCACTCTGTTCTCCCTGCCAAGATTGATCTCTTCTTTATCACCTCCTCTCAAGCACTTCCGAGGGTTCGGGGTCTAAAAAATGAAGGCAACCTTTTCAGTTCTCGCCCAAAGTATTGAGAAGCGATCATAGTTAAAATGATACCTCCTAAGATGAAGGATTGAAGCAAAGAGGGGATTCCTAATAGGTTCATCCCGTTGATAATCACCGTGATGATGAGTGCACCGACGATCGTCCCAACGATTCCCCCTTCCCCTCCTTCGAGAAGGGTGCCTCCAATGACTACTGCGGCAATGGCGTCGAGGGGAAAAGACTCACCGATGACCGGTTCGGCAGCGTTCAGTCGTGACATATAGACGATCCCTGCAAAAGAAGACAGAAGGCCACTCAATGCATAGACCCATATGATCCGATTTTGAGTTTTAATCCCTGAGAGGCGGGAAGATTCTTCATCCGAACCCAAGGCATAGATATCTGCACCGAATGGAGTATGTCGGAGTAAGAAGTAAAATAGAAGAAAGATAATAGCGCTCAGGAGGATGGGGGTGGGGATGGTCAGTAGATGGCCTGCCCCCAAAAATCTGAAGGATTTCGGGAAGCCATAGATGATCTTTCCTTTCAGGACGATATAGGCCAGCCCTCTTGCAAAGAACATCATTGCATAGGTGATTACAAAGGATGGAATGAGGACCCTGGCCACCATCCATCCATTGACCAAACCGCATGCCAAACCAATGCCGAGGGCAATCAGAATTCCTACCCCGATCGATCCTCCTTCTTTCAGATAGATGGCTGAAACGCAGGAGGAGAGGGCGAGAACAGCCCCATTGGAAAGATCGATCCCTCCCGTGAGAATGACGAGGGTCATTCCAATCCCCAGGAGGTTGAGAATGGCTGCCTGCCGAAGGATGTTGATGAAGTTCTCCACTTTCATGAAATTGGGCGAAACGAGAGAAAGGAAAAGACACAAGGTGAACAAGATGAATAATCGGGATAAAACTTTAGATCCTTCCATGGTTCGTATTCTCCCTACTATAGACTATATTCAAGGTAATGCCAACGGCCAAGATAAATCCAATCGCACAATACTGATAAGGGGTAGTGAAACCTAACAGGTTTAATCCATTCCGAAGGAGAGTGATGATCAAGGCCCCAAAGACGGTACCGATAATCCCTCCATGGCCACCAAAGAAAGTTGTTCCTCCAATGACTGAAGAGGCGATAGCTTCGAATTCATAACCAATACCTACTGTTGGGTGTCCGCTGGCAATGCGGGAGGCCAAGATCAAGCCTCCGAGGCTGGCCAGTAATCCTGAAACCATATAGATGAGCATCTTTTGCCGTTTTACATTAACCCCGGAGAGCCTCAACCCTTCTTCATGTCCCCCGACCGCAAAGACATTGACACCAAAAGGGGTCTTATAGAGTAAGAAATAAACCATGCTGAATACCATAGCTGCGATCCATATAGGAAATGGGATGCTTAGGAAATATCCGCTTCCGATGAAATTGAAGATGGAATCCGACCAGTAAACCGTGTGTCCTTTATTAGAATAAAGGGAAATCCCTTCCAATATCCCCATCATCCCAAAAGTGGCGATAAAGGGCTGAAAATTTAACTTAGCCACCGAGAATCCGATGAAAAGTCCAGAGAAGAGACCGATCGAAATTCCAAAGAGCAGGGAAGGAATCACCCCCCATTCATTTGCGAGGGATATTCCTGCCATCATGCCGGTGAGGGACATAAGGGCACCCACAGAGAGATCGATCCCATTGGAGAGCATGACAATGGTCATCCCAAGAGAGACGATCAAAAGAACAGATCCCTGGAGGACCATGTTGGAGAGATTCATGATTGAAAGAAAGTTGGGAGCGATAAGGGAAAAAAGAATTAATATACCCGTGAAAAGGTAGACGGCATTGGGAAGCCTTTTTAGTAAAAGGGGAAGATGGTTCATGACTGTCTTATGTCACCTTTAAATACAACCCAAACATGGCCCTGACCACTTCTTCCAGGGTTGTCTCTTGGATTGGCTTTTCCATCACCTTTTGGCCACCTCGAAGGACCATCACCCGGTCCGCCACTGTAAAGATGGATTGCAGTCGATGTGTGATAAAAATAATGGAGACTCCTTTGTTCTTGAAATCGCGGATGATCTGGTGGATCTGTTCAACCTCCTTCACGGCCAAACCAGAAGTGGGTTCATCCATAATGATGATTCGGGGACTGAAGAAGAGAGCCCGTCCAATGGCGACGGCCTGCCTTTGTCCGCCAGAGAGGTGATCTACCTTTTCCTTAACCGAGTTGAAAGGGATCTTCAGATTCTGGAGGATCTCCCACGATTCCTTCTCCATCCTCTTCTCATCCAGGATCTTAATCAATCCCCCCAAGATCGGTTTCACACGGTATCTCCCCAGAAAGATGTTTAGGTAAATGGGGAGGTTCCCCACCAGGGCAAAAGTTTGGTAGATCGTCTCAATGCCCTGATTTCTAGCATCTTGAGGATTCTCAATCTTTATCTCTTGGCCTTCAAAGAAGATCTTGCTTTCATCAGCGGAGATAGCCCCACTCAGGATCTTTATCAGAGTCGATTTCCCTGCGCCATTGTCACCTACTAACCCTAAAACCTCACCGTGGCTCAATGTAAGGGTCACCTTCTCGAGGGCTTTGACAGAGCCAAAGCTCTTGGAGATCCCTTCCATCCTCAATAAATTCTCATCCGTTTTGTCCATTCTCTCTTCCTACTTGCCCCTCTCACCCGCCCCGCCGCTGAAACTCTGCAGCGCAGGCGGCCATCCCTCTCCATCTTTTCTTCAGACAGTGGGGAGGTGGATTTTCTCCGAGGTTTTTAGTCTCTTAAAAAAGATGACCACGAGGCCAAAGGCGATGAGGGCTGCCAGATGTCCTATCAAAAAGCCTGCTTTTAGAGAAGACGACCGAGAAGCCAACGACATCACCCAGGGCATAAAGGTACTTCCAATGCCTGCCGCCATTCCCAGGATTCCAATGGTCGTTCCCGATTGTTGAGGGAAATTGATCCCCCCAAGGGTGAGGAGTCCGGGGAAAAGTCCTGAGCAGGCTATTCCCGCAAAGAAACAGATAACCAACATCCATTCATTGAAGGTGATTTTAAGGAAGAGAAAGAGAGTTCCATTCAGGATGGCTAAAAGGATGAGAAGAATTTTCGTGTTTCCAAAGATCGTATGGAATATGCTCACCATTCCCAACGATAAAAATGCAGCCACGGTGAGGGCCATCGTGTTTCGGTCTTTAGATTTTGCCATTTCTATTGGGCTGTCCAACCCCCATCGATTAGGAGTGTTGTCCCGGTGATCAAATCCGCAGCATCTGAAACTAAGAAGAGGACGGCTCCCACTACATCCCTCGGTTGTCCAAGCCTTCCCCAGGGAATTCGCGCGGTGACAAATTCTTTAAATGCTTTATCCTTCAGCCATGGAATGGACATGGGTGTTTTAATAAATGTGGGAGCAATGGCATTGACCCGGATCCTGTAAGGAGCCCATTCCAAGGCCAATGTCTTGGTCATCTGCACAATTCCGCCCTTTGTTGTACAGTAAACGGCCCTTTCTGGAAGAGCAACAAATCCCATCATCGAAGCTAAATTAATGATGTTACCACGCCGCCGTTTGATCATCAGGCTGCCCACCGTCTGGCAGGTGAAGAAAACCCCCTTCAGGTTGAGATCGACCAGATAATCCCAATCGGCCTCTGTTACTTTCAGTGAAGGTTTGGGAACATTCGTCCCTGCATTCGTCACCAGGATGTCGACCCGGCGAAAGGTCTTTTCGACCAGGGGCTTCAAGGTTCGAATTTCATCGACCTGCCGCATATCGGCAACGTGGGAAACGACCTCAGGGCTCCCCATCTCCTTTGCCTCGAGGCTGACCTTTTCCATATTCGGTTGGTCAATATCGACGAGAATGAGGCTGGTCCCCATCTCGGCAAAGCCCAAGGAGATGGCTCTCCCTAAACCTTTGGCAGCACCAGTGACTAAGGCAACCTGACCCCTCAGTTCAACTTTAGGGTACGAAAACGGTTTAGTTTTCATATAGGATCTCGATAAAAATGATTTTGTAGTGTAGGGCTTTATGCCCGTATTACGCCCCTGCCTGCCAGCAGGCAGGCATAAAGGGCTATACTATATGTGTCTTGAAAATGTTTGTAACAAATTTTCGTCAGGGAGCACTTTTGTACCCCCTGACGAATCTCCTTTAAATAGGATCTACGGTCTTAGCCTTTACCCTCTTGCCTATAGCCTATTGCCTGTTGTTTTTTAGTTCGTATAATTCTTCAACTCACCACTGATCGCCTTAAATGCCGGCCCAACCTTGATTTGCAGAAGAGGCATATCCACAACCGCTACACCCGAATCGATATGAATGGTCGGTGGATTGGTTGGCGTCTTGGGTAAGTCCTGAGGTGGTTTCTCACCCTGTGCAATCCTTAAAGCCCAATGGACATAGAGCTCTCCGATTCTCTCTGGATATTGAACCACATCAGCGGCCATATTGCCTCGATAAACTTGTTGAATGGCCTCAAAAGCACCATTGAAACCTACCAATTTGACCTGTTTTAATTTTCCTCTGGCCCGGAGGGCTTCCAAGGCACCTAATGCCATTTCATCATTAAGGGCCATGACGGCATTAAGATCCGGGTGGGCTGTGAGGATATCGTTCATCACCCTCATTCCCTCATCCCTTCTCCATTTTGCCGTAAGTGAGGAGACCACCTGAATCCCTTTATACTTTTCTATCTCTGGTTTAAAACCTCCCATTCGCAGGAAGTTGGCTTGAGATCCTGGTGCACCCTCCAGAATGGCAATCTTTCCTTTTTCATAGAGGGCTCTGGCGATCCATTGGGCTCCTAACCTTCCGCCGAAGACATTATCTGTAGCAATATAGCATTCTCTTTTTCCACCATCTGCATCGGTATCAACGGTAATGACAGGAATGCCGGCTCTGTTTACCTTTTCTATCGTTGGAATGATCCCTTTCTTTTCAATGGCGACGACCCCGATGACATCCATCTTCATTTGAATGAAATCTTCAATTTGTTTCACCTGGTTCGTCAAATCTGTAGAATGCTCGGCACCGACTACAAACAGTTTAACATTACCGAGTTCTGCTGCCTCCTTTTCAGCCCCTGCCTTCAGAGAGAGATAGAAGGGGTTCTGAAGGGTCTGAAGGGCCAAGCCGAAGCGATACTCCTTCTTCTGGGCAAAACTAGTACCTACCGTAACGAACAAAAGAATTAAAACCAGCACAAATATCTTTTTCATAGACTGCCTCCTTTCATAAGCCCCCCTCACCCTCCCCTCTCCCCCAAAATGGGGGGGGAGGGGAGGGGACAAACGTCAATTTATAAAATGCCTTTGTATTAAATCCTATTCGCTAACTGGATTTCACCTCCTTTCCATTTTTTATTCTGTTACCGCTCCTTCTCCTGGAGCCGACGCCTGATTTCGTCTACCAAAACCGCACAGATGATGATGACCCCAATGGCGACCATCTGCCAGAATGAGGAAACCCCTAAGAGATTGAGTCCGTTTCGAATCACACCGATGACGAGGACGCCGATGATCGTTCCCGGGATGGTACCTACTCCACCCATGAGCGATGTTCCACCAATGATGACGGCTGCAATTGTATCCAAGAGATCCGCTTCTCCGATCGTCCCTTGTCCAGAATTGAGGCGGGAGGCCATGATCACACCGGCCAGTGCCCCGCAGAAGCCGCTGATTGAAAGGACGATTAACTTTACTTTTCCAACATTGATCCCTGCAAGTCTTGCGGCCTCAACATTTCCACCCACTGCGTAGATATGGTTTCCTAGGCGAAACTGAGTCAAAAGGAGATGGGAGAAGAGAAGGACGGCAGCTGCGATGAAGACCGGAACACCAATGGGACCGATCGAGCCTTGACCGATGAAGCGGAAGCTATCGGGAAGGCCATAGATCGAGGCTCCGTGGGTATAGATGAGGGCAAAACCCCGAGAGATGCCCATCATCGCTAAGGTCGAGACAAAAGAATGAAAACGAAAATAGGCAACGAAGAATCCGCTTACCATGCCACAAAGGGTACCGGCGACCAGAGCAATCACAATCGAAGGGATGATCCCGAGACCTCCATAGACCAACATCCACGCGGCCACGACGCAACCCAATGCTTCAATTCCTCCGACCGAGAGATCAATCTCTCCCAGGATGATGACCATCGTCATTCCGCAGGCCAGTACCGCCACATTGGCATTTTGAAGGAGGATGTTGAAAAAGTTTTCAAGAGATAAGAAGTGTTCTGAAGTAAGGGCGAGGACGGCAGAGATCAGGAAGAGACCGATCAGCGTGGAAAAGCGTTTCAACAGGGCATAGATTTTCTTTTGAGGAAGTTCTACCGTCATCGTTTCTGCTTGTATTTCTTTCTTCATCAGGCCTCCCCCTCCAGATCGCCACCCACGATGAGCTTCAGCACCTCGTTCGGAGTCGTTTCCTTCAAATATCGCATTCCTAACCGTCTACCCCTCTTGAGCACGACCACACGGTCTCCAACCGAGAAGATATCATCCAGCCTATGGCTAATAAAAATCACGGAGACTCCCTGGTCTTTCAATCTTCGAATGAGATCGAGAAGACGCCCTACCTCCTTTATGCCGAGGTTGGCCGTTGGCTCATCCATAACAATCAATCGGGCATTGAATCCAATGACCCGCGCAATGGCCACCGACTGTTGCTGCCCTCCTGAGAGTTCTCGGACTCTCTTGTCAACCAATCCAATATCAATCTTCAGCCTCGAGATCAGTTCCAAGGATCGCTCCGCCATCTCCTTCTTATTCAAGATTTTGAATAGCCCCAAAAGGTAATCTTTCGTCAACTCCCTCCCGAGGAAGATATTCTGGTAGATGTTGATGTTCCCTGCAAGGGCGAAGTTCTGATAAAGCATTTCGATGCCCAGAGCTCTTGAATCGACCGGATTGGAGATGAAGACCTTCTTTCCATCGATAAGAATCTCACCTTGGTCTGCGATATAGGCGCCACTCAAGATCTTCATGAGCGTCGATTTTCCTGCTGCATTATCTCCTACCAAGCCGACGATTTCTGCAGGCATCACTTCGAAATTGACATTCTGTAAGGCCCGAACCGCACCGAAGGTTTTAGAGATGTTCTTCATCTCGACCAATGGAGTTTCAGACATCCTTTCCTCCCCTTAAGCAATCATCACGGATCTCAAGACCCTCTCCGGAAAACGAACCAATTCTTCGAAGATTCTTGGGGTCTCGGTTAAGGCAAACCGCCTTAAGATGAGGGTATCGAGATCAACGGTTTCTTGGTGGATCATCTCAATTGCCCTGGGAAAATCTCCCATCCCATACCTTACCGTTCCTAACAAATTCAGTTCATCAAGGGTGGCTCTTTCTAAATGAACTTCCTCCTTTTGATGACCAGTGATGCCAAGGAGCAGAATCGTTCCTCCTCTTCGGACAGCGGAGAGGGATTGGCGAACTGTTGTCGATGTGCCTGCTGCCTCGATCACGACATCTGCGCCCAGCCCGTTCGTCCACCCCCGGATCTCATCGATGAGGTGGGGGGTTGAGCCATTACTCACTCTCTGGGCGCCCAGTGCTTTGGCCTTTTCAAGTTTGAAGTCGACCAGATCGGAGACAAACACATTTGCCCCCATCTGCCTTGCTACCTGGAGAAGGAGCAACCCGATCGGTCCCATTCCAAGGATGACCACGAACTGTCCCTTTCTAATCCCGGCACGATCAACAGCATGGATGCTGATGGCTAAGGGCTGAACTAGGGCCGCTTTATCAAAAGGGATGGTATTTGCTAAGCGATAGGTGAACCTGGCCTTGGAGATCGTATATTCGGCAAAGGAGCCTGGAAGTTGATGACCGAGTTGTTTCAGATTTTTACACAGGTAATACTCCATCCTCTGGCAGAAAAAACATTGTCCACAGACAAAGGAAGGTTCCACAACTACTCTGTCGCCCACCCGGAAGCCATCCACCCTGTTTCCCTTTTCAACGATGACCCCTGAAAACTCATGTCCCAAAATGATGGGGAGTTGGATCAGGGGATGCTTTCCCTCATAGGCCTTTATATCCGAGCCGCAGATGGCGGAGGCCTTGACCTGGATGAGGAGCTCGTCAGACTGTGGAACAGGCATTGGCACTTCTTCGATCGAAAGCTCAAAAGGCTTTTTACAGATGGCTGCTTTCATTCTTTACCCATGGTGTGTCAACTCGATTAAGTTTCCATCTGGATCGAGACAGAAAATGTAATCCGAGTGGTCATGAGGCCTCTTATCCGGAGGAGAGATAATAGTTACCGCTCTTGATTTCAAAACCTCGAAGGTCTCTTCGATGTCCGATACTTCGATAGCAAAGTGTTGTCTTTGATTCAATACGTCCTGGTCCTGAATTAAATGAAGCTGCTGGTGACCCACCTGGTACCATTCACCCGGAAAACCGAAATCAGGCCGAGGAATGGTCTTAAGGTTTAGAATCTCTTCGTAGAAGGCTTTAGACCTTTTAAGGTCTTTCACGACAATCGCAACGTGGTGAAATCCTTTGACGTGAATCATTCGATCTCCTTCAGCGTTTCGATCATAAATCTTCGACTTTCAACGATCATCTGTTGAGCTTCCTCTGCCGTTTGATTTCCTTCCGTTTCGTAAGAGAGAACACCATCGTAGCTGTTCTTCTTCAAGATTCTCAGGCATTCCTTCAGATTCACTTCGCCTTTTCCAAGAGCAACAGCCTCTTTGCCCACGACATCCTTAATATGAACATGTCTGACCAGATGGGCGACCGGAGCGAGGACAGAGACCTCATTGGCCTGGGATTTTTCAGCCAGTTTCCATTCGAAACCCTTTCGGGTGGTACCGACATAGGTCCCGCGATGTGGATTGGCCGTGTCGAAATTGACACCGATCCAAGGAGATTGAACGAGAGATAAGATCTTCGGCAGCCCGCCCGGTTTGAGAGAGATTGATCCATGGGGCTCTATGGCCAGATAGACCTGGTTCTTTTCCGCCACCTTTAGCAATCTTTCCAGCCGACCTTTTAATATTTTGAGCGCTTCCTCTTCTTTCATCTCTTCCGGCAGGCGCCCTTCTCCGGTCAGAACAACCGGTATCCCTGCTGCCTTTGCCCAAGGGATGGCCTGCTCAATATCCTTTATGCCCTGTTCGTCAGAAATGAGTTCTCTGTGATTTCCAAGACCGGAGATGCCCTTGAATCCAAAACGTGCGACCTTCTCCTTAAACTTAACAGGATCGTCCCGGTAAGGGTTAGCATGGTCACACCAGGAGAGATTGGCCTCCATCTCAACATATTCGTAGCCGGCCTTCGCGATCCATTCCAGG
>Ga0187886_1004181_pt1 | contig 10464 bp, 10 predicted proteins | sample June2016WEW_20_1_FD_133001 | JGI IMG/M metagenome (GOLD analysis project Ga0187886, IMG submission 133001) | Peatland microbial communities from SPRUCE experiment site at the Marcell Experimental Forest, Minnesota, USA - June2016WEW_20_150 | ecosystem: Environmental > Terrestrial > Soil >... | reverse complement strand
GAACCGGCATTAGCGCCAAGTTCGAGGAGGCAGGCGGCATCGACTTGATCGTCATCTACAATTCTGGGCGGTATCGGATGGCCGGGCGAGGCTCCCTGGCGGGACTTATGCCGTACGGCGATGCCAACGCTGTGGTGATGGAAATGGCCGGCGAGGTATTGACTGTGGTCAACGACACACCTGTGTTAGCAGGCGTTTGCGCTTCAGATCCGTTTCGTCGAATGCCTGTCTTTCTAAAGCAAGTCAAAGAGATCGGTTTCGCTGGGATTCAGAACTTCCCAACAGTGGGGTTGATCGACGGCACATTCCGCCAGAATCTGGAGGAAACCGGCATGGGCTATGACCGCGAAGTGGACCTGGTGCGCCTTGCCCGAGAGATGGACTTGCTGACCACCCCATACGCCTTCAACGCAAATGAGGCGAGACTCATGGCCAAGGCGGGCGCTGACGTCGTGGTGGCACATATGGGACTGACGACGAAAGGCTCGATCGGGGCGACGACGGCGCTCGATCTGGACCAATCGCTGGCGCGTGTTCAGGAGATCCGAGACGCGGCAGTCGAAGTAAATCCGGATGTCATGGTCCTCTGTCATGGCGGCCCAATCGCTATGCCGAACGATGCGGCATATGTGCTGAAGAGGACCAAGGGCGTTCACGGATTCTACGGTGCATCGAGCATGGAGCGATTGCCGACTGAGATTGCCATCACCGAGCAGGTACGCGCCTTCAAGGCGGTCACCTTCTGATCGAGAAGGAATGAGATATCGCGGTCAAATTGCCAGTAGGGCAGTTGGCGAGACGGAGAGGCAATGCTGCGCCAGTTGTAATGCTCCCCATTTTTCAAGCAACCGCGATATGTTCTTAAACACGATGCTCCCTTGGGCTCTTGTACCCTAATGACTGATGCGGTCTCTCAGCGTTGTACCATTCGATCCACTGAGTGATCGCGCTCTTTGCCTCGATGAAGCTTTCAAACTTGTATTGCCAGACGCACTCCTCTTTGAGACTACGGAAAAACCGTTCGATGATTCCATTTTGCTCGGGCATGTAAGGTGTGATGAACTCCTGACTCAGGTGGGTTTCTTTCTTGCCCGTGGCAAAGCCGGACTAGAGTTTCTACGCAAAATGCGCCGGACCGATCCTTTCGAAATTCTGACGTTATGATCCCTGAAGAGGCAGTTGGAAATTCTCTGAGGTCCCCGCCTCCTTTTTCTGAGTTCAAGTATCATCTGCTCCTGGGCTGGTGTGAACTTTTGTCGTTCGAGTCTCCGAGGGCAGCTTGAACGGCTCTGCAGCCCGGGAGGGCCATTAGAAATGAATCTTGTCTGCCAGCGGTAGAAAGTTGATCGAGCGATCCCCAATCGCTTTGCGAGGTCGGAAACAGTGATCGAATGTCCCTTCCGATAGGCGATCCATGCGAGGCGCGCCCGCTGCTCTCTTGTGAGTTGGTCCATGCCAGTTACATCGACGTTCTTCACTGACTCCTTCAACTTGAAGTGTAGCGGAGGTATCTAGACTTCACACCTCATTCTATTATGCGAGGCTCAATAAGTGTTGTCGATTAGAAGTTGAAAACTGGGCATACCATCCTCTTTTGCATTTCGCCGATGACTCCGCTCGCTAAGAAGCGTCAGAATCATTTTTCCGTGCCTTCTTGCTGAAACACAGCATGCAGAATGCAAAAAGTAGGCTGAAAGGCGATTCCCACGCGAGCCGACTCAAGGCCAAACACTCACTTCCCCAATATGCTTCTTATCATCTCCATCACGGCTTTTATGTCCATCCCTAATGCTTGAGCTGCCACGTCACCCGGCGCTGAGACTCCGAAGGTCTCCAGTGAAAGAATCGCAGGCCTGTCAACAAAGATTCTTTCCCAGCCGCTAGCAACTCCCGCCTCGACGACCATTCTGTTCCCATCCTTTGGTAGTATCAATTCCTGAAAAGCTTGCTCCTGACGAAGGAATAACTCTCTAGACAGCATTGAAACAACCCGTATTCGCTTATTCGTAGCCAAGTTGGCGGCGTCTAGCGCCAGTTTGACCTCTGAACCCGTTGCGACAATCACTAGCTGAGGGGTTCCCTCACATTCTTTCATTATATATGCACCCTTTTTGATCGTTTCCCTCCAGTTGTTATCCTGTTTCTGGTATACCTCCACCGCTTGTCGCGTCAGAATTAATGCCGTTGGTCCAGAGATATGTTGAAGACACATCCTCCAAGCAATCTCAGTTTCTTGCGCATCTCCTGGTCTGAGTACGAGCAGATTCGGGATAAGCCGCAGTGACGCGATGTGTTCGATTGGCTGATGAGTGGGACCGTCCTCTCCGCTAAGAATTGAATCGTGAGTAAAGACAAAGATTACCGGCTGCTTCATAAGCGCAGCTAGCCGTATTGCCGGTCGCATGTAGTCAGAAAAAACTAGAAACGTTGCGCAGAAGGTTCGCAGCCCACCATGCAGGGAGATACCATTTGCGATTGCGCCCATGGCATGTTCGCGGACTCCGTAATAGAGCCAGCGTCCCTCAGGCGTCCGAGCGGTGAACGGATCAAAGTTCTTCACTTCAATGAAGTTCGGTATTAGCAAGTCCGCCGAACCACCGACTAGGTTGGGTATCCGCTTAGCTAATTTGCTCAGCACACGACCATTAGCCGCCCTCGTTGCAATACGTTGGCCGATCTGGAAATCAATGTATGGCTTTTGTTTTAGACCTCGCTTAGCGCTCCCGAAATACTGCTGCCAGAGCTGAAAACGTTCAGGATTCTCCTTTTTCCAACATGAAAACGTATTTTCCCATGTTTCATATTCACCCTTCCAAAACAATTGTCGCTCCTGGAAATATCTTCGTGCTTCAGGCTCGACATGAAAGTTGTCATCCTCGGGGACACCAAGATTCCTCTTAGTTTTTCTGATCTCCTCTTCACCCAAAGGCGCTCCATGCACTTGACGACATCCGGCCATGCTCGCTGAACCTTTTCCTATGATGGAATCGAGCAGAATCAGAGTGGGTTTTGCTCCTTCATTTTGGGCTTCCTTTACTAGATTAAGTATGCGATCCATGTCATACGCATTGCAGGCTAGCGTCTGCCAATTAAACGCTTCAAAACGCTTGAGGACATTTTCGGAGAAGGATAGCCTAGTCGCTCCGTCGATGGTGATACCATTTGAATCGTAAAATACAATGAGCTTTCCCAGTCCTAAATGCCCAGCCAGCGATGCCGCTTCGCCACAAACTCCTTCCATAAGATCACCATCACTAGCGAGGACGTAGGTATAGTGGTTAATTATCGAGTACTTCGTCGTATTGAATCGAGCGGCAAGCATTCTTTCCGCAATCGCCAATCCAACAGCGTTGGCAAACCCTTGACCAAGAGGCCCGGTAGTTGTTTCCACACCAGGCGTCTGTCCGAGCTCAGGATGACCCGTTGTTTTGGATCCAAGTTGCCTGAAATTCCTGATGTCATCCAAAGACAGGTCATATCCGCAAAGATGCAATAAGGAGTACAACAACATCGAGCCATGGCCAGCAGAGAGAACAAAACGATCCCTATTTACCCAGTTAGGATCCTGGGGATAATGAGACATTATTGCGCCGAAAAGCAGCGCGCCCACCTCTGCGCAACCAAGCGGCAATCCCGGATGCCCCGAGTTTGCCTTCTGTATCGCGTCGATTGTCAGCAGGCGAATACTCAGCGCAACTGCGTCTAATTCCTTATCGTTCATCATTGCCTCTTTGTCTTGTTCCATTCAGCCGTTTGTGAGTACAGCCTTGATGTAGCTGTCTCGGCTTGACAACATCTTCTCAAATACGGCACCGCCTTGCGATAGCGGCTCGTTAATGCTGATTATTTCTTTCGGTTTCAACTTCCCATCACTAATTAAGTCCAAGGTCTCTTTGAAAGTTGCAATTGAAAAGCCATATACCCCTTGCACGATCAATTCAGTAGTGACTACCTTCTGCATGTCAATTTCTACCATTCTTGAGGAATTCCCCACCCAGATGATGTGGCCTTTTGGGCGCGTAAAATCCACGCTTAGCCTCGCGGTAAGCGAGTCCCCCACAGCTTCGAACACAATATCTGTCCCCATTTGCTCAGTTTGCTCCTGCAATATCTTCACCGGATCATCCTTTTTCGGATTAAAGAGAACATCGGCGCCAAGCCCCGCCGCTGTAGCCAATCGCATGTCGCTAATATCTACTACAAAGATTCTCTTTGCCCCGGCCATCTTGGCAAATTGAAGAATGCACAGGCCAATGGTGCCCATCCCGATGATACATACATCTTTGCCTTCGAGAACAGAACTAATTTTCACAGCAGAATGTGCTACAGAAAAGGGCTCTACCATGCAGCCATCAAGGAAATCGACTCTGTCCTCTAAGGCAAAGGCGCTTTTCTCCCTTACGGCCACCAATTCAGCCATTGCACCGTTTACGTCCATTACTCCCAATATTTTTTTGTTAGGACAGACGTTCTCAAATCCAGCAACACAATACTCGCACGTCCCACAAAATTGTATTGGTTGTATGCACACTCGATCTCCGATCGACAATTTGCTAACAAGCCTACCAGTCTTGACTACTTCGCCCGAAAACTCATGACCCATGATCATCGGCGGAATACGCCTCCCGGTGATGCCTAGGTACCCGTGGAGATCTGAACCGCAAACACCTACTGCACGCGTGGCCACAAGTATCTGGTCATCGTCAATGGTTGGATCAGGGACGTCCTCCCATATCAGTTGCTTGGGACTGTGGAAAACGAGTGCTTTCAACATGAACCTCCTTCTGGCTCAATTCTACCTACTACCGATCGGGCGATACCTTCTGGATCTAAGCAGTGCTTTTTCAGAAGCTCATCACCAGTGCCCGATTCCCCAAATCTGTCCTGAACTCCGAGTCTGACCAACGTTGCTGTACGTGATATGCCATCCATTTCGGCAATGATCTCGGACAACGCACTTCCTAGGCCCCCAATAATGCTGTGCTCCTCAATGCTAAAGATGTATCTGTATTGCTTGGCAAGTGAGCACACTTTATTCTTATCCAGCGGCTTAATAGTATGGAAGTTTACGACACCCACGTGGACACCTGAACTCTCTAATAGGCTAGCAGCAGTGAGGACATTTTGAAGCACCGGGCCGTATGAAACAAGAACGACCTTTTCTCCTTCTCGAAGCACTTGTGCTTCGCCGAGCATGAAGGGTGTCCCGATTGTAGTGTAGTTGGTAGTTGCATATCGAGATAAACGGATGTAGACTGGGCCTCTTAGAGAATAGGCTGCATTAACTATTTGCTCTGTCTGGTTGCCGTCAGCGGGTATCAACACCGTCATGTTCGGAAGCGCTCTCATCAAGGCGACATCTACTACAGATTGGTGCGTTGCGCCATCTGGGCCCTCAGTCAAACCAGCGCTCGATCCACAAATCTTTACATTTGATCTTGGGAGGGCTATTTGTTGTCGTATTTGATCGAACGCTCTTCCGGTGACGAAAGTTGCGAATGAGTTAACAAACACGATTTTCCCCATTCTTGACAGCCCGGCTGCAGTGGAAATCATGTCCTGTTCCGCGATTCCCATTTCGATGAACCGCTTTGGGTCTACCTCTGTTATTCTAAAAGATCTCGTCGATCGTCCCAGATCGCAGTCCATGGCGATTACGTTTCTATCCTGGCGAGCCAGCATGACTAGGGCTTCACCGAAACGATCTCTGGTTTCTTCCTTCCGGAGTTCACCCACCTTAAGCCTCCTAGAGTTCGTTCAGTTGCCCCAACTTGTCCAGAATCTCAGCCTCGGCCCGTCGATAGTCTTCAGGACTAATATCAAGGTTATGGTATTTGAAGGTATTCTCCATAAAGCTAACTCCTTTCCCCTTGACTGTTTCCGCAATAATGCTGATTGGCTTCTTTTGCTGCCCATTAACCAAGTCTAAGGCTTGGCAAATCTCCTTCAGGTCATGGCCTTTGACTCTTATAGAGTGCCAACCGAATGCTCGCCACTTGTCTGCTAGAGGTTCAATGCTTTTTATCATATCAACGGCACCTTGGCTCTGATATCCGTTCATGTCGACGATCGCACACACATTGTTCAGCCGATAATGGTGAGTGGTCATAGCCGCCTCCCAGAGCTGGCCCTCTTGCAGTTCACCATCACCAATGAGCACGAAGACGTCAAACTGTAGTCCGTCTAACCTTGCAGCCAGTGCCAAACCATTTGCATACGACAATCCTTGTCCTAGCGAACCGGTCGGTGCTTCAAGCAAGGGAAGCTTCAAAATGTCGGGATGACCCTGTAACCGGGATCCTAGGCTCTTAATAGACTTCAATTCATTCACAGATATGAGTCCTAGCATCGCCAAAGCGACATATTGCGTGGGGATTGAGTGACCCTTACTCATGATAAATCGATCCCTCTCTGGGTCCTGAAAGTTTGGCAGCTTGTGGTTCATCTTATAAAAGAATAGCGCTGCAACTATTTCCGCACATGACAAGCAGCCTCCAAAGTGGTGAGCCTTTCCATAGGAGAACATCCTCAGGAGTTCAAGCCTAAGCTGCCAGGCCTTTTTTTCAAGATCCGTTCTTCCTTTTCGATTCCTATAATCGATCATAGTAGAATCCTCGCTGATAGATCATGGTTTGAAAAGCTCAAGTTCTCACCTTCCTAAAGGCAATTGGTGCGCCATAGCGAACTCTAATAACATCTTCCTTTCCATAAAGAGTGATAATCCTTTGTCCCAAGTGCGTCCGCACTGACCCAATGTATTCGTCAACCCTGATTCCTTTTTGCGAATCCTTTGGATGTCAACCGTATCTTGCCGGCCGAATAGTCCGCCGCACGCAAATTGTTCGACGGTTTGATTTTCTATATGATCTTTCCAGATCGATAGCTCCCTTCTCCAAGGCTCGCAGACAATATAGATCTCTTGGTGTTTCGCTTGTGGCATATGCGACCGCCAACAGGCCTTACGCCTCATCATTTCTTTCATGAACCGCGCCAGCAATCGTCGCAAATTCCAAGTACAAAAAATAAGGTCTAGCTTCTATAACACCCAACTTCGCTCCCTTTAGATTTGCAAACCATAGTGGCAGCAACCTAATCGATCAGCGTCTAGAATGAAATCTGCTAGAGTGACGCGACTTGGCGCCAAGACATCTAGCAAGATATCCGCGAAGGGTTCGGCTAGGGCACCCTTCTAAATAGACAGCTACAACAGTGGCCGATAATGCCCATAAGCTTCGTTCTGGGAGAACAGGCAACACTTTCCTTTCGAGAATATCAATTTTCCGGTTCCTCGAAGTCTCATTCTTTGATATCACTCACTTTACGTGTTCAGGAGTCATAACTATTTTTAAGCCTTCTTGCTCTTCGGCCAACTCGAACGCCTTTTCCCAGGATGATATTGGCAGGACATGAGACACCAGTGGGCCCAGTTGGACCAAACCATCGGCCATCAATTTTAGTGCTAGGTTCCATGATGACCTGCGCGAGCCAAACGCTCCAACAATCCTTAATTCTTTGGACACAATCATGTCGAAATCCGCAGCTATCGAACTCCCCATTAATCCGAGCTGGGTAAATTGACCACGCTTTCGAATTGCCAAAAAGCCAGTAGCTACTGCCATTTCTTTGCCAGAACATTCGAATACAACGTCCGCACCTTGCCCATCACTCAGCTCTAGAACCTTCTTCACAGGGTCTATCCTTTCAATGTCCAATGCGTGATCAGCGCCCAATTTTCTCGCCACGTCGAGCCGGTAGGAGTCGGATGATTTTCCGCAAACGATTACGGTCGCACCTTGGGCCTTTGCAAGTTGAAGAGCCATCAATCCGATGGTTCCTGGCCCTAAAATAAGTACTATATCTCGAGTAGTTATGTGAGCAAGTTCTAGAACTCCATGTACACAACAGGCCAAGGGCTCGGTGAGAGTTCCCTCGGTGAATGAGACATTTCTTGGAAGAAGGTGTAACCCAGAAAATGGCACAGAAACAAAGCTCGTAAATCCTCCGTCATACCAGTATCCAATGCTTTTTCTTAAACTACAAAGATTCGGAAAGCCAGCCAAACAGTTGTAGCAAGTACCACATACGTCGAAACCCAACTCCGAGACTACGAAGTCGCCTATATTCCATCCAGTCACACCCTCACCGACTTTAGCGATAACGCCAGAAAACTCATGCCCAATAATTACAGGAGGATTTACAGAGATAACAATGTCGTCATGCATAATATGTAAGTCAGAACCGCAGATGCCTGTGGCTTTGACTTGTATTATTACCTGACCGGGCCTGGGTTTTGGTTCTGGGACGTCACGTATTTGCATATTCCCAGGACCTTTAGCATATTTCACTAAAGCTTTCATCTAATTCGGTTCCTCCTAACGTCTAGTATCTAGAACCATTGCGAGTGCTTTTCTCGTCTTTGCATCCTCGATAGATGAAAGATCAATGATCTCTTCTACGCCAGGAAAGCCAAGTACAGTCTCAAGGAGGTTTGTAGGAATTCTCTCAATCACATTTGAGATATCCGGATGGACAGAAACAGATAATGCAGAAAGGGTCTCGCGGCCCAACTTTTGAAAGTCCTTTCGTTGCGGGGGGTACCCCCCCCCCCATTCAACTTCAAATAAGCGGTCGAAAATAAATCTAAGATTCACGTCGCCAGCCCAGCCATATTCTTGATTGAGCGGCAGTGAAATGCAGTTTCCTCCATTTATTTGGCTGAAAAGCCAGGCATCCAAAGGCCCACGAATGTAACCGCAACAGACTCTAGGAAACTGCAATACTACATTAAGAAACCCCTGTCCCGTTGAACATCCGCCAACAACGTAATTGGCCCTATTAAGATTTAGAAGCAATCCCGCGAGGATTCCAGTGTGAATATAACTCAATTCCGGCACATCGATTCCGTCTCTCATTCCGGCGTTCATAATTGCGTGGCCTCTTCCGCCTAAAGCGGCCAGAATATGCGAATTCTTGTCTTTTGTGCTGTTCTCACTAACGATTGCGATTTTCATATGCGGTACTCTGTCTCCCTTTCGACTATGTCGGCTATATGCCAAACTAGCAAAGCTTTTTGCAGATGCTCTTTTATTCCGATAGATCCAGAAAAGCCTGATTTACTTGAGCAAAAGGATAGGAACTCATCTTTTTGTTGATATGATATCGTCTTAATTCAATCAGATTGTCACGCTCCATTGCGTCTCCTTTTTCATCATTTCTCCTTACCTAACCATTAACTACATCGATTGCTTTGTAATTCCAGAGGTTTGCATTGATATTGCTTAGTCCCTTGGCGGACTGATGATATCTAACAAGGATTAGCTTACCGTGCTCTTTAACGATTTCTGTTTCTGTCTTCATTCTATCTGCCTTACCCATGGCCTAAACGACTGAGCCAGCGGATGGGACGAAGGCCAGACGCCAATCTATGGGGTCTTGTGCGAGAATGAAGCTAGCGCCTTTCAGCCTAGCTATTTGAATGCACCGAATTCCCATAAAGCCGGCGCCGATGACCGAGACTCGATCTCCTAACCTGATGCCAAATCTATCATTTGAATAGATTGCGCAGCCGACAGGTCCCCCTAATACATATTTTGGATCAAGACCAGTTGGCATTTTAACCAGGTTTGCTTGGGATGTAAGCCAATAATCTGCATAATTGCCCTCTATTGATGTAACTTTGTCCCCTACCTTACATTCACAGGAAGCAGATTCGCCTATTTTTTTAATTACACCTGTTCCTTCGTGCGCTAATCGCAGAGCGAGACAACTATCGTTAGGGGTTGGTTCTGCTTTATTAGATATAAGCGATTTGTAGCTAAACATCTTCTTCACATATTCCACAGCCTATAGTTTTAATCAGAATGTGGCCGCCACCAATTTCTGGAACTAACACGTTGATAGAAATGAATCCATCCTGGGTCAATCTAGCTGCTTTCACTATTCATAGCTCGGTGTTCATACGCGGGCTTTCCTACGCTCAATCAGTTCAAATACCACGCCCCCAGTCGGCGTCGTATCCAAGAAAGCGAATCCACCTTGTTGCGATTTGCCGCTCATTAGAATATCTATTCCTAATTGATGCGCTATATTTACGTATGAATCAATATTTTTTATATCGAATCCAAAATGATGGAAGCCTTCGCCTCGGCGTCTTAGATGATCTTCATATACACTGGGCGATTTGATAGGACACGCCAGTTCAAGTTCCAGGGGACCCCATCTCGCGAAAGCCATTTCCCAATAACCACTAGATGATTTTCCATGATAGGAGATATCGTGATAGGCAATTTCTGGGAATATGAAAGGGCCAATACGAAAAAGGCTTTCATAGTATTGTGCTGCTAATTTTAGGTTCTTCACGACAATACATACCTGAGTAGGAGCTGGAAGATTCAACTGCTGCTTAGTGTCTTGGTTCATTTTACGATCCAGAATCGTTTGCTTTCCATAATTAGCTACCCTTGT
>Ga0187886_1004180_pt1 | contig 10465 bp, 13 predicted proteins | sample June2016WEW_20_1_FD_133001 | JGI IMG/M metagenome (GOLD analysis project Ga0187886, IMG submission 133001) | Peatland microbial communities from SPRUCE experiment site at the Marcell Experimental Forest, Minnesota, USA - June2016WEW_20_150 | ecosystem: Environmental > Terrestrial > Soil >... | reverse complement strand
GGCTACTGGCGCAACCAACAACGAGACCCCGGCCGATGGCCGGGGTCCCAGGAGACCGGCTGATCACAGGTGTCACGCATGACGCGACTCATGTGTAACCGATGTCGCGACTCAAGACAGTGGTCGGGGCGAGAGGACTTGAAGCCGAGATAACAAGTGAACCCGCGCGGCCGATGTACTGAGCTAAGACGACCACGCCGGTCGTCCGCCGCACAGGCGGGCGTCACCGCCGTCGGGATCGGATGCGTCGATCGAATGAGGTCTCGCGGGTCGTACTGGGCCTTGACGGCGGCCGAGCCGTTCGCAGGTCGCGGGCGAGTAGCAGAGACTACCGTCCCATTTCCAGCATCGCGTTGGGGCGGCCCGAAAAGCTTAGAAGGGCAGCTGATCCAGTTCGCTCATGGCGTTTCGGATACTAGCGACCCAATGTTCTGGTTCCTGTTGCTTCGCTTGGAACGTCTTCTCCCATGCGAGCAGCCGGTCTGGAACGACGGTGTCTCCGACCGCTCTTTCCGAGTGGAGCCTCCGAAGTAGCTCAGTGGCGAGCTTGCGGGGCTCGGGCTTGTTGACCGCGCCGGTCCGGACAAAGCAGTCCACGAGCTGCTCGGTTTCGTCCTTGGTCGTGTAGCCGCCAATGCCGCTCAGGCAGTCGGCGTATTCGGCCTCGACAGTGCGCGAGAGACGGGCGAGCAGGTGCCGTTTCGCTGTGGCGGCTTCGCTAGGCGAGAGGCACGATAGGTCGTCCGCGCGAAACAAGTCCCTCTCGCGGGTAAGGACGGCAAACTCGTAAGTCGCCTCGTGCAGCATTCGAACATGCGCTCGTGCAACTCGCGCCTTTACTTCGTCAGAGGCTGAGTCCAGCGCCATTCGGTACAGACGGCGTAGTCGAACCTGTGCTCCAGGGTCCTGCCTTTCGTCGTAGTCTTCGTAGCCTGCAAGTTCAACGTATCGGTCCGGGAGATCGCGTAGCAGAAGCGACTCAACCTCGCGGGCCTTGGTTTCCTTGAGGATGTCGCCAAGTATCGGAGCGGTCGAGGAGTCGTTCTCTACTTTCGAGAGGACCTGCTGAGCGGTCCATCCGTAGGTCCCGCGCTTCAGTTCGGCAACCTCGGCAGCAACGATCTTGACAAGCTGCATGGCCACTGCTGCTGTGCTGGCGTCCGCCCGCTCCTTGACCCGCAGCTGTCGGCCGGGATGGATGAGGTTCCGGTACGTCTTGACCACGCTGGCGAGGTCTACAGCCATGGGCGACAGAACCTTCTGATTGCGCGCTCCGGCGATCAGTTGTCCGAGGTCCAGTTCCTCAACCGTCTTGTGGCTTGGGTCCTGGTAGTTGAGCGATGCGAGATGGTCAGCCAGCAACGCCTCAACGATGCTTCCGGCGAGAACGTGGACGGCCTTGTTCGCTCCCGCCTGAGCGCACTTCGCCATTTCGTCAGCATCGGACTCAAGAGAGGCTCTGAGTACCTCATCGGCCACGAAGTCGAAGTCAATCTCGGCCATACCTAGTGCCCCCTTGCGCCTTTCATGAGGAAGGCGACGGGTCAAGCATAGGCGATGGGCAGCCGCTTTGGAGCCATGGCCAACGCGTACAATGAGGCCAAGCGGGGCCGTAACCGGGTAGCCTGTAATGCTTAGGAGTCTCGGCTCAGGTTGGGTCTCGTCCGGGGGGCACGCCGTCGGGATGCCAGTACGGATGCCCTAGTTGTTCGAAGTCGAGCAGCGCTGAGACGGACTTGCTCTTCGCGGGCCACCATGAGACGACGACACTCGCCATAGGCACCCCAGGCAAGAGCCCAAGGGGACCGGTGCCTGCGGACGAGCCTGCTATCCATGCTGCGCCGAAATGCGCAGTACTTTCCAGAAACGCGGATGGCGTCTCAGTTTGAGCCGCGGCGTCGTGCGATACTTCCCGGGTGGGGACGCCGCATTACCTTCTCCGTCCGATCGCAGATGCCGCCGATCTGTCGCCTGGCGTCAGCCTTCCCTATGGGCTGTCCGGATCGCACGTAGTCACTGCCATCAACGACATTTACTCCTACCTTCACGCCGTCAACTCGGCGGCCGCGCTGTATGGCTATCCCCGGGTGGAAGACATCATCCAACCGGCCTCATTCTCCGGCCTGCTCTCTGAGCTGGTCTGCCGAGCGTTCGTTCACGCGACGGCAGCCGCGATGCCCGGACTGGTCCGCAACACGTTTCCAAACGGTAGGCCGGATCTTGTCCCGCGGGGCATCTTTGTAGGCGACTCGATCCTGCATGGAAACGACGGGATCGAGGTCAAGGTCTCGCGCCATCGGACCAGCGTACAGGGACACAACGTCGAGTCCGGCTGGATCATGGTGGTCTGGATCACCGCCGATCTGGTGGCCGTACCCGTCTACGATCGGGCGCCGACATTCATCGACCGCGTGGCGGTCGCCCAGCTCGAAGAGACGGACTGGACATTCTCGGGCCGATCGCCTACGAGCCGAAGGACACCAACAGCGAGTATCAACGTCTCGGGGCGCGCGAAGCTCGACGCAGGGACGGTCTACGACCGCACAACGACGGTTTAGAGGACCGCGAGCTTCGGGATCGACGTTGAGGCCAGGTGGAAGTACACCGGGTCCACTTCAACGCCGATGCCATCCGCGCCTACGGCCTCGCAGGCAGCGAGAGTCGTGGCGCATCCCGCAAACGTGTCTAGGATCGTCCCGGAGCCTGTCGGCAGCACGGCCGTGATGACTTGGCGGAGGAACGCCTGCGGCTTGACGCTTGGGTGAGGCGCGACCGCACGCTCACGCTCCGGCGTCGTGCCCGACTCGATCACGTCAAGAAAGGGCGTCTTGTCCGACAACCGGCGGAGCCCACCCGTACCCCACTGGCGCAGGTTTGCCGAGACGGTCGGCTCGCTGCATGGCCTGCGGTAGAGCGCCCACGGCTCCCAACACGACCTGGGCATGGTCGAGACCATCGGGAACTCCTTCTGCGCACCCTTCGGCCGGTCTCCACCGCGGAACGTTCGCACGAGCCGGACTATCTCGCCGCGGCGTTCGTACCCGGCTTGCTCCATCGCCCATGCAACCAGTGGTGAAACGAGTGGGTTTCCGGCGATGACGACATGGCCGCCCGGCCGGAGCACGGGGAGGAGCGCAGCCGCCCATCTAGAGAAGTAGGCGACTATCGCATCCCGGTCCGCGCGATCGAGGACGGTGAAACGTGGCAGCGGCCTCCGGTTCGCGCCATCGAACGATGGCGGGATACGCCAGACACCGCCGCGACCGGCGCGGAGCTTCTTCTGCTGAGCCTCGCTGTACTCGACCAGACCGTATGGCGGGTCCGTCACGACTGCCGAAATGCTGGCCTCTTCAGCCTGGGCCAGCCAATCAAGGCAGTCGGCCAACACAAGGGTCTGTCGGCCGTACCGGAAGGCCGGCAACTCCTCGGCAACGCTGGACGCGGGGCGGGTCGTTACGGCCATCGCCACCATCTTAGACGTCCGTCGGTCCAGCTGCGCGGCGATCTTCTCAGAGGTCCAGAGTTGCTCTTTCGACTCCTTGTGCGATGGCTAAGGTCCGCTGGCAAGGGTCCTGCAAGCAGCCGCTGATGTACCGCACGCTTCCCGAGAAACAGGACTTCGCGAGGCGCTACCAGAGCGGAATGCGGGCGCTCATCGAGTGCCGAGCCAGCGCCGGCGGTACCTGCAACATGTCGGCGCACCGTTGGAGCACGGCTTTCCCCACGACGTGAGCCAGGTAGATCTCGGTTGTCAGCAGGGTCGCAGCAACGATCTCACTGAGGGCATCATGGAACGTGGCGGCGTCAGCCGGCCCGAGCGCCCCTGAAAGCAGGGCGTCCCCTTCCTTGTAGTTCGACCGCACGCGGAGCCGCCAGAGCAGATCGAAGAGCGTGGTCGGACGCATCGCGGTCGCCCTAGCCGTAAGGATTGCTGCGGGGAGGTTCTTTCGAGGCATTCCTGCCCGCGTCGTCAGCTTCTCGAGCCACTTGTCGTGGTGGTCGTCTATCTGCTCGCGGCGAGTGGTCATCAGACCCTTGGCCAGAAGGTGCGGCGCGTTCGCGGCGTGTGGCGCCGATAGGTTGCTGATGCCCGGGTTAGGCGTCGTCGTCCCAAATCCGTCGAACGTCCAGGCGCCGGGCGCGCCGCCCACGCGCGCGGTCCACGGCACGACGAAGGGGGTATTGGCATGCGCGATGTTGCCGCCGGCCCAGGCGAGTAGCCCGGCGTGGGTCTTCGGTGGTTTCGATCCGCCGATCGTCATATGGAGGGCGGTGAAAACTTCAAAGACCGCATAGTAGGCTTGGACGGGGGCCCACAGGTTGGCGAAGGCGATCAGGTCGCCCCCGCCGAGAACCCGCGGGGAGTTCAAGAGAACCTCGGTCGCCCAACCGTTGCGAAGGATCTCGGCACCGCGGTTCGTCAAGTTCATGCTGTTAGCGGGCGTGCGCGTCATCCACCGCCGTGCTTTCACCGCGCCCTCAAGACCCGGGAGGAGGCCGCCCGCGTGTGGGTATAGATCTCGCGCCCAGTTGCAGGTCGCGCTCAGGTAGCCGCGGAAGGTCTGAAAGACCATCTCCTCGTCGGAGCCCGTCGGGAGGGTGATAATCGGCACGCGCCGAGCCTACTACCGAAACGTCGGCCCTATGTCCGGCCTGGGGCTATCCGGCATCGGTCGGGTCATTCATTGGAGACGCTCCGGAATGACCTCGTTTCGGAGCGGTCTATGACCCGGCGAAACTGAGCGTGAAATCCGCAGTCCGCCGGAGGCGCCCTTTCGGTCCACCCTAGGACGGCCTTCCAAGCAGAACCGCTCGGCGATTGTCGCAACGCAGAGACCTGTTGCCGAGCACAAGGCGCCCAGCATGGCAACGAAGTCTGCGTCCTCCCATCGGGAGGTAGGGGTTCGATGGAGCGGACCGAGCCCGCCGCTGAGAACCGCTGATAGAGTCTGGGTGCTAGTGACGGAGGATGCGCCCGTTGCGGCTGCTCAAGCCTTGAGGAGTCGCTAACCATTCCGGAGGGACAACTCATGGCCGAGGAACATCCAGACGGCTTTGGTCATAGCGTCGTTAGCGACCACGGACCGACAAGTCGGGCCGGCATAGCCACGTTCGCCAATGGGTTGCCGGCTGGTGTGTCTGAGGCCCAACTCCGTGCGGCGATGCGGTCCTCAGGCTACCCGTTGCAGCTGCTCGTCGCGTCTCTAGCCCAGGGGGAGTTAGGGAGCGTTGAGGAGGAGTGGGCATACCGTGACCGCACGACGAAAGAACTTCGAACACTCGACCTGCACACCTCCTTGGCGCTTCTCAGCCCAAACCAATGGAATTCGAGAGTCCGGCCCCACTTGGACGTCTTGCTCGAATGCAAGCGCTCGGAACTACCGTATGTGTTCTTTCAGTCGAGCGGTACGGTTGTCGATGCCGCGCCCGTGGTTGTCGGGGCTCCCTCGAATGACATCGAGATCAGCACCGACGACGACACATCGACCTACAGTCTCACCTTGCTTCAGGCGCTGGACTTGGCGCGCCATCCTTTCCTGGCCGAGCCTCCGGCATGCGCGAGCGTCTTCAGCAAGGTCGTGCGGAAGGGCAAGGACCTGGAGCTATCAGGGAGTGACTCCTACAACGGTCTCGTGCAGCCTTTGGTCAGTGCCCTAGAGCACGCCCGTCGCGTCGCGCGACCACGACCCCAGTGGGCCTATCACGATGTCCATCTCGTGGTCGCCGTGGCAGTGGTGGATGCCCCGTTGCTAGTCGCCAAGATCGTCGGCGCGACTTCGGATGAGATCCTCACATTCAGCCCGTGGGTGAGGGTGTTGCGAGACGAAACTGAGGCGCTGGGCTGGCACGGGGACAAGCGAACCTTCGAGATGGACGTTGTCCATGCAGATGCCTTCGCTGACTATGTCGAGCGGGGGCTCCTGCCCTTTGCCCATGAGTTTGGAGATCGCGTTCTGAGGCATCAAGGTGAGGTAGCGAGCGGACGAGGCTTTGCGCCTGGAATGGGGGCATGGCGACCATGGGATGACACCGAGAAGGGTCTTCGCCCGTACACTCCACGGGATCGCCTGACCGTTGCCAAGCTCTTGGTCGATAGCTGGGGGAACGAGCTTGCCAAAGTGCGGAGGCGGAGAGTCAAGTCCGAGGTGCGCCGGATGTTTCGACTCGGGAGGTCGACACCTCCGGCTCCCAGCACGACACGATAACTGGACACCCTACGCTCGGGCCTCCACGAGGGAGGCCACTGCGCTTACACGTCTAGGCCTTCCAGGCTGAGTGTTGCGGTCCGTCATCTGGCGTCGTCTGCCGGTAGCAACGGCCGGTAGCAACAGGGCCGAAGATCGGCGGATTCGAGGCCCGAGGGACCGGCGCAATCGTGCTTGGCAGCGTCATCAACGAACGCCCGCGGACGCCAGGGCCTAGACTTGAAAACCGCTGATCGAGAGATCCGTGGGTTCGAATCCCACCCTCTCCGCGGCTCATTGTGAGCGTGATAGCGGGGGGGTTGTCAGACCGAAGGATCCCGCCCTGCCAGATGGCGCCTGAGGTCCTGGATCTCGTCAATCATCTTCCAGAAGCCAGCCCGATCGATCCGATCTCGCTGGTGGATCACGTCGACAAGTGCACTGACTCCTCGTTCCGCCGCAAAGCAGGTCGGATGGATCAGGCTTCCGCGCTCTCCGCAGTCGGTTTGTCCACCACGTTCTCCACGCTCCGAGTCTAATCCCCCATGTCTAGCGGCGGGTGATACTCCACCAGAGTATGTAAAGACAAAATGTTGTCAAAAGGTGAACACTTGTTACTAACAGTCAGTGCACATGCGAGTGTCTGAACACTGGATGCGGGCTTGCGCGGAAACGGACCGCCGTGGTAGATTCGAAAGTGGAGTTAAAGCAAGAAAGGCCCGACGATTGAACGTCTGGCGGCGTTCGTCGGAGCCTTCCCTAGCGCAGACCTAGGCTTTCGCCTCGGCCGGCTTCTTGGACCTTACCGCCGGTCATGACAGCTGTCAAGGAGGCTCGAGGATGGATGACCAGAAGCTTCAAGAGCGCCTTCACGAGGCGCAGATCGAACTGAGGCTCCTGGACAAGGAGCGCGAGGCGCTTGTGGATTGGATCAGGGCCGTAGAGAGGCTAGTGGCCCTCAGGACGGGCGGCAAGAAGCCCGCGACCGTCACCGAGCCTCCGATGCAACTTAGAATGCCTGCCGGACCGAAAGCCCCGAGCATGCGGGGAACGGTGTTGCGGGTTCTCCAAGAAGCGCACGGCGAGCCGCTCTCGGCCCGCGAGATTCTTAGGCGCGCCCAAGCCCTTGGAGCCAACACCGAATCCAAGGACCCGGAAGCCACCGTCGACCTTATGGGCTATTCCTTGAGGAATACCCACCCCGAGATGGAGAAGATCCCCGGGCGTGGTCGTATCTGGCGATGGGTGGAGGGATGAGCTAATGACCCGACCCGGAAATGCAGTGCCGGCGCCAAGAAGTCTGACAGGACCAGCGCCGGCACCACGAGCCAGAGGAGATCGCATGGCGGAGAAACGGACTCCGTCTGCGGCACCACTGCGGGAGCAACTTCCGCCGTGGCGTCCGCTGCTCCTGAAACGACCGGCCAAAAGGTCAGCCGTTCCCCTTGACATTACCACCACATAGGCCGGAATGGGGAAGATCCACCCGGCCCTTCCGAAAGGACTCAACCCGTGCCTCACACAGGTGAAAAGTGCCCACAGTCGGGCATATGGCAAAGCACATGCTGCGGGGAGCAGATCGCCCTCAGCAAGAACGAGACCTTCCCGCCGTGCGGGAAGCATGGCGGGACTAGCTGGACGCTCATTCGGGCGACCGAGAACTGACCATCTGCGGAAAGTGCCTATTTGGCTCTTCTGCCTCGTAACCAGCTATAGCGGACATCGAATACCCCAGGAGGAGTCCGAGGATGCAATCCCGCTTCTCTTGGGGTATTCCCTTACCCGGGGACCGACTTCAAGGCGAACCAGGTGGCCGACTACGTGGCGATGGCCCAGAACGTCCCGAGTCAGAACTTCAGGCAGGTTGTGCTCGGATTGCCGTACACGATCCTCAACATCAGCACCGTCAACGCGGCTACCTGTCTGCTCAACGACAAGGTGGCCGCGCTCTCCGTTCAGTTTTCGGCCAGGACCGCCTCTGGTACGGCAAACCCGCGCCCGCCAACACCTGCCGGTAGTCCTGGCCGGAGGTCCTCGGCTGCGACATCGCCGTTCGACACGATCGAGGATGCGCATCAGCGGAGAGGCCGCCTGAACGGCGTCAGCTGCCTCCGAGGGGCAGGCTCAGTGGACGGCACGTCGAGGTCATCGTCAGAGACATCGTTGCCGGTGGCGCAAGTCCCCCAGCACGGGCCATTCGCCAGTCACACCCGCCGCTACGGAAGCCAGCCGGCCGCCGAGGGGGTAGCGGCCGGCTGGCCGGGCGCGACCCGGCACCCGGGGGAGGCGCCGTCCGCGCCTGTGACCCAGTCTAGCGGTGTGTCATTGAGTCAGAGCCCAGCGAGGGACCATGACAGGCAGATCCCCCCGAGCCGTTCGGCGTCGTTAGGACCCCGCCTTCGAGTTGGCCCACCGACAGCGCTGGCCGCACCACTTCTGGTCGCGCCTCCGTGGCCGAAAGACATTGCCGCAGCGGTGGCATCGGCGCGGCGCATGCCAGTCCAGGCGCAACATTGAGCCGGCCCATGTGATGGCGGGCCAGCTCGCCTCGTTGAGCGTCTGGAAGAAGGCCGTCGCCAGTGGTCCCTGAGCCACGATCGCACCCTGTAACCGCATCCCATCTCCGGTCGGGGCGATCGTCGCCTGCACCCGAAGAAGCCGACTAAGAGGCGCCTGCAAGGCTCCCCGTAAGCCGTCGAGAGCCTGGACGTATGGGCCCGCGCTCGGCCAGCGCTCGCCGGCGGGCACAGCGAGGCCGAACCGGCCCGCCAGGGCCTGGCCCGACATGGGCTGACCCGGGTCGTCCTTGACCTCGGTGAGTTCGCCTGCCGGGAGGCCGATGAGCCGCTCGGTCTCGCGCCGGAGTGCCTCGCCGCTTAGGTCACGGATAGCGACCATGAGATCACGCGCCTGGCCGAGCCAGCCGAGGGCATGGCGGATCTCCTCAACGCTCTCGAACCATTCGCGTGGATTGGCCCGCACCCCGACGAAGCCATGCTCGCGCACCCAGCCGACGATGGCCGCTTCGTCCCCGCGCCCGAGGCGGACCAGCTCGTTCGCGAGGTCGGACCGGTCGCCCGGCGTCCATACCACCGGCTTCCGGGTGCGCGGGTCCGGCGTCTCGTCGACGATGAGGCGGACTCGCGCCTCAGTGGGTAGGAGCTTTCGATCCTCGTCGGGGATGGCGAGCGGCTGGCCGCGCCAATCGCGCTCGACCCAGACCCAGCCCCCATCGCCCTGCTGAACCTTGCGGCTGGGCTGGCCCGAAAGCGGCAGCCAGGCATCGGGGGCTGAGCTGATGCGATCGATGGCGTCGTGCACCACGTAGCTCTCACCGACGAGCCAGCGGCCGCTCGCGAGAGAGGCCTCGGTGACCTTGGTACGAGCGGCCCTTGTCTCTGACTCCACGCTTCCTCCTCGTATTAGACGCACTCTATCGACTTCGCCATAGTGCGTCTATGCCGACACGGAACTACCACCCAAGCACCGGACTCGATCTCAAGCTCGCACGGGTTGCCCGCGGCGTGCCTCAGCGCGCGATCGCGCAACACCTGGGCGTATCGCCTCAGCGGATCTCCGCGGTCGAGGCGACATACTGGCCAACCGCCCGAACAACTGCTCGCTATCTCGCCGCGCTCGGGGCGATCGCCGGGACATCGCCCGCGCCGTCGTCGCCGGCGTATACCGAGAGAGGGCCGCGATGAACACCCGTCGCTGTCTCTCGTTCCGAGACCCACTGGAGGTAACGAGCCGGGCGGACCGGCGGACCTGCTCCGATCTGTGCCGCAAGCGTCTCAGTCTGGCGAGACGCGCGGAGCGTGCCGTCCATGCCCCTCAGAGGGCACGCCAGGGCGCGATCACCCGGCAGGAGGTACATCGGGCCACTTCGGGCTCTAGCCGTGAAAGTGGGGGCTTGCAGCCGTGAACGGTTCGCAGCTCCGCACGACCGCTCCACCAACCGGGCGCGTCCGCGTCTCTCTGGCCTCGGCCGAGCGTCTGCTGGGATCGCTCCCGGATCGCTCGATCGATCTGGTCATCACGGACCCGCCCTATGTCACGGTCAACCGAGCATCGACCAGCGGCCACCTGCGCGACTGGTTCCCCGCTGGGTTGACCTGGCCCCAGATCGGCCGCGTCTTCGCCGTCGCCCGCCGCAAGCTCAAGGCCGATGGGGTCCTGATGGCCATGACCAACAACGACGGTCTAGACCAGGCCATCGACGCCCTGAAGCGAGCCGGCTTCTCTGGCATCCGGACCATCACCTGGGACCGCCAGTATCC
>Ga0187886_1004179_pt1 | contig 10465 bp, 10 predicted proteins | sample June2016WEW_20_1_FD_133001 | JGI IMG/M metagenome (GOLD analysis project Ga0187886, IMG submission 133001) | Peatland microbial communities from SPRUCE experiment site at the Marcell Experimental Forest, Minnesota, USA - June2016WEW_20_150 | ecosystem: Environmental > Terrestrial > Soil >... | reverse complement strand
GGAAAAGAAGGGGGTGATCGACGTCGTCGCGAAACACGTCCGGAAGGAGACGCAGTTGATCGTCCACGTGGGGTCCACGAACGTCCGCGACTCGGTCGAGCTTGCGAAATACGCGGAGGGGGCGGGGGCGCACCGGGTGGCGGCAGTCCCCCCCTACTATTTCCACCACACGCGCGAGAGCATCAAGCTGTTCTTTGACCGGCTCGTGCAGGCCGTGCAGATCCCGGTCTATGTGTACAACAATCCGAAGTTCACGGGGGTCGCCCTTGACGTGCCGCTGGTGCAGGAGCTTGCCGACCTCGGGGTGGCGGGGATCAAGGACAGCAGCTTCGACATCATGGTCCTCGCAAACTTCGTACGGGGAATCAAGCAGCCCGAGTTCGACGTCGTGCTCGGCACGGAAGCGATGTTCCTGTACGCGGCGACGATCGGCGTGAAGGCCTTCATCCCGGGTCTCGGGAACGCCTTCCCGGAGATCTGCGTCGACCTGCATACGGCAGCGATGAACCGCGAGGCGGAGCGGGCGCTTGCGCTACAGTGGAGGGTGAACGCCTTGCGGGATGTGATGTATCTGGCGAAGTCCACCGTTGTCGCCGTCTACGCCCTCCTGAAGATCCGGGGCGTGTGCGAGGCGTATCCGCGCGAGCCGTTCATTCCCCTCTCGGATCAAGAGTGTGATCAGATGAAAGCGAAGCTGATGGCGGGAGGGTTCCTCGGATAGGCACACGAGGTGACCGAGACAGTGTGCCGCACGCACACCGGGGGGATTGACAGCATGCACTTTGCCACGATCGATTGCGGAACCACCAACTCTCGGGTCTTTCTTCTCGACAAGAATCTGGTTGTGGTCGGGAAGGGGTCGCGCAAGGTTGGCGTGAAGGACACGGCGGTCCACGGCTCGAACCAAGTTCTGAGGACGGGTCTCTCGGAGTTGTTCGAACAGACGCTTGCGAGTGCGGGACTGAGACTCTCCGACATCCAGTGCGCGATCACGTCGGGGATGATCACCTCGGAGCTTGGCCTCCAGGAGATTCCGCATCTGTGGGCACCGGCCGGTCTGGCGGAACTCGCCGAGAGCCTCACCGTGACGCAAGACCCCACCGTCTTCCCATTGGATCTCCCGCTGGTGTTCATCCGGGGCATCAAGAACCCCTACCCGCCCGAGACCACCTACGAGGACATCCGCCGGATCGATTTCATGCGGGGAGAGGAGACGCAGATCATGGGGCTCCTGACCCGCCCAGACCTGCCACGGCCGCCGCTCACGGCGGTCGTGCTCAGCTCGCATACCAAATACATTCACGTCCGCCACGACGGGCGCATCGCCGGCTCGCTCACCACCTTGAGCGGGCAGGTGTTCGAAGCCATTCATCAGGCCACCTCCATCGGCAAATCGATCGCGGCGGAGGGGGAGCCCGACCCGCGGGATCTCGCCCTGGCCGCAAACACCGCGTTTGACGCGGTGCGCCACGCCGGCTTTCTCCGGGCACTGCTCATGCCGCGATTCATGGACGTCCTGCTCGGGGTCCCCGCGGAGGTCCGCCGCACCTTCGTGGAGGCGGCCATCGCGGCGGAAGACCTGCAGGTCCTGCAGGATTTCCCGCTGGTGGGATTCCCGCGAGACTGCCCGATGATCCTCATCGGTTCACCGCGGCGATGCCGCGTCTTTCGGGAGGTCCTGACGCGTGCGCTGGAGACCGGCCCGGGCATCGCCGAAATCAACACGGTCGAGGCGGTGGACCGCCTCAGTATCGACGGGGCCGTCGCGATCGCCCGGCGAGCGGGGTGGCTGACAGGAGGAACGGATGCCGCATAAGGTCCTGATCACCGATTATTACTATCCGACCCTGGATGAAGAGCGCCGGGTCTTCGCGGGGACCGGCATCGAAATCTGTGATGGAAACGGGCGCTGCAAGACCCCGGAGGACGTGATCGCCCTGGGCGAGGACGCGGATGCGATCATCACGCAGTTCGTCCCGATCACGCGGGGCATCCTCGAGCGACTCCGTCGCTGCAAGGTCATCGTGCGGTACGCCATCGGCCTCGACACCATCGACATCCCGGCGGCCACCGAACGGCGCATCATGGTCGCCAATGTGCCGGACTACTGCATTGCCGAGGTGTCCGACCACGCCCTCGCCCTGATCATGGCCCTGGTACGCAAGGTGAAGGTGATGGATACCGAGGTCCAGCGCGGCACCTGGGCGTATCGGCGCGCCGTGCCGGTGCGGAGGCTCGGCGAGCTCACGCTCGGCCTGATCGGCTTTGGGCACATCGCCCGGGAGGTCGCGCGTAAGGCACGTGCCCTCGGCTTCGGCCGCATCTCGGCGTTTGATCCCTATGTCGCAGAGGTCGACACGGCCTTGGGTATAAGCCTGGCCCCATTGGACGGGGTACTCGCGCAGGCGGACGTACTTTCCATTCATGCGCCGGCGACCCAGGAGACGCGGCACTTGATTGACGACGACGCTCTCCGCCGCCTGAAGCGCGGCGCGTTTGTGGTCAATACGTCCCGCGGCAGTCTCGTGGACGAGTCGGCCCTCGCGCGGGCTTTGAAGGACGGTCAGGTGGCGGGCGCAGCCTTGGACGTGCTCGAAGACGAAGCGAACATCGAGGCCAGTCCCCTGCGCGGCCTTGATAACGTCATTCTCACGCCGCACATGGCCTGGTATTCGACGGGGGCGATCCAGGAACTGCAACGAAAAGTGGCCGAGCAGGTGCGGGATGCGCTCCTGGTCGGGAGGCCGTCCTATTGGGTCAATCGTTTCTGAGACCGGAAAGGAGGAGGCTCATGCGTCGGTGTGTCGGATTTGTCGCAGCGGTCTTTTTGCTGGCGGTGTTGGTCGGCCCGGCAATGGGCGGCACGAAAGCGGACTTCACTATCAAGTTCGGCCACACGGCGACCGAGGGCTCCTTTACCTCGGTCGAGGGGGCGTTCAGCAATGTCTTCAAGAGCGTCGTCGAGACCAAGACCGGCGGGAAGGTCAAAGTTGATATCTTTCCGGCGGGGGGGCTTGGTGGCCAGCGAGAACTGAACGAAGCCACCAAGCTGGGCAACATCGAGGCCTCATTCGTGGCTGACGCCGTTTTGAGTGCCTTCTGCCCCAAGGCCATGATCTTCTCGATGCCGTACTTGTTTTCCGAGATTGATGATTCGTACAAACTGTACAACTCGCCATGGGGCAAGGACTTCCAACAGGACTGCATCAAGGCCGCCGGGACGCGTATTCTCCAGATGGCCGGCTTCGGGTTCCGCAACCTGACGAATAATCGGCGTGCCATCAAATCCAGCAAGGATGCCGCTGGCCTCAAGATCCGCGTCATGGAGAGCCCTATTCCCGTAGCCATGATCAAGGGGCTAGGCGCTAGCCCGACTCCCATTTCGGTCACTGAACTGTACACGGCGTTGCAGCTGAACGTGGTAGATGGCGAGGAGAACCCGCCGCTTGTCTTGGTCACGTACAAGCTTTATGAGGTCCAGAAGTATATGACATTGAATAAGCATCAGCTGGGCACGGCCGCGGTGATCATGAATGAGAAGTTCTACCAGGGGCTGCCGAAGGAATACCAAGCCGTGGTGAATGAGGCGGCCGACCTCGGGGCGAAAGCCATGATCGGGCTGGCCATCATCACGAACGAGGGCGATGCGCTGAAGCTATTGAGCCAGAAGATGGAGATCTACGCCCCCACCGCCGCGGAGATGGCTGATTTCAAGGCGAAGATGCAGCCGGCTGCCCAGAAAGCGATCGTGGAGCGGTTGGGCGAGGACTTCGTCACTAAGTCGCTGGAGGCAATTAAGAAGCTGCAGTAGGCGGCGTGTCCGCTGCAGTGCGCTCCGTGGCGCGGCTCGAGAGCGGAAGAAGGAAGACTCTCGGGCCGCACCGCAATTGGCGAGCTACCGCCCGCGCCGGCGCTGAGATTCCGACTGGGAACACGCGACGCCTGTGAAGGAACTCATCATGAAGCCCTTGTCCCTCGCGCTGCGCGTCATTGAATGGCTCGCGGCCCTCTTGACCGCCGGCATGGTCGCTGTGATCTTCGTTCAGGTGAGCAACCGATACATATTTAACAGCCTCATCGCCTGGACGGAAGAAGTCGCCCGCCTCATGTTTATCTGGCTCTCCTTCCTGGGGGCATTCTTGGCCCTCCGGGAGCACTCCCATATCAGCATCCACGCTGTGATGAAGTGCTTCTCACCCGGTGTCCAGGCCACGGTATCCTCCGTCGTGACGTTTCTGCTGTTCTGTTATATGACACTGCCGTTCAGCAGTCAATTTAACATCGACCCCCTGCATCTCGGGATCCTTTCCATCGCGGCGATCGGCATCGGGATCTTCCTCCCGCCGATCGGGGTCGGCATGTTCATCGCCTGCACGTTTGCCGATATTGAATCGGGCTTTTCATCATCTCGTATTTCCCGTGGTTCACCTTGTACTTGCCCAAGGTCGTTTTTCCGGGAAAGTGAGAATGGGGTGGGGTTACCACTGGGCGGGGGCGCAGCCGCCAACTCGTGATGCAGCGCGAGGCAAGAACTGCACGCGCGGGCGAAGCGGCGCAAAGAAGGAGGAAGCGATGGCGAAGGAGCGAAAGCGATCAGGGCGTCTTGGCTTCGACGTAAGCCGGCGGCAGTGCTTGAAACTCGCTGCGGGAACCGTGGCCGGACTGGCGATGGGTCCGTTCGTGATCACGCCGGCCAGGGCGCAGGCCTTCAACTGGCAGCGGTTCCGCGGCACAGAGCTGTTTCTCATCCTCACCAAGCATCCGTGGGTGGACGAGATGGTGACCCACATCCCGGAGTTCGAGTCGCTCTCCGGGATGAAGGTGAAGTACGAGATGCTGCCGGAGATCCAGGGTCGCCAGAAGCTGACTGTGGAGCTGACGGCCCAAAGCGGCGGGGTGGACGCGTTCCACACCGCGCTCCACGTGGAGAAGCGGCGGTTCTGGAAGTCGGGCTGGTATCAGTCGCTGAACCGTTTCCTGGAGGACAAGAGCCTCACCGCGCCGGATTTTGACTGGAACGACTTCGTGCCGGCGGCCAAGGCGGCCGTCACCGAGCCGGACAACACGATCAGTGCCATCCCCACGATGGTCGATTTCTTTGCGCTGTTCTACCGGAAGGACCTCTTCCAGCAGAAGGGATGGAAGGCCCCGCAGACGCTGGCCGAGATGGAGGATTACGCACAGAAGCTCACCGCTCCGCCCGGGATGTATGGGATCGTCGCGCGCGGCCTGAAGAATGCCAACGCCACCGCCTTGGCCTGCATCCTGTACGCCATGGGCGCGAACTACCTCACGCCGGATGGCAAGTCGGCTCTCAGCACGCCTGAGTGGGTGAAGTCCGTTGACTACTATGCAGGGCTGCTCCGACGGTTCGCCCCGCCAGGCGTCGTGAACTTCAACTGGTCCGAGTGCAGCAGCGCCTTCATGCAAGGGAACGTTGGCATGTACTTCGACGGGATCAACTTCGCCAACCAGTTTGAGGACAAGGAGAAGTCCAAGGTCGCGGGGAAAGTGGGCTATGCCATGCTTCCCGCGGGGCCCGCGGGACGCGTTGCGCCGACGTATACGAACGGGATGGCCATCACCGCCCATAGCCGCCGCAAAGAGGCCGCCTACCTCTTCCTCCAGTGGTCCACCAGCAAGCAGAACGCGCTCCGGGAATTGCTGGCCGGCGTTGGCGTCGGCAGGGCGTCCACTTGGACCTTGCCGGAAGTCAAGGCCAAGCCAAGAATGCCGGCGGACTGGTATACCACCTATTCGGAGAGCCTGAAGGTCGGGCGTCCCGGACTGCCGGAGATCGTGGACGTGACCCAGTACCGAGACATTATCGGCGTGGCCGTCCAGAAGGCGATCGAGGGCGGCAAGGTCGAGCCGCTCCTCGCCGACGCGGACCGAGAGTTCCAGGAGATGCTGGAGAAGACGGAGAAGTAGTTGCGTGCGATCTCCGCGACCGGATCGTCACTTCATGCGGAAGCGGATCGAGATCTGACTGGGGTATGGCGGGGACGACCTGTTCCTCCGCGATGACTGGGGAGACCGTCAAGAAGTCGGGGGTCGGAAGCGACAGGTTGTATCGAATCACCGTCCGGCATAATCCCTGCGGCTGCGCCGACTCGTAGAAATGCTGTGCTCTTGAGGGCTCGCCACCCTGAACGGCTCTGCAGTACACCCATACTGTGCAGTGCGTAAAATAGACGACACGTCAACCGGGACCGCACAGGCCGGGGGAGAGCCCGACGAGGGGCGGCGGTCCGCCCCTCTCGGTCGGGTACCCGCGCCGCAGGCGTGGGTGCGCGGGGAGGGCCGAGCCCTTGCGTTACGTCCGGTGCAAGGGCGAGAGCCTTCCCCGCGAACGGAGCAGCGCGGGGGACGGTGTAGCCAATATTCCGCGCTGCGTAGTATGCGCGTAGCTCCCGCGCTTGTGTAACGGCCCAAAAGTGAAATCGGCCTCTCGCAGAATCCATCAATTCCCATCCCTGACGCCCTGCCGGGCAAGCGCCGGAATTCGCTTGACCGGGGCGAGCGGGCGGCGGTATGGTCCGGCGGATCGTCCGTGATCCTCCCGAGGAGCCAGGCAGGAGGTCAGAGATGTCCAGCATTCCGACCCTTGGCGATTGTCCGCGTCGCCAAGGGCCGTTCTGTTTTCCTGGTGGAAGGAACACTGCGTTTGATGGGGGCCAGGCACAGCCGGACGGTGGCCGGCGTAACGCGTGAGTCATTTGCCCCAACACGTCTACGGGTGACCGGGGGGGCGAATTCACTCAAAAATGATGAACGTGGCAACCCCATTACAGGTGTAGTCCCCGCGTGGGCGGAGGCGCAATAAGTTCACTTCGTCAACAACGTATTACCGCATTACAGCGTTAGCCAGACGCCTCGCCCGGAGGGCGGAATGGGAAACCAAGCTTTGATCGTGACCGAGAGGCAAACTGTTCGGCGAATCTTTACGCTGTGCGCGGTCACGTTGTTGACTGTGGCTTCACCGTGTGCTGCGGCAGATACTTACGTCCGAACGTCGGTCGACGAAAGTGGTCAACTCCGCATCTTCACCAACGACGCGCAGGCAATCGTCTTGCAGAAAGAACCCGAACAGGTGGGATTTGACAACGTCGCGATTTCAGAGGACGGTCGCTCTGTTGGTTGGCTCGCGCTGTATCCCAATTGCTGTACTTCATACCCGATTCCGTTGAAGTTAATGATTTACTCAGATGGCGACCTGCGTGAGTTTACCGGTGTCGGGTTGCCTGTTTGGCAGTGGCACTTTACTGCGGGTGGCAAGCAGGTCGCTTTCGAACAGGAAACAGTGCATGGCGGCCTCGGCATCCATTACGAATTACGGGAGGTTGCCACTGGGCGGCTGATCGCCGAGTACGGTCCAACCATAGGTCCGGATAACCGGCCGCTAGCGATCCAGAATGTTCCAAAGTGGGTAGAGGAATTCAACGCGAAGCGATAGGAAGCTACTGCCGGTTGGCTAGCCAGCCGCTGCAGCAGCGAGCGGCGCGGTCGCAATTGGGCGACTTTGACGGACGGGAGCGCCGCTCGCGGCTGAGCGGCATGGCGTTCGGCGGGAAGTCATCAAGGGAGGCTGGAAGATGATGAGGAGGGTATGTTCAGTTCTCACCGTCGTGGCGGCCATGTGCTCAGCGGTAGCCGCAGGCGACTTGTCGATAACCCATATCAAGCCCCTTTTCGACCCATCAACGCCCGGCTTTGGCGATTTCCAGGTCGTGGTCGGCATCAAAAACAACGGCAATGAAGCGAGAAACGTTAGCCTCGCGTGCTTGTATCTTGGCCTAACGCACCCTGGAGTTTACTTCAAGAATGAACCACAGGTTCAGCAACAATATCAAATGATAGACTTGATGCCGATGCAGCAAGTAGACGTGGTACTGAAGAACAAGTTTGTTGCATATCACCCAGAGACACTGGGAGAATTGGTGGTCACGCTGGTTGGCACTGATACCGCGAAGAGCTTCTATTTACGGACGGCGTTCCATCCTGACAGTCAGGATTGAGATCGCCGAACCACGGGCTCCAGCGGGTTTGCTACACGCTGCGCGTTCCGCAAACGCGCTGATCCCTGCCGTCTAGGCATCAAGAACGAAAGGATCTGAAATGAACCCCGCAACAATAATATTGGCTATGTTAACATTTTTGTCGACGCTCCTCGGCGGGTTCATCACCTTAAAAAATAGGTACCGGGCACCTATTGGAAGCTAACCCGTTGATTTACCGCACGGACGATTCCAATTCTTGGCGATCGGTCCACCATGTGGGTGAGACCTGAAGCCGTCGCAGCCGTCGGGGCATCCCGTGTGGTTCACACTCCGGGCACCCATGCGCGTAGCCCCCGCGCTTGTGTAACGGCCTAAAAGTAAAATCAGCCCCTCGCAGAATCCATCACTTACGAGCCAAAAGGTGTCCGGTACCTTTTTACTCGATTGCCAGCATCACCTCACTACAAGCTCCTGAAGCGGGCGGGAGCGTGAGAGCGAGAAGGACTTTGCTACAAATCCGCTCCTTTGCTGTCTCTTGGAGGTTGCCATGGCTGGATGGCGTGACCTGGGTAACATCTGGGACATTTTCAAGGAATTTGACATCCGTCCGATCAGCGACGAAGCCGAGCGTCCGGTAGTCCTAGCATTCGTCGGTGCAGCGGGTGTCGGGAAGAGCACGCTGATCGCTGCGCTGCGGCACGGGTCGCGGGCGCACGAGAAAGTCATCAGCCCGACGATTGAAGTTGATTTGGACGCCGCGGGCCGGCTTGGTGCGGCAGACATGGTCGTGCTGATGCTGGATGCGACGCGCGGCGATTATTCCGCGGAAGAAGAACTGTTTGCCGACTGGCAGAGAGCCACGCGAAACGTGCTCGTCTTTTGCAACAAGATCGATGCGGTCGTCGATGCGGGCACCATCAAGGCGACGATGACGGTGTGGGGTGGCGCGCGCGTGGCGCTTGGTTCCGCAAACGATCCTGACTCGCTCACGACGGAATTCGTGCCGTGTGTGCTGGACGCACTGTCTGATCAACACATCGCGCTCGCGCGACGCTACCCGTTGGTCCGTTCGGCTGTCGCGCGCACAGTGATTAACGATACGTCGCTTGCGAATGCGGCAATTGCTTTGGGTACGGCGCTTCCCGAAGTTGTGCCTGTGGTGAACATTCCATTTGCGATCGCGGATATCGGAATCCTGACGAAGAATCAGGCGATAATGGCATACAAGCTCGGACTCGCATTCGGCTCCTCGACGCGGTGGCAGGATCACGTTGCGGAACTTGGCGGCGTGGTCGGCGCAGGATTCATTTGGCGTATGATTGCGAGAGAACTCGTTGCCTTTATACCAGGGGGGTGGGGTATTGTTCCGAAAGTAGCGGTCGCCTACGCGGGCACGTACGTTGTCGGCGAAGTGATCTTGCGATGGTATCAGACGGGGGAAAAGTTGTCCCGGCGTGCGATGAGGGAGTTGTTTGACGAGGCGCTTGCGCGTGGCAAGAAGATTGCCCAGGATCTGATCGCTCGACTGCCGTGGCCGTCGCAGTCGCCTCGCAGAAGCGAATTCGTCTGTCCGAAATGCGAGAGGAAGAATCCAAGGGATGCCAAGTTCTGTGCGTACTGCGCGACACCCCTATCTTGGGTCTCTCCTCGCGCAAAGAGATTTATTTCAAAGTAATGGGGGACGCTAATGTAATGGGGGGCGTGGTACTATCTGTCATGTCTCTTCCATGTCTCTTCGCGAGACCACCCCACCCGGTGGAGGAGGAGGGACTCGTAAGACGCGCGGGGCCGAGCCCAGCGGGCCGTGCGTTTCCCCGCAGACCCCACGACCACTTCCTCAACATGATGACGTTTTGCGGTTCAGGGGCAAGCCATTTCAGCGTCCCCGCTGAGTGCCGTGTCCCCCTCCGACCCGTCGGAGCCTCTCCGACATCTCGGGCGTTTCCCGGCGACGTCTCCCGGCGGTTCCATCGCCGCTTCCCATTCAACCTCTTGTTTCGACAGGGCGAAATCCTCGCCGCCCCACCGGCCGAGCGAGCTGGATCTGTTGTTGCATATTCTAGAGATGAAGCCTCTGAGCCAACTGTTAGATTCTTCAGGAGGATCATCATGAAATGGACCGGAATGTATCTTCTCGGTTATGTCGTCTTGATCGCCGGCCTTCTGGCCGCACTTTGGCACTTAGGAGTTCTGGCCAGTATCGGTACGACATGGACTTTGATCGGCGTCGTGATCGCGATCGGAATTGGCATTATGGTTTCAGTTTCAAGCAGCGGCACCAAGGAAAATATTGAAATCGACAGGAAGTGAAACACATCTCACCCGCCGCGCCGCCCGCGCTGGTGCCCCCACGGATCGCCGTGGCAATCCAGCGGGAGCAGACGCATCGGGAGCACTCGAGGGCCAGCAAGAACGTTGCATTATGTGTCATGTCTCTTCCCGAGACCACTCCGCCTGGCGGCGGC
>Ga0187886_1004178_pt1 | contig 10466 bp, 8 predicted proteins | sample June2016WEW_20_1_FD_133001 | JGI IMG/M metagenome (GOLD analysis project Ga0187886, IMG submission 133001) | Peatland microbial communities from SPRUCE experiment site at the Marcell Experimental Forest, Minnesota, USA - June2016WEW_20_150 | ecosystem: Environmental > Terrestrial > Soil >... | reverse complement strand
TCTGCCATTAAAGATAAAACCTTCTTCCATTTGCTCATTATGCTGACGGGCTTTTGAGATTCAATATTCAGGAAAGGCCCTACAAGCGGCGTAAATGGCGGATTACGGTATATGGACAACCCAAATTTTTTCTGCTTATAAAGGTGAAACCCTCCAATTAATTTATCTCCCTTGTCGTAAACCCCATATATCCGGATATTGTCTCCAAACATCTGTAACCAGCCGGCAGTATTAAAGATTGTCCCGTATTTTATTGCCAGAACATCATAGATTGCGATGTCTGTCTCACTTATTGTTTTTATTAGCATTGACACAAACTCCGGAAAGCTCGACCTTCGACTATTTGCTGATTTCGTAAACGACGTCTCTCCTGTTCTTTAAGTTGTTCGCCAGGAAAAGCATTGTGCCGTTTTTTGATATTTTTGGGGCGGGGTATTAAAAATTACTTTTTGGCAAGATTAATGATGTTTCGGAATTTTCCGCCCGACATTTCGATTTGGCTTACCTTCTCGATATCAACCTTAATATCGTGCCCCAATATCCCGACCACGGTGTCGTAGAAAAATTGAGTTCTATCCTGACGGAGATTTGGGGAAGCTATTTTGAATACAAACTTATTATCTGAAAGTTGAATCAACTGGTAACTCTCACCCTCCAAGAGGAGGGGTTTTATAACCATTCTCATTGTTACAGGAAGTATAATTTTGCCGCTACTCGTTGTCAGCTGGTCATCTATTCGCCCTGTAACTTTTTTGATTTTCAGCGGCAGCCCCCTCCCGCATTTACAGGACTGTTGGTCAACAGGCATCACTTCTACTATGTCTTCGATCCTATACCTTATAAAAGGCATCGCGTAATTGAACAGCGAAGTACCAACAACCTCGTAACCTTTTTCCGTCTCGACAAATTCAATTAGTCCATACTCAGAGTCCTCATGATAACCAGCGTGAAGCTCGCATTCGTTTGCCGAAGCAGCACTTTCACCCAGTCCCCAAGTATCAAAGACCCGGCAGGAAAACCCTTCTTCCATCATTTTTCTTTGGTCGTCGAATAATGATTCACCGGTAGTGAAAATGGCCTTAACTGGGATGGTTTTCCCGATTTCTTTCAGCCGTTTAGCGACAAAAGCAACCCCTGACGGATGTCCCTGGATAAAAACGGGGGCGAATTTTTTCATTGTCTCAATATATTCGTCGACTGTATCGTAACCCAAATGATGAATGGAAAAAAGCAATTGATTTTCAGCCCTGTTGAATACCCAATAAGGACGATGTTTTGTAAATACCCGCCCTCCTATGGTAACTCTTCTGTCAAACGGCTTAACGCCAGCCCAACTATAAAACCTATAGGTAATCGCGAAATTTATTTGATACTTCAAAACCTTCGGAAGGTAAAACATCAGTTTCTCGCCGGTGGTGCCGCTGCTGGAGGTAAGTTCTATGTCGCTTTTTCTGACATTTATGGCAAGCAGGTCCTTAAAGTTTTCTCTGATGATTTTTTTTGTTAAAAGGGGGATTTTCTCAAGGTCGCTCGGCGCTTGTATGTCTTTGGGTTTTAGTCCACACTTGTCAAAAAGTTTTTTATAATAAGGAACGTTCTGATAAGAGAATTCTAAAAGTTCTGACAACCGGACAAATTGAAGCTCCTTTATTTTCTCAGGACTCATCCATTGTGTCTCAAGAAATTTTTTAAGGTATATATCAAAAGTTTTGTTGAATCTCTTTCTTGACAGGATGTAGCCATATAAATTGATTATGCTTACCCTGAGAGGATAAGGCAATTTTAAAAACAGCGTATGTAAATGTTTCTCAGCCATAATTCCTCGATTTTTGTCAGCAGGCTTCCAGGTGCCGCTTGTTTTCACTTATCGTACCTGGTGCTCTCTTTGTGAATTTGTTTGTGTAAAAACGGACGTATTTAATATGGCTTAACAAAAATCCTATTGTGCCCCAGAAACCTTCATATTTGAAGACGGAGCGCAGCCTGCTTATTTCGAATTTTAGAAACTGCTTAAAGTGCAATTTGGGGAACTGCCTCTCATAATTTGCCTCCTGCAGCTTCCGTGAATAGGACTCGATGTTGCCCAAAATAGTTTTGGCCAAGCTGGCTCCGGTATAGCGTTTCATAACTGCCAAAAGTTTATCAATTCCACGCCAAAATCCGCAGCCGCTTGTAATAAAGACTTATCCCGCAACGCCTCAACTTCTTTAATGCGATTATCAATCATAGTGGCGTATCTCCTAAGCGTTTCATCAGGATAACCGGGGTGACAGGTGATCTCGCTTGTTCCGGCTGGCAGGAACTGGAAGATTTTTTTCCAGGTATCAGCTTTCCCTTTTCCGTCGCCGCCGCAACCAGGGGAAAGAAAGTGATCTGCCATTCGCATCCCGCGGGCTTCGGCGTATCGCATCAGGCCCCTGCAATAAATAAAACTCCCGAACCGACGAGGATGTATTAAATGGAACAATAATGCCTTTCTTTTCGCATTAACTTCATCTGCATAAAGCCATCGTTTGTAGTTACGCATCTTCTTTATATTATGCTCAGCGGCAACTTGCAAGGCTACCTTGAAAAATGGCGGATATAAATGCCTGTCCTGATGGCCGTCCCAATGACTAATTTTAATACCAAAGGACTTTAGACGTACAATCTGAGCATGCAGTTCCTTACGAATATGTTCTGTTTTCAGCTTTCCCAATAAAGCCTTTTTAGGAAACTGCCTATACCAAAAATGTCCCGATTCATCAATTAATGAACTAACTTCTGCAGGCTCACAAACAGGCTTCCCGGCAGAAAGGTTTAAGTGGATACCGATACTGACATCAGGGAACCTTTCAGCTACAAGTCGGATTTCCTCGACCGCGGGAAAATTTGAATTTACACTGATACTGCGTACCGCCCCCGCAGCAAGTACTTCCAGGATCCCTCGGTTATTACCATAAGTAAAACCGTATCCATCCGCATTTATAATTAATCTTTTTTTAGGCACAGACAACTTCTAAATGTCGTTAAAACTTATCAGTTCCACACCACAGTCTTGCGCAAACTTTAGCAGATTGGGGTCCAGCAAAATCTTTCTTTCGATATCTCGTTGCTCAACGTAGGTGGCGTTTTGCCGCAGACAATCATCCGGATACCCGGGATGGCAGTAAAACTCACTTACTCCTTCAGGCAAAGTACGGAATAAGTTTTCCCATGTCTCCGGATGGTACTTTCTCATTTTATCTGTTCTTCCGGGGCTTATTATCCTATCTGCCATTCTAATACCCCTTCGCCGGGCGACCCAGTTTAGATATCTGTCAGAACTATGAACAATCAGTCGGTCTAAATGCTTCAAATAGTATTTTAATACCACAATTTTATGATTGGGCTCTATAGTTAATAGATAATGTCTGTGTGTTCGCATTCGTTCGATACCGTATTTTTTTGTAATTTTAACAGCAGGGTAAAAGAACCCTGGGTTTAGATGTTGATTCTGGTGGCTGTCCCAGTGAGTTATTTTGATTCGCATATCCAGCAGCTTTTCTATCTGATTTGAAAGCTCGCGTTCTATCTCGTCCCTTTTTATTCGCCTCAGTAGCAGCCGCTTTACAAACTCAGGGGGAGGATAAAATTCACCATTCTTACCAAGAAGAGAAGGAATATCTGCCGGCTTACTAACAGGCTTGCCAACGGTCAAATCAAGATGAATACCGATGCTTACAGATGGATAATTTTCCGCCACCTTGTGGATTTCCTCAACCGCTGGAAAGTTAACATTAGTACTTATGCTTCTTACGATACCAGCCTCCAGAGTTTCCAGAATTCCCTTATTGTTTCCAAAGGTAAACCCAAACCCATCGGCATTAACTATTAATTTCTTCGTCATTTTGAATCTCTCAGGATATCCTCATACAGTTGAAACAGTTTCTTCTCCTCGTGCGCCCAGCTATAGTTTTCCCGGGAGTATTTCCACGCCATATCACGCATCTTTGTTGCTGAATCGACATTGCTTAACAACTCAACCACGGCCTCACTGAAATCCTTAACTTTACCATCAACCAGTCTTACCATCGGTGCATTGCCTAAGAGCTTGCGAACCAGTGGTAATGGCGTCGAAACTACTGGCAACCCACACGCAAGATATTCAAATATTTTAACTGGTATGGCAACTTCTGTGTGAGCTTCGCCCAACGGGTGGAAATTAACCCCTATTTTGCTTCGGCAGAGTATTTTTGGTAATTCCGGATACGGTATTTTGGGGATAAGCGTAACACCTTCCAATCCATGCTGTTCCGCAAGCCGTTTTGCTGTCGGCTCAAGAGAAGCCGGCATTCCCACAAACCCCCACTTTTGGTTGCCAAGCTTCTTTTGAACTTCCGCAGCTACATCCAGCAAAAACTCAAGCCTGTCTTCTCGCAGTGTCCCAACATGAACAACATCATATATACATTCATCAATCCCGGCTTTAAATCTATCAGCAGATTGCATAAACTCATCCGTCGGAAAATTATATAACGTGATGGCTCGATGCGCAATTTTTGAAAATCGTTCAGTTATCGGTTGGGTGGGGGTTACAACAGCATCAAATCGCTTGGCAGTAAAGTTCTCCACTTGATTTAGAAACCACGAAACCGGCTTTCTCAGCCGCTTTGGAATATAAGGTTTGAACAGCATTAACGTGTGGTCTTCGTGAACATCATTAATTACATGGGCTCTTTTAAATAACTTGAGTACCATTCCGGCGAAAATCAGTTCAGGTTCATGAAAATGATAAATATCCGCATCAACTTGCCACGATTTAATCAACACCTTCAGCGTCTGCCAGGTTATGCGCAGGGCACGATTCTTAACTCTTGAGACGGCCTTAATCTTAACGCCCTTGCAAACTGTATCCTGCGAGCAAACTCCCACAAGAGTAACATCCCAGCCCTTATTAGCTAAACTGACAAGCTCTCGATGCAAAATACGGTCGTCATCAACGGAGTGACCCGATGCCATATGGCATACTTTTCTCATATTCAGTCCTTTTTACTCTTTCCTTGTATCATCTTTCCGAAAGCAGAATTTAAGAATAACCTAAAATGATGTGGTCTTGCACGCTTGATTTTGCGTAAAATCACTGACATCCCTTCTGCCTTGAGCGACCTTACAACTTCTCTGTAGTTAGATGCGATAAAGCTCGAACGCATTTCGTGCCAATATTCCCTGTCGCTCTCTCCAGTGTAAAGTTTTCTGCAAAGTTCGTCAATATAAGTGGAAATCCTGTCTTTTCTCGAGCCCTCAGCAATTTCCGGTTGAAAACAGTCGTTAATCCACACAGGCACAATATTATACTTAATCGTTTTATCCGGCTTCAGCAGACAATCCAAGACAAAAGTCTGACGGTACTGTTCATCTGTGAAGTATGCTACGAAATTACCCAAACCATAAGCTATTACCCCGCCGTTGTATTCCTCTACCCCATTGATAACATGAGGATGATGGCTAATCACCAGTTTTGCTCCGGCATCTATCGCTGCCTTAGCGCACTTCCTATGCGGTGGGGAAGGATAACTGCATGCTCCTTCATGGAGCGTAACAGAGACAATATCGACTCTTTTGGAAAGCTCAGAAACATCCTTGCGAATAATCCTTAAATCGATGGGGCATACAACATATTTATGTTTCTTGTCTATAGCCGTGGAGGCGCTGCAATAGCTAAGCATACCCAGTGTCAAGCCATTAATCTCAACTTCGAGCGGCTGTTGAGCTTCACGGGCATTTCTGCCTATACCATGGTATATTACGCCAGCATCAGAAAGAAGTTGCATCGTTAATTCAACTGCTTCAGCACCAAAATCATATAGATGGTTATGGGCCAGATTTACTGCGTTAAAATGTGCTCTGGAAATAGCCTGAGCAGCCGGTGGGTCAGCATAATACAGACCGGGACCGGCAAATTTCTCCGCCTCATGCTTGATGGTTATCATTGTTTCAAAATTTCCGTATAGAAAATCAGCCTGTGATATAAAATCCCTTATCTTAGCAAATGGGAAATCATAATCATTGCTGGCCCTGAGCTTCTCGCCGAGATCACAGCAAAACATCATATCCCCCACCGCCATAAAACGAACTTCTTTCTTCTGTTTGTTATTCTCTACCATTATACGTCTTCAAGTTTGCCATTTAGTATTAAAGGAATTCATTTATTTCGCGTACAGCATCTAATAGTACTTTTATTCTTTATATCCCAAATCATTTAGCTCTTCAACCCCGGTTGCGCCTCTCACATAGGCGATAAAGTGTTTGGTCCAGTTCGGCGTTTTGGGATTGAAGGGAGGTGGATAGAAGATAACGACTTTCGCTCGCCGGTTTTGGACCACCCATCACCACTTGCAAATGTTGTTATCCCCCGCCTAAACCACTAATGACCGCAAAGCATTAGCTAATTTCTTCCCATTGCTTTCTGTGTCGAACTTTTGCTTGGCAAGGAGATAGCCTTTATGGCCAGAAGTGATTCGGAACTCCCTGTCATTGATCATCTTTTCCATTGCTGCTTGAAGTTGGCTTGTGTTTTTAGCATCAATAAGTATACCTGTTTCGCCGTCAATAACCGCTTCTGGAATACCTCCAACTTTGGTTGCCACCACAGGTAAGCCACAGTCCATTGCTTCGAGAACTGACTGAGGCATACCTTCACTGTGCGAAGGGAAAACCATAAAATCAGCACCTTGTAAATACATTGGTACTTCCTGCGGTGAAAGCAATCCAGGCAGCACCACGGCATCATTTCTACCAATACTTGCTCTAAGTTGAACAAGTCTTTCTATGGTGGGCCCTTCGCCGACACACACTAATCTAAAATTGTGATACTTCCCAAGAAGCTCCTTTGCAACCGTGGCCAATTCATTTATGCCCTTGAAGTCTGTTACAGTGCCAACATATATTGCCACGATGTCACCTTCTGCCCATCCTAAGCTTTGCCGTACTTTACTTTTATCCTCTGGGGGCAAAAATCTCCCGCTATCTCTGCCAAGATACACGCATAATGGCTTTCGCCTGCATTTTCCTGTTTCGGCCAGCTCTTTGCAAATTGCTTCGCTAACACCAACAGACAAGTCAACTTGTTCTAATACACTACCCAACCGTCTCCAAAACACCGGAAACCGCTTCATATAAAACATAACATCACTGCCGATTGCTAATGTGGCAACTGGCAAATTCAATTTCTTGCCAATAGATACTGCTAATTCTGCATCGGGGAACATCGAGATGCCGAGAACCACGTCAAACGGATTTTCCCTATGCCAACGCATTGCAGCTGCCTTTAGGGCTGTAATTATTAAATTATATTCGAACTTGGCGAACCATATACCCGGGGGACGGATGTATCTTACCAGCCTGGCTTCAAGTTCTTTTGGAGCCGCCAGTAGATTTGCGGGACCATATTTTCTCCATCTGGATAAGCGATACAAAGGCCAGGGTGCCCAGGGACGTGGCACCAGGAAATCACACTCAATCCCGTATTTTGCCAGGTATTGCCCTTGGCGAGAGATAAAAATCCCCGCGAATTTTATCTCCTTACTCGGAAATAGGTGGCTAATAGTTAATACCCGCAGTTTCTTCATCGATTTGACTTTCTACATATTCAGATGCCTGACTTTTAAGCTGAGCAATACGTTCACAAGCCATGGCAATTACCAGAAAGATCCAGTAATGCTTTTGACCTATTTGCCCTAAACTCAGACCTGAGATTAAAAGAAATGTTACTACGGCTCTGCTATACAATTTTTCAGGCCCAAAAGGAATGCGTTTCACAGTCAATATCATCATAATTACAAAAAAAACAAAGAACGCGGCTCCAGGTATCCCATAAACGGCCAGAATATAAAAGAAATCACTGTGCGGAACATTTTCATGGGATGACAACCATCCAAAACGAGTAGTCCCCATAGGCCTTATGAGAACAGATTTAGCAGCATCTAAAACAAGTGCCTTCCTGGTATTAAAACTTTTCTGAACTTGCTCACTTGATAGCCGCTCCGTTAATCTAGTTTTGAAAGCACTATGAGTTACTAAAAACCCAATTACCGCTACTCCAATTATCATTGCCAGGAGCAAAGCGGTTGCCAAAGCAGGTCTTCTTAAGACCTGTTTTAAGAATAAGAAAGGCGACGTCAGCGTAACAAATAGCGCTATCAATCCGCCACGAGAACCGGTTTTTACTATCATTATAGGAAAAACTACCACTGCTATAAGATAAATAATTCTAAAGAGAAAATTGCTGTCCGAGACCATCAAATACACAGCAGTCAAGAAAGCTAAACCAATAAGAACCGCCAAGAAGTTTGAATCCACTGCTCGGCCAAGCGTAGCGGAATATCTACGGGAGGTTTCTGCTTCCTCCATAGTTTGCATTGCTGCCCCGGTAATATAGGTAATCGCAATTACGCCTAATGCCCCAACGACATACGTCCTTAGCACCCAGCGAAAGGCACTTTCGCTGTTTGTTTCAAGGATCCAGTGTACAATAAAGACGAAGGCTACAATCTGAACCATTGCGAAAGCAACAACCATCTCTGACTGCAAAATAGGACTTGTAAGTGATACTAAAAATACCCAGATTGTGTATCCAACCAGAATCCATAACGCTTTATTGCGAATATGCAAAGCGGGTTGACTTACCATAATATTTAACAGAAAACTAATCGCTACAGCTATAGCAACTCCACGGTCGAGACTTAAAACACCAGGTATACCAACGCCGGCTCCGGTTGGAAGACCCAACATCATAATGCACAAAGCGAAAGTCGGTTTCATAATCATTATAAAAAACGTCGGCACGGCTATAATTATTATGCCAACCACAGGCATTTTTGCCCAAAAAATAACAGCAAAACCTATTAAACAAATTACCGCCCAGGCGCCAAAAAGCAGATAACTCATCCCCATCGGCATGGGAATATTAGAAGGTCGCTCGGCTTGTTCATAGAACAAAACCTCTTCATCTATTCCATTTGCGTATTCCGTATACATAATCAGGTCCTTCGACCTTCGGCAAAACAGCCAAACTAAAAAATCATCTTCTAAAAAGTTCTAAATAGCTTGATTCTCATTCAAAACCTGTTCGTCTCATTGCGGGAAATGTACCCGCATCGCCTCCAGCAGAGTCATAACTTGCGTTTTCTCCAGCAATGTCCCGGACCTAAAAAGGAGTTCACACTGCTTTTTCAGCTCAGAATATTCTTCGAGACGGTGCCTGTTCTGCAAATAGTACTCCTCAGTATAATTTCGCAGGAGCTCATTATTTAGGTACCAGTATTGAAAAGGATTCATCGACCCAAAACGCCCTGGGCCGAAAACAATACTACAACCCTTGCGCCAGACAAGTATTAAAAACGGTAACACCCTATTCGTCGAGGGCTTCATTTTGGAATATTCCCAGACGTACTGAGCTGCTCGTGGGTGTTTATGTAATACCCATTCTATATAAATCTTATAGTTGTACTTCAACTCCGGCGGAATAGCAAAACAGTAATCAACAAAATCTGTATACAAAAAGGGTGAGGCGCATTCGGTATACTGATTGATTGTCCACAAGCCGTTATTAGCCCCATTGAAAGCCCTATTATACAATAAATAAGTCTCCTCGGTTTCATAATGCTCCAGAATTTTCTCTACATCCGGTCGTATTTTATCGAGCAGTGTCTTCGAATACGCTCCCGTTTCCAATTTCGGCTTCACCGGCCTGAGCTGTGTCAGAAATGTTCCACCAAGAATAGCATCACCAATCATCCCGGTGTGCATAACTCCGAAAGAGCTAAAATTGATTTTTTCAATACACGACAGCAAATGAGCCGATCCTGAATACAGCACCATCCCACCATTGGCTCGCACAGCCTGTCTTACATTTCGTAAATATGTCCCATTATCCAGTGGATAGAACAGGTGCTCCATCTTCAAATCAGAAGAAATTGCCTTTGAGATTTTATCATCATAATAATCATTCTGCGAGAATGTTATAGTCATCTGATCAAGATAACTCAACTCGTGAGCCACCATCACATTCATTCTGGAATCAAGTCCGCCACTAAGCGTTGCGATATGACGATAACCATACTCCCTGTCTTTTTCGTATTCCAGCCGTACGCCTTCCGTAAACAGCGTGTCCAGATTCTCAATAATTTCCGTCTTGGATTCCTTGGTTATGCGGCTATTATCAAATTTCTTGCCGTCCTCCATTCTTACTTGTCCATCCTCAACCAAAATAAAACACCAGGGCACCAGTCGTTTGACCTCTTTAATCAGCGTATGTTCTTCCAACATAAACCCATAGGTCAGGATAAAATATGCAGCCAACTCATTAAGATGGTAATTGCGACCGACGCTGCGAAGCACCTGTGCAACGACATTCAACTCCGAAGCCGCCACAAAAAGCCCGTCCTCATGATAAATGTAAACCGGCTTGGCTCCGGCAGGGTCAGTAAAAATTACCCATCGCCTGG
>Ga0187886_1004176_pt1 | contig 10468 bp, 13 predicted proteins | sample June2016WEW_20_1_FD_133001 | JGI IMG/M metagenome (GOLD analysis project Ga0187886, IMG submission 133001) | Peatland microbial communities from SPRUCE experiment site at the Marcell Experimental Forest, Minnesota, USA - June2016WEW_20_150 | ecosystem: Environmental > Terrestrial > Soil >... | reverse complement strand
TTTTGACTTCACGCTTTCTCAAAGCTTGATGGATGTGAAGAGTTTCGCGTGTAGAGTACTTCTTTCCTGCCGTGCCAAATCCGTAGGTGTGATCAGAATGAGCGTGAGTGATGAACACGTTCCAATCCGGGTGAAGGCGCCTGCCTGGGGTAGGATCGAAGAGGAGACGAGATTTACCAGCATCAATCAGAATGCCGTTGGCCCATCCGATCTTATCCAATAATTTCGCACTCTAGTTTACTTGGAAACTCCGGAACTGTCAAGCACGTATTGACCGAATTTCACTCTCTCCAACTCTCTCTTCGTGAGTTTACGCTTTTCAATCTTGGATGAATCTGCAGAAACAAGGCCACTATTCCCGAACGGGTCTTTTATTATTAGAGTAAAGTGCGGCTTAGACTCTCTTGACATCTGCATCTGTTTCCGCATTTTCTCTCCTTTCTCTAGACGTTTCCCATCAGCGGAACTCAGCATGAACGTAAGCGCGTCTTCTACACGCTCCAGCACACCTTCAACATTAGTGATGAACCCTTCACTGAAAGGTCCGGGGGTAATCGTTGCTCCAAATTCAGGAATCGTGATCGTAGCGGTTCCTGACTTGATAACCTTAATGTCTAGGTCGGCAAGCGAATTAATTCTTGTTTTTACAAGAATTGGCTCTCTTTCTTCCAGTGACAAGATGTCAGTGTGTTTATAACCACACTTTTGGCAGGTTGTCGCGTTCATCAGTACAGATCCAAAATTCTCAACATTATACTCGGTGCGCGTCGTTTGCATAGTTTCAGAGTTGCAGCATGGACAGGGTATCGTCGGAATCATATCGATCTCTGAAGGCGTCAAGACTTCCAACTCGCTATGCAGATTAGAGAATTAAGGATCATATTCACTCATCTCTTGAATCTATAGCACTCTTCTCGCATATGTTGTATGGTAGTCATGGATAAAACAACAGGGCACCTTTGCCCCAGATGCGGTTTTGAATCTCTCAACATATACTACGAAGAAGGATCCGACCTTCAATTGGGTGCTCGTTGCGATAGTTGTGGACTAAAAGGCTTCTTTGTTCAGGGGAAGCTGGTACAACTAGCTACCGTCTAACCTATCTCTTCCTACGTTTGGATTACAGATGATTGATGCATAACGCTGAAGTATCCCTACTCTTCTCCAACACCTTGGGAGATAGATTGGCGGCCGCTGTCGGGTTCTTTGGCTTTGATTCGTTAATGGAATTAGTTGGCTTCGCAATTGCAATTGCTGTTGCCTTCCAAGCGATGAAGGGCTACACTTTAGCTAAAGAACGCACTCTGCTTTACCTAAACTTTAGTTTCATCCTCCTAGGTGCGGGTTTGCTTGTTGAGGGTTTAGCGAATCTAGTAGTTTTATTCAGCAGATTCCACAGAGGAGGCCTTCTGTTTCTATCAAGCGTTGGCTACACGATCAATTTCTTCGCAGAAGTGCTTGCATTCGGAATTCTGATTTTCGCTTATTTGCAACAGACCAGGGCGTGGAGTATGCAGCTTGCAGCTGCAGCTCTTCCCATCATGTTAGTGGAGCGTAATCCCTTCACAGAGCTGATTCTGATTTTTCTGCTAGTTTACATAGCTGCCCAGACAGCCATTAACTATAGTATAAGCAAAACTACCAATGCGTTGTTAGTCTTCAGCGCATTCACCTCTCTCGTAATCGGGCACGTCTTCTTCCTATTGTTCACAGTTTCACCAATATTCTTTCCCTTCGCGCACATCTTCCAGCTGTTTGGATTTCTCCTCTTGCTCGCAATGCTTTTCAGGGTGAACCAGGCGCGATGATGCCGAGTGAGCAAGCTCCGACTGCTAAACCTGCGGTAAAATATCGCTCACAACTCAGAATTTATGTTGACATTATGAAAGTCATCCAACGGGAAGGAAATCAAGCGAAACCTACTAGAATCCTGTATGGCGCCAACCTCTCACATGATAGACTAGTCAAATATCTCGAGGAACTGAAAACCCTGGAAATAATCCAAGAGACGGGAGATGAAGAAAAGACTTACAGTCTCACACAGAAAGGTATCGAGTTCATGAACAATTTTCGAAAAGTAGAATCTTTCGCTGGAGCCTTCGGCTTCAAAATCTAGATTACTAACCACATTAATGTAGCAATAATGAAACTTTCATAATAAGTGTTCCAACATGCCAAGATACTCACACATTATTCAGAAGACGCAACAAATAGAAAGACCAGAATGGCTACGTGTGAGAGCTCCAACCGGTTCGAATTATGAAAAGATAAGAAACCTTCTGCGGACGCAGAATCTACATACAGTATGTGAAGAAGCCCATTGTCCAAATGTTGGAGAATGTTGGGGAGTGGGTACTGCCACTTTCATGCTAATGGGAGATGTATGTACGCGCGGCTGCCGGTTTTGCATGGTTAAGAGTGGAAATCCTCAAGGAAGGCTAGATGCATTCGAGCCGGTGAAGATTGCTAGAGCAATTGCAGAATTGAACTTGAAATATGTTGTAATCACTTCGGTAGATAGAGACGATCTTCCTGATGGAGGCGCAGAACACTTCGCCTCAACCATAAGAGCCATCAAGAAGCATGATCCTAACGTAATAGTGGAAGTACTTATTCCGGACTTTCGAGGAGACTATGAGAGTATTCGTAAGATAGCCAATGCTAAGCCGGAAGTAATTGCACACAACATTGAGACCACGGCGAGACTTACTCCACATGTCCGTGATGCTAGAGCAACTTATTCACAATCACTCAGCGTACTCAAGAGGATCAAAGATTTTGAATCCAGGATTTATTCAAAATCATCAATAATGCTAGGATTAGGTGAAGAGGAAGCAGAGCTTATTTCAACCATGAGGGACTTGAGAGGAGCCGGAGTCGACATTCTCACGTTGGGACAGTACTTACGCCCATCCAAAGCGCACATCCCTGTTGCTAACTTTGTTTCACCTGAACGGTTTGAGCATTACAAACAGACAGCGGAAGAGATGGGTTTTCTATACGTCGCGGCTGGGCCATTAGTACGCAGCTCATACCGAGCTTCTGAGTTTTTTGTAGAAGCACTCGTCAATCAACGGAAACTACACACAAGAAGCCTTACTGAGACATGATTGTGTGTTCTAAATTGGCTCGATAGGGACACATATAGGTTAGTTGAGACCATTAGGGTTTTAGATTAGATGTCAGTTCGAATCTTTCACTGTAGCTGCCAAAAGTGTGGCGCTAATTTTGAGTTCTCAGATACCTTCGAGAAGTTCAATACATTCATGGATTCTGGAAAATATTTGTGTCCGAGCGGACACACCGAAACTCGATCTCCTCGCACTTTCCTGAAGATAATTACAATGAGCGAACCAAAATCAATTCAGGACTGGAAACCAAAGGAAGGGCGAAATTATGTTGACATTCTTGATTTTCAAATAGCTAGAATCAACGGGATACAAATAGAACATATGGGTTCAGGTCTCTACATTGACCGACGAACGAGGAAAAAATATGATTATGAAGAAGATGCAAAGGGAAAACGCCACTACTTCGAAGTCTCATAATCATATTTCACGAACATAGAACCTTCAACGATACCAACATAAGGCAACCGTTAAAGTCGACACAGACCCTTAATCTAGTCGTTCTTATTTCAGGCACCAAACGAAGCCTCCGTCTGTCGGCTTGCGTGTCACTTGACCCAATCTGTAGAGCTTCATAGCGGTTTCGTACACTTCGGTACCACTCTTACAGTCTCGGCAAATCTCGTTGAAGTCCGGCGTTAAGGCCAGTTCTAGGATACGTTTAGTTGAGGCCTCATGCTCCTTGCTCAGAATACGTATCACACAGAGTTCTCCATCCCCCGCCGAGTCACTCATTTTTCTAACCCATCAATAACATAATCCAGTATTCAGCTTATTCGGACAATTGTGCAAGCCCATTCGACAGAATAGTGCATAAGGGAGAAATAGCCGTTACAATTGTTGCCGCTGAAGGTGGAAGAACATCCGATTACCCTGGTATAAACTACGCCTGTTTTCGCAAGTATTACTCATGGTCATCATAATCGGGGCACTACTATGGTACGTAGGAATCAACACATTAGTGACGGCTCTGAAAAGCACGAATCCCTTCTACTTACTTCTCGCCTTGCTTTCCTATTCTGTCATAAACATACTCTTCACAATTCGAATCATCAGAGTTCTCCAGAGGAAGGGTATCAAAGCTACCTTCTGGAAGACAATTTTGTCTCAGTATGCTGGTATGCTATCGAGCGATGTTACCCCAGGAAGGTCTGGATATATGCTGACGTCAGTATATCTGAAAGACCAAGGCATAGAGACTTCCTCCAGCCTCTCCTGCATTTTCGGGATACAATCAATTGAATTCCTAGTGAAAGTTATCGGAGGCGCTTTAGCGTTGCTATTTCTCCTGAATCAGACGATTTTGACAAGAGAACTGTTCTGGATTGCTTCAGTAGGAATTGGTTTGATGCTCCTCGGCGGTTTTGCACTAGCTGCAATAATCTGGTTCCCAAGGACTGCTGGACTAATTCGCAGGATCGCTGGTTTGAAGATGCTCTCACGTTTCACTGCTGGAATAATGGGGAAACTCGAAGAGTTTGCAGAAAACTCCATGAAGACTCGGAGTGCGATACCTGAAATTACGCTTATCACACTTTTCTCTTGGATCGTGAAGGGATTCGAATGGTACTTCTTGGGCTTGGCAGTGGGAATAACTAAGATCGGCTGGCTGGGTTTCTTTCTCCTCCATCCTCTAGTTACGGCATTCGGCTTTGTGCCATTTACACCTTCAGGGATAGGGTTTCAGGAAGGAGCGATTGTTGGCGTATTCCTCCTATTAGGGATCGACATCCGACTGGCCCTGGCGTTTGCGATTCTGTCACGGGCACTGTTGATAATAGAAGATCTAATCGGCGTACCTCAAATTGCGAAATCTACTCAGCACGGGCTCTTCGCTACCAGGGGACTGGTTCCACGAAACAAGCCCTAAGCCACAATTCTCAGCACCAGAAAAGATAGGTAATGCTCATTAGTGATTTTTCAGTGTGTAGGAAACATTTTCAAACGTGGGTAGCTACTCGTTCCAATGGTAGTTACCTTTTTTCTTTCCTATTTTTGAATTCACGCACTCGATCCGTCTCTATCTCTGGTTTCAGTTCTTTCAGGCGATGGACTATTTCTTTGAGCTTGGTCTTTTGATCGCCATTAGGTAATTCATCGGCTGTCGTTTCAAGGTGTGTAAGAGCAAACGCATAATCTTGGAAACCCATATAGTCAGTCGATCTCGGGTCAATATCGTCCAAGTCATCTATGCACAGCTTCAGCTTGCCGATTCCGTAACTGATTCGTTTTTGGACTGGTGTTTCTAGCTTAAGCAATTCTTGAAGAATCTCGTCAAGTTTCCTCATGACCGTGTGACGTGGAAGTGTCATTGACTCCACGATGAAAGAATGGTTGATCGCATGGTAAAGCTATTTGGCCAGAGTACGAAACGAGTCAAAAATCTCAAGTGGAAACGGTTTCGTTGAAGGGTTCTTTCGAGGCTTCCAGATACTTGTTGGATAGCGCCTGGCCGTTTTGTCTTTCATCTAGGAAGGATGAGATCGAACCTTGCAGGTCATCTCTCAATATGGAGCAATCTAACAGACGTATCAACTTCTCTTTCCCGAAACCAGCTTCATGAAGGTCAATAGCGAACTTTATGCAATTGCGGGAATATGAATGAAGTCTGCCAATCGCCTCTTCAAAGTTAATTTTCACACCTCTAACATTGAGAGTTGGGTTTTTGCTCACGTTGTTCCCATGCACAAGGTCACTTCGAATTCCATATGCTTGTCTCATGAAATCGAATATGCCTTGTTTTTCTTTTGGTGATCTTCCAAGCAGCGTCGCCATTCTAAGAGATAGTTTGAAGGACGATTCACCATCATTTTCCGTCAACAGCGTCTCCATACTAGTCACATAGTCTACGAAACGGTACTGACGTCTCGCAGGTATCCCTGCCATCTGAGAAGCCATACCGAACCTGATTGTGGATGTCTGAAGGTAGGGAGATTTGGTCCATATTCGGTTTAGTTTTTCCCAACACTCTTTCAAAGCTGTAATGTCGTTGACATCTAACTCGAATGGCTGACGGTGATGCGATGAAACAGCACCTCTCCAGAATGGGAGGGAAGATTGGTCAGCATATTGCTCGGTGCCACTAGAGTTGGCTAGTTCTCCGTAACCTTCCGAGTTGAATGTCCACTTTATCAGCCGATCACGGTGCAGGAGCAATGCATGAAAGACTGAATCAATTTCTTGTAGAGCATTCTTATAATTGGTTGAAGAGTGTATCGGAATCGAATTTTTTTGAGCCACTGAAGTCTCAATTACGCACGTGATGTGTCTAGTACGGAAGTGCTCACTATAGGAATCGTGAAACTCCTGTCGTTCAATTTTCATGAGTCTTCTGATGCGAAGCATGCCTTTGAGGTTCAAACAAGGAGACTCGGATGGGATTTGCATATTCTCAAGATACCGACGAAGTACCAATTGCTGTCCTTTGCTTTGTGCCACGCAAATTCTTCCAGGATAAGTTTGTTATCCACATAGAGATCCACCGTGGAATAGGCTTTTGGATTGAGTCCAGACAATCGTTCAGATGAGTTTCATAACCTATTCTTAGTAGTGTGTAGCACCATAGTAGTACGATTTTGGAAAGACTTGAGGGAGATTTGGGTCTAACCTTGAAAACTGATCCATTAGGCGTATTTGTCTCTAAACTAAGAGAGTACAGTGAGATGTTCAACTCTGGAAGAATGGGTAGAATGGCAGTTTGGCTGTCGGCAACAGCAGACCGTGTATCGAGAAAGGACTTCAAAGACATCTGGGCTGACTACACACAAGCATACGGTGCGGTAAGAGGTGAGTTCTCGAACGGCAATTCCGAGTTAGAAGCGCTGTTCGACGAAGTTAAGGGGCGCATGCCAGTGATTCCAAGTGGTGCACTGTTGTCCGTATCTAAAATGGAAGACGGCCTTCGGCAAACAATGAACCCTCAACAGGTCTTCATGCAAATTCTGAATGTATTCAACTCTGGCTCCTTAACGGTGGAGCAAAGATTCTATGGGATGTGTTTTCAATACGTAATACTCGTAGAGGGAATTTACGACGAGACTCTGCGTTATCTTTTGATGTGGTGGGACAATACTCAGGGCAAGACTCCTAGCGTCCAAGATATGACAATTCGGAAGGTTAAGACCGAGCTAGAGTCGAGGGGTGCTCAGTCAGTATTGTTCAAAGGTTGGGAGCCGAGAATTCGTAACTCAATAGCTCATGCAAGATTCTCATATGACGAAAAAAGGGATAAGGCAATCTTCGACGATGTAAACCGTGACGACCCAACAAACACGTTTCACAAGGAGATGACTTACAATGAGTTTGGAGAGATGGGAATGTCCCTGTACAATGTTGTGTTCCTGACAGAGACTGTGCTCGTCATGGGTCATCTGGTTCCAATGATGCTGAGTGCTGCAGAACGACTTCCAAAGTAACGAAATCCTGACTGATTGAGGCATCAAGGCTAGCACCTTGAAGTGTCCAATCTGCCGAAACACTCTCTCAGGTGACGGTCAGATTTTCGGTTGTCTTAACTGTAAAACATGTTGGAATCTCGAAGAAGGAAAATTACAATACGACGGCCCGTTCGTATCGCCGTAGCCTTGGCGGCTATGCAGGCCACTTTTTATTTTCAGTCTGCACACGTTCTCTCATGGCCAACATACAAGAAATCATTAGTACCCTCGAAAGGGCGGCTGAAGATGCTGTAAAAAGATACAATGCTACGGGGCACGGACCGAGTCAAGATCCAATGGCCCAGCAAAGGATGGCGCAGGCTGGTGTCTTGTCTGCATATGCGACGTATAAGTTCCAAGAAGGAACACTAACTGCTCTTAAGGAACAAACATTGGATAATATATAAACTCAGAAAGCGACGATCAACCAGCTTCAAGAACACGCTAAGTGGACAAAGCACCTCGTAATAGCAACCTTCTGCCTTGCATTGGCGACACTTGTTGTGGCGATTGCTACTTTCTTCCACCGATAATGTGATAATCACCAACGGACAGCGGGAATACAGGCCAAGGGACAAGATAAGTGGCTAACAATAATCCAAAATGCAAGCAAAGTTACATGAGCAACCTCAACCCACTACTTCACCGAGCGTTTTGCTTTGAGTTCGGATGTTGAAAAAAGGCTTCAAAAGCATACGATCGAAATTCAGAAACATGCTGACGACTTGGAAAGCCTAAAACGTGCCATAGGGGAACTAGCAACACGTATCGAGCGCCTTGAAAATACTAGATCGTAATAGCCTCCACTAAACGAAAATTACGTTAGTTTGCGTTGAAGGACTATGAATCCTTTGAAGGCGGGATGCTATAGACGAGATGCGTTTGTAACTGTGCTATAGAGATGAGTAACAGCAGTGCAGTTGCAAATCCAATTATGAATGCAACCCAAGGGTTTGTCAGAATTGCTAGAATTGCATTTTGAGTAGTAATTCCAACAGTGGCAAGAAATCCGAATTGACCTCCAACAATGCACAGGGTTATTCCGAAATCCATGATAACGAGAGCTTCTCTTTCTATCCCGATCAAACTGGCTATTAGTCCAGTTGCGCCAAATATGAAACCAATAAGGAGCTGGATAACGCCTTCCAATGGAAGTGAGAACTCAAGTATCAAAATTAGTCCGTTCACTATGAACAGAACAAGGGCATCTGCGAAAAACACCTGAATGAAATGATAGAAGATCGGATCTTCGAATTTACGTTTTGTATCTTCTGGATATTTTGATTTGATTTCCCTTTCAAGGTGCCCTCTGAACAGAAACCCCCAAACCAATGACAATATGAATAGAATAGTGGGTGCGAGTACGGCGACCCGTTCTCCTAGTTCCATGCAGAATTACGACCTTGACTGAAAATTGGCGGCTGCCGCTATTATGGTTTCTGAGAGTACAGGCTCTGATTTCGGAATTTCCATGAGTTTCGTCAACTTAGCCCCAGACTGTGGAGATCGGTGAGGCACGCTTCAACGTTCCCAAATTAATTGGATATTTATTTCCTAAATAGCAGCTTTGGAATTTCCCACTGTAAAGATGAATCACAGTTCGATAACCATAACGACGAATTTCACCATTAGCTAATCGCTTACTTCTCCGACTATTATTCAACCATCCAACATGACGGCATCGAGGGCAAATAATCAGCTTAGAAATAATCGGCAACTCAACCACTTGGTTTACGTGGTGACACGTTCGCTGTTCAAGTGCTTGAGTATTTCTACGGGTAAGAGGGGGGTACACATCATTGCGGCCTAGTCCATGATCGTTTGGCTGGCTTGATCGTGTGGGGTTCTTTTCCGTGTACGAAAATAATTGAACGGTCATTATGATGTATATTGGCTCGTACCATTGATTATTTTTCTTGATTTACCAGAATTTTTCTTTCGCTGGAACTAGCCGACGACCTTGTCATGCGGGTGGCAAACCCCAACAGAAAACAGTGGTACATGGTGGCTGCCTCATGCTCGAATGAGTATGACGATGTTGAATCGATGGGTATGCTGATAATAGTTCTTACCTGCATGGTATAGGCTCCTTCCACGCTTGATTTACCCCTCTGAACCTGTTTACGAGTTCCAAAACCTAAACCCCCAACATAATAGAGAATAAATAACACAAAAAAATCCAACAGCTCATTGCCCGTGATGCGTTCAAGATCGTTCAGAATTTGGTTGTATTCACCGAACTCTGCATCCTCCCAGCAACCATACAGCAACCTTACACCACATTCTCAAAATAGCCATGAAACACACACCATTATATTGCATAATTCATCGCAGAGATACAACAAGAACTGGTCGGTTACGAAATGACTCAAAAAACGGAAACAGTGATCATAGGAGGCGGCCCAGGAGGATACGTCGCCGCAATACGCCTAAGCCAACTAGGTAAAGAGACAACTCTAATTGAGAAAGAGAAACTCGGAGGAGTCTGCCTCAACATAGGATGCATCCCCTCCAAGGCTTTGATTCGTGTCGCAAAGATGAAGAATCGGCTCGAAGCAGCCAAACAGATAGGTCTGGAAGCATCCGAGCTGAAAGTCGACCTTGCAAAAGTCCAAACATGGAAAGAGAGCGTTGTCAATCGCCTAGTAACTGGAGTCGAATATCTCTGCAAGGGTAATAATGTAAAGATCATCAAAGGTGAAGCAAAATTCGCCACACCAAACTTGATCGAAGTAAAGACCGCCGCAGGAATAGAAACGATCGAGAACAATAGTACGATCATCGCAACGGGCACACGCCCAATAGAAATTTCAGGCTTCAAATTTGATGGCACCAACGTAGTTACCTCAACGGAAATGCTTGCGCTACGTCAGGTTCCGAAGAATCTAATCGTTGTGGGCGCCG
>Ga0187886_1004175_pt1 | contig 10470 bp, 7 predicted proteins | sample June2016WEW_20_1_FD_133001 | JGI IMG/M metagenome (GOLD analysis project Ga0187886, IMG submission 133001) | Peatland microbial communities from SPRUCE experiment site at the Marcell Experimental Forest, Minnesota, USA - June2016WEW_20_150 | ecosystem: Environmental > Terrestrial > Soil >... | reverse complement strand
CACGCGCGGCTCGACGATCCCGATGCGCGTCCCGTTGGCCTCGGCGAAGAGGCGGTTACCGTCCGGGATCAGCTCCACGGCATCGCCGGGGTTGACGTGGGCCAGGGTTCGCGGCGCCGCCAGGTCGGTCAGCATGGCGAAGCCGGTCTTCCCAGTCTCCTCGACGAAGATCGCCACGGGTGCTTTGTCGGCCTTCTCCGCGGCCACGGTCTTCTCGCCGGCCTCGCTCATCAGAACGCGCAATCGCTCGATGTTCCGCTCCGCGATGCGGTTCGTCGGATCGAGGGCCAGCGCCACCTGATAGTGCTCGCGCGCCTCGCCCAGCTCACCCAGCTCCCAGTGGGCCTTGGCGAGGCGGTTCTCAGCCTCCGCGTCCGCGCCCATCTCTAGGATCTTGCGGTTGGTGTCGGCTGCCTCGGCCCATCGTCCTTGGGCGGCATGGGCGATTGCCTGCTCCACCAGCTGGCGCTTGATCCGGACGGCGTTGCCGCCGGTGCCCTTTTCGATCTCGGGGAAGGCCAAGGATCGGGTTCCTTTCGTAAGCTGAGCCAGACTGCTGCGGCGAGCGACGAGACGGCGACGATCGCGGGCCTGCGGAAGGCATGCCAATTCGACAGGAGACGCCCGCCCGGACCATGCTTTTAGCATCCACGGGCAGGGCCTGTCAACGCGAGCGGGTCGCGGGCTGGTCAGCCCGGCGCACGAAGGCGCGCAGCTCACCGGCCCACTGCTTAAGATCGAGCACGGCGGTGCCGGTTTGGATGAGCAGACCCGAGAGCTCGAGCAGGTCGTTGAACTGCGGGGTGACCTGACGAATCGTCTCCCCGACCAGCTCGCCGTAGGGCGCCTGGTCACTGACGTCGTACGCTGACCATCTGCCGTTGCGATCGACGTGAGCCCGGTCCTCATCCGACGGGGGCTCCGGGAAGGGCTCTACCCAGGCTACGTCGAAGAACTGGAGCGTCCAATCGCCAGTAGCGTCGCACAGGACCACGGAACCATCGGCGAAGGTCAGCTCGATAGCCCCGTCGCTGGTATTGGTATCGCCCTGGAACGTGTGGTGGAGCCGCCTGATTCGTTCGATCGTGCGCCCAACCAGGTCGGGGGTCGCCGAGAGTCGATGCTTCCGCATCCGATCCCAGCCCTCGTATCTGGGAAGACGGGCCCCCGGCGTCGTCACCAGCCTCCAGAAAAGGTGGTCGAGGGTGGCGGCCGGATTGGAGGTCAGGCCCGTATGCCCCTCCGACCGACCGATGATGGTGCTGCTGGGCGAAGACAGCCAGTGATATCGCTCGGCCTTGCTCAACCGGGCGATCGGTCCGGCCCCGGCCTCCCCGGCCGCCACTCGCACGATGGCCGCGAGATGGGCTTCCACCTCCTCGATGTCGCAGGTTGGTGCAAGGGCCGCAACCCGCCCAAGGTCCGCTTCGGTCCGAGCCCCAAGGAACCGGCGCTCGGGGCAATAGAGCACGACGCCGACGTTGACGAACTCCGACCGTTCCACGCGCGGAACGGCCCGCAGGACGGTGTAGACGAACGGGCTACGAGCCGGCTCGGACACGTTCGGCCTCCTCGGCGAGGCGTCGATGCGCCCCCAGTCGACGGGTCAGGTAGTCCACATAGGCGGCCCGGTGGGCGGCTGCGTCGGGCAGTCCGTCCGATGGTGCCAACCAGTCGTCAGGCACGGCTTCGACGATCGATCCGAACAGCTCCGGTGTCAGCCTGGGTGCAAGCCGCTCGTCCGCCTCGACGATGGAGCTCGCAAGGGGCAGGAGGACGTGGCTCTTGATCGCGGCCACCGGTCTTCGGGCGTGGGCCGCGGCATGCTTCCAGCTGTGATGGATGTACAGCGCGGAGCCGTGGTCGATCAGCCACAGCCGCCTGTGCCAGACCAGCAAGTTGGTGTTGCGGGCGTCTCGATCGACGTTGGTGACGAACGAGTCGAACCAAACCACGGCTGCGCAGAGATCGGGCGAGGGCGCGAAGCCGGCGGCCGGATCGAAGCCCAGCGCGCCGGGCAGGAAGTCCAGGCCTACGTTCACGCCGCTGCTGCGCTGGAGCAGTTCCCGGATCTCCGCGTCCGGCTCGGCGGCTGCCAGCCGGGGATCGAAGTCCACCAGTACGATCTCCGGAACGAGCAGCCCCAGCGCGCGGCCTATCTCACCCGCGATCAGCTCGGCGACGAGCGCCTTCTCGCCGTGCCCGGCGCCACGGAACTTGGCCACGTACAGGCCGTCGTCGTCGGCTTCGACCACCGCAGGCAGCGAGCCGCCCTCGCGCAGCGGTGTCACGTAGCGGGTTGCGGTGACGTGACGGATCACGGAGCAAGTATCCGTCCGGTCGACGCGCGCCGTACAGCTGCTATGGCACGCGCGTAGAGGCATTGGCGCCCGGCGAGTGGCGCCCGGCGAGTGGCGCCCGGCGAGTGGCGCGGGGCATCGGCGCCCTGCGGTTCCACCGCTACCTGACCGCCAGGCCCCAAACGACGGCCAGAGCCCCGGCCAGCCCCAGCACGGCTGCCTCCTGCAGCAGACGGCGGTTGTACAGGACCGGCTCAGGCGACTCGCGCACGACCGTCACCACGTAGACCACGAGTGTCAGCAGCGCCGGGCCGAAGAGGCGGGGGAGCGCCAGCAAGCGCAGCAAGGCACCGGCGATCCCCACCGGCACCGCGTACTGGCCGACGGCCAATAGGCGCACGATCCGGTCGAACCGCGAGGTGCACGCTATCGAGGCGATCCGGTAGCCCACGAGGCCGCCGACGACGACGTCGAGCGTCACCGTGGCGGCGAGCGCGCTCAGGCTCAGCGGTCCTCCCTCGCCGGCAAGCCCGCCTGGAACGATTCCCCCGATGGCCGCGAAGGCGACGAAGGCAAGGCCCAGGGAGGTCGCTCTCACGGCGACGGGCCGCGGGTGAGCCGGTAGCTCCGGGCCGGTCTCGATCGGTTCGGCGACGATCTGCGGCAGATCGAACTCAACCCTCCGAGTCGGCCGCAGGCGGAACGTCGGAGTCGCGGCCCAGCCCGGCCGCGGGGCTGCCGGACGCACGTCGGCACCGGCCGCGACCGGAACCGCCTCCAGGCGAACGATCCAGGTCACGGCTGCCCAGGCAGCCACGAAGATCACGCCCAGCCACGGCACCGGGTCCACGAGGCGGGCGATCCCCACGATCGAGAACGCGGCCAGAGCCGGGAGAACGAGCGGGATGAGCGGCATCCGCCACGGCCGCGCCTCCCCCAGGAGGTTGCCCATTCCGGCTGCCGCCGCGGTCGCGATCAGGGCCGTGGCGACGGCCGCAGGAGCGGGGTCGACGAAGTGCACGAGCACCCCGAGCGCGGCTACGATCAGTCCGAGCTCGCGGGCTCCGTTGCGCTGCTGCATTCGCGCATGGTACGCAACCGAGGCCAAAGTCGGAAACGCGAGCCGTCGCGGTCGCGTCGCGGCGGGCCGGCTCAGACGCGTCCGGGCTTGCCGGCCGCCCAGGCGATGAGCTCGGCTCGCGACCCGGTGTTCACGATCCGATCCGACTCGATCCAGGCCCGGCGGGCCATGGCCGTGCCCCAGCGGAGGTTGTCCAGCTCCTCGGTTCGGTGGGCATCCGAGTCGATCGCGAAGATGCAGCCGCACTCGGCCGCCCGGCGCGCCCGAACGTCCGAGAGATCAAGGCGCTCGTCAGAGCCGTTCAACTCCAGAGCCGTGCCGGTCCGAGCGGCCTCGGCGAAGACCGCATCCCAGTCCAGGTCCAGGTCGTCGCGGGTTCCGATGTACCGGCCCGCAGGATGCGCGATGACGTCCACGTGAGGGCTCCGTATCGCCGCCAGGGTGCGAGCGGTCAGTTGCTCGCGGCCCTGGCGCCGCGCGACGTGAACGGCGGCTACCACCAGGTCGTAGGTCGCCAGCAACTCGTCCGGGTAGTCCAGTGTGGCGTCCGCCCGAACCTCCAGCTCGCAGCCGTGCAGCAGCCGGAACCCCTCGGGCGCCGTCTCCGGCGGTGCGGTGCCCGACCGCTCCTCACGAGCGAAACGCTCGTTGAGCGCCGCCACTATCTGCCGCTGGACGCCGACACGCTCGAGGTCGAGACCGCGGGCTATGGCCAAGCTGACGGTGTGGTCGGTCAGAACCAGGTACGCATACCCGCGCCGCCGGGCCGACTCGGCCATCTGCTCGATCGTGTGCACCCCGTCCGACCAATCGGAGTGGCTGTGGCAGTCGCCGCGCAAATCGGTCCGTCGCACCAGCGTCGGCAGCCGTCCCGCCATGGCCGCCTCGATCTCGCCCCGATCCTCGCGCAGCTCGGGCTCGATGAAGGGCAGGCCCAGGAAGCCGTACGCCTCCGCTTCACTCGGAAAGGTGCGCAGGTCGGCCGTATCTCCGGCGAGGGGCTCGCCATCCTCGTCCAACCGTACGTATCCCTTCTCCGAGAGGCTCCAGCCACGGTCGCGCGCCAGCCCGCGGAGCCGGACGTTGTGCTCCTTCGACCCGGTGAAGTGAATCAGGTACGTGCCGGCCTCGCCGGGCGGCATGATCATCAGGTCCACCTGGGGACCGCGAAGCATCCGAACGGCGGCCTTGTGCGGCCCTTTCGCGATCACCGACTCGACCGCCGGCAGCCCCACGAACCGGTCGACCAGTTCGAGCGGTCGGTCCGTCTCGGCCAGCAGATCCAGGTCGCCGACCGTCTCGCGGCTCCGGCGGAACGACCCAGCCGGCCCGATGAAGCGCAACCCAGGCACGTCCGCAAGCTCGGCCAGCAGAGCCCCCACGATCGCCTCGGCCTGACCGAGGCGCATCCGGTCCTGGCGATTCTCGAGGGCTGCGATCCCGGCCAGGACCTGCTGCTCGGTCCTCTCGGACATGCCCTCGAGACCACGCAGCGTCCCGGCCTCCGCCGCCCGCCGCAGATCCTCCAGGGTTTCGACGCCCAGCTCCTCGTGCAGCTGCTTGACGGTCCGCGGTCCGACGCCGGGGATCTCCAGCAACGCCACCAGGGTCGGTGGGACCTCCTGTCGCAGATGCTCGAGGAAGGCCAGGCGACCGGTCCGGGCCAGCTCATCGATCTTCCGGGCCAATGCCTCGCCCACGCCGGGAATGCGCGGCGGGTTGCCCTCGCGGTAGGCACGCGCGACCTCCACGGGCGAATGGGCGATCGCGTCGGCGGCCTTGTGGTATGCGACGGTCTTGTAGACGATCTCGCCTTTGATCTCGAGCATGTCGCCGATTTCGTGGAAGATGCGCGCCAGCTCGCCGTTGGAGAGCGGCGCAGGAGCGGTTCCGGGCTCGTCCATGGCCCGAATGGTAGCCGGGGCTGTGCCGAGCCAGGCGAGACCGTGCCTGCGTTCCGGGCATCCGAACCTACGGCTACTGGTCCACGTCCGAGTGCCAGGCTTCCACGACGCGGTCGCGGCCCGTGCGCTTGGCAGCGTAGAGGGCCCGGTCGGCCCGCTCCACGATGCCGTCTATCTCCTCGCCTTCAGTCGAGCCCGACGCCACGCCGACCGACACGGTGATTCGGTCGGTCACGCCGGCCTCGCCCAAGTCCAGCTCGCGAACGCTCTGCCTGATCCGCTCCCCGATCTCGAGGGCGACGCCGTCGGAGGGATTCCGGAGCAGGACCACGAACTCCTCGCCACCGAAACGGACCGGCACGTCCTCTTCGCGAACCGAGAGCTGGATGGCGTTAGCGATGGCCCGCAGCGCCACGTCCCCGACCTGGTGCCCGTACATGTCGTTCAGACGCTTGAAATGGTCCACGTCCACGGCCAGGATCGCGACTCTGTCCGTAGAGCGCCGGCGGCTGACCAGGAGCTTGCAGTACTCGTCGAAGTAGCGGCGGTTCGGGAGCTGGGTGAGTTGGTCCGTCCTCGCCTCCGACTCGGCGGCCTGATGCGAGTAGACACGAGCGAGAGCCGCCGAAGTCTCGAAGGCAGCGCTCCTGAGCAACCTGACCGCCGGCTCCGGCCATACCTCGCCGGTTCGGCGCGACAGTACGATCGCCCCCGCGATGGACTGGCCCGCCTGGAGCGGAGCCGCAAGGGTGTTGCGCAGACCGTATGCGTCACGCAGCCGGTAGGCGATCCGATCGGTCACTTCGCGCGCCAGTGCCTCGTCTTCGATGGATCCGGGAATACGCCCCCGCGACCGGACGTTGTGGCGCAAGCCGTCGGTGTCGCCTACACCCGCCCCCGGGGATCGAGGGTCGTGGTCATCCCTCCACACGGACTGCGGCTCGCCTGCAACGAGCCGAAGTGGCGTGCTGCTCGAGGGCTGGCGCGGAAGCTCGCGCAGTCGCCATGTCGCGACCGGCTCAATTTGGCGCAGGGGCATGACCGTGTTCGACGTGGGAGCGCCCGGCAGCATCGAAACGAAGGTCACGTCAAGGACGGCGCTGCCGGGGCGAAGCCTGACCACAGCGACATGATCAGCACCCGTAGCGGCGCCGAGCTCGTGGACGATCGCCTCCACCACGGCGTCGGGCGAGACCGAGCGGGACAGCGCCCGGACGATCCGGCTGAAGCTCTCCGCCTCGGAATGGCGTCGCTCGACCTCCATGCCGGAAGCTCGAGCGTTCGACACCGCCGAGATGACGAGCGCCGAGATGGTCATGGCCAGGAGGAAATCCACGGCATCGCTTTGGCCGGCGACGAACTCGATGGCCGCCCGCCCGAGGAGCATGACGACGGCGAGACCAAGCAGGATCCAGGTCAGAAGGATGCGCGCCGACACACCTGCCGGTTGTCTGCCGGCTGATGCCGGCGGAAGGGGCTGGTTCATTCTGGCAGGATGCCCCAGGCGAACAGGTTGTCTCGGTCGTCGAGCAGATGCATGCTGGTCAGTGGAAACAGTACTCCAGGATCGGAGCTTCCCCGGCACCGATGCCCCGGCGCCGTTGACCCGTCGGCTGGGCTCGGGCTAAACTCCGAACTGTCCGAGGGTCAGTGTTCCCGCGCCCTTATGGATCGTCAAGTCCCGCTTTCGGAGGATCTCTCCCTCAGTGGAGCCCGGACCCAGTACCTTCGGCGCACATTGCGCCGCCATCCTCTCCAGGGTCCTCTTCGCCCTCTAGCGGTCGCGCCATCAGGCGCGCGCCACCGACGGGGCGGGCTGGACCCTCCGTCCTCAGACGCGCCGTCGAGGTGGCACATGCTCTACCTGAGCCAGGCGATCGGTCGGCCCGTGCGCGACGAAGCCGGCGAGCCAATCGGAGCCGTTGCCGACCTGATCGTCGCCATCGGCGACCGCTACCCGCCCGTGACCGGCATCGTGGTCAAGACCAACGGCCGCGAGATCTTCCTCCAGTGGAGTTCGGTGGCATCTCTGGACTCCAGCGGTGCCACCCTTGGCACGACGGCAATCGATATCAGCAAGTTCCACCAGCGACCCAACGAGATACGTCTCAAGCGGGATCTGATGGATCGCCAGATCGTGGACATCGACGGTCGCAAAGTCGTCCGAGTCAACGACCTTCGGCTGGACGAAGTCGAGGGCGCCCTGCATCTGGTTGCGGTGGACGTCGGAGCGTCCGGCCTGCTCCGCCGGCTGGGCCTCGAGGGGCCGTGGCGGACGATCGCGCGAGGCCTGCACCGCGAGATCCCCGAGCGTTACATCGACTGGGAGGACGTGGATCCGGTCGAGCGCACCATCGCCAGCGTCAAGCTCAGGGTTCCCCACAAGGGACTGGCCGAGCTCCATCCGGCCGACCTGGCCACGATCATCGATCAGCTGAGCCGCAGCGATCGCGTCGGTGTCATCTCCTCACTCGACGACGAGGTCGCGGCCGACGCCATCGGCGAAATGGAGCCCGAGACGCAGGCCGACATCCTCGAAGACCTCGAGCCGGCCCGGGCCGCCGACATCCTGGAGGAGATGGATCCCGACGAGGCCGCCGACCTGGTGGCGGACCTTTCCGATGAGTCCCGCGAGGAGATCCTGGGCCTGATGGAGAAGGACGAGGCCGAGGAAGTCCAGGAGCTGATGACCTACGCCGAAGACACCGCCGGCGGGATCATGACCACCGAGTACGTGGCCGTCCCAGCCAACCTGACCGCTGCCGAGACGATCGACCGGCTGCGCGAGCTCGAACCCACTGCCGAGACGATCTACTACGTCTACGTGACCGACGATGCCAACCGGCTGGTGGGCGTGCTGTCGCTGCGCGACCTGATCGTGGCCAAACCGGACACATGCATCTCCACGTTCATGTACGACGAACCGGTGGTCGTGCGGACCGACGCCAGTCAGGAGGACGTGACCGAGGTGGTGGCCCGCTACAACTTGCTGGCAGTGCCTGTCGTTGACGCCGAAGGGCGCCTCGAAGGCATCGTCACCGTCGATGACGCGATCGATACCCTGCTGCCACAGCCCTCCTGGCGGAGACTGCCTCGCATCTTCGGTCGCCCCGGGGCTCCGGAGCGGTGAAGTCTCCGGCCCTCGCCCTGACCCCGCGCGCCGTCAACCGGGTCCGGTTCGCGGCGATCCTGGGAGTTCTCGGTCCCGGTCTGGTGAGCGGCTTCGCCGACAACGACGCCGGCGGCATCTCGACCTACTCGGTCGCGGGCGTTCGCTTCGGCTACGACCTCTTGTGGGTCCTTCTCGCCAGCCAGATCGTCCTCTTCTTCACACAGGAAGTGGGCGCCCGGCTGGGGCTGGCCACTGGGCAGGGTCTGGCCGGGCTCGTCCGCGAGAGGTACGGCGTCAGGTGGGCCGCTTTCATGATCGGCGCGATGCTGATCGCCAACACGGGCTCGATCGTGGCCGAGTTTGCCGGCTGCGGCGCAGCCCTGCAGCTGTTCGGCGTGCCCACCTGGATCAGCGCTCTGCTCGCGGCAACAGTGGTGGTCCTGCTCCTCACCAGGGGCAGCTATGGCAAGGTCCAGTATCTCTTCGTGGCGGTTGGATTGGGCGTATCGCTGGCCTACTTCATCTCGGCGGTCCTGGCTCGCCCGGATTGGGGCCTGGCTGCCAACTCGCTGGTCATACCGCGCCTGGCATCGTCGCCCCTGTACTGGTTGACGGTCGTGGCGACGGTTGGCACCACCATCACGCCCTGGGGCCAGGCTTTCATCCAGTCCTACGTCGCCGACAAGCGGCTCGGTCCGGAGGACCTCGTCGGGGAGCGGCTGGATGTGTTGTTGGGCGCCTTCCTCACGAACCTGATCGGCGCGTTCATCGTCATCGCCTGCGCGGCAGCGGTGTATTCGGCGGGAAAGCAAATAGACACCAGCTCTCCGGATGCGGTCCAGCAGATTGCCCTTGCCCTCAAGCCGCTCGCCGGCGACGGCGCCTACATCCTGTTTGCCGTCGGCCTGCTCGCTGCCTCGTTCCTCGGTCTCGGCGTCGTGCCGCTGACAAGCGCCTACGCGGCCTGCGAAGCCTTCGGTTGGGAAACCGGCGTGGACTGGCGGCTGCGCGAAGCGCCCGCGTTCTACGGCCTGATGATCTTCTTCATCGCGTTCGCAGCCCTCTTCATCCTCATCGTGCCGGCTCGGATGCTCATCCAGGTCATGTTCACGGCCCAGGTCGTGAACTGCCTGCTGTTGCCGTTCGTGCTGGTCTTCGTGATGCGCCTGTCGGCTGACAAGGAGCTGATGGGACCGCTTGTCAGCGGGCGCTTCCTGCTGGCCGTGGGCTGGCTCGGAACGGGGCTGCTCATCGCGCTATCGCTGACGCTCGTCCTCACCTCATTCGCAGGAACGTAGGTCACGTCCTCCGCCGGCCGAGCAAGCCGACCCACACCGGCGGCTGCATTGACCGCGGGGCCTCAGGCGTTCGGGCGAACCGTCGGCTCGGCGCCGCCCTCGCGGGGCAGGCCTCGATCCAGCAGGCCGCGGATGAATCCCAGGCCATACGCGGCGTGGATGACGGGGAAGACGAGCGCCGTCCGCCACGCGCTGGCGCCGTGCTCGGCGGCCATCTTGCGACCCTCGTATGCCGCGATCGCGCAGTACGCCAGAACCGCACCGAGGGTGGGAATGATCAGGGGATGCCAGATGAGCGAGGCCAACGGCCCGATGACCGCTCCGGCAACAGCGAGCGAAGGGATGGTGTGGTGGACCCTCAGGTAGTTGGGCAAGCCCAGCCTTGCCACCGCCACCTTCCAGCGGCCATAGCGGAAGTGCTGGCGATAGAGCCCATCCAGCGTCTCGCGCGGTCGATACGCCACCTCGACGCCGGGGTCGTACCAGACAAGGCCACCTGCGGCGCGAACGCGGGCATTGAACTCATCGTCCTCATTGCAGGCCAGGGCCGTATTGAAGCCGCCCAGTCTCTCGAACATGAGTCTCGCTATGAAGCCGGGAAAGGCCGAGTCCGCAGGACCCACTACTGCGCCGTGGTGCTGGATGCTGCGGCCCACACCGAACGGACAGGACGTGGCTGCGGCGATGGCCCGGCCCCAGGGCGATCGAGCCACCTTCCGCACTCTCGCGCCCACGTTGGCCGCCCCGGTGACGTGGGCGGTGGCCTCCACCCTAT
>Ga0187886_1004174_pt1 | contig 10470 bp, 8 predicted proteins | sample June2016WEW_20_1_FD_133001 | JGI IMG/M metagenome (GOLD analysis project Ga0187886, IMG submission 133001) | Peatland microbial communities from SPRUCE experiment site at the Marcell Experimental Forest, Minnesota, USA - June2016WEW_20_150 | ecosystem: Environmental > Terrestrial > Soil >... | reverse complement strand
GTGGTCGAGCGCCGAGTTCGGCTTCATCACGATTGCCGATGCCTACACCACCGGCTCGTCGTTGATGCCGCAGAAGAAGAACTCCGACGTCGCGGAACTCGTGCGGGGCAAGACAGGGCGACTTTATGGTCACTTGGTGGCGGTGCTGACGATGTTGAAAGGTTTGCCGCTAACCTACAACCGCGACATGCAGGAGGACAAACTGCCGCTGTTCATGTGCGCGCAAACGTTGATGACGACATTGCTGATCGTCTCCGACATGCTCCGCCACACGCGGGTCAACCGCGCACGCTGTGAAGCCGCGGCCAGCGATCCGATGTTGCTCGCGACCGACCTTGTGGACTTCCTCGTGAACACAGGTGTTCCGTTCCGCGAAGCGCACCACAAAGTCGGCGCGCTCGTGGCCGTATCGGAGAAGAGCGGCGTGCCCTTGCCAAAGCTGGCCGCGAAGAAGTACGGCCCTGCCGCCGCCCGCGTGTTCGATGTTCATCGCGCGCTCGCGGCGCGCACCGCCATCGGCGCACCCTCGCCGCGCAACGTCCGCGCCCAAATCGCGCGCTGGAAACGAATACTGCGTGGCTCGTAATTCGCAATCTGTGATCCGGCCTGCGAGGCACGAAGCACCAATCACCAAGCACGACGATGTATCTGCCGAGAAAATCGGCAGCCCCATCCGATCCCTCTCCCAACAACGCGGCGGGATACCGAAACGGCCGCCATTGCGCTACAAGCGTCGACACAATTTGCTGTTCGTTCCACCCCTCACCAGCGCGATCAATTCGCGTTTCACGATTTGACGCCGACCGCCTTTGACACCAATGTGCACTGTTACTTCGGGGTAGCATCAGATGACACAAAACCCAAAGGAGGAACCGATGAAGAAAGACCTCGCAAAAGTGAAGTTGCTGGCCCGTGATCTACGGGATGGCAAAGAATACCCGCGCAGTCCGCGCACCACGTTGGCAGGCTACGTGTTGGCTGCTCGCGCCGTGGACAAATGCCGGGCCGTCCTAGTCGGCTGGCAGGGCGAGTTTCATTCCAACTGTCCGCTCGATCAGATCTGGTTGAAGTTTGCGAAGATCGATTACAACGCGTTTCGGTCGTTCGTCGGCACCGGCGCGACCGACGACGAGATCGCCACGTGGATCTGCAAGCGCGCCAAGAAGCGTCCGCGCATCGAGATCATCGCGTAGAACAACAAGCAACGCGATTTGCGTCTCAGCGAGCTGTCGCCGGAACTGCAGGAGTACATGGAGGATTACATCCAGAAATTCATCCCGCGCAACCGCGTCGTGTATCACTGGTTTGACGTGTACGACCTAGAAGAAGAACGGCTCTGAGTTCCGGCCTTTGAATCATTGACAGCAATCGCGCGCTTGCCGTTACCGGCACCCGTTGGCATACTGCCATTTCATGGGTGAGAAGGATTCGTTAGTTCCCGTCGAAAGTCTCGACCAGCTGATTTACGAGATTCGCGGCCAGAAGGTCATGCTCGACCGGGATCTGGCCCGCCTCTATGGCGTCGCGACGAAGAACCTGAGCAAGGCTGTTCGTCGCAATTTGGACCGCTTCCCCGCCGACTTCAGGTTCCAACTCACGCGAGAAGAGTCGAATTCTTTAAGGTTCCAAATTGGAACCTTAAAGCGCGGCGCAGATGCACGCCCGCGCCTTCGAGGGTTACTTCACAGCTGTTTGTCGAGGTGGTGTGCGACTGCAATGGAGCTAGATCGGACGACAGCGAGCAGCTTGTTGAAGAGCTCATGAGTCACATCGGTGATGCCGCCGACCGCCGCCGTTGCCATGCCCGCCTCGCGCCGGATGCGTTCGGCAAACGGCACTTGGTAGCCCGGGCCGACGGAAATTTTTGCATCCGGCACCATTCCGCCTGAACTGCAATCAATCAAGTCCACGCCTTCGGCCTTCAACCGTCGCGCTAGCTCGATGCTTTGCTCGATGTCCCAGCCGCCGGTCACCCAATCCGTGCAGGAAATCCGCACCAGCAACGGCAACCGCTCCGGCCACCGAAGAGGGGTCAAAGAGGGGTCAGTCCGCTTTTCATAACGAATGTGATAACAAGCGGTCTGACCCCATTTTCATTTCGCCCGTTACATCAGCCGTATGAGTTCTTACATAGTAGAGGGTGTCAGACTATGGCGCCTGCCCGGTGCCGCCATTGCAGAATGCAAATGAACTGAGATCCACCGGCGTCAGACTATAGCCCCCGCCAAGTGCAGCCATTGCCGAGTTGATTTGACTTAGATACCCGGTGATGAACCAGCCTGATCCACTTCCACCATATGTCCAAACCGTGAGAAGCACCAATCGCCCGTTTAGGATTATAAATGCCGGCTGGCCACTGTCTCCGGAAGTCTTGTCCTCGTAAAATCTGCTGCGGGTAACATCGGCAGGCGCCATGAACGAAACACCTGCAGTCACCGTCGAGATGTCTGATTCCAAGGCGCTCTCATTTTGGTTGAGACACAGCGCCGGAATGGACTTTGAAGAAATGGGTTTTAACGAGTTCGGAAAATAGTTCGTGAAACTGGATGGCAGAACCTTGGCGAAAGTGATCAAATTGGTCGGGACATCGGAATCCAGGACCCCGATCCGAAGATCCGTCAAAGCGATTTGCACTGAGTTTGAGAGCACGCGAGTAACAATTGTATTATCATTAGCAACGAACCGCAGTGTTGTGCCGTTGGGAGGGCTGTAGTGGTTAGCAAACACCACGTGACGCGGACTGATCAGCGTGCCCGCCCGCCGCGTGGCCATCTCAAATGAGTTGTAAGCCGCAATGCAGGTGAGGTCGAACCCGTGCGCCCAACAGTTCGTATTCCTGACGTAGTTGGTTGTAGCGTGGTCCATACTCGCGTAGATCGCCACATTTCTCGCCCACCAGTTCGAGTTGGTATCGAGTGCCGCTATCGCCAAGTTGGTATCGATCCCAACCGTAGCCGCGTAACGGCCTGAACCCGGTTCGAAAAAAAATGGGATCGTCCTATGGATCACCCTTCCCAGCGCGTTGGTGTTAGTGTCAGCATACTGTAAGTAGATATCATCGGTAGGTTGGTTGTAGCTCTCCGGTAAGGTGTAGGTTATCGGCCCGCCGGTCGTATCAAAGACGGTTGACGGCAACATTGTAGGATTCAGGCTCACTCGTAGAAATGGACACAGCGCTGGACCGTAACCCATGTTAAGCATGCCGATGGTAACTGTACCGACTCCTGAGAATGGATAACAGACCGTGCCGTTGACCACCACAAGATCAGGATCTGGGCCGGGCACCAACCCGCTTCCCGGCGGAGCGAGAGGCCCGTCGGAGATGCCATCACCATCGGAATCGGGATTCTGAGGGTCCGTACCAAGGCGATACTCCTCCAGGTTGGTCAATCCATCGCCATCGGCATCGAGGTTGGCGTCGTTGACCAGCGGATTGAGGCCATGTGCGATTTCCCAGCCATCCGGCATCCCATCGCCGTCGGTATCGGCATTTAGCGGATCGGTGCCGAGTTGGAACTCCTGAAAATTGGTTAAACCGTCGCCATCGGGATCGTCCGCAGCGCGGGAGTAGTCCCTCGCCAACCCCGTGGGATGCCCGAAGTAGAGTTGCGTCCACCAGTCGGGGATGCCGTCGCCATCGCTGTCCTCTGGCGGCGGACTGCTTAACTGGGTGGTGTGCAGCCGGTAGGACGGGATCGGCTCGCTGGCGTCACCGATGGCTTGGAACGATTGGACTCCGCCGTTTAGCGCGTCTATGTCCTTGACCCATTGAACGCCGCCGTTGCCGGGGACGTAGTCCACGATGTTTGTCCACACGCCGCTAATGGAGTCAAAACGTTCCAACGAGTAATACTTCCCACTGACAGACGTGAAATACACGTGGATATCCTCGCCTACCGGGATGATGGCCGTGATGCGCAGCACGCTGTTGCTATCGGTCGGGTCGGTGCCGTCGTAATACTCTTGGAGACTGGAGATGCCGTCGCCATCGGGATCGGCGGTGGGCAGCGCATTCAGCGCGTTCACCGAGCCGAAATATTGAATCTGCCAGGCGTCCGGCAGCCCGTCGCCGTTGCCATCGAAATCGCCAGCGGCATAGATCACACGAATGGTATTCGTGGCAATGTTCGCGGGCGCGGCGTTGTCACTTGCGAGCACGGTCAGCGTGTTGGTGCCGGGGGCCAAACCCGTGACCACGGCCACCCAGTTGCTGTAGCCATTGGCGCTCGAGGCCGCAAAACCATTAACCTCGACCGCAGAAACGCCGGAGTGATTGGCACTCGTACCCGCAACAGCAAGAGTTGAATTCGTGATGTAAGAGTCGTTCGCGGGTGATGTGATGGTCAACATGGGTGCCGTGGTGCCTTCAACCGAAGAGTCCCTCGTAGCAACGCGATAGAAGCGGCAGGTCGTGCTGGTAGCCGCACCTTTATCGAGGTAGTTCGTGACAACATCCCCCACGTTGGGGATCACGATGTTCGGACTGATGTTGAAAAAGACGCTCAAAGTGCTGCTCGCTGCCTGAAGCACATTCGTTCGACCTCCGCCGGCCCGCCAAGTGACCAGGACATCGCTTCCCTGTATCCTTATGCCAAGGATCCGCAGTGCCGAAATGCTGTTGGTCGGATCGGTGCCGGCCTGATACTCCTGCAGGTTGGTGAACCCGTCGCCGTCGGGGTCGGCGTTGGCGACGGCGGGGTCGAACGGGCCGAGGCCGTACTGCTGTTTCCACCCGTTCGGGATGCCGTCACCGACCGCGCTCTGATTCGGGTCGAGCACTAGGCTGCCGACAATCAGCGTGCCGCCGTTACGGATGAACCGACCGCAGGCATTCGTCATCACCAGTTTGTCGGCTTGCAGCACGCCGCCGTTGAGGATCAACTCACCACTGCGCACTTCCAGCACGGCGTCGGCGGTTGCGTTGGTGACAACCACGCTGCCACTGTCCAACTGAACAAGGTTGTCACAAGTGGCCGAGTCAAACCCCACGGTAAGATCGGTGGCGAGAATCGACCCACCGGCCACCACCAGCGAGTTGCCAGAGGATTGGTCGCCGACATACAGCGTTCCGCTCTGCCAAACGCCGCTGTCGACCACACGCACGCTGTTGTTGCTGCTGACCTCGTAGCCTAGCTGACCGAACCCGCTCGATAGCACTCCGCCGTTCTGAATCAGCAACACGTCTGCAAAAGTATTCGAGCCAACGAGGTAGTCGCCCGCCCAGTTGCTGACGACGCCACTGATGACGTTGGTTTGGAAGTTGTCCGTGTACTGGGCGTTGACCAAAGTGCAAAGGTGAAGGGATAGGATAAGTCCAACTAGCGTGCACCGGTGGAGATAAGCCCGACTGGTGGCTGGAGGCAGGCGGCGAGCCCGCCAAGAACGTGCGATGATCAGGCGCTCGTCCGAGACGGGCAATTGTAAAGATACGTGCACGTAATTTACATCCGCCTTCATCTGTAGACCGCTCGCAACCTGGGTGATGGGCCAAACTATTACTCCCGTCCCTGCACCGAAGGCAAGCAAAATCGCCGCGGGGCAAGGTTTTCTGCGGGCTTTGCAGCGTAGCGTATCTCGGCCTCCTCGACCTTGTCCTTGCGGACGATCTGGTGCCGCCGCGTCAGACAGAGGCACTCCAACTGGTTGGCGAGCGACTCGCGGAGGGAGACCAAGCTTGATTACTTCTTGCGTCGCCTCAACGTCAGCAAGCCTACCAAGCCCATACCGACCAGCGTAAAGGTGCCGGGTTCGGGAATTGTGGCGATGGCTATGCTCAGCCCAGTCAACCCGAACTGTGTCGGGCCGATCTCGTTCACGTTTCCGAGGTCAATGTCAACAGTGGCCAGATAGCATGACGTGTCTGCGGCCCTCACCGACGCCCACAGAACGCCTGTCGAGTCATCGAATTTCATTCCGTTAACGCGGTCGCCGAAGGTCGCATAATTCAACGGTTCAACCACGGTTGCGGCCCCGGTCGACTGGTCGATAGTCGACAAATTATTATTATCCGCTTTGTACAGGGTATCGAACGGAGAAAAGGCCAATCCGTTGCCACTGGGGAAATTATCCGCATTACCCAAAAAAGTCGCTACGCCGGTTGTTATGTTGAAGGTATAGATATCGCCGTTTTCGTATCCATACAAAGCGTCATCGCTGTTACGGAACGAAATGTCCTGAAAGTGCGAGGACGCGTCCAGCGTGGTTGCGCCAACTACGGTTCCTGCGCCCGTCAACGGATTGATTGTTATCAGTTGCTGTACGCCGCCGGGGGATATGCCCACCCCGTAAAGTATTCCGGACGAGCTAAAATCAATCGCGCTAACCCCGTTGAAACCAATCGCCCCAATCGCCGTGGCCGCGCCTGTGTTCGGATTAATGTTATACAAAGTGGAAGGAGACTCCGACTCATCGTAGGCCGACCCATAGATGACGGGGTCCACCGCCCGCACCTGGTTGACCAGAGCACCTGCGCAGATCGCCGTCAGCGCGATCCGCTTCATCCAAGAACTCGTACTCCTAACCACCCTCACGTTGCTTGCACTCGCCCAATTTCTCATAATCTCCCTCCCGAATCTGTTTGCGTCCCGCCGCCCATTCCATGCCCTGATCCAGTTCACTAACACACGTTTGGATCAAACGCTTTCCACCTCGCCGTGGAAAAATCCGCTGGGGCAGTGTTTTACTGCCTCTACAAACGCACACACTCTCACAAAACTCCCGGCTGAATGCAAGCGAAAAATGAAACAACACAAAGAAAGTTTCGTCAGTGCGTCGAAATACACTGGAATCACTGCCAATCGCGTGCCAGAGGCAAGGCCAACGTTACGCCGGGCACTTCAAAGAGCCGCACGCGGTGATAGCTTGCGAGGATCTTGCTGGCTGTCGCGACGGTGATTTCGTGTGCGGCGCACGCAACAAAGAAAAATGCGCGACAAACGTACTCGTTTGCCACCCGAAGCAATTTGCGGAACTCAGGTTCTAGGCGCTAGCGCCGTTGTCGTCGGCGCGACCAAAGCCCCAAGCCGAAGAGGCATGTGATGCCAACGAGAGCGAAGCTGGAAGGCTCCGGAATCTCAAAAACATTCGCCGTTATTGTCCCTGAATTGAGTGTAAAAGTATTTCCGCCTGCGAAAACGCCCCCGTAGATTTTGTCCGAGGCAATAGCGATGCTGGCCGAGGGTGCGATAAACGTACCGAAAAGCGTGAGGTTGTTCCCCGTCACATTCAACGCGTTGGTAGTGGGTGACGTGTTCAGCAAGTTAAACAAGACGTGGTTCGTTGCCACGCCGCTCAATATGATCGGCGCAAAGCCGGCTTCAGGGCCGTCTTGGTAAAAGGCGGCGTAGTTTGCAACATTCAAGACGAAAACGTCATTGGCCCCGCCTTTTAGCGTCAGCGTGTGGACGCCAGCTAAGCTAATCGTCCCCACTGAAATGATGTTATTGCTGCCGTTACCTGTGATCGTGACATTGCCGTTAATCGTGCCGTACGTCTTGGTTGGCGTCAGGCTGGCCGCATACGCAGAAACGCTGCTCACGGTCGTGGACACGTAGTCAAGGTCTTGAACCACCGTGCCACCGGTGAAGTTCGCATCGCTGTATCCGTGGCTGTTGTTCGCAGTGTTGTCGACCCGGTAGGTTCCATTGATGGTGAAGTCGGCACCGAAGTTCTGGGTTCCATTCGGTCCAAGCCCAACGTCTCCAGTAATCGTCGTGGCCGCGCCATTGACCGTTAGATTACCCTGGGCATAAGCCGCAAAATTCGAGACCGCATCCAGACCCAACTGACCTGGATCGATGTCCGCGTAGCTTTTCAATGGCAAGGCGAGCATCGAGATGAATGCACATAGGCCAAGCGTACGTAAGATCGAAGTGAAAACCATCGACCTCCAAATCCCCTGATGAGTAGCTCTCGTTCTCCTCGCCATTTTATCCATCTTATCCCCCATATCCATGAGTCCGCCCCGACTCATTTCTCCCATGCCAATGTACTCGCTCTTATGACGTATCTTAGCAGCGTCCCGGTTCATTGCAAGCTTTTTTTTCGTGTCGCTCGGATTCTAGTGCTGCGCCAAATCCCAGGCGGGTGCCCGCCTTAGAAGCGGGGCTTCTTGGTCCTCGCGGACTGAATTGCCTGTGCACTCTGCAAGCGCCTGCTACCGCCTGACTTCCGCCAGCACGGTGCTGAAAGCTTTCGGATCGTTCGTCGCGAGGTCGGCGAGGACTTTGCGGTCGAGGGCGATGTTGGCTTTCTTCAGCGCGGCGATGAAGCGGGCTATATGTGACGCCTTCGGCCCGGCAGGCGGCGTTGATGCAGGTGACGCCGTTGGTGCCGGAGAGATCGAGATCGTTGGACCATAGCAAGCGTGACAGGCTGAGTCGTTTCCGTTAAAAGGATGGCCATGTACCTCGGCGTGGAGATTGGTGGAACAAAACTGCAAGTCGGCGTGTGCGATCGGTGCGGGCTGTTGAAGCATCTGGAGCGGGCCGCCGTCGTCCGTGCGCGTGGACGGCGCGGCATCCTGCGGCAACTCGAGAAGATTGTTCCCAGCGTTCTGAGCCGTTATGATGTCAAAGCCATTGGCGTCGGCTTCGGCGGGCCGTTCGATGTCGAGCGCGGAGGGGCGGTGACATCGCACCAAATCGCAGGCTGGGACGGGTTTCCCGTGAGACAATGGTTTGAGCGGCGCTTCAAACTGCTGACGGTTGTCGATAACGACCAGAACTGCGCCGGCTTCGCGGAAGCAGTTTGCGGGGCGGGCAGGGGAAAGCGAAGCGTGTTTTATGTGACCGTCGGGACGGGTATCGGTGGAGGGTTTATTCTGAACGGCGAAATCTATAACGGAAGATTTGGCGCAGCAGAGATTGGGCACACCCGCTTCTGCGCCCCCGATCAATTTGGCTTAAATCGTAAACGATCGTTGCCACGAAAAGCAGATTTCCCGACGCTGGAATCGCTTGCATCGGGCTTGGCGATCGAACGCGGCGTGAGTACAATTGGGCAGGCGACAAGATACTTGGGCGTTGCGGTCGCCAACGCGATCGCGTTGTTGAACCCCGAGATTGTGATCGTCGGCGGCGGAGTGTCGCTGGCAGGCGATCAATTCTTTCGAACATTGAGGCAGACGGTGGAGCACTTGATCTTTCCGCCTTTTCGCGGGAACTGTCGAATCGTGCCTTCCAAACTTGGACAGGCAGTGGTTGTTGTCGGTGCGGCGCTGCTGGCGGCAAGATATTGTGACCGCGCACCCGCCACGCGGGTACCCGATTCGCGGCAGAGCCTTTTGCACAGGGTGGAAAAGAATCGCCGCGAAAAAGTTTCGCGGCTACAGTGACAGAAAACAATGCGTTACATGGTATTCGGCGATGTGCACGGAAATCTGGTAGCGCTGGAAACGGCGCTGGCAGCGGCGGAACGGCTCGGAGCGGAGGGTTATCTGTTCGTGGGCGACCTGATCGGCTACGGCCCGGAGCCGCTGGAGTGCATCGAGCGATTGCTGGCTCTTCAGCAGGACGGCACACTGGCGTGGGTCGTGGGAAACCACGATTTGGTTGTGCGGGGGGAACTTGATTCCGAAGGCTACAACGAGGAAGCCCTGCAAACGCTGAACTGGACGCGCGAATTGGTGGACAGCACGCCGTGGGCGAAGGAGTTTATTGCCTCGGGGAATCTGACGGTACAGGTGGACAAACTGATCTGGCTGGCGCACGATTCGTTGGCGTCTCCCAGCAATGGACATTATCACCGCTACCCGCAGAACGCGAAAAGCGAGCTGGCCTGTTTGCGGTATTACGGGGGTCGCGTTTGCTTCTACGGCCACACACACTCAATGCGGGCAGAACTACTGCGGGAAGGTGAGGTCGTGCTGGTGCCCATGGAGGCGCACGAGCCGGAGGACGTCGACCCGAAGCCGCTGCTCCTTCCCGCACAGGAACTTGGCTGGATCGGCGCGGGTTCGACAGGTTTTCCAACCAGTGAAGGGCGGCGGGCGGAATTCCTGATTCTCGACGATTCTGAGGGTGATGATTGGAAAATTGAAAAGTATGCCGCGACGTACTCGCGAGAGGAGGCTCGCGAGCGGGCGCTGAGGATTCTGACCGAAACGTGCAGTACGGCGGTAGCCGAACATGTCTCGCGCTGGTTGTGAGCAGCGCTTGCTGTCGCATCCCGGCACTGATAGGATGCGCGAACTCTCGGTGAATGCGTTTCAATACAGGCACGGCGAATTGAATTGCGAGCAAGTCCCGCTGCGTCGATTGGCGGAGGAGTTCGGCACTCCGTTGTACGTTTACAGCCACGGCCACATCGAGGAGCGGTACGGGCAACTTGATAGGGCATTCGGCAGCCTCGACCACCTGATTTGTTTCGCCACGAAGGCGAACGGCAATCTGGCCGTGCTGCGCGCCGTGGCGAATGCAGGCGCGGGATTCGATATCGTCAGCGGCGGCGAACTGTTCCGCGTGGTGCGGG
>Ga0187886_1004173_pt1 | contig 10473 bp, 8 predicted proteins | sample June2016WEW_20_1_FD_133001 | JGI IMG/M metagenome (GOLD analysis project Ga0187886, IMG submission 133001) | Peatland microbial communities from SPRUCE experiment site at the Marcell Experimental Forest, Minnesota, USA - June2016WEW_20_150 | ecosystem: Environmental > Terrestrial > Soil >... | reverse complement strand
CTCCGGTCTCTTTGAAGCCATGGATCAACGCCTTGCAGAGAGTCGTCTTGCCTGCATCATTGGGTTGAAGGCCCACAACGAGAATTCTCTTCGACATGACCGACAATCACTCAGCAAGTGATTCCTTCGATTGTGTCTTCACTGAAGCTGCAAAGACATTAGCTTGACGGCCGATCAGGCGATCTCACGGTTGTGTGGAGATATGCGGCGCTACGTCGGCTAGGTGATCACCAAGTTGTGGTCGCTCGGACCAAGAGGCGAGTTCGCATCTGTTACGTGTCATGTCCCACACCAAACTCATGTGGCCTACACCGCCGAATGATACCCAGTTCAATTTCCGTTGCCCGCACCAAGGTACCCACACGCACAGGAACCGCCTGGACGACTTGGCAGTGAAGCATGTCCTACACCTTTTGGAGTGGTTTATCTCCCTGGGTCATGCTCTCCATCCTTGAGACCTGTCTCTTGGTTTTGAAGGACAGACCAGCGGGGACACGTAAATCCAAGCCGGTGCACTGGTTGCTTCACGTTGCGTCGAACGACCCATGTGACGCCGCATAGTGCGAATGGTGATTGTGTGCACGCACCAGTTTGCACACGCAATTACCCTCCAACTCCTTCTCTCCTGCTCCTGACTCCTCCTGATAGTTAGAGGAAGAGTCCACCAACAACTAGTCAAGTACCAGAGGGGACCCAAAGTCTCAAATCGTGAACGACCGACATAGTCTAGTGGCTTTCTGGGATTCACTGACCGCCTGTTCTGAGTTCGCTGCTTCTCCGGCTCGTCGAGGAGCGCCGAGGAGGGGCGCAATGATAGCAAGTACCCAAACCGAATGTGACGGGAGAAAGAGGAGGTGAGTTAAATGGCAAGATTCCTAGTACTGTGGCGGAGAAATCCGGTTGCACCGTGGCCTATGGATCCTGCGGAATACCTGGGAATGCAGGAGAAGGTGTGGGCAGGCTTGGACACCCTCATTAAGGCAGGGGAAATCAAAGAGTTCGGCTACTTCGCAGACGGGAGATCAGGATACGCACTCGGTGAAGCAGAAACAACTGATGTTTTCAGAGACGTGAGCACGTTCCTGCCCTTCTACGAAGCAGATGTACATGAGATAATCCCCTACGAGAAAGGCAAGGAAACCATCAGGGACGCGTGTGAGATCCAGAAATCAATGAAATAGGATCAGATGTCATGAGACGGCTAAGCGAGAGCTTGCGAACACGGCCCTGATGCGAGAAACCCACCGAGCCCGCACGAGTCCAAGTGAAGCTTGCACGAACCTCCAGCCCTCAGGTCAGTAGGTACTCTGCGTACGTACTTTGCGTTGCTATGGCCTTATAGACGCTCGTGAGCCTGTGATGCTACGAGGATTTCTATGGATGTCGCTTTGATCGGATTCGCCTTGCTGAGACTCCTCCTGGCCATACTCTTCGCCATCGTGGGGCTGTACATCGCCTCTTGGGTTCTAGGAAGACTCACGAAAGCAATCGATGAATGGGAAGAGATAGAGAAGGGCAACTATGCCGTCGCAATATACATGGCTGGAATATTCATTTCCGTGGCTATAATCATCGGCCCAGGAGTCATCGGGCTCTTCAGAACCTTCGACTTGATCGGCATACTAGTCGGCTTTGGTCAACTTGTGCTTGCACTAGCGCTGGCTGTTCTCATGCAGTACGTCGGTCTATCGGTGTTCGGTGGACTGACCAAAGAACTCGATGAATGGGCACAGCTCAAGAAGGGCAACGTAGCGGTCGGTATAGTCATGGCCGCCATAGTGATAGCGATCAGTACGATCGTTTCACAAGGCGTAGCAAGCATCATCGCAGCGATCTTCGGGTAGACCCGTAACCACCATTTCTCTTTTTTTGCGACCGCATACCTGTGGTTCTACCACTCTCGGTTGTAATCATGGTCTTCTATGAGCCACCGATGCTGCGTGCACACAAATCAAAGCCCGAAGAACCACCATTCCCCATCTCTCGTTTGATGGTATGTGCACACCAAGAGGCTATCACCTCTCCAACACTTCTGCGAAGTTTGGCGCTGCTACACAACGGGACTCCATCTGGCGACGGAAAGTCTGATTCAATCACTGAATGGAATGGAACGAGTTCGAACCACCTACACCTTTCTTCTGTGAGTCATCGATCTCCATCTTGAACGCTTTGTCTGCGGATTCCCATTCGTCGACCATCATCTTCCTGAGAAACCACCCTACAATGAGGTTCATGATTCTGCCCTTGGAACCTCTTGGGATCATGTCAGAGCGGATTGTCAGGACAACCTTGCCGCCTTCAGTTTCTTTCAACCTGAAATCATGAACCATATCGATGCCGAGCATGTGGGGCTCCCAAACCCAGTGGTCTGGCGGATCTAAGGTCAATCTCTCCATCAGGATCCTTCTCTTCCCCATAACCTCCCATCGTGTCCTGACGACATTCTTCTCGCCATGCCTAGCGATGAGTTGAGTTGACTTCAGGGGCCTGCCAACGTATCGATGGAGACCCGATGAAGTTCATGTTCATGACGTATTGCTTACGAAACCGCTAGAATGGAGGAAACCGCGGAGAATTTTCGTGAATTCGATGAGTGACTTCTTCCACGAAGATATTCCATTCGAATTCTTGGATAGAGTCTTGGATGTCATACGTGAGACACCTCAGCATAGGTTCCAAGTATTGACGAAGCGTTCACGGCGAATGTTAGAGTACGGAGATCGAATAGGTGGGTTCCCAGATAACGTGTGGCTTGGCGTTTCGGTGGGCACGGATGCTATGAAGTTCAAGATCGATCATCTGCGGAAGACGAAAGCTAGGACGCGTTTCCTGAGCCTAGAGCCACTGCTGGAATCATTGATTCCACTGGATTTAACGGGGATTCATTGGGTGATTGTAGGAGGCTTATCGGGGCCGCACTGGAAACAACATGAAATGAATCCAGACTGGGCCAGAGAAGTTCGTGATGTTTGCGTTCGAGAAGACGTGCCGTTCTTTTTCAAGCAGTCCAGCGCCTTCAAACCTGGCCAAGGAACGTTTCTGGATGGAAGAAGATGGAAACAGTACCCAGATGAAAAGCGTCGCAGTGTCCGAAGGGCAGCTATCTGACTCTTTTTTGCTCCAGCTTCATGCGCGTTTCTGGGTGAACTGTGAAAGACCGCCCACTTCTGACATTACGTCACAGCTGATAGTAGGTGCTCCTCACAATTCCGTGTCTTTGTGCCTCTGACTCTGACAGTGCCATGATCCGTTTCCCAAGTTCTTCACTATCATTTCTCGTGAATAATGGCGAAGGCTCAGAGAAATCCAGTCTTGAGGATCGACCAATCAGGAACCGGCCGAGTTCCAATGTTTTCTGTTCGATGACAGTGTCCCACTTGAGTAGCCGACCTCCGAGTTGAATCGTTCCTTTAGGAGGTCGAGAAAGCGTCTTTTTGCTTCAGTCTCGAAACGGTATCGATAGTCATCGCCCGTGAAGTAGAAATCCGGCAAGTCCAGAAGGCCTGACTCGAAGGCTTCGATCACAGCTACGTCAGTTATCCAACGGAACGGCTCTTGAAGATCATACACAAGCGATTGCTTCGTCTGATAATCGCTAGACTCGTGAAGGAAACCTACGGATGGTTCCAACCCTACGGTGTTGATTGCCGCTCGACACTCGCCCTCCAAGACTCCGTATGCGTAATTCAACGCCAAGTTGACGCGATCTGAAGCATTGTTCTGATGACTCGAAGTCATTCGACCATGATAGTCCAACGATTCTGGAAGAACTGGCTTGCCAATACCTGAGCGCAACTCGACCCTCAACCGTCCTGAGATCCGCAACACTCCGCGCCCTTCCTTGGTAAGACAAAATCAGTCTACGCATTGCCGACAGGTAGCAGAGAGTTTCTCAGGGACGCCATCACGAGATGGCAATAATCAACGGGGGATTGCTTTCTCCCAATGGAAAGCCATAAGTCATTTAGACTCGGACATCCATTGAGGCTAAGACCTCATGGTCGAGCTAATCTGGGATCGGAAGTACGACAAATCAGGAAACAAGGTCGCGCCCGTTTCAGTCGCTCTGCCCTTCCAGACAATTGAAACCTTGAACGAATCCTCACAGCAACGTCAGAAATCAATCGAATCTTTTCTCACCGGAAGAGGCGAAACAGAATGGAGGAACCGGCTCATATGGGGCGACAAGAAGTATGTCCTACCTAGTCTCCTACCCGAATTCGCAAATTCAGTAGACCTAATCTACATCGACCCGCCTTTTGATACCGGCGCAGACTTCTCATACCTAGTTGAGGTACCAGACCATCAAGTCGATACAACGTCGTTCACCAAGCTTCCTAGCGTGATTGAACAAAAGGCATACAGAGATACTTGGGGAGAAGGGCTAACTCAACTTGATTCCTACCTTCGCTGGTCCTACAATACGCTCGTTTTCCTTGAGAAATTGCTCAAGCCCACGGGCAGCATCTATGTTCACTTGGATTGGCGTGTCAGTGATTATGTGAAAGTGATCATGGACGAGATATTCGGCAAAGAGAATTTTCGAAACAGCATTACTTGGGTAAAGTCCACAAACCCGAAAGGATCACAGTATGATAGCACACGATACAGTTCTTTCACCGACACAATTCTATATTTCTCGAAGAGCCTTGAGGCGTCTCTTGATTTGGATGCAATTAGGAAGCCTCTTTCTACGGAAGAACTTGTCAAAAAATACGACCGATCTGACGAAAAAGGTCAATTTACTGATGGTCCGGTTGAACGTTCGCCGTACATGGGTCCCAGACCGAACCTCGTATACGAATACAAGGGTTACACACCGGGGCCTTGGGGCTGGCGTGTCGAAAAACCTTTGCTTGAGAAGCTCGATGCAGACGGAGATCTTGGATGGACATCCTACGGCAAGCCATATCGAAAGATCAGACCGGAATCCGACAAAGGAAATCCAATCGGCGATTTTTGGAATGACATTTCCCTGCTAAATTCTCAATCTCTCGAAAGAGTAGGCTATCCAACCCAAAAGCCATCAGCCCTAATCGAACGTATTATCAAGTGTTCATCAAAAGAAGATGATCTCGTTCTCGACTGCTTTGTTGGTAGCGGCACGACAGCGGCAGTTGCTGAAGAACTGAACCGTCGGTGGATAGCCTGCGACCTCAGTCGCTTTGCGATTCACACAACTCGAAAACGGCTCTTGAGCGTGGAAAGAGTCAAACCCTTCATGATCCAGAATCTGGGCAAGTACGAACGTCAGGTTTGGCAGACTGCTGAATTTGGGGACGAAACTGGAGCGAGATTGCGGTCATACATCAGTTTCATTCTCAAATTGTACAATGCCCAGCCCTTGAGCGGGTACATCTGGCTTCAGGGAAAGAAAGGAAGTCGACTCGTTCATGTTGGTTCGGTGGACTCGCCTATTTCACCCTTAGACGTTGGACAGATCGTTGCCGAATTCAAACGCTCATTTGGAACGGGCAAAGAAGCGCCTAGAACAAATGGTGTGGATATCTTGGGATGGGATTTTGCCTTTGAGCTGAATGAACTGGCAAGGCAGCAAGCTGCTCAGGCAAATGTTGACTTGCGATTCTTGCGCATTCCGCACGAAGTACTTGACAAGAAGGCTGTCGAGCAGGGAGATATTCATTTCTTCGAACTAGCCTCATTGGAAGTTAGCGTGAATGCAACCGGAAAGAAAGCTACTGTCACTATCAACAGCTTCACGATCCCGCCAGACGATGTCCCGGCTGATGTCCAGAAGGAGATCAAGCATTGGTCACAATGGATCGATTATTGGGCCATCGACTGGAACAACAAGAATGACACCTTCCACAATGAATGGCAGGAATATCGCACACGTGAAAAACCTAACCTCGTGACAGAATCATCCAAGACCTATGATGAGCATGGAGAATATCGTGTTATTGTGAAAGTTGTCGACATTCTCGGAAACGACACCACAAAAATGCTTCGGGTGAAGGTTTAGTGAAGGAGAAGAGCGGTAGAAGTTCCCAAGCTAGACTCGTATCCTCAGAGGGGGAGCTGAAGCTCGTGGCTCCGGCAATTGGAACGGCACCTTGCGTTCCCGCGATCAGGAGCGCCGTGGATGAATGGGCAAAAAGTAATTACGCCACGCCCGAAGGATGCTCCGAGACAACCAAGACGCTGCTAAACTACTGGTTTCGCTCGGATCACCGACTGGCAAACGGGCAAGTTTTCGCATATAATACAGCGCAACGTGAAGCAATGGAAACTCTCGTCTACCTATACGAAGTGGCCAAAATACGACGCTATCGGACTATGCTGGAGCATTATGCGGTAGAATCGAAGCATCTGGAGCTACTGCAACACGACGACTTCGCAAGATATTGTTTCAAGATGGCAACGGGTAGTGGCAAGACAAAGGTGATGGCTCTCGCGGTTGCGTGGGAGTATTTCAACGCCATTATGGAAAACGTTCAGGGCCGCTCAAAGACGGCGCTCTTGATAGCTCCAAACGTTATCGTATTTGAAAGACTGCAACTAGACTTCGCAGGTGGCAGGATATTTCGCCGAGATCCCGTAATACCTCCGGAGTTCGTCAATAGCTGGGATTTTGAATGTTACATGAGAGGGGAGAGCGACAGGGCCCGTTCTGAAGGAGCGCTCTATCTGACCAATATCCAACAACTGTACGAGAGACCACCTGAAGATGACGATGAACCTGAGCCGATATCAGACGTCCTAGGTCACAAGCCGGCGTCCGAAGTAAGCATAATCGAGGACTTTGTGCCCCGTCTGGTCAGGCGAAAGGGGCCTGTTCTTGTTGTTAACGATGAGGCTCATCACACGCACGATGAGGAACTGAAATGGAATGATTTCATTCGTGATTTGAATGGCAAGGTGACGGGAGGGGTAGGTGTTCAGCTCGATTTTTCCGCGACACCGCGATTCAGCCACGGTGCACTATTCCCATGGACGGTCTATGATTATCCACTGAAGCGAGCTATTGAAGATGGAATTGTCAAACGGCCACTGAAGGGAGTGGCTTCAGGAATACATGAAGCTCGATCCGATGTTGCCAGTACAAAATATAGAGCCTACTTGACTGCCGGAGTAGAAAGATGGAGAGAATACCGAGAACAACTGAAACCATTGAAGAAGAAACCGATACTGTTTGTGATGATGAACAGCACTGATGATGCTGACGACGTCGGAGACTACCTTCAGAAACACTATCCTGAGGACTTTGGAGAAGACAGGCTCTTAGTCATTCATACGGACAAGAAAGGCGAAGTTTCGAAACGTCAACTAGAAATAGCCAGACGTGTTGCACGAGAAGTCGACTATGAGACCAGCCCCATCAACGCAATAGTGAGTGTTCTGATGCTTCGCGAAGGATGGGACGTTCAGAATGTAACCGTCGTCATTGGCCTCAGACCGTACACTTCGAAGGCGAATATACTGCCAGAACAAACCATTGGAAGAGGCCTCCGCCTAATGTTCCGTGACTTAGCTGGCGAATATATTGAGAGAATCGATGTGATAGGCAACAAGGCATTCCTCAATTTCGTCGAGGATTTGGAGAAGGACGAGGGAACCAAATTCGACATCTTTCAGCTAGGTAAGGACAAGCTTAGGATAGTCACAATTATGGTCGATCCCAACAAGGCGGAAAAGGACATCGACATTCCAGTCCTCAGCCCAATACTAGTTCGGAAAAAATCTCTCTCAGAGGAAATATCCTCCTTAGACGTTCACGCGCTAAAATGCCCCAAGCTGCCGAAAAAAGAAACTGACCCCGAGATAGAGACCTTTCGATATGAAGGCTACGATTTTCTCACCCTCAAGAAAGAGATAGAACGCCGGTATAGGATACCTCAAGCTCAAACCGCTCAGGAAGTAATTTCGTATTACGCCAAGGAGATTGCACAAGAGGTCAAACTGCCTTCCCAATTCGCATACCTCGCGCCTAAGATCCGACAGTTTCTCGAAGAACGAGCCTTTGGAGAAAAAGTCGATCTTGACGACCCGATAATACTCAAAGCAATAGACAGCAATGTCAGCCAATACGTTGTAGTCAAGACTTTCGTTAAAGCGCTTAGAGCGATAATTATTGAGGAAAGGTTTCCAGAAATAGTTGGGCCACCGCGAAAACTCTCGGAGACCGAACCATTTGCCTATTCGAGACCAACATATCAAGCATCAAAATGCATCTTCAATCGTGTTCCCTGCGACAACGAGTTCGAGGTAGAGTTCTCGAAATTCCTTCAATCAGCAAAAGAGGTTGCGAAGTTCTCCAAGCTTCCATCCCGTTTTGGATTCTCAATTGAATACACAGACTCGGTTGCCAACTTGAGATACTATGAACCGGACTTCGTCGCAGTGCTAGACGACGGAGAGCGTTACCTCATAGAGACGAAGGGTCGTGAGGACCCTGACGTGCCCCACAAGGACCGGGCAGCGAAACTGTGGTGTGAGTATGCCAGTGACCTAACCGGGATACGATGGCAGTATCTTAAGATTCCACAACGAGACTTCATGCGGTTGGAGCCGAACGAATTCTCTGACCTGAGCGTCTTCAAGTATGAGCAGCAGACGTTGACGGCAACGATCTCTCGCGAAGAACGGGTCGAGGACTACATCAAGAAAGGAGAAAGCGCCAGACTGGAGTTCAAATCCGCTCAGAGTTGGGATTACAAGCTTGGCAAGCAGAGTAGGGAGATCGAGAACGCAACAGCGAAAACCCTGTGTGCTTTCATGAACTCAGAAGGCGGAACTCTCGTAATAGGCGTCGATGACAAAGGTCAAGTTGTCGGGGTCGAAAAGGACTTCACACTTCTCAGTAAATCTGACAGAGATGGCTTTGAACAGAAACTGACTGGACTGGCGAATAGCACTCTAGGCAAAGAGAACGCCACGTATCTTCACTTGTCTTGGCAAGCCGTCGAGGGCAAAGCCGTTGTTGTTGTGAGCGTAGACAAGAGCAAGCGTCCCGTGTACGTAGATCTCCAAGGCAAGAGTGAGTTCTACATTCGAGCAGGCAACACTTCCCAGCCACTAAATGTGCGTGAGGCCACAACCTACATTCGTGACCACTGGCCCTCCCTCTGATTCTGACCAGTGTCTTTCTTACCTTCATTCCGTCCCCTTGGTAGCGCCTCATGGTCGCTTGCACCCAGCGTCTTAAGATAGACACTACCTGTAGGGACATTATCGCACCAAGCAGACTTCGAGGAAGAACGGCTTCATGCAACGCCCTTCCGGTGTGCTGTACGAAAAGGAAGTGATCAAACAGGCCAGGGAACGGACTGGATGGGTTTTCTTGTGTAACAGCAGAACCGAAAGTGAATGCCTAGCCCTGAAGCTTTTCGGATCGCCGAAAAGAGAGTGGGCTAGGATCTCCCAAGTGAAGAAGGGCGACATACTCTATCTGCACAACTACGAAACCAACCGATTGCATGGTGTCTTTGAGGCCATCGAAGACGGGAAGATGAACATAGAACCCTATGCTTTTGATAGCTACTTCCCGGCTCAAGTTCGAGTTGCGCGGAAGCTCAAAGCCTCGCCCGCAGACAAGGGAGCGCTTCTTCCACTGATCAAGAAGGGATGGATAGGAACAAGCAAGAAGACAGGAATAATGGTGTTCCCGTGGCATCTAGGCCCGGAGCTCATAGACACGCTCTGGAGAGTCTTTCTGGAGCTACCAGCAGCACCCCCACCGATAGCTACTCTCGCCCATCACAAAGCCCTAGACGGGGATGTGACAGATTCATATGGTGAGAGACAAGTCGACGATTGGCTCCACAAATATGTCTCACACAAGCACATTTACAGGTACTCGCTGAAAGGACAGCAGATCACGTGCGATTGGTACCTACCTGAAATCGGTTTACATATAGAGTACTGGGGCAGTGGTGAGAGGAGCCAGCTTCCTATCAAGCACAAGTTCTACGAAGACAATTCGCTTCAATCAATTGATGTTTACGAAGACGAATTGCATATTCTTGATCAAGTTATGCCAAAGAGAATCAAGAGAGCGGTTCCGCGGTGCAAATTCAAGAACCTAGGCCGAAGATCTAGCTGATGTGTGCACCGGTAGCTGAGATCCATCTCGATGGGTTCTCGAAGCTGAGCTCTCGTGGTGCGACCGTCGTCGTTGAGGCATGAGTGTGTGGGTACCTTGGTGCAGGCACCCAAATTTGAACTCTCAAGATGGCGTAGTGATGCCTCCCTCGGTGCTACGACGAGCCAGACATTTCCAGCTGGCTGAAACATGCCGCTTTCAGACCGAAAATTGAGCACAGAAAACCAACTTTGAGCACCGATCATAATAGCCATAATAGTCGGGGGGGCTGCTCCGCTTGTGCTAGGTATGGACCCCAAACCTGAAATCCTGAAGCCCCCAATAGTGTAGTTGCTTTCTGAGATTCACGGCCTGCCCGAATAGAGTTCACCGCCTGCCTGTTTGAAGTCAAAAGCAAGAGAGGAGGTGAG
>Ga0187886_1004172_pt1 | contig 10474 bp, 10 predicted proteins | sample June2016WEW_20_1_FD_133001 | JGI IMG/M metagenome (GOLD analysis project Ga0187886, IMG submission 133001) | Peatland microbial communities from SPRUCE experiment site at the Marcell Experimental Forest, Minnesota, USA - June2016WEW_20_150 | ecosystem: Environmental > Terrestrial > Soil >... | reverse complement strand
CGCGAGCCCTTTTCTATTTCAATTATTTTGTCTATCAGTATAAATCTCATTGGCCTTTTAGTTTCGCTATTTCCGCATTCAGCCGTTCAATCTCAGCCGTTAATTTCTGATTTTCCTGCATAACACCTGTAAGCACGCTCTCAATCTGCTCTTTCTGTAGTTTTTCCTGCTCTTTCAAGCCGGCCGTTCTGTCGCGTTCACACTGGGCGAGCAGGTCTGATATGTTTTGTATTTCACTGTTATGTTTTTTTATGTCGGCCTGAATCTGCTCCTTGAGTTTTTGTATTTCATCGTCCCGCTTTTTTGTTTCGGCCTGCATTTGCGCCTTTAGCTCTTTGTTTTCTATCACTGCCAGCCGTGCCGCTCTTATGTCCGGCGTCTGCTGCTCCTGGCATCCCCACGCCCATAAGCCAATCATTATCATCGTTACTGTTGCACAACCAACTCTTGTTTTTGTCATATCAGTATTCCTTTTTTCTTTTTACTCGAACAATACCGCCGTTTTTCTTCTTTCCACCGCCGTTATTTTACTCTTATCAGTCAAAACTGCCAGCCCCAAACTCTTCCTGCACTCGCAATTCTCACATACAAGTCCGTTTTTGCTCTTCAAAGCCCTGTCAATCAGCATCAGACAATTATCACTGGCTCGTTTCATATTCCCTATTATTTCCCGCATTAGTGCTTGTTTGTCCGCCTTACGCTGCGGCCGCCAGCAGTCGTAATCGCTCACCATCGCCACAAGTGTATAGCATATCTGTGCCTCCCTTGCCAGTTTCGCCTCAGGCATCGCCGTCATACCCACAAGGTCCGCTCCCCATTTTCGGTGCATAAGCGATTCTGCTCTCGTCGAAAACGTCGGCCCCTCGATACACACATACGTCGCCTTATTGTGTATTCTCAACTTCCCTCCCGCCGCAATAATCACGCCGCTCAGTCGCTCACATACTGGTCTTGACATTTCACAGTGCACCGCCGCTATACCTGCGAAAAAACTGTTTTGTCTCTTGCTGGTCCGGTCTATAAATTGACTGACCAAAACAAGGTCGCCGGGCCTGATTGCCTGCCTTAACGACCCGACCGCCGCGGTCGCTATTACCGTCCGCACCCCCAGCTTTTTTATCGCATAAATGTTGGCCGCGTAAGGAATATCGCTTGGGCCAAACTTATGCCCGGGCCCGTGCCGATTGATAAACGCCACCCGCCTTTTGCCAATTCTGCCGACCATAATCCGGTCGCTGGGTCTGCCGTAGGGCGTGGCAACGTTGTAATATTTAATGTCTTTCATTCTGTCGGCCAGGGCGCCTTCCAGCCCCGTCCCGCCTATGATTCCAATCATTTCTTGTGCCATTCACTAATCTCCGTATGTGCCTTTTTCCGATAATATAATTGCTATGGACGTTTCTTACAATTTTATTCGCCTGCGGCGAAATCGTATTTTTTGCTTATTTTGCTTCAAAAGTAGTATAATACACTCACACTCCGTTATTTTTGGCGAAAGATGAGGTTAACCGAGCAAATAAATCAAAAAGCCCTCGACCTCGGCTTCGACCTCGTCGGCATCACCGACGCTTCACCCCTGCCGACGGATTATATCGAGCGCCTCGCCGCCTGGCTCGACGCCGGCTATGCGGGCAAAATGACCTGGATGCTCGAAAACCTCGAAAAACGCGTCAACCCCGCCCGCCTGCTGCCAGGCGCTCAATCCGTAATCGTCGTCGGCCTCAACTATAAGCCGAGGTCAGATGACAGAGGACCCGGCTTCGCCAATGGGCTACGCCGAGGCGGGCAGAAGGCAGAAGGCAGAAGACAGAAGACGGGACGGGTTGCATCGTATGCGAGGTACGAAGATTACCATCCCTTTATTAAAAAGCAGCTGCGCAAATTAGTCGATTTCCTGATTCACACAGCCGGCCCCGGCCTCAAATTCAAAATCTGCGTCGATTCCTCGCCCTTACTCGAACGGCCATTGGCCGAAAGGGCGGGACTCGGTTTTGTCGGCAAAAACCATATGCTCACTAACCCCCGCTTCGGCCCACAGCTCTTCTTAGGCGAAATCATTACCAATCTTGAACTCAACTCACGAGTCACGAGTAACGAGTCACGAGACACGAAATGCGATTCCTGCGACAAGTGCGTCTCCGCCTGCCCGACCGGCGCACTTTTGCCCAACGGCCATTTCAACGCCGCCAAATGTATCAACTATTTAACAATCGAATCCGATACGGAAATTCCCCTCGATTTGGCACCCAAAATCGGCAGTCACCTTTTCGGCTGTTCGGATTGTCTTTTGGCCTGCCCGTATCAGCAAAAAGCCCCGTCCTGCGCAAACTCGCAATTCGCTTACTACCCCGACAGGGCGCAACTGAATCTAAACGATATTTTGAATCTCACCGAAGACCAGTTCCAAAATCGTTTTGTTAATTCCCCCATCCTGCGTCCCGGCCTTGCTCAATTAAAACGCACCGCACAAATCTGCATCAATAACGCCCTTACTGCTTGATTATTTAAGGTTTTGCTTTTCAATGCATGCCTGACCTTTTTTGTAAAGTTCCAGGTGTTTCTGAATTTCATCAATTATTTTTTTTTGCTCACTGTCTTTACTGTTTTTGATGATATCGATTGCCTGTTGTGCGATTATAACCGCCTTGTCGAAGCTCCCTGCCGCTGCGTATGCGGCTGCCAAAGTGTCTAATGGGGATGCATTCTTATATTTAGTCAGCTCGCAGGCACGTTTGGCAAGGGCAATTGCTTTATCAGGATTTCGTAAAGAAGCGTTTTCGCAGGTCGCCAGCACCCAGCCAAGGTTATTTATCATCTCAGTGTTTTTGGAATCCATCTGAATCGCCTTGTTCAGATTTTCGATCGCCTGTTCATACCTGCCTAATTGCATCTGCGCCGTCCCGAGGTCTCCAAATACCTCCGCAGAAACTTCCTTGTAATTCGTAAGCGCATTAAAACATTCAACCGACTCTTTATACTTTCCCAGATGCAGCAGGGCTCTGGCTAATTCGATACGCGACAGGAATGCTGACGGGCTTATACGCACTCCGTTTCGAAGATGCAGCAGTCCCTCGTCTGCTTTGCCGGCGTCTATTAAGGCGTTGCCATAATTATCTTCTGCGACGCTATTATTTGTAGTAACCTTCAGGGTGTGCTCGAACAATGTTATGCTGTTCTGCCAGTATCTTACCTGGATGCGTGTGAGGATTATTGCAAACAATAGGATGGCCCCGGCCAGGACGGCCAGAGCGACCTTCCAGGGACGCCGATTGCCGACAAAGTCTTTTAATCCCCACCCTGCAATAATAAGCAGCCCCGCCATGGGTAAGTACATATACCGGTCGGCCATTGCCTGCGAACCAACATGGACCAGACCTATTACCGGGACAAGTGTCCCTACATACCACAGCCACCCGACCAAAATGTATTTTCTTCGCCGCCCAATATAAATGCTCAAAGAAGTTATTAATATAAATGCAATGGCGCATACCAGCCCCATATCCCAGGAGGAAACCGCTCCCTGCAGCGGATATATAACAGCCAGTTTGCTCGGCCATACGGTTTTCTGAATATACCTGATGTAGGATATGAACGTGTTCGCAACTCTATAATCTATAGAAACGTTCTCTAACGTGCTTACAGCCCCCGAATGTTTTTGCGCAATGAAAGTCACAATACTTAGAATTGCCGACATTGCAAAAAGCGGGATCTTCTCCGCTATCAGCCGCTTTGCCGATGTTTTTTGAAACGTATCTTCCTTTTTCCGCATACCGAACCGCTCGAGGGGCCAGTAGTCCAGTAAGAGCAAAACAAAAGGCAGTGTTACCACCATTGGTTTGGACATAATCCCCATCACGAAAGCCGTTAGCACAAGCGTGTATCTGCTGAAACTCGGCCGCTCTGCGTAATAAACGTAGGCAAGCATTGTTGCTATCCAGAACAGCCCGCTTAAAACATCTTTGCGTTCTGCCACCCACGCCACCGACTCTACGTGAAGGGGGTGCAGTGCAAAAACCGCCGCTGCGAACGCACTCGGCCATATCGCTGCTGTCATTCTGAATAGTAACATAAACAGCAGCAAACTGCTGACCGTGTGAATCAGTACGCTGGTTAAATGATGGCCCGCCGGGTCCGAGCCAAAAATCTCGAAGTCCAGCATATGTGACAGCCAGGTCAGCGGATACCAGTTTGACAAGTATGTGTTCGTAAACGCCCAGATAACTGACTGCCGCGTTATTCCATTGTTTACGTGAGGGTTTTTTGCTACATTTGCATAGTCATCGTAGAGAACGAAATCGTTGTGCCTCACCGGCTCATAAGCAACCAGAGTGCTCAGCAAAAGACAAATATAAATGGCCGTCTTTAGCTGGCGTATTTGGCGTTTTTTATCTTCTGATACCAATCTATATTCATCTGGATTTGTTTTTGTCATAAAAGCAAATGTCCGACTGTCATCCCTCCCATTGCAAAACACGTTCATAATCTTAATCTTTTTACCTGCTGCCGTCAATGAAATATGAGATTAATAAGGAAATAGAAAAGACCATTGCAGCCTGTTCTTGGCCAGCTTAAATACATCTCAGGGATTTGCTTGCAAAATTTAGTCGGTGGTTAACGCTGATTCTGCGAAGTTCAGCTGGGCAAAGATGCCGGAGGAATATAAGGACAGCAAATTCGTCTTTCTGGCAAATACCGCGCCAATTCTTCAAATTTATCTTCTCGACCAGCTCAAAAAGCCGAAATTTGTCGCCGCCGACACGATGAACCTCTGGATAAATAACAATCTCGCGGATTTGAAACGGCTGATGAAAAAAATCGACTGCCTCATCCTCAACGAAACTGAAGCGAGGATGCTGGCCAATGAGCATAATCTTATAACCGCCGCTGCCAAAATCGAAAAACTCGGGCCTTCCGTCGTAGTCATCAAGAAGGGCGAATCCGGCTCAATCATCAGGCAATCAGATGGCCAGTTATTTGTCCTGCCTGCCTATCCCGCCACAATTGTCAAGGACCCGACAGGCGCAGGCGACAGCTTCGCAGGCGGCTTTATGGGTTATTTAGCGGGCCAGAACAAGACCGATTTCGCGACGCTCAAAAAGGCCGTTGCATACGGGACTGTTGTAGCGTCTTTCACAATCTCCGATTTCTCACTCAAAGGCCTGACAAAAACGACGAGACGTAATATCGACAGCCGACTGAAGGAGCTTCGCAATCAGGTAAAGTTTTAGCCACAGAGAGCACGAAGCCTATGGCGGAGTCTCGCCTTCGCGAGACAGAAGACACAGAGAATTAACATTTTTAGACACTGATTTACACGGGATTAACACGGTTTTTGCCATAAAATTACTTGGCTTCTTTCGCCATTCAATAATATAATAATACTATGAGGCCGGAAGGTTACGATTTTTGAATTGTAAAGAAAATTAAGTATGGTGCCCCCGGGATTCACACGCAAATTGGAAGGAGGCTAACGTGAGTATATTCAGAAAGCTGTTTGGTCCGCGAAACACTGATGAGAAGACACAGTCCGAATCAGAACGAACAAGGAAAGATGTTCGAGACAAGACGGCCACACAGGCGCAGAGCAAAAGAGAAATGGCTTCTGTTAAAAATCAACCGACGCCCACAACTTCCGACGCAGAAATGAGAGCAACGGCAAGAGATCTGAGTGAAGCTATCTTATCCGGCAATACCTCTCGGTGTGAAGAACTGCTCAAGCTGAATCCCACGATAGTGAACGAAGGGTCGCCCCTGCTGATATCCGTAAACCAATCGCAAACCGCAATAGTGATGTTATTACTGAAACGAGGCGCAGATGTCCATGCCACGAACAGCGATGGCGACACGGCGCTGCATAGAGCAGCCTTCATGGAAGACCCAACAATAGCCTCGTTCTTGGTGGCAGCAGGCGCCGATGTGAATGCCCGCAATGCCAAAGGGCAAGTGCCACTACACTTTGTTATACGCCGGGGTGTTGCCCAAATTCTTATCGGTGGCGGGGCAGATGTTAACACCAGAGATAAAGGCGGTTTCACCCCGCTCCACGCAATTGCAAATAGCTACTTTGACTATGCCGACATCGCCGAACTGTTGCTCTCCAGCGGGGCGGTCCCAAACGCCATGGACAATAACCATCAGACCCCTTTGCACTGGGCGGCTTACAACTTCCATCGTGGCATGGTTAAAATGCTGCTTGATCACGGCGCTGATATTAACGCCAAGGACGGAGAAGGCCATACTGCCTTATATTGGGCAAGTCGGGATTTGAGTAAGGATGATATCTTTATATGGGCTCGTCAACCAAGCAGTGAGGCGATACGCGAGACTCTGGATCTGCTCCAAAGGCACGGAAATCTGGGGATGCCACATTAATTTCCATTCTGCTGTCGGGGCAAGCCCCGACCACCGTTAGATGTCCCTTGCTAGACTATGAGAAAATAAAAGCTGTGTCCCTTTGCGTAACCTGTCCTGAGCCACGATTTATCGGGGTCGAAGAAATCTGCGTCAAAAAACTTCTTGGTCCAAAAAAAACCGTGAAATCTGTGAAATCTGTGGTTACAATTTCTCCATGAACCTGGATTCCCGCTTGCGCGGGAATGACAAGAGAGAACTCTGCGTTCTCAGCGTTCTCTGCGGTGAAAATTTGAGTGAAATATGCGAGTATTCATAGCAATCGATATTGACGACAAAATCCGAAAGGCAATAGCGGATGTGCAAAAGCAACTCAACGCGAAGGTTGATATCAGGAAGGGCGACGTAAAGTGGGTCGAGCCGGATAATATACACCTGACGCTGAAATTTTTAGGTGAGATAGACGATTCAAAACTTTCTGAGGTAAAGGAAATAACCGAACAGGTCGCTGCAGCACATAATAAATTCAACCTCGATATCGAGTCGGTAGGGAGTTTTGGCGGCAGAAGCGCAAAGGTTGTCTGGGTCGGTGCAGGTAAAGGAACCGATGAGTTATTGGCGTTACAAAAAGACCTCGATGAGCAGTTGACGCTGGCGGATTTTCCTTCGGAAGACCGTGAATTTAGCGCGCATTTGACAATTTGCAGGGTGCGAAACCCAAAGGCAGGTTTCAAATTGGCCGAGGCGGTCGGGCAATTTGCCAAACTGAAACTTGGCTCGATTGATGCAGACGCGGTTTGTGTTTATCAAAGCCAGTTGACGCCGGATGGCCCAATCTACACTCAATTGGCGAGTTTTAAGTTAATTTAGTCGGCGTTGTTTTTTATGGACGTGGGGTCTTTGTCCTGCTCGATGGCCTGAATTTTGCGGACCCTTCTCTGGTGACGGCCTCCGGCGAAATCGGTAGCCAGCCAGACCTCGACCATTTTGCGAAGAAGGATTTCGCCGAGAAGCTCGCCGGAAATGCACATTACGTTTGCGTCGTTGTGATGACGTGAAATGCGTGCGCTAAGCTCGTCATAACACAGGGCCGCGCGTATGCCTTTTACCTTGTTGGCGCTGATGCACATACCTATGCCGGTGCCGCAGGCGAGAATTGCCCTGTCGGCTTTGTTCTCTGCGACGGCCTTTGCGGCGTGATAGGCGGGGTCGGGATAATCAATGGGATTGCCGTCGAGCGTTCCGAAATCGATGCACTCGTGGCCGAGCTGGGAAACAATGGTTTTAACCAGCTCTTTGGCCTTGAATCCTCGATGGTCGCTTCCGACTGCAATTTTCATATTCATAACACCAGTTCGCCAATGATTTTTTTCACTGCTTTATCAATCAGGTCGGCACAACTATCGTAAACCGACTGTGACCGGCCTATCGGGTCTTCGATATCATAGTCCCCGGCAAGCAGCAAACATTTTTTTGCTGCCTCGGGACTTATCTCAGCGACGACCTGACTATGTGCTCGTGCCATTACGTAAATCAGGTCGCTTTGTTCTATAAGATACTTCGTCAAGGCACTGCTTCTGTGGGCGCTTATGTCAACTTCCTTTGCCATACAGGCATTGATGGCCTCATCTGTAGCGGGAAAGCCAACCATACCCATAGTGCCCGCAGACCTTATTATATATCCCTTTTGCTCGAGTGCGTCAACAGGACAGGCAAGTTTTTCTGCAAGATATTTTTTGAAGAGACCTTCTGCCATAGGGCTTCTGCAACTGTTGCCGGTGCAGACGAAAAGGACCGTAACTTTTGACATTTCAAGGACTTGTGATTCGGACAAAACGCCCTGTCTGAGGATTTCGATACCGGCTTTACCGATTTTTGCTACGGTGCTGCTTTTGGCAAATTTACAGGCGCCGGCGTCGAGAATTATATCGAGCTGACCCTCGAATCGCTCGATTACCTGGCCGGCGTCGACGGCGGGGGGCTGGTTGGTGAGATTGGCGCTGGGGGCGACTACGGCGCTTGTGGTCAGCGTTAATAATTTTGCGGCAACGGGATGAGCGGGGCAGCGTATCCCGATTGAGCCGTCGTGGTAAAGGTTGTCGAAAATTTCCTGCTGAAGTTTGGCCTTCTGGAGTTTGAGGTCCTTATCGTCAAGTCCGAATACGATTGTCAACGGGCCGGGCCAGGCGCTTTTAACAAGTTTTTTTGCACGCACTCCCGTAGTCGGGACATATTTAGAAACGTCATCGGACTCGGCGATATGCAGGGTATAATATTTTTCGGCAGATCTATCTTTAAGCTGATTGAGTTTTGCAAGCGAGGCGTTGCTGACCCGGCAGGCGATGCCGTACACGGTTTCGGTCGGGAAAGCGACAAGGCCGCCCGCATCTATGACGGCAGCGGCTTTGCGAACAGCCGAATCGTCAATGTGATTTACATCGATTTTGATTACCTGAGTTTCCACGGAAGCAAAACATACACCAAAGCCGGCTTAATCGCAAGTTAACTCCGAAGTTAACTTCGGAGTTAACTCCGGCCGTTGCGGCCAGGTTACCAGTTTGCGCCGAGCAATGCAAAATCGGTGAAGTTGACGCCGTGGTCGTTGTTGAAATCGGGCCAGCCGACGATATTCTGGTCAGGCCAATGGTCGCAGAACAGCGTGAGGTCATTGAGGTCAACATCTTTGTCATCGTCAAGGTCGCCGGTGATTGTAGTGTAGTAATCCGTTAATACCTGCTGAGCAGGTTTGTTCTGGGGCGTGGTGTTTATGTCGGCAGGACCGCCCGCGTTGGGATCTGTTTTCCACGACCACCAGAAGACGCCCGCCCACCAGTTTCGAGTCGTGCAAACCGACAGAAGCGCATTGTAACAGTCGGTCTGCTCATTAATATCGAGCGGCTCAGTGCTCGGGCTGTGCCAGGGATGCCTGTTGGAGCCGTCGTAGCTGCCGTAGCCGACCTCGGTGAAAATAACGTTCTTATTGGGCCAGTTGGCGTTTCGCCAGCTCCCGATACTATTTGCTCGGCTGACCCAGGCGGCCGTCAACTGTGCCAGGTTTGAGTCGTTGCTGTCGGTGAGTGAATAGTAGGCGTCGATACCTATGTAATCGAGGGCGTCCCACCAGGAGACGCTTTGTTCGTAGTCGTGGTCGGCGGCATAGACAATGGGGCGTGAGAAGTGAGTCCGGACGTTATTTGCGACGTCGCGCCAGGAATCGGCCCACGAGATTGTGCCGTTAAGCTCACAGCCGATACAGAGCATCTCGACGTTGTTGGCCTCGGCGAAATCCGCCCAGTAGCTGATAAAATTATTGTATCCTTCAAACCAGGCGTCTGACGGGAGTATATTTCCACGCCACTGGCCGGCAAGGGGATGTGCAAGGTCAACGTTGGGTTTGAGCATAACTTTCAAACCGAGCTGGTGGCAGCGGTCAACGGCGACTTTAACAGAGCCGGGGCTGACTGAATACAGGCGGTAATTGGGCTCTATGACGGTTGAGGTAACCGTGTCCTGAAACCAGAAGACGTTTACGGAAATCCACTGGCAGCCGGCGTCTTTTGCTCTGGCCAGGGACAGGTTGGAATCGGGAGTAGAGTAGGCGTTCGTGGACCAGCCGGTGTAGTTTACGCCCTTGAATTCGATGGCATCGCAGTTGAACGGTTTGAGCAGGGTGATAACAATTATCAGGAAAAGGGTTTCAACGGAACGGTTTATCATTGTTGAAGCGGCGAGACGTCAGCAGCAGTTTTGAGATGACTGAGGAAAACCTGCAGGTCGCCGGCGTCTATATGGCCGTCTCCGTTGATGTCGCCGAAGAGGTAGTTGTCGGATTTTTCGAGGTCGGCAAGCAGATTATCGACCAGGACTTTGACGTCGCGATTGTCGAAAACGCCGTCAGCGTTTAAGTCCAGCCAGAGCAAATCATCGGTCGCGGGCTTTTGTGCGATATTCCACGCCAGGCCGTAAGTGGAAGAAATCGCGGGCAGGTTGACTTCTCGGTTGCTATAAGAAACGATAATCGCGTAATCGGTGAAGTTGGGGTCGGCGGCATAATACAAATGCTCGACAAAGTCCTTTGCGCTGTCGCTGTAATCGAGCAGGTAGGTTTTTTCGGGATTATTGG